>Ga0209624_10001648_pt1 | contig 17233 bp, 18 predicted proteins | sample JacPinW_OM2H0_O1_FD_188565 | JGI IMG/M metagenome (GOLD analysis project Ga0209624, IMG submission 188565) | Forest soil microbial communities from Algoma, Ontario, Canada - Jack Pine, Ontario site 1_JW_OM2H0_O1 (SPAdes) (version 2) | ecosystem: Environmental > Terrestrial > Soil > Boreal...
GTGCTCGCCATGAAGACCTTCGGCGACCCCTACATCCTCCAAAGCGACACTGTGCAGCCCATCGAAGCCCTGCACTACGGCCTCACCATGCCCGTCTCTGTCGTCATCACCGGCATCGACAACACGCAGGTCCTCGACCAGGCTCTCCAAGCCGCACGCACCTTCAAGCCCCTCGACCAGGTCCAGATCAGTTCCCTTCTTGCCCGCACAGCAACCGCCGCCGCCGAAGGCAAATACGAACTCTTCAAAATCAGCCCACACTACGACGGCACCGCACAAAATCCCAAGTGGCTCGGGTAAGATTCTTTCAGCGCGCCTCATGAACAAAATCACTCTTCTCGAACTCCTCGCCGCGGTCCAGTCCGGCACCCTCACTCCCGCCGCCGCCACCGAGCGCCTGGCCAACCTTCCTTATGAAGACCTCGGCCACGCCCGCATCGATCACCACCGAACCCTCCGCACCGGCCTCCCGGAAGTCATCTATGCTCAGAACAAATCCCCTGAGCAGACCTCTGAAATCTTTGCCCGAATGGCCGCCTCCGGCACCGACGTTCTCGCCACCCGTGTCGATGCGCCGACCGCACAGGCTGTCCTTGCCGCCGTACCCGCGGCCCATCATCATCCAAAAGCCCGGGCCCTCACGCTCAAACAATTCCCCCCCCAGGAACCCGTAGGCCGCATAGCCGTCCTCACCGCCGGCACCAGCGACCAGACCGTCGCCGAAGAAGCCGCCGTCACAGCCGAACTCTTCAACACCCGCGTCACCCGACTTTACGACGTAGGAGTCGCCGGCCTCCACCGTCTCCTCGATGTCCGTGATCAGCTCACCAGCGCCAACGCCATCATCGTCTGCGCGGGCATGGAAGGCGCGCTCCCCTCGGTAGTAGGCGGCCTCGTCGGCATACCCGTTATCGCGGTACCCACCTCGGTCGGCTATGGAGCCAGTTTCGACGGCGCCGCAGCCCTTTTGGGGATGCTGAACTCCTGTTCGCCCAATGTCTCCGTAGTAAATATAGACAACGGCTTCGGCGCGGCCTACACTGCCGTACTAATAGCGCGTGCCAGCGCCCGCTGCAGCGAATAAGGTTGAGCAAGCGCAGCGTTTTACCTCAGGCACGCGAGAGGTGATTTAGATGCTTCCGCATGATAAGAAGCCTTGGGCTAAAACTTTGGCACGAATCGTAATCGGCGTAACCCTGATCGCTCTGGCCGTTTTGGCGTACTTTCTGAAGACCCATAACTCTCTCCGCATCCCGGAGATCGTGGGTATCCTCCTCCTGTTCCTCACGATCGTGCCGCCCAACCTCGCCATCATTTATCCGTGGTTGCTTCCCGCAAATCATTCTCCCAATCACGGCGCTGAATCAAAATCCGCCGCCCGCTAGGATGCGAATAGCCGAAAACGGGAGTTAAGCAAGGGCTGGCCGGGAGCTAACAGGCAAGGAGAGGCGCGGAGAGCGCCTTCACATTTTGGCGCGAAGCGGCTGCATCGGCTCGGTATGGGTTGGCAGCGTGGGTTCATCGGCAAGGTACTTCTTCAGCAGCTCGTGGTGAAGACAATACAAGGCAAGCTCCAGGCGGTCAGAGACTCCGAGCTTGTCGTAAACCTTGCGCAGATAGTTCTTAATCACCTGTTCCGTCGTCCCAATCTGGTAGGCGATCTCTTTGTTACGCATCCCGCGGGTGATGCAGCTGATAATCGCCAGCTCCTTCTTCGAAAGCTTCGGCTGAACCTTAGGATCGGTAAGACTCGTAGCCTGGGCCCGATAGGCCTCGATCACCCAGCTGATCGATTGATTGTCGATCCAAGTCTCTCCTTCGGCGATCTTTCGGACACACTTGACCAGCAGATCAGGGGAGATCGAGCGCGGAACAACACCTCGGACTCCACGCCGATAGAGCTCGACAGTGTTGGCCTCGTCGGTTTCGGATACCTGGACGATGAGCTTTGCCTCCGGTGCCTGGCGGACAAGTTCAGGAATCGCATCGACGGTACCAGCGACGAGTTGCCCCTCTAAAACCACAACATCGGTCGGATAGCGCTGAAGCGCGGCATAGAGATTTGTGAGCGTTTCAACCTGGGCAACGACGCGGATATCGTCCTCGAGCGCAAAGACCTTCTTCATGCCTACGCGATAGATCGCCTGAGAGTCGGCAAGAATGATGCGGATGCCCGCATGTGCTGAACCCTCTTCCGGACTCTCATCGCTGCTTCGAGTTGGATCGATATTCACTACAGTCATAGGTTCAAACCTTTAAAGAATACTCGTCAATCACTGCGGCGGCCTTTTTTTGCCCCCCTTGAAGATAGTGGCGCACAACCCGGCCGATACAGTGAATTGTGACGTCCTTAGCGGTTCCCATCACGGCGGACGGCATCGCAATGGTGAACTCGATCCTGCTTTCCACGGCAGGAAGTTGTTCTCCTACAAAGAGTAGGCCGTTAGCAGAGATATTTTCCGTCATAGCCTCCATCTCGCCCTCGTCGGTCTGAAGCCGGATTGAAAGTCTCATAGGGAAACGTACCGCCGTCCGAACTGGATTCTCTCCAGTCGGCATCTGCCATTGAGCCACGAACCCTCCTCTTCGGAAAAACTTCGCCCTTTACACTCCTGCGAAGGCCCCAAATCTACCACATTGGAGTGTACCCCACCAGAGACTACTTCGAGTACCTTTCTGTCGGCACTGGCTATACCAGGACTCCAAGCGCGGCTGAGCCACCGACCCATTGCTGGTCACGATTATGGTCGACCCCCATCATCAAACCCCGGCCGAGGCGCACAAGCGCAATAGCCGGCTGAAGCCTTCCGCCGTCAGGCCAAAGATACATGATGCGGATCTCCGCCTGTGTGGGACCATGGGGGGTCTCAATGACAGGCTCGAAGGCAACCCGCTCCTGAAGGAGATAAAGATGCCGGTCGGCAACTGGAATCGCGTTGAGTTCGGCATCCGTCGGCGCGAACTGAATGCCTTTTCCTGCAAAGGAATAGAGGGGTTTGAGCAGAAGTTTCTCGCGCTCCTCCGGCAGGCCCTCAACCAGCCGATTGGCGAACCAATCGTCCAGGAAGACAGCCGTGGGGACAGAAGGATGCCTGAGGTACGGCAGCGAAAACTTGCTGATACGAAAGTACCAGTTGGGATGCCCTGCCCACTCGACATCGAGGTCGTCCCGGTAGTCGAAGGATAACTGGATGTGTTTTCTCTCAAGCTCGTCGACGATCGCACGGTTGTAAATCCGGTGAATGGGAATCTCCCGGCCGCCGTGCTGGTAGAACAGTCGATTTCCATGTTTCCGCAGCCTTGCAATGTCGACTGTCGCGATATGGAGTCTGTCTTCGTAGACCCGAAAGTCAGGCCGGGTTTTCTGTTGATCGGGATCGATCTCAGCCAGCACAACATTTTCCGGATCGTGATCGCCCACAATGACTTCCCGAAGGAGTTCCCAATAGGTTTCGCTATTTAGGCCGCCAAGGTGAGTCTGCAAACTCCGATTCAGCTTATAAACCTCAAGATATTGACCGACAAGAACATCCTGATACCCAAAGACTGAGGGAAACGCCTGCATCTCCACGAGCCGGGGACTCAAAGAGCCATCCGGGTTGCGGACGAGACCGAAGTCGACCGTCATGAAGTTAGGCTGCGGATTTTCGTTGGGAACCCGAAACTGGAGCGGGATCGTCTGGTTCGAGGCCTCGATATAGTTAGGATCATCGAGGAGTTGGCGCGTTAAAGCGGCCCCGGCCTCTGCAAGTTCATCGAGCAGCGATTGCGGAAAGAAGCACGGGGTCTCGGCAACTCGAAACTCAACGCTGGTTCGCGTGATGTGATTCAGCCGATACAACAGCTCGTCATACTTCTCTTCCGTGAAACCCGCATTGAATCGATCGCGAAAGGGCTGCAGCATGCAAGCAGTCTAACCGCTCATCCCCAATTCAACCCCTGTTTTCGATGCCATGTACAAATCATTTAGCGGGCAGGTTCCGGCGATGATCCTGGCCTGGCCGCAGGCACCTTGCGACCGCCGGAGAACCTGACGAGGATGCTCTTCAGAATGACATAGAGAACCGGGATGAAGAAGAGGTTGAGAACGGTCGAAAGAACCATGCCGCCGACGATGGCAGTGCCGACGGAGTGCCGGCCGTAGGCTCCCGCGCCAGTTGCAAAATAGAGCGGCCCGACGCCGAGAATGAACGCGATCGAAGTCATCAGGATGGGGCGGAGCCGGAGCTCAGCCGCTTCGATAGCGGCCTCCTTAACAGAGCGTCCCTGCTCAAGAAGCTGCTCCGCGAACTCAACGATGAGAATGGAGTTCTTGGCGGACAAACCAATTAGCATGACGAGGCCGATCTGGACGTAAACGTCATCCACTAAGCCCCGGAGAGAGACAAGTGAAAGCGCGCCAAGTATGGCCATAGGCACAGCGAGCAGGATAATGAATGGAAGCGCGAAGGACTCGTACTGTGCCGAGAGAGTCAAATAAACCACTAACAATCCGAGCCCGAAGATAATGATCGCCTTGCCGGCTGATTCAACTTCTTCGAGAGCCAGCCCCGTCCAGGAGTAGCTCATCCCCGGCATCTTGTTCTTATCGAAGAGCCGGACCATGGCATCCAGACCCTGACCCGAGCTGAGGCCGGGGGCAGGAGAGCCGTCAATCTCGGCCGAACGAAACAGATTGTAGTGGTTGATTACCTGCGGCCCGGAAGTCTCAGCGATGGAAGCCAGGTTATCAAGCGGAACCATCTGGCCAGAATCAGACCGGACATAATACTGATGGATATCCTGTGCGTTCCGGCGATAGGGCGCGTCGGCCTGGACATAAACACGATAAGAACGGTTGTTGAAGTCGAAGTCGTTGACGTAGCTGGAACCCATAAAGGTATTGAGGGCCGCCGTGATCTGGGTGAAAGGAACGCCGATCGCCTTAGCCTTCTGACGGTCGATGGAGATGAGAAGTTGGGGATCATTCGAGGTAAAGGTCGTGTTCATGGCGGTGAGGCCGGAGCCGGGCGCACGGCCTTGGCCGACAAGAGTATGGGCGATGCGGTCGATATCGCCGAAAGTATTACGGCCAGAGTCCTGGAGGATGAACTGGAAGCCGCCGACAGTGCCGATGCCTGCAACAGCGGGAGGCTCTGCCGCGAAGGCTATGCCACCAGGGACACCGAAGAGCTTAGGACCGACGTCGGCGACGATCGCTTTGGCGGTGTACTTGGGGCCCATCTTCGTTCGGTCATTGATAGGTTTGAGAGGCGCGAAGATGAGGCCTGAGTTCGGCGAGCTGCCGCCCGAGAGTGAGAATCCCATGACGGAGAAGGTGCCGAAGACACCATCGTTTTTGCGAACTTCCGCCGAGACCTTATCGGCAAAGGCCGAGGTGTAACTGAGGGAAGCTCCTGGCGGAGTCTGCACGATGATGAGGAAGTAGGACTGGTCCTCCTGAGGAATAAAGGCCGTGGGGACGTGGTTGTACATAAATGCGGTTGCCGCCAGACCACCGAAGAAGATCAGGAGCATGACGTACCGAATGCGCACGACAAAGGTAACGGCACGCGCATAGACGCGGATAATCCATTGGATCAGACGTTCGATGGGATTGAGAAAGAAACCCATGATTCCGGTCTTCTTGGTTTCGGCACGAAGCAGGATGGCGGCCAGAGCGGGCGAGAGTGTCAGCGCGTTGAAGGCCGAGATCGCGATGGAAAAGGCAATCGTCAGCGAAAACTGCTTGTAGAGAATGCCGGTGGTTCCGGGGAAGAAGCTGACTGGGATGAAGACGGAGATCAGCACAAGCGAGGTTGCGATGACAGCGCTGGTCACTTCAGCCATCGCGATGCTGGTAGCCTCGTGCGGGTCCGTGGAAACTGTCTCCATGCCGCGGCCTCTGCCCTCGGATTTGGCGTGTTCCAGAACATCGGGAGCATAGGGGTCAGGTTCGGTCAGCTCTGAGCGTTCCGGAATAATCGCGTGCCCAGAAAGGTGACGCTGAACGTTTTCAATCACGACGATGGCATCGTCCACGACGAGGCCAGTGGCCAGGGTAATACCAAACAGCGTCAGCGAGTTGATGCTGAAGCCGAAGATCTTAATGAAGGCAAAGGTGCCAATAAGTGAAACAGGAATCGTAACCGCAGGAATAATCGTTGCGCGCCAGTCCTGCAAAAAAAGGAAGATGACGATGATGACGATGATGATAGCCTCGCCGATGGTCGTGATCACCTCATTGACGGACTCACTGATTACGAGCGTTGTATCGACTGCAATGATGCCCTGGAGGCCAGGTGGGTAGGACTTTTCGAGTTCGGCGAGCACGGCACGGCAGCGTTTGTCGACGTCGAGCGCGTTGGCGTTAGAGAGTTGCTCGATGCCGACGCCGACCGCTTCACCGCCGGCAAAGCCTGTGCCCTGGAATTTAAGATCGGTATTGTAGTTCTCAGCGCCGATCTCGGAGTGCCCGACGTCCCTGACCAGGACGATTCCATTGGCACTCGTGCTGTTTTTGATGACGATGTCGTCGAACTGGCGGGGATCGGAGAGGCGGCCTACGGCGCGAACGGCCATCTGAAAAGCCTGCTTCGGATCGGCGGGTGGCAGACCTAGTTGTCCGGCGGCGACCTCGACGTTTTGTTCGCTAAGTGCATTGGTAACATCGAGCGCGGTGAGGCCACGAGCGGCAAGGCGGCTTGGATCAAGCCAGAGACGCATCGCGTATTTGCGCTCGCCGAAGATGATGACATCGCCGACACCCGGGACGCGTTTGAGCGCGTCCTTGATGTAGACGTCAATGTAGTTCGAGATGAAGGCCTGCGAGAGCGATTTGTCCGGCGAGATGAACCCGACGGCAAGAACAAAGTTTGGATTTGCCTTGGTGATGGTAATACCGGTGTTGTTGACTACCGCGGGTAGACGGCCCTGAACCGAGGCAACTCGATTTTGCACGTCGACGGCTGCGATGTTGAGATCGTAGCCAGTGTTGAAGGTGACCGTAATGGCCGACGTACCATCGTTCGAACTGGTCGAACTCATGTAACGCATCCCCTCGACGCCGTTGATGGACTGCTCGAGAATGATGGTTACGGCGGATTCGACGTCCTTGGAGTTAGCACCAATGTAGGTGCTGGTGACTACAACCTGCGGCGGAGCAAGCTGCGGATAGAGTGAGATCGGCAGGGTCGGAATGCAGACAGCGCCGGCTAGCACAATAAGAAGAGCGCAGACCGTAGCGAAGATCGGGCGACGAATAAAAAAGTCTACAAACAAAGGTGACCTCTAGCCGGGGCGGCTGGCCCACGAATGAAACAAAATACAGTGCGGTGACAATTTACGTTCCGCAGGAATGGTGAAACCCTTTGACTAACTCAGGGCTAACCCAGAGGCTTGACTGGCGCCCCCTCCTGCAAAAACTGAAGGCCCGAAACGATGACCTTGTCGCCCGGTTTCAATCCGCCGAGGACAGGGTAGGTGTTCCCCACAGTGTCGCCAAGCTTTACCGCGACCTGATGGGCCGTATAGCCGTCCCCCTTGGGGGCCGCAAGGTAGACGAACGTCTGCCCGCCGATAAGACTCACGGCCAGCACCGGGACGGTGGGCGCAGGTGCCGTACTCCAGGTAACCCGTGCCTTGACCAGTTGCTGGTTGCGGAGCATCTGAGCCGTCCGCGGAATCTCCGCCTTCGCGAGAATGCTCTGCAGGCCGTTATCGACCTGGGGCGAAAGGAAACTGATCTTCGATTTGACAAGGATGTTTCCCGCTGTATCCAGAATCTCAACTGGCAGACCTTGGCGAACCACGCCCGCCCGTTCTGTAGGAATGTAGATATAAGCCTCGAGGTCGGCGTTCTCGTCCACCGTCGTCAGAAGAGTCGTAGTAGAGACGTAGTCACCAAGATGAACAGGAATATCTCCCACAATCCCATTAAACGGCGCCCGGATGTCGTAATACGCTAACTGCTGTTTTTGTGTATCTGTCAGCGCCGAGTTGGACTCAAAGTCCCCCTTCGAGTTCTCATAGGCCTGGATCGCCTGATCGTAAGCGTCGCGAGAGACCACACCTGCCTCAAAGAGCTGTTTCTGCCGGTCGAGCTCAATTCGGTTGTAATCATAGACGGCCTTCTTTTGCGCCTGAGTTCCCTGCTGCGACTGTACGGTGGCGATCTGCTTCAACGGATCAATCCGCATCAGCACCTCCCCAGCCTTGACCAGATCGCCCGACTTCACAAAAATCTTGACCAGATTTCCATCGACCTGCGGCTGCATCGTTGCCGAACGACGGCTTTTAATCGTGGCAACATAAGTGTCGGTTGTAGGCACAGGAGACAGCGAAACCGGAGCAACCTGCACCGGCATCGCTTGCATGGCTGGCGGAGCAGCCGGAGGGTCCGACTTACAGCCCGCAACCAGCATGGCGGCCGCGCAGGCAACGGGAGCAACAACGCGGCGAATATTCATCATCGTGGACACGGTCTTTCTCCTTCAGGTTCCTTCAAATTTCTCTGCCACAGGTGCCGCCGCACCTTGGCGCCGTAGAAAATGTACATTCCGGATGCAAATTTCTGCGGCTCAAAGCTTTATCCATCAACCAGTTCAAGATTTCCACTTTAGATGAGGATGAGACCCGCAAAGGTTCGAAATCTGCGAGCGAAAATTCAACTCGAAAATCGCCAGATCAATTTTCTCCTACGACCGGGCAAGTCCGTTAGTCCTCCAGGCTGCCTTTTTCAGCAAAGGAAAACGGATTGAAGTTCTCATGGCGGTCAAAAGCGTCGGAATGCTCGGCCCGCTTGAGCCAATTGACAACAAGGTACGTAAGGGGGGTCGCAATTACCTCGTAACCGACCTTAAGCGCATAACCGGTGACGATGACATTCACCAGAACCCGGGCGGGATAGACTCCCCCGAACGTCAGGGTAATGACCAGGACAGTATCGACGGCCTGCCCAACAACGGTCGAGCCGACTGTCCGCGTCCACAGCATACGCCCGTTGGTTAGAAGCTTCATCCGCGCCAGCGTGTAGGAATTGGCGAATTCGCCCGCCCAGAAAGCAATCAGGCTCGCAGCCAGAATTCGCGGGATAAAGCCAAAGACCGTAGCGAATGCCTGCTGGTTACTCCAACCGGGAGCCGACGGGAGCGCGATGACGATCGCCCCGATGACATACAGGAGTGCCGTCCCAAAGAAACCGAGCCAGATCGCTCGACGCGAAGCCGCATAACCGTAAACCTCGGTAAAAACGTCTGCGAAGATATAGGTGATGGGGAACAAAAGCACAGCTCCGCTCACCGCAAACGGACCGATCGACCATCTGCCCACCGTCACAGGCCCAAGAAGGCATATCTTTTGAGCGATGAGATTGGAGACCAGAAGAATAACCACGAACGCCGTTGTAAGTGCGTCGAGATACCTGAAGCTGCGAGCGGTCGAACGTACAGCGTCGGGTTGAAGCGTATCGAGGGGCACAGGTCTCGGTACCAGTATGCCGTGCGCACCCCGGGTCAGGCCAGTCTTTGACACTAAGGAGTCATATTGTTAGCGTTGACTATGGCGGTGCATTCTCCACTCGATCCGTCACCAGCCTCCAGGTCCCCGTCGTCTAGCCCGGCCCAGGACACCGCCCTTTCACGGCGATAACATGGGTTCGAATCCCATCGGGGACACCAATAAACACAAGGGTTTTGAAGGAAATCCGTCCATGCTTACGCCACATGTCGAGTTACATGTCGAATAAGCGCTTGCCGAGGACACCCCCCACACCCCCCTTTTTGCAGGTTCCCTCCGACGCGGGTGCGCGGATCGTCCGTCTTGGAGTGAGGTAGAAATTCGGTCAGGGTCGTATATCGTGGTGATGTCCGTTTCGAGGGGGAGTATGACAGACGAAGTAGAGCTTCAATTGAGAGATCAAGTAAAGGTGAAGGCAACTGAAGCAGTTGGTGTAGTCGAACAGATACATGGCGGTGTTGAAAAGTATTTGGTCGAATTCAATCGCGACTCGGCGACTAGAGCATGGTTTACAAGGGACGAACTCGAATTCATTTCGAGGAAAGAAGATTCTGACGGTCCACGCTTCGTGCCCGAACGTTCCATCATGTAAAGCGTATGGACATGCAAATACTGTTTACAACGGTCTGCTCACTGGCGGCAGCGATTTGTGGTGCGTTCATCGTTCATTGGCTAACTCGCTTTAGAGAACATCGGACGTGGGTGCGGGATTGCCGAATGAAGGAATGGCGAGAACTTCTGGAGTCACTTGCCGTCGCTTATATGACGCTCCTTCTATCACCCGCTGGAGTGAAGATGAATGTGCTCACGCCTGAAGAAAAGGCCAAAACGGATGTATTGGCAGACGTGGATATAGTTCTAGGGACTCGAATCTTTATCGCTAACGATGTGGATAAGCTGGAAGTTAGAAGGAAATGGGCAGAATACGTGACAGCGTTTCATGCCTTCCATGACAAGGCCGCTTTCAAAGCGAGCTTTCAAGCTCTCCGCTTGTCTGTCGTTGAGGCCGCAAAACAGACAAAGTAACACTTATACATATTCACCTTTTATTCGCCTACACTAATGCAGTGGAAGTTGGCGGACGTGCCGTGGTATCAACCAAGCGACGATGAATTGCCGAAGTAAGAACTTTCAAAAGGAGAAGCGACGAAATGTTGAGATCAGCCGAGCAGGAAGGCATAGCGTTCATGGAGGGGTTGAGGGGGCAACTACTTCATACGGAAGCAAGTCTCGACGACAGTCAGCAGGTTTTCGTGTATTGCTGGCACGGGCACGAGAAGTTGCGAGTTTTGGGATTCAGTATGTCCAGCGATAACGTTGTCTCAATGAAGTGCGAAAGCGTCGATGGAAGTGATGTGATTGTCTCAGGCCATATGCATTCGGTAAGCGTATCGATAGTTGTGCGTGAGCTTGAGGAATCTGCCGTTCGACGCGTTATCGGTTTCGAGTTGCCAAGTCCCGAGTGGGATAAATTGCCGAGATGATCGAAATAGAACGGAGAAGGGATGCTTCCTGATATTCACCGCCGGATTGTCAACGCTAAATATGTGTTTGAAAAGGCAGTAGGCATACAAGCCGAGAACAACGAAATGAGTCTCTCAATATCGTTGCTTCTTATGCATGATGCAATCGAATTGCTGATGATCGCTGTTCTCGATCATGTCAAAGCGTCAACAAAGAAGAAGCGCGATTTCATGGACTTTTGGGCCGATATGAAGCAAGCGGGGCAGGTCGAGCCATCCGATTTCATTCCGATGGAGTCATTGAATAAGCTTCGTGTTGGGCTAAAACACAATGGCAACATACCGAACCCTCAGACAGTACGCGAGCTGATACCAAGGGCCAGGGGCTTCTTTGAAAACGTCTTGAGTACATACTGCAATCTGCGATACAACGAAGTTTCCCTCCTCGACCGTATTGCCGATACTGAAGTGCGGGATTTGCTCAGAGGTGCACTCGTGAAGTTTGAGTCAAACGACAAGCTCGGAGCGATGACAGATTTGAAGATCGCCCTTTATAAGATTGAGTATCCCAGAGATAAGTACATACCTCGTATACAAGCGCCGAAGGCTCCATCAATCCCATCGTTGGGCCATAAATTGAGTGATATCGAGTACGAACTTAAGCAATATGTGCGGAGCCTTCATGAGTTTTTAGAGCTTTCAGCGGCGCGAACAAATGCGCTAACGTTCGATTTTGATCCTCTCCGTTACGCTCGGTTCAGCAAGTACGGTCCCGCTATTTATCAAACGATGGACGGCGCTTTCCATGCGAACCATTGGGGCAACTACGACGATGTGACTACAGCCGTGTTCGAAGAGCTGGTGGAGTTCTTAGTCGATTATTCTCTGAAACTCAGAGATGTATACCAACCCATTGTCCATTCACGTCCATATATATCCCAAACATAAAATAGTTTGCGTCCTCGCCCAACAATGCGCTATTGTCCTTCAAGCGCAGTCGCGCAGGCACCAATGAAATGCCCTCGCAGTAGCGAGCGGGTCTAGCCAGTCGGCCAAGCCTGGGTCAATCAGTTCACTTTGATTCGAGGTTTGCCACATGGCACAGACGCAGATTGCAGACGTAGTAGTTCCTGCGGAATTCACCGCCTATCAAGTCGAAAACTCTCTTGTATCTACTGCACTCTTTCAGAGCGGCGTGGCCGTAAGAAACGGTGAGATGGCAGCACAGCTTGGCGCGGGAGCTGAACAGTTTACCGTTCCGTTTTGGGCCGATGCTGGCGAGCAAGAAGCCGACATCACCAGCGACGATCCAACCGTTCAGAGCGTACCACTCAAGATCACTGCAGCGAAGCAGGTCGTCCGCAAGTCGTTTCTTCACCAATCGTGGTCAGAGATGAGCCTTGCGAGCGAACTATCCGGCTCCGATGCACTCGCTCGCGTTCAAAGTCGCGTCCAAGCGTATTGGGATCGTCAGTGGGAGCGCCGTCTCATTGCATCGCTGCAAGGTGTTCTGTTCTCAAACGTCATCAACAATGGCGGGGACATGGTGAATGACATCAGCGCTGCGGTTGGCGCGGCTGCAACGTTCTCTGCTGAAGCGGTGATCGATACGGCTGCAACGTTGGGTGATCGTCTCGAAGACATGAAGGCAATCGCGATGCACTCGGCCATTTATACCGAAGCATTGAAGAATGATCTCATCGAATTCATTCCTCAATCGCAAGGGCTTCCCATCAAAACGTTCCGTGGCCTGGCCGTCATTCTTGACGACAACCTTAGTCCAGCAGCGGGGGTCTACACGACAATTCTGATGGGGCCTGGGGCTGTAGGCTTCGCCGTAGCGGAGCCCCGTACAGGCTATGGGACAGAACTGTTCCGCATTCCTGGCGCTGGCAACGGTGGCGGTCAGAGTGTGCTCCATACGCGCTGGAATATGGCGATGCACCCCCTCGGCTTCGCGTGGTCTGACGGGGCGATTGCTGGCGATTCTCCGTCGCTCGCTGACCTGGCTACGGCTTCCCATTGGACTCGCGTGGTCTCGCAGCGTAAGTCTGTACCGCTTGCCTTCTTGGTCAGCAAATAGTCAAGTTCCCCGGCAAACAAACCGGGGCGAGGGAGTGGGATCACCTAGCCACTCCCTCATTTTCATTTTGGAGTCATAATGGGCGCACCGCGTAAGAATCCACCTAAAGACGCTGCCGTAACAATCGAAACGCTCGCATCGCAGGGTCATGCCATCATCGGCATTGCGAGGCAACTTGGTGTTGGGCGCGACCTGTTCAAGCGATGGTGCGAGGAAGATGAGACGTTACAGGAAGCGTTTGAAGTCGGACGTGACTCGCATAGGCAAGCTCTCGTTGCATTGATAATGCAAGCTGCCGCATTGAACAAAGGCGCAAACGCAAATGCTATGTTTCTTCTCAAAACTATGCACGGATATCGGGAGAATGATTCGTCAAACACCAATGTCAAGGTTGGGGTGGCGGTCACACCGTCTGTGATGATCGTGCGCGACCACGGCACCGATGAGGAATGGGCAGCGCGAGCGGCAGAACAGCAACGCGCTTTGGTTTCGGATGCCGCTAGTCCACCGAAGGCGATTGAAGCATCGGTCACAGCGCCACTCACGCATGTTTCTACCGTGGAAGCGACTCAAGCCAATGCGACGTACAACGACGCACCCGCGTGGCACGGTAACGCCTAGCTAGGGCGTTACCGTAATCCGAATTGAATCGAGGGCTTGTTGGCATCTGTGGCGGACGTCCGACTGCGATAGGGAGCCGACGCGCCTGAAGCGCGGCTTGCAATCGTGATCGACTTGAATATCCTGGCTTGCGAATGGTCGCCATCGGTGAGCAACTTCACCAACGCTTCGCGGTCGAACGGAACGGGTTTATCGTTTTTCAAAACAGGTTTCCCGTCGGTTGTTTGCAGCGTCAGTTGGCCTTTCACCATCTCCAATCGATATGACTTGTTGAACTGCTCAAGCCACAACTGAGGAGCAGTCGAAATGCTCTCGCTCATTTGCTTGAGAGGGCCGTCGATTGTGACTTGGCGCAATGATGTATGAGCGTCCAATAGCTTGCTCTGCAACTCCGTCACGGTCGCTTCTAGTTCTGCAACCTTCGCCTTGCGCGTCGCTGACTTCGTCTTCAGCTCGCCGTTCACGCGACGGAGAGTTTCAACTTCAGCGGATAGATCGATCGGTTCGCTCATTATTCTTTCCCTTCCTGGAGGTGCGATGTATTGATCGAAGGGCTATTCCAAAACTCTCGGAATGCTTCAACACTGAGTTTTTGTTCGGTGTGCTTCACATGCATGGTGAAGAGCTTCCATAGCCGCTGCTCTGGAATGGTGAGCAATCCATAGCGAAGCGTTGCTAGGTTATAGAAACGGTCGGCTTCGTCAACGTCCCAAAGTGCTTCACCCCATAGTGGCTGCATAGCTGAGGGCCAACTCCCCGGCATAGGTTCGTTAGCGGCTCGCATGACTTCCGCATCTGCCATCGTCCGCCTAAGCGCCCACTCCATAAAACCTGAAAGGGTTCGCGATGGCGTTTCACGCGCAGCGATTCCTGCGAGGTAATGGAGTTTAGGGTCGAGCCGGACGCTAACATTCTCTGTCCGAGCGGTGTTTGGAGCTTTTTTGATTGCAGGCATTGTATTCTCCTATCTGAATTTTATTTCAATGCGTCTTGACTGTCAAGACGCATTGAGTTAGATTCCAGCTATAGTTCAAATTTGGAGGTTCTTGGAATGCCAGCCGACACCCTACTTTGCACCATCCCCGAAGCCCTTACCCGAACAGGAATAGGCCGTTCCTTCCTTTACGAACGCCTTTCCGACGGTTCGATCCGTAGCGTCAAGGCTGGACGCCGACGGTTGATTGACGTAGCGAGCCTCACCGCATGGGCCGCATCGTTGCCCGAATCCCAACTCAAGTCAGCCACGAGGGAGGCATCATGCCGCTAGGCGACAACCTCGTAAAGCGTCCGATTGACAACGAAGAGTATGCGAATGCTTGCCCGACCGTAGGCACTCTTATGCTTGCTCGATTCTCAACGCCAACAAAGCACAACACCATCGTCTATGGAGCCGATGGACTTTTCTTCAGCACCTATCCATCTCGACGAATGTACCTTCGTCCCGCGTTCCCAAATGAGTTCGACGTATTCACCACTGAGGAAGACTTTCGAGAGCGTCCTATGCTTTGGGTGTTGGTTACGCAATCGACTCCCGGTTATCACGAGATAACTCCGCGCTGGCGTGGACATGCATTCTGGAGCGGCATGGGAACGGATCAAGCCGTCGCAGAGGTTGTCATGCAAATGAGCGAACGGGGTGGGCTAAATCTATCAGAGTGGTACGGGTTCATTTCGGATCAACGAATTCGCAAGGCCGACAAAGCGATCAATCGCAGTAAGCAGACGGTGAACTAGTGTCAGACTCCCCAAACAAGGATGCGGCCCTGGCGCTCGCGGGTCGCGGGCTTCATATCTTTCCCTGCTTTTCCGATAAGACGCCAAGGATCGAAGCGTGGGAACAAAATGCCACGGCGAGTCCGTTCGTCATCGGAACGAAATGGGACGCACACCCCGACGCGCTGCCTGGATTACCTGTAGGTGCTCATGGCCTTGTTGTGATCGACGCTGATCGTAAATCAGGTGGGCCGGACGGGGTAGAGGCGTTCAATGCTCTTTGTGCTGCGCAGGGGATCGATCTAACGACGGCGTTTGTGGTCGAGACGCCGAGCGGCGGTTTTCACTTCTACTTCACAACGCCGACGCCATACGGCAATTCTCGCGGCTCGCTGCCGGATGGCATCGACGTTAGGGGCAGGGGTGGCTACGTCATTGCGCCTGGTGCCACTCTGCCGGATGGGCGCAGCTACAGGCACGTCTACGGCTCATGGGAAGCTGTACCGCCTCTTCCTGACGCTCTGGCGGCATACCTGCGGGAGAAGCGACCTCCTGCTTCGTCTCCTGCGCTTGCTACTGGTGTAGACGCCCCGCTGATAGGTAATAGAGAGCGAATGTGTGCGTCGGCGGCACTCGCGGACGAAGTAGCCAAGCTGCGAGCAATGGGCGAAGGATCGGGCCGCAATCGCGCATTGAATGAAGCTGCCCATTCGCTAGGCACGATGGCAGGATGGATTGACCTGAACGAAGTAGCCAACGCACTTTGGGATGCGTCGGTTGCGAATGGCTATGTCGCGAAAGACGGAGAAGCGGCGGCTAAGCAAACCATCACGTCGGGGCTCGCCGCAGGCCAGACGAAGCCGCGTCCACCCCTTAGCCTTCCAGCACATATCGAAGCGATTGACCTCGCCCCGATGATTCGGAACGGGATCGAAGCATATAAGCGCAGGCAAGTTGCGCTACCGACAGCGAACGCAAAGCGATCTGTGACGCTGCTGCAAGGATCTGAGATTGTAGAGAAGCCGATTACCTGGCTATGGGACGGCTATCTACCATCAGGCAAATTGACATTGCTTGCTGGTGCGGGAGGGACTGGCAAATCGACTATCGCATTCAGCCTCGCGGCGACGATTACAAATGGTGGCAACTGGCCGGATGGCTCACGCTGCAATATTATCGGCAACGTTTTGATCTGGAGTAGCGAGGACGATCCAGCGGACACGATCAAGCCGCGTCTCATGGCCGTAGGAGCCAACGACTGTTGCTATGGAGTGATCAGCGGCACGATTGATGAGAAAGGAGTGCCGGACTCGTTCGATGCATCGCGAGACATGGACGGCTTGCGCGAAGCCGTAGCGCGGATCGGCGGGATATCTTTACTAATCATCGATCCGATAGTCACGGCAGTAACAGGCGACATGCATAAGGCGAACGACGTGCGACGGAGCTTGCAAGCCATCGTAGACTTCGCAGCCGAGTGCAATTGCGCCGTCTTGGGAATCACTCACTTTGCCAAGGGTACGGCGGGGAAGAACTCGGCTGAGCGTGTCATCGGCTCGCAAGCCTTCGCAGCATTGGCGCGGATGGTGTTGGTTGCGGCCAAGGAAGAAGAATCGGATCGAAGGGTATTCACTCGCGCCAAATCTAACAATTCCGTTGATACGGGCGGTTACAGCTACTCAATCGAAGCAACGAAGCTCAATCAGGGGATCGTAGCGACGCGCGTAGTGTGGGGAGAAGCGCTTGAAGGATCATCGCGCTCAATCCTAGCCGACGCAGAAGGTGTAGAAGCGGAGCGCCACGGGAAGAAAATAGAAGAGGCAAGAAGTTTTCTCCACAACGTTCTCGTCAACGGCCC
>Ga0209624_10001649_pt1 | contig 17229 bp, 12 predicted proteins | sample JacPinW_OM2H0_O1_FD_188565 | JGI IMG/M metagenome (GOLD analysis project Ga0209624, IMG submission 188565) | Forest soil microbial communities from Algoma, Ontario, Canada - Jack Pine, Ontario site 1_JW_OM2H0_O1 (SPAdes) (version 2) | ecosystem: Environmental > Terrestrial > Soil > Boreal...
AAGGCATAGAAAGATTCGGATTGCACTGCAGAGGGTTCTTCGGAACCCTCTGTTTTTGGACGGAGGGTTGGTTGAGCGAAGCAGAACTGCATGAGAATCCGCTGGTGCCGAACAAGAAACTACGGCGGCTTTATTTGGCGATGGCCGAAGCGAGGATTCTGGACGACCATATCGTGAAGTTGCAGAGAGCCTCTAAGAAGCTACGCGGGCTCGATTCAGAGAGGGGGCAGGAGGCGTGCCGCGTAAGCACGGCAATTGATCTGCTGCCCGGGGATCTCGTTAGCGACTCCCAACCAGGGTTTGTCATGGATCTGCTGACTGGGTCGAAGATCAATTCCCTTCTGGAACGTATCGTTGCGCTTAGCTCTGGGAAAAAGGTGAAAAAAGCCAGAACATACGGGGTTCCTGGACGCCTGCTGCCATGGATCGACGATGCTGGTGAGCGGTTGAGAATGTCAATGGGCGCGGCGCTGTCCTTCAAGGCGTTGAAGCAGCCTCATGTCGTGGTTGCGTACGTAGGTCGTGGCAGCGTCTCCAAAGGAGATTGGAGCCGGATACTTTCGCTCGCTTCAAAGCTGGAGTTGCCTGTGATTTTTGTTGTTCTTCCATCGGCGAAGAGGCAAAAGACGGGCGACCACGAAAATCTGAGTAACGAGGCGCGGCGATGGGGAGTTCCTGGAATCCCAGTGGATGCTGCCGACGCCGTGGCTCTGTATCGGGTGGCTCAGGAGTCTCTTGGGAGAAGTCGCGGTGGCGATGGCCCCGTTTTGATCGAGTGCCTGGAGTTCTCAAAGATGGTCAAAGGGCGTAAGAAGGCGCCGGATCCTCTGGTTCTGTTAGCGGATTCTTTGGTTCGTCGCAATATCAGCAGTAAAGCGTGGCTTGAAAAGACAGAGACCGGCTTTCGCCGACGCATCGAAGCAAGAGGACGCTAAAACGTTGGATTCAGGGGGCGTTTCATCGCAAGCGCGATCGAGACGCGGCGACGTTTACACTGGATGCTACAGTTTAGCAACTGGTATTGAGGTGCGAGTGCGGACCACGGGCTTTCTTGTTTTTGCAACGCTGACATTGTGTTTCGTATCAACGGCTCTTGCGCAGACACCACCGTCGAATCCTGCTCCTCAATCTGCACCTGCTCCAACTCCCGCACCTAGTCCCGTCCCGGGTGCTCCAGCGTATGGGGCACAACAACCACAACAAACTCCTTCTGTGCCCGCTCCGGAGCAGAAGGGACCTCCGGTCGCGCCCCCCGAGACACCTAGTCCGCAATCCCCCTTTACGGGTTATGCCCCCTATGCCCCAGTACCGGAAAAGCCACCGCCGGACCGGCTTGGGTCCGCCTACATCCCGATGGACAACTGGGTCTATCCGGAATTGACGCGCCTGTATGGGATGGGCTTTGTCGACACAATGTACCTGAGCATGCGGCCCTACACACGTCGAAGCGTGCTGCACATGCTACTGGCATCGAAGGATGCCATCATGAACAGTGACAACGAACAAGCCCAGGACATTTTTGTAAAGATCCTCAGTTATCTAAGTGCCGAAGTCCCGGATGGCAGGGCCGAGCGAGGCCTCGTCTATGGCGTGGAGTCTTCCTATACGCGATTCCTCGGGATTGATGGTCCGATACTCCGCGACAGCTACCACCTGGGTCAAACGATAAACAATGACTATGGTCGCCCGTACCAATCAGGGTTCAATGCGATAGCGGGCGCTTCCACGCTGGAAGAGTGGGGACCCTTTTCTTTATATGTCAGAGGGGAGTACCAGCACTCGCCTTCCGCGGAGGGCTACACGCCTCAATTTGCGAGGCAACTCTCCCTCATCGACGAGATCCAATATGCGGGACCGCAAGACACGATACCGCAAGGCCCGATCCTTGAGGAGAATCCCTTTCGGCTGGTCGAAGCGTATGCCTCGGTTCACGTACTTGGGCACGAGATCTCCGGTGGCAAGACCGATTCGTGGATGGGCCCGGCTGCGGGAAGTGCGATGGCATGGTCAAATAACGCGGAAGACGGCTACTCCTTTCGCGTTAACCGGGTAGAGCCACTGAACATTAAGTACCTTTCGAAACTGCTTGGGCCCGTTCGATACGACTTTTTTGTAGGCAGCCTTAAGGGACACATGGTTCCGCGATCGCCATGGGTGCATTCCGAAATGTTTTCCTTTCGACCGACAGATAACTTCGAGTTCGCATTCCAGAGGACCGTCATCTGGGGAGGCGAGGGCCACGCCCCCGTCACGCTGGGCACGTTTTGGCATAGCTTCTACGACACGAACGATACCGCCGGAGCTGAAAAGATCTCGCGTAACGATCCAGGCGCTCGATTCAGCGACTTCAGCGCTTCTTACCGGCTCCCGCTTATGCGCAAATACGTTTCGTTTTACGTGGATTCGATCTCCCATGACGACGTGACGCCCATTAGTGCTCCGCGACGCGCATCTTACCGTACCGGCCTGTACGTTTCCCAGATTCCGAAATTGAACAAGTTCGATTTCAGAGTAGAAGCAGTGTCAACCGATCCAGGCGTTTCGCCGGCTGCTGCAGGGCAGTTTGCCTATTGGGAGGTTATTCAGCTGCAGGGATATACCAACAAGGGATTCATTATGGGTGATTGGATTGGGCGAGAGGCCAAGGGTGGGCAGGCATGGCTGACTTATCACCTCTCTGGAAATGAATGGGTGCAGTTTGAGTATCTCAACAAGAAGACACCATTCAACTTCATTCCTGGCGGCACAACGCAGAACCAGTTCAAGGCAAGTATCGTGAAGCGACTGGGAAAGGAAGTGGAGTTGAATTCCTGGGTGCAATACGAAGGATGGAAGGCGCCGGCGTACAAACCCGGGCTACAAAAAAATACTTCCATCGCATTCGAGCTGACCTGGTACCCGAAGCTCCGCAACAAGCCTGAGGTACCTTAGCCGTATATCTGCTTTTCTACGCGTGCGGCACGAACGACTTGAAGTATTCAAGTGACTTTTCCAGTCCTTCTCGCAATTTGATCGTCGGTTCCCAACCCAACAGAGCTCTGGCTCGTGTGATGTCGGGTCGACGGCGCGCCGGATCGTCTTCCGGAAGAGGATGGAAGAAAATTTCGGATTTGGACCCGGTGACCGCAAGAACTTCGCGAGCACACTCAAGGATGGTCCATTCATCGGGATTACCAATATTGACAGGAAGATGCTCCTGCGAACGAGATAGAAGCAAGATGCCACCGATGAGATCAGAGACGTAACAGAAGCTGCGCGTCTGCGAACCGTCACCGTAGATGGTCAGAGGCTCACCCTGCAATGCCTGCACCATGAAATTCGAGATAACCCGGCCGTCATTGGGCTGGAGCCTCGGGCCGTAGGTATTAAATATCCGGACAAGATGGGTATCTACGCCATGGTAGCGGTGATAAGCCATGACGGCGGCCTCAGAGAAGCGCTTGGCTTCGTCGTAGACGGAGCGCGGGCCAATCGGGTTGACGTGTCCCCAATAAGACTCAACCTGGGGATGCACTTCAGGATCGCCATAACACTCAGATGTAGAGGCATGGAGGTAGCCAGCGCCGAATTTGCGGGCGAGGTCGAGCGTGTTGATAGTGCCGGCCGATCCAACCTGGAGCGTTTCGATTCCCAGGCGAGTGTAGTCGATGGGGCTGGCCGGGGATGCGAGGTTGAAGATGAAATCGACCCGGCCAACGTCAAATGGCTTACAAATATCATGTTCAATGAAACTGAACCGGCTTTCCCGCCGAAGATGCTCGAGATTAGCCAGGTTGCCCGTGCTGAGATTGTCGATACCAATTACCGAGTGCCCTGCCGCGAGCAGCGCGTCAGATAGATGGGAGCCGAGGAAACCCGCCGCTCCGGTGACCAGAAATGTTTCAGACGTCATCTACTGCCTTTCTTCAGCCAAAAATCTCAACCACTGCCCTCACTTCATTTTTACGAAGAAGGCCTGCGTCGCGGGAGTCACCGCGAGCCTTGAATGTTCTAAGGCACAGCTTTTAGATGCTGGCGGTGGACGATGTGAGGTCTCGCACTGGGTGAACCGCCGGCCGGCCGACACTAATGTATGTGAAGCCGTATTTGCCCATGATATCCGGATCGTAAAGATTACGACCGTCAATGATGATTGGATAACGGAGGCTCTCGTTCAGACGGCCGAGATCCAGAGTCGCAAACTCGGCCCAGTCCGTAAGAATGAGGAGAGCATCAGCGTCCTGTGCGGCAGCATAAGCATTGGCGACGTAGCTGAGATTGGGCGTGGCCGGAAGAACATCCTGCGTCCGCTTGATTGCCGCTGGGTCATAGGCGGTGACCGAGCAACCTTCCGCAAGGAGCATCTCGATAATCTCAATCGCCGGCGATTCCCGAATATCGTCGGTTTCTCCCTTGAACGCCAGGCCCAGAACACCAATGCGTTTCCTGCGGAGGGTCCACAAAGTAGCACGAACCTTGTTTAAGAAGCGCTTCTTCTGTTGGTCATTGATTTTCTCAACTTCGACGAGGAGGCTGAAGTCGATACCCAGCTGCTCTGCAACCGAACGAAAAGCGGCTACGTCCTTGGGGAAACAGGAGCCTCCGTAGCCGACCCCGGGACGGAGAAATTTTGGGCCGATGCGGCTGTCAAGACCCATCCCTCGAGCCACCTGCTCGACATTCGCATTTGTGGCTTCGCAAAGGTTGGAGACCGCGTTGATGAACGAAATCTTCATAGCGAGGAACGCGTTGGAAGCATGCTTGATGATTTCGGCGCTCTTGGTGGAGGTTAGGACGAGCGGCGGCGGCGATCCGGCGCTGCGGGCCCCGCCAAGCGAACCCGGCTGCACATAATAGCTGCCGCTCGTGAGAGGCCGGTAGATTCGGTCCAGCACCTCCGCGGCACGGTCGCAATCCGCTCCGACTACGATGCGATCGGGGTGAAGAAAATCGGAGATGGCAGTTCCCTCACGGAGAAACTCCGGGTTGGAGACCACATCAAACAGCTGGCGGGCAGCACCGTTACGCTCCATCGAACGGATGATCCACTCGTTCGTGTAGACCGGAACAGTGCTCTTTTCGACGATTACCTTATAACAGGTGAGCGAACGGGCGATTTCGCAAGCTACAGCTTCGACGAATGACAGATCGGCATCCCCAGCCTCATTCTGGGGCGTTCCTACGGCAATGAAAATGGCTTCGCTTTCGTGTGTGGCGTCCGCCAGGTCCGTCGTGAACCGTACCTTGGTGTTCCCGAACTTCCCCAGAAGCTCAGGAAGGCCACTTTCGTGAATGAGCGAATCGCCGGCCTGAAGAGCGGCAACTTTGCGCTCATCGTTATCAACGCAAATGACGTCATGGCCCATTTCCGCGAAGCAAACGGCAGCGACGAGACCCACATACCCCGATCCGACTACGGCAATTTTGACCTTTTCGTTCATAGTGTTGCGGTGCAATACCTCACCAAAGAGAATATCCGATGTTGGATGGATTTCCGAGCCAGGCGTGACTTTGCCATCGTTTTTACCCCCATGTTGGCATTGAGGATACGTTCTTCCTCCTCCATGGCACAGTCGGGTAGACTAGGGGCAATGGGTTCCCAAAATACGCCACCGCCGGTCACGGGTGTACCGGAGACTAACCAGAGCGGGTTTAGTACGACGGTTACAGATACGACGCTGTCTGAAGCGCTGATTGTGCTGCGAAAACGACGGTGGGTTCTGATTATTGCCGTGCTCCTGGGTTTGGCGTACGGGGTTTTCAAGGCAGAGTCTCAGCCGAAACTTTACGATGCTTACGGCCGGATTCAGGTACGGTCGGGCTCGTCGAATGAATATAAAGTCAGCGCGGTGCAAGGTTACGCCGGCGACTCCAGTTCGAAGATGTTGACAGAGATTGAGATTCTCAAAAGCGACTCGCTGATGCTTAAAGTTTGCCGCGAGTTGGACCTGTCAAACAATGCAGACTTCCTCGAACGAAAGGGCCCGGTACCGCACACCACCCTCGATGACGGGGTGATCAGGCAAGATACAGTTCACCGGCTGCAGAGCAACCTGCACGTCGCTCTCGTTCCAAAGACCGACATCATTCGCATCAGCTACAGCAGCTTGAATCCGAAACTGTCCGCAGACATCGTCAACAAGGTTATTTCCGATTACATCCAGCGCAGCTATCAGACGCGCTTTGACTCGTCCCAACGAGTCTCCGAGTGGCTCTCCGGTAAACTCGACGACCTCAAGCAGCAGGTGGAGACATCGCAAGAACAGATGATGGACCTGCAGCGCCGGTTGGGTATCCTGGGCTTCGATCCAACCCACAACCAAATCAGCAGTTCCCTCGATGATCTTGCCAGAGCGGCAGCAGCAGCTAAATTGGCTCGCATTATTGCCGAGGCGCGCTATCGCGTCGTCAGCGGAATGGATCCGGACTCGATCGAAAGTGCACTCGAGTTGACGCCAGGAACCGCGCCTGCAGAGCTGAATCAGCTTAGGGGACAGTTGGCCACAGCAAGGTCGAACTACGCGCAGTTGGAATCGTCGCTCGGGCCAAACCATCCTCAGTCAAAAGCTCTGAAAGCGCAGATCGACGAACTGAACAAAGAGATTGATGCCGAGCAGAACCGTCTTCTGCTGCAGGCCAAACAAAACTACGTTGTTGCCCGTGCCAATGAAGACCAGACGACTGCTGCTCTGGAAGCCCAGAAAACGGACGCTTATAAATTGCGCGACCAACTTGTTGAGTACACCCTGCGACAGCGGGAATTCGAAGCGAATCGCACCCTGTACGACAGTCTGCAGCAGCGTCTGCGGACGGCTAGCGTTCAGTCTGGGCTGGAGTCCTTAGAGATCGACGTCGTCGACCCGGCCTTGCCGCCGGCAAATCCACTGTTGCGGCCACAGTCGACTGTCATCCTTACTGCGCTCGTCTTTAGCATTCTGGCTGGAATCGTAGTGGCCTTCCTGATGGAAAGCCTGGACACTGGACTGCGGAGCATCGCGGAGATCGAAAGCATCACGGAATTGCCATCGCTGGCAATTATTCCGCGTGCCCGTCGCTCCTCTGTCGATCAGGCCGGCACACTGACTACCGCACAGCGTAACATCGGAATCTTGACGCAACCGAAGTCGCAGTTCGCCGAGGCCTTCCGCTCTCTGCGCACCTCTCTGCTCCTTTCAACTGCCGGACATCCTCCGAAGATCATCGTCTTAACGAGTGCCACGCCGTCAGAAGGAAAGACGACTGCAGCAAGCAATCTCGCGGCAATCCTCGCTCAAAGAGACACCCGCGTTCTCCTGATCGACGGCGATCTCCGGCGACCCAATATTCATCATCGTTTTGGGTTGAATGGAAAAGTTGGCCTTACGACAGTTCTCACCGGAGCAACCAGCCTGGAAGAGACGGTACAAGGTGTGCCGGAGATTCCAAATCTCGATATTCTGCCCAGCGGGCCCGTTCCTCCCTTCCCGACAGAGATGTTGAGTTCCGGGGCAATGGAGGCAATTCTGAAGCGATGTGCGGAACTCTATGACTACATCGTCATCGACTCTCCTCCCATCCTTTCCGTTACCGATGGCGTCATCCTCGCGCGGCAGGCAGACGCCGTTGTCCTTGTAGTACGCCACGGTAAATCCAGCAAACATGTGGTGCGGAGAGCCAGGGACATCCTGTTCCGGTCGGGCGCGGGTATTACCGGCATTGTCTTGAATGCTGTCGATTTGAATTCGCCAGAGTACTACGGATACTACGGATACTCGGGGTATTCGTACGCAAGCGTGGATTCCGATAGCTGGGAGTCTCACAAGACCCCCGGAGAAGAAACCCACGAAGTAGAAGGGACAAAGCGATGAGCAAATTGCGCAATGCTCTTCAACCCAGCCGATTGGCCGCGAGTTCAGCAGCGGGTTTGTTGCTGTTTTTATGCAGTCTTACAGCCAGCGCTCAGTTCAGCGGGCCAGCGCTCGGAATGTCCACGCCGGTCAACCCGCCCGTAGTAATAACGACGGATCCAGCGATTCTTTTTCCGCCGAACCGGGATGCCTACCTGGGGCGCGGAGATCTCATTGCAGTGCATATCTTCGAGAGTCTGGACTACACTCCGACAGTACGCGTAGCCGAGGATGGCACAATTCAACTGCCATTGATTGGCGCCATCCAAGTTGACGGCCTTACCGTGCACCAGGCCCAACAGCTTATTGCCCAAAAGCTGATGAGTGCCGGCATGTATCGCGACCCCCAGGTGTCCATTCAGATTACCGACTCGCCAAATCAGATCGCGACTATCGTCGGGGAACTACATGGGATTGTTCCCGTTATCGGAGAGAGACGACTGTACGATGTTCTAGCGGCGGCTGGCGGAGGTGGTGGTGGGGCGGGCGCGACTACAACTGTTGTGGTCGGAGGAGGAATAGGTGGATTGCCTTCAACTGCAAGTCACGTTATCACCATTAATCGGTACGGCTTGAAAGAACCCATCACTGTGGATCTCGGTACGGATCCATCCAAGAGCGCGCTGGCCGATATTCCGATATTCCCTCGGGACACGATCATCGTGCCGCGGGTTGGCGTGGTTTATCTGCTAGGCGCCTTCAAGGTTCAAGGCGCGATTCCGCTTCAACAAAACTCTCCGCTAACCTTGATGAAGGTTGCTGCTCTGGCCGGTGGAGCAGGTTTTGAGGGCCAGGAAAACGACCTTCGGATCATTCGCTCGGTTGGGCTCGATCGGCAGGTAGTTCACGTCGACCTTAAGAAAGTTATTCAAGGTCGAGCCCCCGATCCTGTATTACAGGCGGAGGATATCATCTTCCTGCCCACCAATCAGATGAAGGCGGCGATTAAATCCGGTGGCATCTCTACCCTGTTAGGAATTGCATCAATCCTTATCCTCGCGATTAACCAATAGGCGAGACTTGTCAAAGATGAAGGTAATAGCCGGCAGATTTGGATGAAGCCCGACGAGATATGGTTTTAGCTGCTTCAGACATGGGCAACGGTTCGAAAAAGAAGGTAAGGTTGGCTTATCTGGTAAGCCATCCGATCCAATATCAGGCGCCGCTATTGCGGCGAATTGCGCAAGAACCTGACATCGACCTAACAGTGCTCTTCGGCTCTGATTTTTCTCTGCGAAGCTACTCGGATGAAGGTTTCGGCGTTCCCGTGAAGTGGGATGTGCCACTCCTGGATGGATACAACCATCGGTTTCTACCTGTCTTGCGAGACGATGGCACTCAGACCGTCACAACTCCCCTGAACCATGGGATCTTCAGGGCTCTTCGCGGAAACAAGATGGAGCCCGAATTTGATGTCCTCTGGGTGCATGGATACGCCATGGTCAACGCCTTGCACGGTATGTTAGCTGCGAAGGCTCTCGGTATTCCTGTACTGTTGCGTGGCGATATGTGGTTGCGAGACCGCCCACGGAGTGGTCCCAAACTTTTGCTGAAGCAACTTTTTTTTGAAGTGCTGAAGAACCTGGTGACAGCGGTTTTGCCGGTTGGCACACTTAATCAGGAATACTGGGCGCACTATTTCGGGTCGGCTGTCCCGTTCTTCCTGATGCCCTACGCTGTTGATAACGAATACTTCCGCCAACGAAGCCTCGAAGCAGCAGCGACGCGGGAAGAGTTGCAACTGGAACTTGGACTTGATGACGGCAGGCCTGTCATTTTGTTCGCGTCGAAGCTGCAGCGCCGTAAACACTGCGCGGATCTCCTGGATGCGTATCGTAGCTTAATCGAGAGTGAAGACTGCGCTGCCCGACCCTATCTATTGATAGTGGGGGATGGAGAGGAACGAGTTGCTCTCGAAGAAAAGGCGCGGGCAGAGGGGTTGATGGACGTTCGATTCTGCGGCTTTCGAAACCAATCCGAACTGCCGCGATTTTTCGATATCGCAAGTGTATTTGTTCTACCAGCGCGTCATGAACCCTGGGGGCTGGTAGTCAATGAAGTAATGAACTCCGCGCGCGCAGTCATTGTTTCGGACGACGTCGGCTGTCATCCCGACTTAATTACTGACGGCGTAGAGGGATGCGTCTTCCCGGTGGGTGATGTTCAGGCGTTGACTCAAGCCTTGCGTCGCGTTTTGGCCCAACCGGAGACGGCCGGGAAGATGGGCCAGAACGCGCTGAAACGAATTCAATCGTGGAGCTTCGAAGAAGACGTCTTAGCGCTACGCAAGGCTATAGCCCAACTAACCCGCAAGATTGTTGCGTAGAGAGCGACCAGTCACCTTCATTATGGCCAACTCCAGGAAGAACAAAGACGGTAGCGTACCGAAAAGAAAGGTTAGAGTCGCTTATCTGGTAAGTCATCCGATCCAATATCAGGCTCCATTGCTTCGCCGGATATCGCAGGAACCGGATATTGAGCTAACAGTCCTCTTCGCATCGAACTTTTCTGTTCATCAATATGTCGATAAAGGCTTCGGAGTCGATGTGAAGTGGGACGTTCCGCTGGTCGACGGATACGATCACGAGTTCCTGCCCGTAATTTGGGATAAGCGAAGGACAGGCCGGGCAACTCAGTTCAACTACGGAATCTTTAGCCGGCTGTTGGGCAACAAGAGACAAGCAGGTTTTGACGTGCTGTGGGTGCATGGGTATTCCACTCTGAACGCACTCCAGGGAATGCTGGTGGCGAAGATGTTGGGAATACCCGTTCTGCTTCGCGCGGAGTCGCGGCTGACCTTGACAGAGAAAACTGGCTTGAAGAGCGATGCGAAAACATTGTTCTTCGACCTCTTACGGCATTTCGTCGACGGAGTGTTGCCTATAGGTAGCTCAAATGCCGCATATTGGCGGCAATATCTGGGAGAGGGCGTGCCGCAGTTCCTGATGCCTTATGCCGTTGACAATGATTATTTTCAGAAACAATGCCGGGAAGCCTCCAGCAAACGCAACGACCTGTTGAAGCAGCTAAATCTTGATGAATCTCGTCCCATTATTCTGTTCGCTTCAAAGTTACAAAACCGGAAGCGTTGCGGCGATCTGCTCGAGGCCTACTTAAAGCTGTCGCCCGGCAAAGGATTGGAACCAGAGCCCTATTTAGTGATTGTTGGGGATGGAGAAGAACGGAACGCGTTGGAGCAACGTGCGATGGAGAGCGGTTTTAGCAGCGTGCGATTCTGCGGCTTCCGCAACCAGTCGGAGTTGCCTGCGTTCTTCAATATCGCTACAGTCTTTGTGCTTCCCTCGTTGAATGAACCATGGGGCTTGATCGTGAATGAGGTTATGAATGCGGGGAAGGCCGTAATTGTTTCGGACGATGTAGGGTGTCAACCCGACTTGATCTCAGATGGAGTTGAAGGCTGCGTATTCCCTGCTGGCAATATCGCCGCTCTAACCGACGCATTGCGAAGAGTGCTGGGACAGCGTTCGACCGCAGATATCATGGGGAAACGCGCGCTGGAACGGATCAACCAATGGAATTATGAAGAGGATGTCCGTGGCCTTCGGCGAGGAATCGCTTTTGTTACCCGAAGAGTGAAGACATGAAAAGGGCCTGCGCTGCGATGTTGCGACAACCACAAATTCTGCTGCTATGCTCGAAAGTGATGGCAGGAAACTGATGCGAATTCTTCACATCATCGGAACGTTGAACCCGGAAGCCGGCGGCCCCACCGAATCCGTGAGGGTGTTGCTCAGTTATGGCCCCATCGGCTACACGGGCGAGGTCGTAACGCTGGATGATCCGTCAGCGCCCTATCTCAACGATATCGGGTTTCCAGTGCACGCCCTGGGACCGACAAACACCAAATACGGGTTCAACTCCAGACTGCTGCCGTGGCTAAGAGACAACCGTCATCGCTTTGATGGTGTTGTGGTCAATGGCTTGTGGCAGTACTGCGGATTTGCCGCCTGGCGTACACTTGCCGGAAATACGCCCTATGTTGTGTTCACGCATGGCATGCTCGATCCTTACTTCAAACACGCGTTCCCGCTGAAGCATGTGAAGAAGTGGCTCTATTGGATTCCGGCAGAGTATTGGATTCTGCGTGGCGCCTACCGTGTGCTATTTACATCCAAAGCGGAAAAGAGGCTCGCGGAGGAAAGCTTTTGGCTGCATCGTTGGAATCCCTATGTCGTGCCGTACGGCGCCAGCGGGCCAACAGGTGACCCCGAGGTGCAGAAGCGTGCATTCTTTGCGAAGTGTCCCGAGGCCGTCGGCAAACGGTACCTTCTCTTTCTCGGCCGCATTCATCGTAAGAAAGGATGCGATCTACTCATCGACGCGTTCGCAAAAGCGGCAGCAGATGACCCGGAGCTTTATCTTGTCATGGCCGGTCCGGATCAGCAGCAGTGGAGCGCAAAGCTAAAGGCAGCTGCAGCCAACGCAGGGATTGATCATCGCGTCTTTTGGCCCGGCATGTTGATTGGCGACGCTAAATGGGGGGCCTTCTATGCGTCTGAAGCGTTCATTTTGCCGTCGCACCAGGAGAACTTCGGAATCGCTGTAGCCGAAGCCCTCGCTTGCGGGAAACCAGTGCTCCTGGCGGACAAGGTAAACATAGCCGAGGACATAGCCGAGGATGGCGCAGGCCTGATGGAGTTGGATACTGCTGAAGGAACTTTGCGCCTGCTCCAGAGGTGGATCGGCATGACCGTTTCAGAGCGACAGCGCATGGCGGAACTCGCCTATCAGTGCTTTCAACACAGGTATGACATGCGAGAGAATGCAAAAGCAATTATTCGGCTCTTCGGAACGGCTACGGTCATGACTCCGACCGCAGTCGATTCGGAATAGGTGCCGCGCCCCCAATGCCAAAGCCGATTCACTACAACGCGGCAGAACACATCAAGGCCGATGCCGATGCCGATCCTTATCTGCGCCCGGCGTTCACGCTAAGCGACCGCCTGCTGCGGCTTTGCTGGAATGTATGCTGGCTCCTGCTTTATAGAACTTCACCGAGACCGTTACACTCCTGGAGATCATTTCTTCTGCGTCTTTTTGGAGCAACGATGGGAGCGAACTGCCACTTCTATCCGGCATCGAAAGTTTGGGCCCCCTGGAACCTGTTTTGTGCCGATCAAGTGACAGCGGGCGACGGTGCGGAAATCTACAATCCTGCGCCGGTAAGTCTCGGATCACATGCGATTCTGTCACAAGAGGCTTATATTTGCGCGGCCACTCATGACTATGACGACCCGGCATTTCCGCTCATCGCCTATGCGATGACCATCGGTGCCTATTCCTGGGTGTGTGCTCGCGCGTCAGTTGCCCCTGGCGTCAATATAGGTGAGGGTGCGGTGCTTGGGTTGGGATCGGTCGCAACACGAAACCTGGATTCATGGACCGTCTATGCGGGAGTTCCTGCAGTCAAAGTGAAGGAAAGACAACAGTTTGACGTGGGCCCATCCAGCAGGAGCTAGCCGCGCAACTTGGCGAGAAGATCAGTTGGATGAACCGGCTTAGCAAGAATCTCGAACTCATGACCCTGCGCCCGCGCCTTTTCCAGTAAATCGGCGGTTGCGGCCTGACCCGAAAAAAGAAGAATCTTGCACTTTGGCAATCTGCTGCGGGTTATGATCGCCGCCTCGATGCCCGTCATGCCGGTCATGATGACGTCGCTGATCAACATATCCGGCTGAAAGCTCTCGAGCGACTCGACGGCTTTTTCTCCGCTAAACACGGCGCGCGCATCAAAGCCCGCCTGATTCAGGATGATTGCCAGCGTATTTGCGATTACTTGTTCGTCATCTGCTACGAGTACCCGTGGTTTTGCCGGAGTGGCGATTGTTGTATCTGCCATGCTAAATTTTCCCCAAATCTTGAAGGTAAATTAAATCAGTCTAAATACCACTTCCGCAAGCATCAGGTTAACCCTATCGCCCACATACTAATGATACGCTGAGCGAAGAACCGTTTGGCACAAACCATCACAAATTCTCCAAAGAGCGCACGCTTTACTACCAACTATGCAGCCAGCCATCATACGCGCAGAACGTGTCGAGAAATACTACGCACAACCAAGCGAGAACCGCATTCAGGTCATCTCTCCGACCGATCTGTCCATCACGGCGGGTGAAATCGTTGCTTTGCTGGGGCCGTCCGGCTCAGGAAAATCCACGCTGCTCCGCATGTTGACTGGGTTGTCCGTACCCTCAGCCGGAGAAGTGTACTGGCACGAACAGCCAATTGCAACAGCGAACGTCAATGTGTCCATCGTGTTTCAGAGTTTTGCGCTATTCCCATGGCTATCCGTTTTGGAGAACGTTGAAGCACCACTAAAAGCGCGAGGGATGGAGCCTGCGGAGCGACGAAGACGTAGCCTGAAGATACTCGACACGGTAGGTTTGGATGGCTTTCAAGCCGCGTATCCAAAGGAACTGTCAGGCGGAATGCGGCAGCGCGTTGGCTTTGCACGAGCCCTTGTCGTCGAACCAGAGGTTCTGTTTATGGACGAACCATTCTCTGCACTCGATGTGCTGACGGCGGAGAACCTACGCAGCGAACTTCTGGAGCTTTGGCAGAACAAGACGATCCCAACGCAGGCGATCTTTCTCGTCACCCACAATATTGAAGAGGCGGTTCTGCTCGCGGACCGTATCATCGTGCTCGGCCGCAACCCAGGACACGTCCGGACCGATTTCAGGGTGGCGATCCCGCATCCCAGGGACCGCAAAGCAACTGCCTTCACCCAGTTGGTCGACTATATCTATAAGGTACTCACTCAGCCGGATGCGAAGCCGCCGGACTTGCCTCAGACCCCAACCGGAAAACCGGTCCGCGATCAGCGTCAGATGCACTACCAGATGCTGCCTCACGCGCGCCCTGGCGGGATTGCAGGACTCCTGGAATTACTGCTGGATCATAACGGTAAAGACGATATTTACCGGTTGGCGGACGATCTGGCCTTTGAGATCGATGACCTGTTGCCGATTGTTGATGCAGCGCAGTTGCTTGGCTTCCTGAAGGTGACGGAAGGTGATGCGGAGATTACGGCGACCGGTGCGGAATACGCCAACTCTGAGATTCTTCGACAAAAGGAGTTGTTTCGCAGCGCGGCAATGGAGAACGTTTTGCTTCTTCGGCAGATTGTTCGCGCTATCGAATCCAAGAGCGACCGCAGCGTGCCGGAAGAGTTTTTCCACGACGTACTGGATGAACAATTCAGTGAAGAAGAGACGCTGCGGCAATTGGAAACCGCAATCAACTGGGGCAGGTATGCCGAACTGTTCGATTTCGACGCTTCGCGACGCCGGTTTATCCAATCGGAGAAGCTGCACCATGAGCCAGAGCAGAAACCGAACGCGGAGATCGGTGCATGATGAAATTTCCGCAGAGCTTCAGTAACATTCCCGGGCGGGAGACTCTCGCACGTTCCCAGGTTCTGCAGCGCAGTTGGCCATTTGTGCTGGATTTGTGCGTAGCGGGAATCGGGCTGGCCTGCTTTTATGGAGTCGTCGTCATCGCGAAGTACTGGTCCGGACATCCGGAGCCCGAGATTCCCATCTCTCAGAGTCCACGCGCGCTCCCCTTATATGCGTTTTATTCGGTTGTGCGGATTGGCCTGGCCTATCTGTTGAGCCTGGTCTTTGCCGTAGGCTATGGATATGTGGCGGCCCACAACAAGCGGATAGAGGCCTTTATGATTGCCGGACTGGATATTTTGCAATCCATCCCGGTGCTCAGTTTTCTGCCCGGCGTGATGCTGGCGATGGTGGCGCTCTTTCCTACACGGCAAATCGGCGTGGAGATGGGCGCAATCGTCCTCATCTTTACAGGCCAGGTGTGGAACATGGCCTTCAGTTTCTATTCATCGATCAAAAGCATTCCACGAGAGCTATCCGAGGCGGCGAGTATCTATCACTTTTCCCGGCTGCAGCGGTTGATACAGCTGGAGCTTCCCTACTCCGCAATCGGACTGGTGTGGAATTCAATGGTATCGGTGGCCGGCGGTTGGTTCTTCCTGATGGCGTGCGAGATGTTCGTCCTGGGATCGCGGGATTTTCGGCTTCCGGGGCTGGGCTCTTTTCTGCAAACTGCCGCCGGAACTGAAAACTATGCTGCTATTACGTGGGGATTGCTGACGATGATTGCGATTATCGTTGCTGTCGATCAGTTGATCTGGCGGCCAGTGATCGCGTGGAGCGACAAATTCAAGTTCGAACAGGTAGAGAGTGGAACTCGAGTACGTTCCCCGTTGCTGCATCTACTACAGCAGTCACGCGGGCTTCGGACACTGCGCCAACATACGGTAGTACCGATTGAGGAAGGTGTCTACCGGCGGCTGGCAAAAGACCGGAGGGGCGCGGAAGCGCAAACTCCGGTGACACGCAAGAGTACCGGGATAGGAGGTGACCGAGGAATCACCTTCCTGAGGGGCGCCCTTCTGGTTGCGATCGCGGCGGCTGTGATCTACGCTGCGTGGAATGCACTGGTGCTGTTGCGCCAGGTGCATTGGCCGGAAATTGTGGAGATTATGAAGGGCGCCATCGCGACGTTTTTGCGCGTCAATGTATCGCTCGTGCTCGCTTCAGTCTGGACAATTCCAGTGGGCGTCGCGATCGGCTTTCATCCTCGACTGGCACGGATTGCCCAGCCAATCGCACAGATTGCAGCGTCGGTTCCAGCGACGGCTCTGTTCCCGGTTATTTTGATTGCACTGGTGCGGATAGGCGGCGGAATGGGCATCGGATCGATCGCTTTGATGCTGCTGGGAACGCAGTGGTACATCCTCTTCAACGTCATTGCTGGAGCGATGGCGATTCCATCCGATCTGAAGGAGGTCGCAACGCTGTTTCACTTCACGACGGTACAGAAATGGAAGACCGTAATCCTGCCCGGAATCTTTCCATTCCTGATTACAGGGTTGGTGACCGCATCGGGCGGTGCCTGGAACGCCAGCATTATCGCGGAGTACTACCACTTGAAGAACGAAACGCTACAAACCACCGGCCTTGGAGCAGTGATCAGCGCCGCGACCGACCACGGACAGTTTCAGATTCTGCTGCTCGCGACAATTGTCATGGCGATGATGGTAGTGACAATCAACCGGTTGGTATGGCGGCCGCTCTATCGGCTGGCGGAGACGCGGTACAAACTTGGGTAAGCTTACTGCGGCTTCGGTCCCGCTGGCCTGCGGAAGGCAAAGATAACCGCCAACAGAGGCGGTGCGAGTAAAACTCCCCAGAACGGGATGAGGATGCCGAGCACGATAGGGCCGAAAAATGCCGCCCACCACGGAATCTTTGTTGTGCGATGCAGAACGTACGGGCCGATGACAAGACCTTCAAGAATGACGATCAATCCA
>Ga0209624_10001650_pt1 | contig 17227 bp, 34 predicted proteins | sample JacPinW_OM2H0_O1_FD_188565 | JGI IMG/M metagenome (GOLD analysis project Ga0209624, IMG submission 188565) | Forest soil microbial communities from Algoma, Ontario, Canada - Jack Pine, Ontario site 1_JW_OM2H0_O1 (SPAdes) (version 2) | ecosystem: Environmental > Terrestrial > Soil > Boreal...
CGCCGCATAGCTCGCTTGGTTCCACATGATCAGCGGAACGTCGTCGTCGGGGATCACCGCCGAGCAGTAGGAACACAACGCCGAGGGCGGGCTATCCGGCCGCCCCCAATTGATCCGGCTCGCGTCAAAGCCGGGGCGGGGCTTGATCACGTCGGCTTGAAAACGCTTTCGGCGACCGCCCGCCGCTTCGCCGCTCGCAACGCTTTCGCCATCACGTCGGGGTCGCCGGGAAAAGTTTCCTCCGGCCAGAGTTCGCGGTCGGTGAAGCCCGCCGCTTGGCAAGCTTCCGCATAGGCGCCTTGGGCCGCCGGTTGTTCGCTGGCGAGCATCATTACGATCGTGTCATCACGGAGAAAAAGGGGGTCTTTCACGATCCGCATTGTCGTTCTGTTTCCTTCTATGGCCACCTCTGTGCTTGTGCCGTCCTCGTTGAGGTAGTGCAAAATATACATTCACTCGCCATAGCCCAAGAACCACGCGATCGTGTTGACCGCTCGCACGGTCAGGCTGGCCAGCGCGGCGGCGATCACGATGGCGAACCAGTGCGCTTCGATAAGCTCGATCATTTCAGAAGCTCCCGCAACGCCATCGTCGCCGGATCGGGATCGGTCAGCGGAATGTCAAACGGGGCTTTGACGGTTGCGTCAAACGACGGCCCCGACGAGGGTTTCACCTGGAGGGTCGGGGCCGCCGCTCGCGTTGCGATGCGAACAACCGGGGGGCGGGTGATTTCGCATCGCTGCGCCCGAGGATAGCGCCAAACTTTGAAACAATGCGCTTGCGCCCCGCCCGGAATCGGGAACGCCAGCGAAAACGCCAACGCCAGAGCAAGCCTCACCTGACACGCCGCGCCGCGATCGTTCCTTGTCCGGTCGCGGTTCCGTTGGGGAAGGTCGCCGAGGCGGTCAAATAGACCGGGGTTGCGGCGGTGACGTTGATGCGCACGGGCGAGAGGGCGAAGCCTGCGGCTTGAACGGCGGCGGTCGAGCTTGGGCCGATGGTTAGAGTGCTGTAGCCGAGCGAGCCCGAAGTCGGATTGAAGGCGGGCGAGCCATTGGTCGAGATCCAACCATAAGTGTTGGTCAGATTTTGCGACGAGCCGACAAGCTGGACGTTGCCAAATACGTCCCAATCGCCGGGGGTGAGAGTGATCGAGCCGAGCGGCAGGTTGACGGCCGTGGTGAGGGCTTGGGCGGCGAAAGCAGCGGTGATGTATTCCCCGACGCTCCCGGCTTGCACGTTGTTGCCCGCAATGGTTCCGGCAATCCCGATCGCCGAGGCGGGCGAAATGAGCCCGCTCGCCGCCAGCGTGGTGAATGAGCCGGCGGCGCCCGAGATTGCCGAGCCGGCGATCGCCGCGCCCGAGATTGAGCCGCCCGATATCGCCGGGGTGGTTATGGCCGGCGAGACTTGTAGGACTTGCGCCCCGGTTCCGGTGGTTGGGCCGCCGCCGATCGGCGCTCCGGCGATCCAAACCTCGCCGGGGAAGCTTGCGCGTCCTACGCCGCTTGCCGGGTCGAAGTCATAGGCCCATGCCGGGGGCTCCTGAAGGGCTACAGGGCCGATCGAGGTATCAGGCATGGATAGAGCCCCGAGGCTCGAAAAGGCCGCCAGCGGGCCGCTCTGGCCCGTTACGCCCGATGTTTCGGGTTCCTTCACGCGCGGCTGAAAGCCAAGCCCGTCCGGTTCGGGCGCGGTCCCGCCGGGATTGCCGATAAACGGGTCGAACATCAGACCACCCCGCAATAATTGCCCGAGTTGGGAGGCCGGCGAGCGATCGCGATCCGCTGCGCCGCAGTGCCGGCTTGGCCAAGCAGGTTGGCGGTGTTGGCCGAGCCGTTGAGATTGCCCCCGCCTTGGGCGAACGAGGTCTGATCGGCGCTTAAGAGGGCGGGCTCGGGGGCGGCCATGTTGCGGCTTATGCCGGCGGTCGGCCCATAGATCGCGCCCGATTGAAACGGTAGAGGGATCATGAGGATACCGCCCATTGATAAGCCATGGTCAAAACCTCGTTGGGCAAAAGCGGGCGGTTCGCCGTCCAGTTCACTTGCCAGAGCGGCGAAGTGAGGGTGTAGGAAACGGTCGCCAGCCAATCGGCGAGGGCTAGATATTGGCCGGCGACGAGACCGGCCGGGAAGTTGAGTTGAACCACGCCCACGCCGAGCGGGTTCAAGCCGCAGCGGATGACAACGAGCCCCTGGCTTTGATCAGCGTCAGAGCCGTTGTTCGCCACATAGGCCCCCATGCCCGCGCCGAAGCCCACGAGCCCCGCCACGCTCGGCGCTTGGCCGAGATAGGGTTGACGCACGAAGGCCGCCGGCGGCCCGCGCAAGGGCCGCACGGCGGTATCATGGGCGAGCCCTCCCGACGCCACCGGGAAGGGATAGGCGGTCGGGAAGGTCGCAACCATTTTCGTCTTTCCAAGATTTTTGACTTTTGACCTTTTGACCTTTTTTGACTTTTTTATCTGTGTTTTGACTGGCGCCCGTTTTCCGGCAAGCCCTGATCGGGCGCCCCCGGCGCGGTTCCCGGCAAGCCCTGATCAGGATGCGCCGGAAGCCCATGGTCAGGCTTGGGCGGCTTAACCTCGACTACGATGTAACGATAGCCGACGCCCGCGATCCCGGCATAGACGAGCGTTTTCCCCGGCTCGACGGAAGGCGGCAGGGGCGGCCAGATGGTTCCTGGCGGGGGATTGACCGGGGGCAGGGGCTGGCCGGCGATCGGCGGCAAGCCGTGATCGGGGCCGATCGGCCAGATTGGCAATTGTCCCGCCTCGCCCTCGCCGAGCCCATAGTCGGGATCGACTGGCCGTCCCGGCCGCCCCGGCAATTGACCAGGCCGAGCGGGCCGATCAGGACGACCAGGCGCGGGCAAGCCCTGATCGGGGAAGCCCGGCGAGGGGGGCGCGATCGGGTTGACGGGGGTTCCCGGCGCGGTCGATTCGCCGAGCGTCATCTCGCCAATAATCACAACTTTGGTCATGGTGGTTTTCCTCCTTTAAGGCGCGGGCTCCCGCGCAAGTTGGTCGCACGGGACGCGAACCAATCCGTTGAAGTGTCGCGCTCGCACGAGACACATGTCGTTTTCGGTCGAGACGATTTCCGCGGTTTCGATGTCGGCCGGCGGGATCACTGCGCCGTTCGGCTCGATCACTTCGCCATTGGGCTCGATCACTTCGCCCGAGGGCTCGACGGTCGCGCCATTGGCGAGGCGATCGGCGAGGCGATCGGCGATGTTGCAGCCTCCGAGCGCCACGCAAGCGATGATCGCGAGCGCTCTCATGCGGCGACGACGCGGGTTGCGGTTTGCGCCACTTGGCTTCCGCCATGGTCCCACATGAGAACAACGAGGGCGATCCCGACCAGGATCACGCCAAGCAGGATCACGGCGGCGCGAATGAACCAATTTTGCAGGCCGCCGAGATAATTCCCCATTGCGGTTTCGGCCGCAGTGATCGCCTTGGTCAGCCCGCCGCCGAAGGCGTTTTCGATCCCGGTGATGGCCGACGTGATGAAACTTTGTTCCTCCGGCTGTAGCGCAGTTTGGATCGGCGCTCCCTGCGCTGCGCTCGACGTGGTTGAGCTCGTCCCGCTCGGGTTTTGGGTGACGCTTGTTCCGAGCGGGCTTGGATTGCCGGAAGCCGGGGTTGAGCCCTGCGAATTGTCGGCCGGCCCGTTGGCGAGCGTGGTCCCCGAGCCCGTCGCCGTCGAGCCGTCGGCGGCGGTGGTCATGCCGGGGGTTTCGCCGTTGGCGGCCATCAGTTGCCCAAGCGTTTGGCCGCGAGTGGTCGAATATCCGGCGGCGCTCAAGGCGGCTTGAGTGTCCGGCCCCCAACGCGACACGGGGATATTCTGGGCAATCTGCAATTGAGTTGCGTAGGGCGCCTGATTGGCTTGGGTGTAGCCGGTATTGAGCCCGCCAAATTGCGCCCATGTCCCGCCCGTGATCTGAAAATAGCCTTGAGCGAGGTCGCCTGTTTGATTGTTCCTGTCGCCGATATTGCCTTGGGTGACGTTGTGGCCGCCCGAGCTTTCAACTCCCATAATGGTTGAGAGAATGGTCATCCGACACCGGCCAGCGCGTCAGCTTGAGCGGGGGTGTAGAGGTTGCTTTCGTAATAGCCGGGGGTTCCCGGCGCATAGCCGCTCGATCCGGTGACGGAAGTCTGACCGCTGGCGAGCCCGAGCACCCATCCCTGACCGCCTTGCGAGGCGAGTTCGCTTGGCGCGGCGATCGGGAAGGCGGTGTCGAATTGCTGGGTCAGGTTGTCGGCCGCGTTCATGGTCACGGCGGCGAGGTTGTTGCTTTGCGACGTGGCGACGGCGGCCGAGTTGTTGGAATAGGTGGCTAGCAATTGATTGTTGGATTGCGTGATCGTGGCCGCGTCGTCTTGAGCGTCAATCGTGGTTCCGGCGCTGGCGTTCTGCCCATTGATGGTGGTCGCCGCCTTGCTTTGCGCCTTGGCGACGGCCACGGCGCCATTGACTTGCGCGGCGTTCTGCGCCGTCGCCGCCGCGCTTTGGATGGTCGCCATTTGTATCTGGCCGCCGACCACGGCTTGTTGCGCTTCCGCCGCGTAATAGGCGGATGCGAGGTTCGACGCGCCCGAGCTAGAGGCTGTCGCCGTTGACGACGAGAAATAGCCGAGTAGCCAGAGCACGACGATGACGCCGCCGGCGCCGATCACGATCGATTCGGTTTTATGCGTGCTCACCCACGCCTCGACGCCCTTCATGTCCATGCGAGTTATCCCGTGGTTGCGTACATCGCCGAAACGCTCGACGTTGCGAGCAACGCGGCGACACTATCCATTGACATGGTAGGCGAGGGCGCAATCGAGGTCGGGATGGTCTGGACGTCGAACCATATCGCGCCGAACTCGTATCGCGCCCCCGGCCCTGCGATCGTCGGCAGCCGGTAGGGCGCGACCACGCCCGCGCCGATCGGGTTGATGTTCAAGGTCCCGAATTTCGGCGAATAGGCTTGGGCGCCGCGCGAGTAGGGGCGCGACTGCAAATAGACCGGCTGGCCTTGTCCGATGGTCGAGGGGCCGGCGATTTGACGGCGTTGCCAATAGGCGAGCGCCCCGCCCGTTCCGCGCATCAGGCTCGATTGCTGCGCCCCTGGCATGGCGGCGTTGGCGTCCACCCAATCGTAAGGATTGAGAGGGCCGGCGGGCAGCATGGCGGCGGGGATCGGCAGAGGCGCGGCGGTCGGCATGTTCTTAATCCTCAGGTGGTCCCAAATCCGAACGAGCCGCTTTCATCCTCGCCGGGATAGGAAAGGTTGATCGGGGTTTGCGCCCCGGTGACGGGGGCTTCGGCGACCGCCAGCGAATTGCCGAAGGCGCTTCCGGCGCTTTGGATCACTTGCGGCGTTTGCGCATTTTTCGACACGAGAACGGCGACCGTCCCCAGGCCGACGATGGCGAGCGCAATCGTGGTCAAGGCTTCAAAAAACGGGCTCAATTTTACCTCCTATGCGATGGCTCCGGTGGCTCCGGTTGATGATGATCCGGTCATATTGCCGGTTGAGCTTGAGACGGGCGCGACGGCGGCTTGAATGACGCTCGACAAGGCGGTTCCGGCGCCCGTGAGCACGGTCGAGGTTTGCGCGTTCTGCGACACCAGCACGGCGACCATGGCGAGCCCGATCACGCCTGCGATAACGGTGATGATGCCGGGGCCGATCTGGTTCATAGCGCCGCTCCAAAACCTGAAATGAGGGACGTGTAAGCGTTTGGATTGAGGGGATTCGCCGCCAGTTGTTGGGCGGCGGTCAGGGCTTGAGTTGCGCCCGCGACTTGCGTTGTTGGCGTTGTTCCGGTCGTTCCGCCCGTGCCGGCGATCGCGCTGGCGCTGGGCACGGCGTTGGAGGTCGGATTTATCGCGTAGGCCTGCGTTGGGCTCGCGTTGCCGGCGGCGGCGGTCGAGGGCGTGGTGGTCAGGAAGGATTGAAAGCCGGCGATGATTTGCGAATAGTTCTTGAGCAGGATGACGAGCAACACGAGCCCGAGCAACCATCGCGACGGAACACGAAGGCCGGGGATGTAGCCGAGCCCGAGGATCGCGGCGATGGCGGCGGCCCATTTGAAATATCCGGGGATGTCGGTTTCGAGTTCGGTCGCCAGTTGGCCGGCGGTGTTGTTGAACGCGACCACGACAAGGATGGCGCCAATGATCAGGATCGCGAACGGCATTTCATCCTCCCAAGCCAAAGAAGGTTGAAAGCGAAGTGTTGGGCACGCCGACCGCTGCGCCGGCATTGGCGGCGGTGGTCGAGGATACGCCGCCGACCGGGGTTGAACTCGCCCCGGTTCCGCCAAGCCCGAAATACTGGCCGAGGCTCGCGGGCAGTCCCAAGCTCGTGTTGCTTGGCGCGGCGGTCGCGCTTGTCGTCCCGGTCGCGCTTGTCGTCCCGGCGACTGCGCCCGCCGTCGCGCTGGCCGCCGTGCTCGAGCCGCCCCCGCCCGTCATCAGCGCCCAATAAGCCGCAAGCTTCCCGTTCATGCCCAAGTAGACAATGAAGCCGCCGACCAGGGCGGCGACCATCAGTCCCGATTGAGACATGCCGACATTGGGCAGTAGGACGCTGCCCGATTGAAGCGTGCGCTTGACCATGAGGGATCAGGGAAGCCCGACCGTCTGTCCGACTTGCGGGAACAAGCGGCCGGCGACATAGCCGGCGACCAGGATCACCAAAAGCATTAGCCAGTGTTGCATTTCCATCGCCATGTCCTTTCCAAGCGCGATCATCAGATAGCCGGTCCCGGCGACGCCAAGGATGATCGAAGCCCCTCGCGCCGCGTCGTTCATCGTCACACACTCTCAAATCGTCTCGGCCGCGATCCTCACGTGGTACAAAATGAGGTTCCAAAGAATGATGGCGACAATCACCGCGCCGACATAGGCGAACACGGTGACGGGGCTCATTTTCGAGTTGAACGGCGTGTTGAGCCATTGCCAGACAGAGTTGATTGCGCCGCTCACAGTGCCTCCGTTTCCGCCGCTCAAGAGTGGCGCGATCCCTTGTTGCTGCGTGCCGCTTCCCGAGGCGATCCCGGTTGATCCGGCGAACGGATAGGCGCTCGACGGATCGACGGCGATCGTGGTTCCCGGCAGAAGCCCGAGCAACGAGGGGTCCATGTTTTTCGCCCTTGGTTAAGCCGCCATCGGCAGCGAGCCGGCTTGGTTCACCTGACCGATCACGCCATAGGCTTCCCAACCGAAAAGGATGGTCGCGGCCGAGCCCAACACGGACGACGGATTTACGATCAGTTGCATGTTGCCATATTGGTCGGTGTTGATCGGCCGGTGGCGAAAATCGAGGTAACGCATCCCGGCCGGAAAATCGCAGCCGAGCACATCGCGTTCGGCAGTCACCGCCATCATCCCGTCATAGCGAAGTATCTGCGTGAAGTTCGCCGACGTGACTTGGATGTAATTCAAATCCGAGCCGTTGACGTTCAAGGTTCCGTTGTTGTCGAACACGAACGCCACGCTTTCATAGGATCGCGCATTGACGAACGAGAAGCCGTTGTCCTGATTGACCACCGGCAAGCCCGAGGCGGTGTTGTTCAAGAGGTACGCCGTGCCAAGATCGAGCGCCGGCAGGATCGGCGCGGCGGTCTGCGGATTGCGCGGCAATTGATCCAAGTAGTTTTGATTGCATTGCACGGTCACGCCGGAAAGCGAGGCAAGGTCGGTCCCGCCCGACTGATAGACGGCGAGCGTCTTGTCGGCGGTCGAGCTTACGAACATTTGCGGGTTCAAAGTGATCTGGACTTGCATCACCGCGTTGGTCACGTCGGCGAAGATCGAGCCGCGCAAGTCATGGTTGTTTTTTACGAACGGGACTTCAAGAATGAACTTGACCGGGGTCGAGCCGTTGGCGGCGATGGTCGAGGGCGCGTACATCACGCGGTTGTTGATGACGCCATAACCGTTGGGCGTGTCGGAAGCGTAGGCGGCGACGAACACGCGACGGCGCTTGACGCTCGAAACGGCGTTTAAATGCCAGCCGGTCGAGTTGATCCTCGTATTGTTGCCGAGGTCGATAAAGGTGACGTTTGAGACAAGGTTGGCGAGCCCGAGCGGGGTCAGGGTTTGCGCCGTGGTCGCCCCGGCGGTGATGGTCGCCGAAAATTCGATGATCAGGCGTTTGACGAGCCCGACATTGCGTAACTGGATGGTGATGACCGATCCCGGCCCGACGCTTGACGGGAGTATCGGGTTCAGTTGTTGCCACATGTCCACGGCGGGCGGAAAATAGCTCGATCCCAAGACGCCGCCGCGTAGGATCAACTGACGGATCATTGAGTTCTGTTGTTGCGGCGACATTTGCTGACCGCTCGCCGCGCCGTTTCCGTTAGCCATCCTCGTGTCCTCTCTTATGCGCTGTGTCGCGCGTCTTCGCGGCCCGCCAGTCGGGCAGCAAACTGTCTGCGCCGAGCGTCTCGACTTGCTTCGCCAAATCGACGCGCGACGGTCCGTAAAGTTGTTCGCGCAAGGTTGGGTCGCGCTTGATCAGCGCCGCGTGCTTGCGATCCTTGTTGCGCTTCTTTTGATAGGCGTTCGCCATCACAGGCCGGCCGAGCCGGTGGCGCTCGTGAGCGAGCCGCCATTGCCGGCGCTCACGATCAGGTTGAGCCCGAACACGGCGATGTAGAGCATCAGGCCCACGATCACCCAGTTAATCGGGTTCTTGATGATGTCCCAGTTTATGAGTTGCGGCATATCCGAAACTTTCCATCCATCAGTCGCGCCAATCGCGCCGAGCTGCGGCGCCATCACTTCCGCCGATCAGAAGCCGCCCGCGCCCGTGGCTTGGGTCTGCTGCTGCTTGAGCAATTGCACGATCAATCCGACGATCGCGTAAGCCCCGGCGCTCATGAGCCCGATCGTGATCCAATTCGGCAGGTTCCAACTGATCAAAGTTCGTTCCATGAGCTTTAGGCCTTTCAGTTGAGCTTAATCGCCTCGCGGCCCGACGTGCGGCCGGTCCAGGCGAAAGGATGCCAGCCGGAAGCTTTGTAGGGCGCGCGATTGGCCAGTTCCCCGGCGATCGAGGCGGGGTGCGGTACGGGTTTCATGGCGAGGACGACGCGCTTCTGACGGTCGAACCATCGCCAGTAATGCCAAGGGAGGGGTTGCCCCATTTCGGCCGGGACGACGCCGCGAATGATGTCAAAATCGCGCTTGTCGAGGATGTCATAGACGCAAACGAAATTAGCTTCGCTGAAAAGCCCCCGCGCGACATTCACCGGGCGTTGCGTGCAGGCGATCACCGGAAGGCGTTTCGAACGCCCTTGTTGCAACACCGCCGGGAAGGCGTCCCCGGCCGGCATGAGCGGCGCCTCATCGACATAAAGGCCGATATTCTCGGCCTCCCACAGCCGCCAGAGAAAAGCCTCAACAAGATCGTCCTGACCGGGACGCGGCGAGACGAGATAAAGCCCCGGCTTGCGCGGCGGCTTGGCGTCAAGCTCGATTTGCGTGATCGGCGGAAAGCCGATGGCGTCGAAAATCTGCTCACGCTTAAAATCGAAAATCACCCAAGGCCGGATGGTCAGGTTTTGATGCGAGAGCATCCATAGGCCGCATGTCGATTTACCCGAGCCGGTGGCCCCGAGGATCGTGGTGCGGGCGTCCCCGCCGGGAAAGCGGAAGCGGCTCAATCAAACCCCCTCGCCCCCGAAGGCGGTCGGGTCAGGCGGCCCGTCTGCGATCGGGGGCTCCCCGCCGCTCGCCGTGACCGAACTAGTGGGAGACGGCGACGGCGTGGCGGTTGGCGGCGGGGGTGGGGCGTTGGGGTTGAGGTCGGGACGCGGGTTGACGAATTGGAACACTTGCGCCGGCCCGCGCGGCGCCGCTTTGGGGGCTCGCGCGAGTTGCGCCGAGCGGACCACGCGCGGGGTCTCGATCACGAAGGCGATCATGCAAAGGGTCGAATAGTCGATATATTTTTGCGCCACTTTGACCGGCAGATGGCGCATGGCGTTGGCGAGCGCCTGACCATATTTCTTGGCGTCGTCGTCGTTGAGCATCCAATGCGGCTCTTGCCGCTGCATGGCGACGATCGCATGAGCGCCCTGCAGCAAGCCGGCGGCGGCGCTCAAATCCAGCGATGCGCTTTTTTCCTTGGCGGGCTTGGTTCCGGCGGCGGGGGCGCTTCCTCCGGCGGCGCTTCCGGCTCGTTTGATCCGGGGTCCGGGTTCGCTGGGCTCCCCGGCTTGGGTTCCGGCCTCGACGGGATCGACGAAAGCTTGTCCATGATCTCGGCGAGCTTGGCCTCCGTCGCTTGGCTTTGCGCTTGCAAACCGGCCGCCAGTTCCTCTTGCCGGGTTTGGATTGTTGTTCGCCATTGATCTAGTCCCTCTTGGGTTTCGGCGATTTGCTCGGCGGATTGCTGCGCCACGGTGGCGGCGGCGGCGGTGGCGTTGGCGATCGCGTCGGCCGCCGCTGCTTGAGCGCGTTCGGCCGAATTGGCGGCGAGCGCGGCAGTGTCGGCGACAACTGCGCTCGGCTCGCGGTTGTCGTCGTCAACCGTCATTGTTGAAGCTCGCCGGTTGGATCATCGTCGCGGTGTAATTGAACAGTTGCGCCAGCCGGCCGAGGGCTTGCCGCTGCGCCGCCACTTCCATCGTGAGCAACGCCAGTTGCAGCGGGATTTCCGCCGGTTCCATCGGTTCTGTGTTGCACAAGTAGGGCGGCAGGCTGGGGTCCGAAGGCGGCGGGGAAACGGGAGTTGATGTCATCGATTTCATGTCCGAGGGCCTGCAAAAGTCGGTCAAGCTTGGCCTCGATCCGGCGGTTGGCGTTGGCGCCCTCGATCGTGGCTTGCATCATTCCATGCGCGTGCTCGACCAAGGCCGGATCGGCGATCACTTTCATCAGGCCGGAAAGCCCGAACATGTCGCCCCACAGCGAGCCGGTGGCTTGCGGTTGTTCGTCCTGGCCCGAGCCGTTCTTGCCGAACATGAAGCCTCTCAAAAGGTCGCCCCTAGGACGACCGTCTTTCGACGGTCTAGGGGGTCGAGTAATAGACGTTGACGGCGATCGAGCTTGCCCCCCAACCACTCGCCCCCGAGACGACGAAGTTGAGCCCGTCATTGAAGCGGATCGAAAGGCCGGTGAGGTTGAACGGGAACACTTGTTCGCCGCTTTGCAATGAAACTTCCGTCACCCAGATCAGGGCGCTTGTGCCATCGATCAGCGCCAGCGATGCGAACGCGGCGGTCGTCGCGATCATGTCGGCGGTGATTGAGATCGTGTTGACGGTGCCGCTTGTCGGCGCGGGAATGATCGGGGTCGAGGCGTTGGCGGCGGCTATGCCGGTCGCCGCCTCGTGGTTCTGGGTTTGCGACGGCGCCCATGCGACCGGCGGCGGCATGGAATTCAGCGCTTGAAACACGGTCACGTCGCCGAGAACCGAGCCGGGGCAGTTGCTGTAGAACATCAGCGCGTTTGTGAACACGGGCGCGACAAGCTGGCTACGCGCCGGGACGGTCAGGACAAAGCCGGAATCGGAAAAGATAAAATCGACCGACGCGCCGCAGCGCGAATTATCGACGGCGAGCGCGGCCAGTTGCGAGATGGCGACCGGGGAATTGCCGGAAAGGGCGAATTGAACGCAATTGCCGGGGGGCGAATTGAGCCAATCGACTTCCATCGAAACGAAATAATCGCCCTCCGGCGGCGCGTTGTTCCACAAGCCCCGCAAAGGCACGATCGGCGCTTGATATTGAACGAACGGCGGCAGAATGAGCGGCAACGCGGCGGACTTTCGGCGGCGAGCGGTTTTGATCCGCCCCATGACTTCCCGAAAATGTTCGCTGGCCCGCGAGCCGTCTTTTCTAGGTAGTTCTACGGTCACGCGCAAGACGGCGTTTTAGCAACCAAACACAACCGCGCCAAACGTCAATCGTCGCCGGTAAATAGCTCCAAAAGTTCGGTCGCGTCGGGCATGGCCTCGAAAAGCATCCGCTCACTTTCCCACGATTCGGAAGTCGTCAACACGCCCTCTGCGGTGTAGTGCGCCGAATGTTCGTAAGGGTTGCCCCGGCGCGGCCCTAAGATCACGTGCTTGCGGTCGGCGTTCCACATGTGATCGTTGCGCTTGCCCGACCAGTCAAACGAGATTTTGCGCTCAAGCTCCATCCACCGGCCGGCCAGTTCCGGCTTGCCCCAATGGGCGGCGAGGCGAAGCCCGATGAAAGCGGGAAACGCGACTTTGACGATTGGATAAAGCGGCGCGGCCCAAGCCCGCATGGCGCGGCCGATCGCCGCCTCCTTGTCCTCAGCGTCGGGGATCGCCGCTTTAAGAACCTCGAAGGCGTCCTCCATCGGATCGGCGCAATAGCGCGACCAAGCCGCCTCGAATTGATCGGCGAACTTGCCGATCGTCGCCGCGCTGATCCCGCGCGATCGAACCTTGCGCTTGCCCGAGCCGGCGCGAGGCTCCCAATAAAGTCCCGGTTGCACCACGAACAAGCCGGGAAACGATTTCACTCCCCACTGGCCGAGCCCGTCGCCTCGATCGAGGGCGAGCGGTTCGCCGACCGTATAGAGCGCGTCCGTCGCCAGCATGATCGCCTGACGCGGATCAGCGAGCTTGCCGATTGCGTCGTTAAGCCGCGCCCGCAAGCCCGCCGTGATCAGGCCGGCCCAAATAGGGTTGGCGAAAGGCGGCTCGCCGATCCGTTGCGCGAGCTTGCCATAAAGCGAGTTAATCCCGCGCTTGAGCGGCTGGCCTTTCAAGTCGCCGAGTTCCTTGCGCTGGGCATAGCGGCGCTCGATCCAAGGAAACAATTTGCACTCGCATCGTTTTTCATAAAGCCAGCCGGCGCGATATTCGCATCGGGCGCCAAGCCGTTCGGCCGAGCGGATTTCGTTCGACCATGCGACCGTGTTACCCCGACGAGGCCATGACAGCCGCCCGTCGCGCTTCGAGCGGAAGGGAAGCCCGCACAAGAATTGATCGGCGGGATGATCGAAACGCACGGGGGCAATGAAGATCGCGTCGGCCGGCGCAGCCTTGAGAACTTCGCCCCCGACTTTCCGCCAGCGCCCATGCGCCAGACACGGCAGATTGCGCATCTGATCGGGATAAGCCGAGTTCACGTCATACTCGTTGACGAGCTCGTCTATCAGGCCCGCGCGGGTGATCTCAAACCGGCCGCCGTAATAGCCGGCATGGGCCATATCGATCAGGCCTTTCGGCGCGAGCTTGGCGAGTTCGGCCCGCGTCAGGGTTCCGTTCTGGCGGTGCAGATAGGCGGCGATCTTTCCCGCCCCGTTCCACGTTTTCGGGCGAATGTCGCACTCGAAACAAACGCCGCGGAATTTTTCCATCATTTCCGCCAGTAGTTCGCACTCGATCGAATTATAGCGGCGAATCGCCGGGGTGATCGTCTCGAAGGCCGAGCGCTCGTTTTTGTTCGCCTCGATCGTTTCCCAATGCTCGCGGCCCACGTCCCAGGCCTTGATCGATTTAAGGAACGATTCGCCAAAATTGCCCCATGAATCTTCGATCGTGCGGATGGTCGAGCGGTCGGCGCCGGTCTCGTTTTTGGGGTTCGGCGAGGGCCGGCAAACCTTCAGATGGTTGCGGGTCAGCCAATTGACGCCAAAGCGGCCGTATCCTTCGAAGTCAAGCCATGTCCACCGGCCGCCGCCGTTTTTGCGCTTTTCTCCCGGCGCGTGTTTCTGTTGATAGGTCTCGATCAGATGCGTCCGTTGTTCGGGGGTCGCGTCTTTCAGGATCATGGTGATGTCGTAGTCAAAGCCGAAGCCGACCAGCTTCTCGCCGGCCGGATGGTCGAGAATGAAGCTCAACAATTCGGGGGTGGTCAGGCGGCGTTGATCCTTGTGCATAAGCTCGCGCGAGCCCATGCGGAACAACACGTACTTGTGCTCGACGCCGCGCCCCACGCCCTCGCCGTCAACGCCGACGAACGGAGCGCGGTCGCGCTGGGCTTGCGCCAGCCGGCGAGCGAAGGCGCGATCCTTTTTTCGCTGCGCCCGATAACGGGCTTTTTCGCGCTTCCGTTCCTCCTGGCCGGCAGGGGTGGCCTTGCGGGCCTTGCGCTCCCGAGCCTTGGCGGCCCTCCCGTTGGCGCTCGCCTTATAGCGGGCGGCGGCAGCCTTGCCTTTGGCGCTCGCCCGATAGCGGGCGGCGCTTTTTTGCTTGGGGGTCAACTCAGCCATAGTAGAGCCACTCCAAATCTATGTCCCATTCCTCGGCCCAATCTTCCATTTCGCCGACGCGGCGGGCGCGGCCCTCGATCCGGCCAGCCTTCGACAATCGAGCCTTTTCGCGGGCGAGCCGGCGCACGCCATCCACCATGGCGCGAAAGTCGGCGAAGCCGTCCCGGCCGCGCTTGATCACTTTTTCCAGCATGGTCTCATAGACATAATCGGCGTTCGCGCCGACTTTCCGCGCTTGGCCGGCGGCCCATTTGCGGATGTAGCCGCGCTGATAGGTGGTTGTGTCCTCATGAACCTCGCGAGCCTTGCGGATGCGATGCTCGGCCCGAGGCTTGCCGCGAGCCTCTTGCGTGGTCGCGCCGGGGTGGCGCTCTTTGTAGAGCCGAATCCGTTTTTGATACGGGGTCTCAGGGCGAGCGGGCGCGGCTGGGGCGGCTCGCGTTGGGCGGCGAGCCATCGAATAGCCTCGTGGTGGTTCCTGAGGGCTTTGACGGCCCTCAGGAGGCTAAGGGATGGCTTTTAGCTTGAGGGCAGGGCTTTCCTTGCTTGGCGGGCAAGACGGGCCTCACGGCGGTCCCGCGCGTCCCGCATGGCCTTCTGCGCCTTGCCTTCCCGATAATAGATCACGATCCACTCGTAAGGGATGGTGCGGCCGGTCGCCTCAAGCCCGATGTCGCAATCGATGGTCAGTTGCGCGGCATTGCCATCGTGACCGAACTCTCCCTTGATCCCGGCGAGCGCCGTCTCGATCGTGATCCCAAACGCTTTCGGCAGGATCGCGGTCGGGGCAGCCTTCACTTCGCCCGTGTCGCGGATCACCATTTCAAATTCGCCGTTGAGCCAAACGCTTTCCAGTTCTTTGCCTTGCCACATGGTGGTTTTGCGTTCGGTCGAATTGACCACGCCGACAAGCGAGGCAAGGATTACCTGCGTCCCGACCGGTTGAACGCCGAGCCGTTGGGCGAATTGCGGATCGCTGGCCGGGAGCGTGTCTTTTGTGGTCAGGATGCGCCCGACGCGCTGGCCCCGGTCGTCGGCGAGAGCGTCAACGGCGTTGGGATCGAGGCGGGTGATTTCACCGTCCAGGGGGGCTTGGGGCTCGCCGGTCAGGGCGTCGTCGTCATGACGTGACATGTTTGCGTTAGTCATCTAAATTGCCTTTGTGAAGGTTGAAGAAAATGCCGGTCGGCGAGGATGCGCCGGTTCCGGCCCTGTCCTGATCAAAGGGCAGGGGTCGCGTGTCTGGCCCTTGGAGGGGGCAGGAACAAGCGGCCTCTGCTCTCGTTGTGTTGGGGTCATAAGTTCCGGCCCGTGATGTGCAAAAGGCGGGTTCGGCAAGCGGGCGGCCGGGAGTTCGTGGTGGTTCTCCCGGCCGTCTTTTTCTCATCCTCGATCCGAGCCCGACGGCGTGTCAACTTTCGGCTCGTCGTCGTCGGCGGCGCATTCAACGATCATGATTTTACACGCGGCGGCGAACTTCTCGGGACTTCCGTAGAACTCGGCGACCGGCGGCAACATGCGGTAGAGCGTACCGAGCGCGATGCACAAGCTGGCGACCGCCGGCCCCATATTGTCGGGGCTGAACTTGAACAGAGCTTGCGCCATCACGTCGGGGCCGAAGGCTTCCATCGCCAGCACTTCCTCGATCGAGCCGGGAGGCGGATAGTCGTTGCGCTTGGCGGGGGTGGGGATATGCGGGGGCTTCATCGCAGGGGTATCCCGTCACTGTAATGCGTCTCGGAAAATTGAGGGCGCTCGCTGTAGAGCGGCGGCGGTTTGGGGTTCATCCACCACGGCCAGACTTGCGCCTTGCCGATCCCGGCTTGCCGCGCGAGCCGCCGGAACAAGACGCGCGATCGTTGGCGCAAGAGGGCCGGCGGCGTAGGGCGGGCGCTCATGCGTCAAGGTCCTTGAGCCATGCCCGCAACCGCTCGCGGTCAAGATCGTCGGGAACGTCGGCGAGCCATTGGCAGGTGGCGCAACGGGCCGGTTGCGCCGAAACGACGTCCGCCCAACGATAAACATCGCAGCCGCAATCGGCGCACTTGAACGGATGCGGATGGATGTCGGGAACGGGGGTCGGGATCATGGCTTTTGCTCTTTCGTCCAATCGACTTTGATCGCGCCGGGGTGAAGCTTGAGCCAAGCCGCTTGCGGATCGGGGGCCGAAACGGTCGAGATGATGTCGAGCGCCATCGTCCAGGCGGTTTCGAATTCCATTTCCGCGACGACGGGGCCGGCGGGCGTCCCGATCTTGATCAGGACCATCTTGGCGTCGAAGCGGTAGAACCACTCGACATAGGTTCCGAGGATCGCGTCGGCGAGGTCGAGCCCCGGCCCGCCGCGTTGATGGATGGGCGAGCGTTTCATCGCCGGCCCCCGAGCATGTAGCCGGTGACGTTGCGGGCAAGATGCCAGCCGGTCGCCACGCCGGCCGCGAAGATCAGGACGACGCCGAGCGCCAGCATCGGCAGGTCTGCGCCGCCGTGCGGCATGAGGTCGGGGCTCATTGGCTGGCCTCGCGGCGGCTCTTGAGCCCATCGAGGATGAACAAGCGGGCTTGGGCCGAGAGGGCGCGGCCCTCTTTGGCGGCCCTCATCCGCAACCGTTGATGCACGGCGGCGGGAAGGCGTATTTGCAATTGCACTTCGGGGGCGGGGTCGGGGGTTTTGGGCTTGGGCATTGGCTAGCATCCATTTTCATGTCAGCGAATCAGTTCGCGGGGTATTTATGCCCCATATCTGACTTGGGGGCGAGGGGCGTTTAAACGGGCAGGGAAGGGCGGGGAGCGGGGGGTATTTTTCCATAGGGAATGATCCCGGCGAAAATCATGGGGCATAGGCGGCGCTGTTAGGGGCCTTGGCGTCGGGACGCGATCTTGATTGCGCCATATTTCGGAGGGGCATTCCCCCCTCTGCTGTACTTATGCCCCGCTGCACTATACTTGCAGCTTTACTTACAATCATCAAACATTACTTGAGGCGGCGGCGACGTTGCTTTGCTATGCTTGCGGAGGG
>Ga0209624_10001651_pt1 | contig 17226 bp, 15 predicted proteins | sample JacPinW_OM2H0_O1_FD_188565 | JGI IMG/M metagenome (GOLD analysis project Ga0209624, IMG submission 188565) | Forest soil microbial communities from Algoma, Ontario, Canada - Jack Pine, Ontario site 1_JW_OM2H0_O1 (SPAdes) (version 2) | ecosystem: Environmental > Terrestrial > Soil > Boreal...
CCTCAGGGCGGCGAGATCGCTACTGAAGTGGCCACGTTTCGGCACGATGGAGCGTATAGCGATGGGCGACGGCCGGATGCGGTAAGGTTTTCGACTGATGCACGAGAGGATGTGCTGCGGCGCGACTTCACCATCAATGGAATGCTGCTCGATCCGGTGCTGTTTGAAGAGACGGGGGATGCTGCGGCGGCGACGATTGATTATGTGGGCGGGCGCGAGGACCTTGCTGCGCGTGTTCTGCGAGCGATTGGCGAGCCTGCGCTGCGGTTTGCAGAGGACAAGCTGCGAATGTTGCGGGGGGTACGGTTTGCGGCGCGACTGGGGCTTGAGATCGAGGCGCGGACGATGGCGGCGATTCGGGCTGCGGCGGCAGAGATTGGGCAAGTGAGCTGCGAGCGGATCCGCGATGAGCTGACGCTAATGTTGACCGAGGGGCATGCGCGGCGGGCGTTTGAACTGCTGGACGCGACAGGATTGCTGGCGCAGGTGCTGCCGGAGGCGGTGCGGATGCATGGGGTCGCGCAGCCGCCGCAGTTTCATCCCGAGGGCGATGTATGGGTGCATACGATGCTGCTATTGGAGAAGCTTGAGCCTGGCGTGTCGGCGACGCTGGCGTGGGGAGCGCTGCTCCACGACCTTGGAAAGCCGGCGACATTTCGACCGCCTGATCCGAAGAAGCCGGGGGATCGGATCCGGTTTGACGGGCATGTAGAGGTTGGGGTGCGGATGGCTGAGGAGATTCTGGGGCGGCTGCGTTTTTCGAATGAAGATACGGAGCAGATCGTTGCGCTGGTGAAGAACCACATGCGGTTCGGCGATATTTTGCAGATGCGGGAGTCGACGTTGAAGCGGTTTCTGCGGCTGCCGAAGTTTGATGAGCATCTGGCGCTGCACTGGATGGATTGCATGTCGGCGCACGGCGATCTGCAGCTGTATTGTTTTGCGAAGGAGCAGTATCTGGCTGTGCCTGTGGAGATGATCCGGCCGAAGTTGTTGGTGACGGGGCGGGATCTGATCGCGGCGGGCTATCGTCCGGGGATTGCGTTCAAGGCGATGCTGGAGGCCGCGGAGGACGCTCAACTGGAAGGGCGGGCGATGACCACTGAGGAGGGGATGGCGGTGGTTCGGGAGGAGTTTGGCGGGCCACCGGTTGAGACCTCGAAGGTGTGAGTCACCAGGGATGCCGCGCAACGATGGAACCTTTTCCTGTGGAGAGAACCGAGACCGTGCTGGAAAGCGGGCGCATCTCAATGAGCATGACGGATCGCGGGAACAAGGTTGTGGTGATTGGTGCTGGGATGGCTGGGCTTACCGCGGCACGGGCGCTGGCGGAGGCTGGGCTGACGGTGCTCGTGGTCGAGGCGCAGGATCGAATTGGCGGACGGATTTTGACACGGCATGTGGGCGACGAAGCGATCGAGCTGGGCGCGGAGTTCATCCATGGCAGGCCACCGGAGCTGTGGGCGCTGATCGACGAGGCAGGGCTGGAGACGTATGAGCGCGGTGGAGCGCAGGTCTGTTTTGACCACGGTGCGCTGGGTGATTGCGGCAGCGAGATGGACGACATGTTTGCGCCGCTGGAAAAGCTGAAAGATTTCGACGGAGCGGATGTGAGCTTCGCCGAATATCTTGACCGTGAGCAGGCGCCAGTTGAAAAACGTGGCCGAATGATTGGCTTCGTCGAAGGCTTCAATGCTGCCGATCATCGCGAGGTGAGCGCGGCGTCGCTGGGGGCGCAACAGAAGGCCGAGGACGCGACCGAAGGCGACCGAACCTATCGGCTGCGGGGCGGCTATGACCAGCTTCCGAAATATCTTGCGCAACGGATCGTCGAATATGGCGGCAGGGTGTTGACGGGAACGCCGGTGAGGGAGATTCGCTGGGAGGCTGGCCGCGTCGAGGTTATTACCGATGCGGCCCGCTATCGTGCGCCGCGAGCGATCGTGACGTTGCCGCTGGGCGTGCTGCAGAGCGGGCACGTGGCAATTTCGCCGAAGCCGGAGCTGATCTTCGAGGCAGCGGGCCGACTGCGCGTGGGGCGGGCGCGACGGTTCACGCTGCGGTTTCGCGAGAGGTTCTGGGAGCAACTACCGCCGCAGCCGGCTCTGCACGAATTGAGTTTTCTGTTTGCGTTTTCCGAGATGCCGCCGGTATGGTGGACGCCGCATCCGGAGGCGAGCCACAGCATCACAGGCTGGGTTGGTGGACCGCGCTCGGCGGCACTGGCGGGGATGGATGCGGAGGAGGTTGGACGCGAGGCTTGCGGGACGCTGGCGAAGATCTTTGGCGTGGAGGAAAATCGGATTCTCGAACTGCTGTGCGAATGCTATACGCACGACTGGCAGGCCGACCGGTTTGCGTTTGGTGCGTACAGCTATGTCGCGACAGGTGGACTCAGTGCCTCGAGGCAGATGACGGTGCCCGCGGCAGAAACGCTCTTTTTTGCGGGAGAACACACCGACGTTACGGGACACTGGGGGACGGTACATGCGGCGATGCGATCCGGGTTGCGGGCTGCAGCTCAGGTCCTTGAGGGCTTGCCAACGCAAAAGACCTGAGCGGATGCAGTTTCACGGCTATTTATCATCATGTTGCGACTCTTCCCTGCGCGACATTTGATGCTTCCGATAGGAGAGCGGGTGCATCTTTTTGTGAGGCTTTTATGAATGCAAGATAGGTGTAATGTTGATAGTGATAGAGCGTTTGGACCGCTCTGGGACAGAGGATTCTATTGGCTATCACAAAATCACTGCTGAATACTCCCGCCGATTTCACCCCGAACACACAGCTGACGATTGATGGGTTACAGGTTCCCGGCCATGCCGGCGAATTGCTGATCGACCTGCTGAATCGTCGAACAGCCGTGAAGGCGCAGAAGCCGGTGCCGCAGGTCTGTTACCTGAAACAGATGGGGCCTATCGAGAGCTGCGATACCTGCATGGTGAAGGTGAACGGCGAACTGGTGCGGGCTTGCTCGACCAGGGTCGTTGCCGGAATGAACGTGGAGACCGCGGGTGAGACGGTCGATATCGCCCAGCGCGAAGCGTTCGACCGCATCCTGCAGAACCACATGTTGTACTGCACGGTGTGCGACAACAATAACCAGAACTGCACGATCCACAACACGACGGCGGTGTTGGATGTGAAGCACCAGTCGCGACCGTATACGCCGAAGCCTTACGAGAAGGACATGTCGAACCCGTTCTACCGCTACGATCCGGACCAATGTATTTTGTGCGGGCGCTGCGTGGAGTCGTGCCAGAATGTGCAGGTGAATGAGACCCTGTCGATCGACTGGGAGAGCGACCATCCGCGCGTGCTGTGGGATGGAGGCATGCAGATCGAGGGCTCAAGCTGCGTCTCGTGCGGGCATTGCGTGACGGTGTGCCCGTGCAATGCGCTGATGGAGAAGTCGATGCTGGGCGAGGCGGGCTACATGACCGATCTTCCGCCCGAGACGCTAAAGAACATGATCGAAGTGGTGAAGGGGGTCGAGCCGCCGATTGGGTATGGGCCGATTCTTTCGCTCTCCGAGATGGAGTCGGAGATGCGCAATGAACGCACCAAGCGCACCAAGACAGTGTGTACGTATTGCGCGGTGGGATGCAGCTTTGAGGTGTGGACGAAGGAGCGGCACATTCTGAAGATCGAGCCGACGCATGGGCCGGCCAATGGAATCTCGACCTGCGTGAAGGGCAAGTTTGCGTGGGGACATATCAACTCGGACGACCGGCTGGTGAAGCCGCTGTTGCGCGATGGCGAAGGCTTCCGCGAGATCGAATGGACCGAGGCGCTCGACATCATTGAGCACACCTTTAAACGTATCAAGAACGAGCACGGGCCGGATGCGCTGGCGTTTATCGCTTCCTCGAAGTGCACGAACGAAGAGAGCTTCGTGATGCAGAAGCTTTCGCGGGCGGTGATCGGCACGAACAACGTCGACAATTGCGCACGCTACTGCCAAAACCCGGCGACCATGGGGCTGCAGCGCACGGTGGGCTATGGCGGAGACTCGGGCTCGATTGCGGACATCGAAAAAGCCGGGCTGGTCCTGATGGTCGGTTGCAACCCGGCCGAAAACCACCCGGTGCTCTGCACACGAGTGAAGCGGTCGCATAAGCATCGCGGGCAGCGGCTGATCGTCGCCGATCTGCGCAAACATGAGATGGCGGAACGCGCCGACATCTTCTTCCAACCCACCCCTTCCACCGACGCGGTGTGGATGTGTGCCGTCTCGAAGTACATCATCGACAGCGGTCTCGCAAAGATGGATTTCATCAATAAATGGGTGAATCACTTCGACGAGTTCAAGAAATCGCTCGAGCCCTTCACGATGGAGTATGCCGAGAAGATCACCGGCGTTCCTGTGGCAACGCTGACGACGGTCGCGCATGAGATTGCAGCGGCGGATGGCACCTGCATCCTGTTCGCCATGGGCGTGACGCAGCACTGCGGCGGCTCGGATACGGCGACGGCGCTGTCAAACCTGCTGCTGGTAACCGGCAACTACATGCGGCCCGGTGCGGGGGCGTATCCGCTGCGCGGACATAACAACGTGCAGGGCGCCAGCGACTTTGGCTCGATGCCGAATGTCTTCTCCGGATACCAGAAGGTGGACGACCCCGAGATTCGTGCGAAGTTTGAAGCGGACTGGGGCGTAACGCTCCCCACCAGCACGGGCAAAGACAATCACCAGATGATCGACGCCATTCTTGAGGGGACGCTGAAGGCGCTTTACATCAAAGGCGAGGACACAATCACTTCCGACTCGAATGCGAACTTCGTTGGCAGTGCGCTGGAGAAGCTTGAGTTTTTAATCGTGCAGGACATCAACTTCTCGGAGACTTGCCGGTACGCCGATCTGGTGCTGCCGGCCGCCGCGTCGCTCGAGAAGGACGGAACCTTCACCAGCACGGAGCGCAGGATTCAACGCATCAACAAGGCGATGGAGCCGCTGGGCGAGTCGAAGGCAGACTGGGAGATCATTCAACTGATCGCCAACCGGATGGGCGGCAATTGGAACTACAAACACCCGTCGGAGATTATGGATGAGGTAGCGCGGCTGACTCCGCTGTTTGCCGGAGTGAGCTATGAGCGGCTGGAGGGTTTCAACAGCCTGCAGTGGCCGGTGCACGCGGACGGCACTGACTCGCCGCTACTGTTTACCGAGAAGTTCCCCTTCCCTGATGGCAAGGCGAGGTTTTTCCCGATCGAATACATTCCGCCATCGGAAGAGACGAGTTCGGTCTACGATCTGCATTTGAACAACGGTCGCCTGCTGGAGCATTTTGAACAGGGCAGCATGACGTACCGGACCGCCGGAATCAAGGAGATTACTCCGAGTACCTGGCTGGAGGTTTCGCCCGAGTTGGCAGCAGAGCGCGGCGTAGCCACGGGCCGATACGTTCAGGTGGCCTCGCCGCATGGCAAGGTGCGGGTGCAGGTGCTGGTATCGGATCGCGTGAAGGGCAAGCAGCTGTACATGCCGCTGAACTCTGTCGAGGAACCGGTGAACAAGCTGACCAGCAGCTTTACTGATCGTTCGACTCATACACCTGCTTTCAAGGAGACTGCGGTGAGCATGACGGTGCTGCCGGAGCAGGGTGATAGTCCGCTGCCGCGTAGGAACTTCCGATACGGCACGCGCACCCCGCAGCCCGGCCTGGAGATTGAACGCAAGTGGGCGCGCAAGGACTACCACCTGCCTGGCACCGCACCAGCGGACAAACTCGTGCAGATTACCTCTACTACCGTTTAGTTTTTCTCTGTCAGGAGTTGTTATGGCACATCCGATCGCGTTCAAACCCATTACCGTTGACTTCAAGGCGGACCTTCAGCGCCGTCTCGAGAAAGCTCCTGGCGAACACGCCCAGGCGCTGTTGCTGGCCTACGATGTGCTAGAGGAAGCGCATAAGAAAGGCCTGCTGGACCTGCTGCACGGAGCCATTGGCGCGAAGGACACGATCCTTACCACGCTGTCCAAGTACGCCGCGCAGCCAGAGGGCGTCGCCGGCATCCGCAACCTGCTGACCGCCGCGAAGATCTTGACTGAACTTGATCCTGAGGCCCTCGGTCGGATGATGAAGGCGATGACGAGCGCGACCAGGGAGCACAAGAAGGAGCAGAAACCCCCGAGCCTGTGGCAGCTTGCCAAACGCGCTACCAGCGAGGACAGCCGGCGGGGTCTTTCGTTCATGACGCTGGTGCTTTCGGGGCTGGGCCGATCGCTGAAGAATGAGTCGTAAGCGGGGACGCTTGCGCGGAACCGCAGCTATGGTCAAATAACAGACGTGACTCCTTCCTTCGATATCGGCAGCGCTGCTCATCGGGTCCGCGTAGGCGGGGGCCAACTTTTTCTCATCGCCGGGCCATGTGTGCTGGAGTCTGAGAGCCATGCGCGTATGCTGGCCGATGCCATCCAGCGAGTTACCTCCGACCTGGGCATCCCCTACATCTTCAAAGCGAGCTACGACAAGGCGAACCGTACCTCCATCAAGAGCTTTCGCGGGCCTGGACTGGCTGAGGGCTGTCGCATTCTGCGCGCAATCGGAGAAAGCGCGGGGCTGCCGGTGCTGACTGACGTCCACACTGCTGTCGACTGCGCCGCCGTGGCCGAGGCAGTGGATGTGCTGCAGATTCCGGCTTTCCTCTGCCGCCAGACGGATCTGCTGATCGCCGCGGCTGAGGCCACCGCAAGGACCGGCGGCGCGATCAATGTGAAGAAGGGCCAATTCGTGGCGCCGTGGGACATGCGCCACGCGGTCGAAAAGATTCGCGAGAGCGGCAACGAGCGCGTGTCACTGACGGAACGCGGGGCCAGCTTTGGGTACAACAATCTCGTCGTCGATATGCGCTCGCTGCCAATCATGCGTGGCTTCGCGCCGGTGGTCTTCGATGGCACGCACTCCGTGCAGACACCTTCGGCAGGCAACGGAGTCAGCGGAGGGCAGCCGGAGTTTATTCCTGTGCTGACTCGCGCCGCGGTGGCCGCCGGGGTGGATGGCGTGTTTCTGGAGGTGCATGACAACCCGGCGGAGGCGAAGTCCGATGGAGCCAATGCGCTCCATCTCAATAAGCTGAAGGCAGTGCTGGAGCAGCTGCTTGCCGTGCATCGGGCTGTGGCAAACACCGCGGTATAAGAAACATGTCCTGCCGGACGGGCCCACTGCGCTCGGCCACCCCGCAAACGAAGACCCTGTTTGAGGGGACCCCGGTTGGAGCGGCCACTTCGTGGCGTGTGTACCGGTCTTGACGAGATGATCTTTGTTCGTCCTCCCGTTGGTCGGGATCATCTTTTTTCGACCAACGGGAGAACCAATGCAGCTTAAACGACCTAGACAAGTTAAAAAGGGCGTGCGAACGCCCGCTCCACGCGCAGTGGGCCCGTCCGGCAGGACATATTTAACAGGCTCTCAGACTGTCGGGTTAAAAAAAGCGGCCCCTCATTGAGGGGCCAATCTGCCTTGGTTCTCTCTGGTTAGGAGAGTTTTTTGCGAGTGCGCTCTTAGTCGCTATCTCGGCAAACTTGCGGGCGGTATAGAGAGCCGATTCGCTTGGCTATACCGCCCTGGGGAGGGCCTACTGGTTCACCGCCTGAGGTGAACTTGTTCCCGACGGGGAAGTCTGGGGTCCGGCGCTGGAGGCCGAACTGCTATCCATTGTCGCCAGGCTGTTGTGCATCAGCTTGACCTCAACGCCGTTTACGACCACCTTCTCGTCGCCTTCAGGCTTGGCAGTGTTCCTGCCGAGACCGGTACGGTAGATCCGGTAGACCGGCACCTGATGCTCGGTGACGAGGTAGCGTACGACGGCATCAGCCATCGCCTGCGAGGTCTGTACACCGGAGCGACTGTAACCCTCTACCTCGATGATGTATCCCTTCTCGCCAGACAGGGTAGCGGCGAGTGAATCGAGGTCAGACTTACCGGTTGGGCCCAGGGTTGTACGTCCAGCCGCGAAGGGAACCGCGGTTGCGGAGACAGTCTGATACTGGTCCAGATTGCCGACCGTGTGACCCAATGCGTCGGTGCGGGTGCTTGCAGTGCCGGCCAGGGTCTGCGCAGAGTTGGCGCGGTTTGCGGCATCCTGTGCGTGCTGGTCAGCGGTGTTAGCTGCGTTCATTGCATTCTTGATGCCGGCCTGAGAGCGGGAATCAACATCTTTGATATCGTTTGCGTTCTTCGCCTGCAGCTGGTCCAGTTCGTTGACCTGATCTTTGATGGGCGCCGTCTGACGATTTACCCACTTTTTGCGGGCCAACGGGTTCATATGACCCCAGAAACCCTCTTTGGACTGATTCGCGAGCGGCTTGCCTGTCGCATAGGTGGTCGCGTCGTTGGGGTTCGACGAGCTTTGGGGAGAGCTGGCTGCAGCCTGGTCAGTCGGCTGTGCCGCGGGGGTGCTCGACTGAGCGAATGCATTGACGCCGAGTGCGCTACCTAGCAGAATTACTGAGAGACCGAAATTGTTTCCTGGCTTCATCATTGTTTGCTCCTGTCCCGATCGATGCGCCTGTTAGTCAGACGTCAACACAGAACACTAGAGCATCTGGCGTGCCAAACCGGATACTGGCGCTAACGCATTCAAAACGCGATGCTTATTAGAAAATCTTTATTTTTGGAGATGGGGTAGGAATAACCAGTCCGCGCAAAATATTCCGGTGCGGCGGTAAGTATTACCGCGTCGCGTGGTTACTTTTTGATTACCTGAATGACACGGATCTCCGGCATCTGCATATTCCAGTTCGCTGGCATGTTCTCGAAGATGAGACGGAAGTCCTGCCCGTCGCCTGGCTTCAACGGGGCCGCACTCACGGGTTGAGTATCGATGTATGGCTGCCGCATGCGGATAAGGGAGAGTGGCAGCGTCTCCACTTGTGGCGGCATGCCTTCGTCGTTGCGGAAGAGCACCTGCACCGTAATGCCCGTGACGGTCTGGTCGCCGGTGTTCTGCACGTGACCATCCACAAAAGTCGACTTTCCGCCCGAGAGGCTGGTCGACTCGCTCATGGCGAGCTGTGACAGCGGAAGGTTGGAGGCGTAGGGTGCCAGAGGCTGAATCGAATTAAGCGCGGTGGAAGGCTTTCGGTGCCCGGCAAACAGCAGACCGACGATCACGGCCAGTACCACCACTCCTGCAATAGCCCAGGCCGCGATGGGTACCGGAGCACGCTCAGGCGGCCTCGAAGCGAACATCTGAGATGGCGTTTGGGGTGGATTGTCTCCGTTGCTGCGCGGAATTGAGGCGGGATCGCCCTGAGTCGAATCGTCCGGACGCTGCAGTTGGCTCATAAGCGGAGATTTTATACCTGCGGGCGTTTTTTTTGAGGACGCTCTCAGCGGGAACCACAGGAGCGTCCCATCATGAAACTTTGCGGTATTTTCATCAGCGCCAGGAACTTGTTGGTCCATTATCGCGTTAACGATCATCTATAGATTGACGATTAACTCTAGAGCGAGAGGGGCACCTCATGAGCAAGGACAACGAAGATACGCAGAGCTTTCCTGTCTATGGGCTCGATGAGCTGCCGATCGCATCGGCCCGTGTCGCTCCTGGAGAAGGGCCGATGACGTCGCTTGCAGCGGATCGGCTTTATCAGCTTGCCGCTGTGACTGCTGGGATCTTCCTGCTGGCGACGCTGCTGTAGCGTGGCTGCTGTAGGCGCGGGAACTAGACAGAAAAAAAATCCTTCCCCGCCCTCAGAGGGTTCGAAAGTGCGCCTTGTTTTCCTGCTCGCGGCGGTCCTCACCTTGCATTTCAATCACGACGCACATCTCCTGCAGTCTGGAGCGCATCCGATCGCCGATCCGGTCGCCTAGAGTCTCTCCCCGCGCTGCGCGTCCCGCCGATCCCAGGGCGACCGCCTCCCGATTGGCGAGGCTGGGTAGATTTGGGAAGTTGGTCGTGATGATCGTCGTCTGATTTCTGCCGTAGCGGGCATTCAGGATGTGGGCGACCGTATCCCAGACCCAGTCCGTCGGCCTGGTTGCACCGAGGTCGTCGAGGACCAGGACCTCGGCGTCGAAGACAGGTCTGAGGACGGACAACTCGGTGGCGGCGACAGATGGATTGTAGGAGTTTTGAATCTTCTTCAGCAGCTCGTGGTAGTCGTAAAACAGCCCGTTTACGCGCTTTTCGATGACGAGCGCCTGCAGGATCCCTGCCGCCAGGTGGGTTTTGCCCAAGCCGCTGCTGCCCACGATCAAAAGGCCTAGGCCCTCCATGCCGAAGGGGTAGTTGTCGACGAACTTCCGTGCGTGCATGAGCGCGGAGAACAGGGACGCGTGTTTGCCGTTGGATGCGAAGGACTGCAGCGACTTGCCGCGGTAGCGCTCTGGCACACCGGCTCGCTGCAAGGCACGTTCGACACGGGCCTGGATCTGGCAGTCGCAGCTCTGGGCGAACTGTTGGCCGTCGGGCTTGCGGATGACCTGCATCCCAGTGCCACCGCATTTTGCACACACTTCAACCATGGCTCAGGAACCAGTATCGCAGCAGATGAATCGAATTGCCCCCTGTGTGAATCTAGAAGGAATCTGGATAATGAGTCTGGAATGTTGCATGGCTTCGTTCTTGCGAATTCGGGATAATCAGATAAACTAAATAGACTGCTTGAACGCTCCCTGACCGGGGCGTAAGCGGCGGCGCGACAGGCCCTTCGATGTGACGTGAACTCTACCGTTGCAAGCGATCCGCGAGCCGGCAGGCATACAAAAGATCAGGAAAAGGATAGCTACCATGCCAAAAGAAGGTATTCACCCGAAGTACGACACCATCAACGTCAAGTGCGCCTGCGGCAATCACTTTGAGACCCGCTCCACGCACAAAGGCGAAATTGTCGTTGAAATCTGCTCCGCCTGCCACCCGTTCTTCACCGGTAAGCAGAAGCTGATTGACACCGCAGGCCGCGTCGAGCGCTTCCGCCGCAAGTTCGCCAAGTCCGACGCGGGCAAGGCAGAGACTGCCGCCGGGAGCGAGACCGCCGCGAAGTAAGCGGAGCCTAGCCTACCCAGGGGCCTCCGCCAGCCGCGGAGGCCTTTGTTTTGTCTTACTTTGACGCAGCACCCGCCTTTATGAAGAAGCGTTACACCCTCGAGCAGAAGCACTGGGATGACCCGGCCGACCACGCCATGCCGGAGCACTCCCGCGTACCGGCGAGCTTCTCGATTGGCAGCGTCCGCATCGCTCCGGCAACCGTGCTTGCGCCGATGGCAGGGGTGACCGACACGGTGTTTCGACGATTCATCAAGAACGCCAGTCAGTTCACGACGACGGCCACTTCGACGGACGGTGTTCCCGACGTCGACAGCGTCACATCGAATCAACAGTCCGGCTGCGGTCTGATCATGACGGAGTTCACCTCTGCCGACGGTCTGTCGCGGATGCGCGAGACTAAACGCAAGCGCTACCTGACCTACTACGACGACGAACACCCCATCTCGGCGCAGCTCTTCGGGTCCAATCCCGTTACGCTCGCCGACTCCGCGCGTATTGTGCAGGATGCCGGATTCGACCTTGTCGACCTGAACCTCGGCTGCCCGGCCAAGCGCGTTGTCGCCTGCAACGGCGGCTCCGGCCTGCTGCGCGATCTGCCGCTGATCGAGACCATCTTCAAGGCGATTCGCGGCGCCGTCACTATTCCCTTCACGGTGAAGTTTCGCATGGGCTGGAATGACCACCACATCGTCTGCGTGGAGCTGGCGAAGCTGGCGGAGGACTGCGGCCTGAACGCCGTCGCACTGCACGCCCGCACCCGCGAGGACGGCTACACTGGCCGGGCGCGCTGGGAGTACATCGCCGCGGTGAAGGATGCGGTGACGATTCCGGTCATCGGCAACGGCGACATCCGCACCCCCGAGGACGCCGCGGCGATGGTCGACGTCACCGGCTGCGATGCCGTGATGATCGGCCGCACCGCGCCCGCGAACCCATGGATCTTCCGGCAGATCGCGCAGTACACCGCATCAAAAGAAGCCACCGGCACGGGCACCTACGACGAGCCCACCGACCATGATCGCTACCGCATGATTCGCGACTACTTCGGCATGCTGGTCCACGAGATCGCGCTGGAGGAGCAGGCAGAGGCGGCACGCGCGGCAGCTCTTACCGAGGCAGGGCAGCTCGCTCGCCAGCAGCGGAACCGTGACTGCGTCGGCAAGATGAAGCAGTTCGCCAGTTGGTTCACCCACGGCGTCCCCAGCGGGGGCGCTCTGCGAAAGCAGATCTTCGAATCGAAGAATGGCGATGCTGTGCTGGATGCTGTCGAGAGTTTCTTCGCGAGCCGCGCGACGGCCCCTGAGACGGAAGACGCTGTCGCTGAAATAGACGAAACGATGCTCGCCTCTGCCGCGGCCTATTGCGACTGATAGAATTCACCCGTCGCTCAGAGGGTCTGTCAATGAAGAAACGACTTATGATCGCTCTCTGGAGTTTCGGAATCTTCTACGGTTTGCTCTTTTTCTTTGGGATTCTTTATGGAATGGTTCACCTACATCGCTTCTCACTGAAACCTATCTTTTTTATCGCAACGCATGCTTACATTGCATATATCTCATACCGCTATCTGCGAGAAGAATTGGGTGGGCCGATCGTTCAATTCAACACGGAAAAGCCCCTCTCTCCGGAGCACGTCCGAAGTTTGCGCTCTCTTTGGAAATAAACACAGATTTTCCTCGGCGAAATAACGCAGCGTCAAACTCGACTTCGACAGCGATATTAGCCCCGGGTCCGCTTGCGCCAGACTGCCTTTACGTTTGCACGCCAGCGTTCGTCTAGGGCAACCAGCGTCCACTCAACACGCGGGGAGAGATAGTGCAGCACGATCTCTGTCGCAGGATGGACGCGAAGCGCAGGAGCTACTAAATACAGTCGTGGAGCGTCTGCGGACAGACGCACACCGCCGAAGTACCCGTGTCGCTGGAACTCGCCAAGGCCGGTGCTGTGGTCGGGATTCTGGAGGTGGTGCCAGCGGACGCGGACCCAGTAGTCGAGGCCCTGAAGCGCGAGATGCAGGTCTTCGTCGGCCTTCAGTTCGATCACCGCCAGGCGTCCGTCATCGGTCACGCCGAGCAGGTCGAGCATTCCGCGGTCGGCCGCTGCAAAGGCCGGCACCTGCGTGTAAACGTGGGCTGGATCGAGGTGCGCGTCGAGCGGTTCGACGTCTCGGCGGAGCACGCTCTCCAGCCAGCGCTCCGGCTGCATCCGGTAGAGAGGATCGCGCTTGTCGCCACCAGCGATGCGTCGCGCGAATAATCTTTTTACAAGCTCGCGCAGTTCGCTCTCATTCTCTTCAGTCAGCGGAGTCTCGTTCGCGCCCGCACCGAAGGTAATCTCCTGCGCGCTATTGAAGGAGTTGCCGGAATAACCCATGCGGACGCGGGCGAACTCGAGGCCATGCAGAAGAAATGCCAGCTCGGTCCCGCTGCGAATGCGCTGCTCCACCACCTCGCGCATCGTCTCCGGCACCACCGCCATGACGCGCGCCTTCGATTCGGCGAACCGCTCCTGCGCGGCTTGCTCGTTGGGTGCGTGCATCAGTCGAGTCGTGAGGTTGCCGTGGTCAGCGGCGTCGCGCTGTTCGAGTTCTTCGGTCTTCTGGTCCAGCTCCCACAGCTCCCACTGCGCGACAGTGGGACTGAGCCATGCCAGCCGCGACAGAGTGAGCGCCGCCATGCCTCGCGGCACCACCAGCTTCAGCCCCTGGTAGAGCCTTCGCCCATCGCCGGACTCGCGACAGTGATGCAGCCACAGAATGCCCAGCGTCAGGACGCCGTCTACGATGGACTGCGTCTCCTCCTCGTTGACGGCGATCACAGCCCACGCCTTTTGACCCTGCACCAGCGAGCCGCGTGCATACGCTGGACCGAAGCTCTTCTCGAGGTCCATCGCGGTGCGGAAGCCGTCCGGCTTGAACTCGGGAAAGCTCCGCAGCAGCACACGCTCCAGCACACGCAGATACTTCACCCGCGTCACCTCTCGTGTCGATGGCGTGCGGCGGTCGCGGTCAGCAACGAGCTCCAGGGTCTGGGGCTTGGTCTGTCCAAAGCGATGCGTGCTCAGCCGCAATACACCATTGCGAATCGTCGTCCTGCTGACCCGGCGGACGAGATTACGGTCTTCGCTCCAGAGATGGAGTGTGCAGCGGCCATGCTCGGTGGCTAGTTTGTACTTTGCTTCGCGCATGTCGAAGAGGATTTTGCCCTCTTCGAGCACAACGGCACGGGGAGATTCGGCGAGAAATGTTTCCAGTGCGGCTGAGACCTGTTCCACCGTCTGCTCAGGCTCCGCGGAAGTTGCTCGTGGCGGCATAGCCGAACGCTAACACATTTGCGAGGGTGCAACTTTGTGTGACGGAAGCGATGGAAATCTACAGAGCGAGCTTGAAGTGGAAGTCAGAGATTCTGAGGCCCTGGCGGAAGTAGAAGGCGTGCGCTTCGTGACGATGCGTTCCGGAATCAAGCATGAGGGTGGTGCAGCCAGCCTCTTTTGCCAGGGCGATGAGCCAGGTCAGCATCGCCTTGCCATGGCCCTGGGAGCGTAGTGCGGCGTCGGTGACCAGATCGTCGACATAGAGCGTTCGCCCGCTCCACAACAGGGTTTGGAGCCGGAAGCCCGCTACCGAAGCGATGGCGTTCTCCTCCTCAAGGAAGGCGAGTTGATACCCTTCGGCCTGCTGGATCTGGATGCGACTGACGAACTCCTCTGCGATCAGCGCCGGACGAAGCTGACGCATCACTGGAAAGCAGCGATTGATCTCGGCGTCGGTGGTGGCGATCTGAATGGTCGGCATGCGTCCGTGGTCGGGCTACCAGTCTTCTTGTGCGCGCAGGTGAGTGATGTGCGCGACGTGGTGGCGGGAGTGCCAGGCGTAGATCAGCGCCGCCAGTTCGACCGTTACGGGCCCGTCCTCCGGATGATGGTAGCCGCGCTGCCACTGCGACTCGTCGAGCGACTGCAGCAACATGACCCAGCGGGCATGGAGCGCTTCGACCAGCTCCAGCGACCACTCCACCGGGGCCGTCGAGTCATGCAGCGTGGCCCAGGCTGCTTGATCGTAGGGCTTGATCGTCGGCCAGTCTTCGGTCAGCGCGAGCCGGATACGGATGAAGACGTTCATGTGGCTGTCCGCGATGTGATGGACGACTTGGCGCAGCGTCCAGCCGCCGTCGCGATAGGGTGTGCTCAACTGGCCGGAGTTCAGTCCATCGACTGCATTGCGCAACTGCTCGGGCAGTTCGGCCAGGGTTGCGATCGCGCCGATCCGCTCATCCGGCGTGATGATCTCCGGCCGAACAAAGGCGCCAAGTGGGTACCGCGGATCGGAAATAATCTGGGGCATACCTCTCTCCTCCACACACGCCTCTAAAATGCAAGTTAGCACAGGTCATCGTTTAACCTTAGTAAAGATTCAACCCTTTTCCCCCGAGCCCCCTATGCGTCTGCCTACAACTGCCCTTCTCCTGTTCACCCTCACGACCGCTGTCTGCGCCGGGCAGCCACAGCTGCAACCCGGCGCGGCGGCTGGCCAGGCCAGCTATATTGGCTTCGACACCAACGACTACCCTGGCGATGACGCCCTGCCCGCGCTGCGAAGGCACTTTACCTTCGCGGGATACTGGCTGACCAACCCGCCCGGCGCCAGCGAGAATAGCTGGGTAGGCAAGCGCGAGGCCTTGCTGCGCAACGGCTTTGGATTTCTAGTGCTCGCGAATGGCCGACTCGCGTCTGAAATCAAAAAGGCGAAGCGGTTCTCTGGAACCACCCCCGTGGCGCTTGGAGAAAAGGATGCCGCAGACGCAGTAGCCGCTGCCCGCAGCGAACACTTCCCCTCCCACACCGTCCTTTTTCTCGATCAGGAGGAGGGTGGCCGCCTAACGGATGATCAGGCCGCCTATCTGCTGGCATGGACGGAGGCCGTTGCCCACTCCGGCTATCTTCCCGGCGTTTACGCTAGCGGTCAGGCGGTAAGCGAGGGGCGGGGCGAGACCATCACCACCGCGCAGGACATCCGCGAACAGGTCGCGGTCCAACATCTGCACGAGATCGTCTTTTGGGTGTATCAGGACGCGTGTCCGCCGGCCAACGGATGCACCCTGCAGCCTCCGCAGCTGGCAGCCAGCGGAACGCCGGATATTGCGGCGTGGCAGTATGCGCAGTCGCCGCGACGCAAGGCGATTACCAAAGCCTGCAGCAAGACCTATGCTGCGGATGGCAACTGCTATATCCCCGAAGTCCCGCATTTGCAGCTCGACCTAAGCACAGCAAGCTCGCCCGATCCCTCTCACGGACGCTGAAATCGCGGCTGGCAAGTGCGGGAAACAGGTCGGTCGCAGGCCATACGGCGGCACCTGGGCGGCAGTCCCATTTGCCGCCGCCCTCCGCGAAGCCTAGAATCAAGAGAGATGACCATACCCTCTCCAGACCACAAACGCTACTTCATCGAAAAACTGGGTCTTTCCGAACGGCTGATGGAGCGCTGTCTGGGTGAGGCACTGTCTGCCGGGGGCGAGTACGCGGACCTCTATTTTGAGTCAGTTACCTCGACCTCGCTGGGCATCGATGAATCGCTGGTGAAGTCCGCAAGTCAGGGAATCAGCGTGGGTTGCGGTATCCGCGTCGTCTCTGGCGAACGCACCGGCTACGCCTACACGGACGATCTTTGCAGCGAGCGGTTGCTGCGTGCGGCCCGAACCGCGGCCCTGATCGCCAGCGGACCGGCCAAAGAGCTGATGAGCGGCTTCCGGCAGACCGAGACTCCCTCGCTCTACCCTGTCGCCGGAGCTACCAGCGACGCTGAGATTGCCACGAAGCTTGCCCTGATTCAACGGGCCGACAAAGCCGCACGGGCCTACGATCCGCGCATTACGCAGGTTCGCGCAGGGTTCAATGACGAGCTACGGCGCATTCTGGTCGCGGCCTCGGACGGCACCTTTGCCAGCGACACCCAGCCTCTGGCGCGGTTGAATGTCTTCGTCATCGCGAAAGATGGCGCGAATACCGCTCGCGGAACCAGCGGCGGCGGCGGGCGCGTCACAATGGACTTCTTCGAGGGCGATAAATCACCGGAGTACCATGCCCGCGAGGCAGCACGAACCGCAATTCTGCAGCTTGGCGCCGTCGACGCTCCCGCAGGCGAGATGCCGGTTGTGCTTGGACCAGGCTGGCCCGGCGTTCTTCTGCACGAGGCCGTCGGACACGGATTGGAAGCCGACTTCAATCGCAAAAAAA
>Ga0209624_10001652_pt1 | contig 17221 bp, 6 predicted proteins | sample JacPinW_OM2H0_O1_FD_188565 | JGI IMG/M metagenome (GOLD analysis project Ga0209624, IMG submission 188565) | Forest soil microbial communities from Algoma, Ontario, Canada - Jack Pine, Ontario site 1_JW_OM2H0_O1 (SPAdes) (version 2) | ecosystem: Environmental > Terrestrial > Soil > Boreal...
GGAATTAGTGGAGCACGGGCAAGTCGATCCTGTTCTACACATAGACGACGGACTCCTGCCAGTTCACTTCCAGTCGGAAAGGCTCTATCGCGAAGATTGGGTTTGCGCCGTGGCACGTGGCAGCTGCTTTGGCGACCGGCTGTCGCTTAAGCAGTATCTGGCGGCGAACCACATCGTCGTAGCTACGTACGCCGGTGTCCAGACAATCCCGGACAAGCAGTTGGCGGCGGTGGGTGCCAAACGGAGTTCGTGTATTCGAGTGCCTTACTTCGGTGTGGCTCTACAATGCCTTCGCGGCACAGAACTCGTGCTTACCCTGACTAGTGGTATGACATCGGTGGTCCGAAGGGACCGCGAACTACGCCTTGTGAAAGCGCCACGCGAGTTCCATCCGTTTTATTTCTTGATGGCGTGGCATCCGAGATTTGACGCCGATCCCCGTCACGTGTGGCTTCGCCAGGCAATGCGATCAGCAATCGGGGCTCTGGATAAGCGTGCTGGGCAAGAAGTTTAGTCTGATCGATTTCCCCGATTTCGAGTGTGAGAGCTCCGCGTATTGGCGCCGGCCAAATGCTGCAGAAGTCGTCGAACTTTCTATTCGGGGATGATTTCGATCGCGCTAATCGAAGGATAGTTGACGGCAGGAGTGAAGTAGATTTCGATTTTGCCCTGGGGCGTGGGTTCAATGTGCTGGAATGACTTGACCAGCGGTTCGGAGCCGGCTTCCCGGGAAATATCAAATCCTCTGAGAAGCATCGATCCGTTACACGAGACATCGAAGACCCGGCTGCCCACGCCCCCAATGCCGCCATTCTGAACGCCAAACCAATGCTCCCTAAAGTGCAGTTTCAGAGTGTACTTTCCACCCGTCGCAACGGGCACTATGTAATGGAAGTGCCCAAACCGATGCCACTCGTAAAGGCGACCATCGGGGACCTTGGATAAACCACCTCCGAAACTACTAAGGCGGCCGCCGAAAAAGTACCTTTCCGGCATCCAAACATTGCCGTCCGAATCGGTGTACGGAAAATGTCCGGCGACAATCCTGACCGGAACCATGCGATGCGGTGAGCCTTGCAGAATTTCAATCGCATTCACGAATGCCTCGGGAGTGACGAAGTCCACATGAATGGTCCCGTCGCTCGCAGGAGTGACATCAGTGAATACTTTCGCGGTGGCAATGTCATCTCCGCCGGCGTCGTCCACGACATCCAGGTTGGTCAGGGGTCCGCCATTGATCGAGAATCCGACGTTGCGGCTATTCTCCTGGAGCCCCGACGTTTCGGCAAACAGAAGATGAACCTCGTAAGTTCCCGGCGGAACAGGATAAGAGCAGTGAAAAACGCCGCGCCGCCCATTGGAGAAAAGCACGGGATCTTCTGTGCCTTGAATCGTGTGACCCGTAACGGAGAAAGCGCTTCCTCCCGAGCAAAAATGATCGCTCTCCCACTTAGCACCTCCGCTGTCCGTGTAGGAAGCAGAAGTATTGCCCAACATAGAGCGTAATATCTTCCCGGAAGTGTAGTCCGGAGTGACAGTGGCTTGGGTCGTTAGGGGCTTCTCGCGGGTAATTCTCCCATTCCACTTCTTCCAGGCAAAAATCGAGAGTACACAGACAGAAACTGCAAAAATGCCCGCCAGCATTACCATTCCGGTTCGTACCCTGAACTTACTCCCGGATGGGGCAGCATTGTACAGTCCTGACACGTCGTCTGCTTTTGAGGCCTGCGGTGGGTGAGCAGCAGGGTGCAGATCTTCCCGTCGACCGTTCCCTGAGGAGGAAACCCGGTCGAGAGATTGGCCGTTCTTCTTCTCCTCGAGTGCGGATTCGCCTCCGGCCGTTTCCAAGTCGCGTGCATGAATGAATTTGGGAACGTAATGTCCGGGGGGGAGACAGATCTGAACAGGATGTTCCGCTCCGGAGCTTCGATAGTAATCTTCGAGCCGCTTGCGCAAGGCATGAGCAGTAACGCGGACAATGGTATCCACTTGCGGGTCAAAAGATTCCGGACGCCCAAGGGCGTGCACCGCTATGCTGTACTCCTTGATTTCGTCGACCGCTCCTTCGAAATACTTTTCGCAAACAAATGTCAGAAGTCGGACGGGGTTGTTCGTCCGCCCGAGAACGCCCGACGACAAGACGTCGTCGACTTCAGCCCGTTCGGCCTCAAGTTTGCTCATCGCCGGTTGCAAGTGTCTACCCCAGAGAACGGTCTTTAGAGAACGGTCTTTCGACCTGCGATCCCTTCTTCGAGGTGAGTATAACCGAACTTTCGCCCCAAGACACTGGGCCAAAGTGCCTGCAATTTCACCGACTTAAGGCACGGAACGTGGCAGAAGGCTTCCTGCTCTCAATCGAAATAACTGCTGCGCCCTAACGGTTAATTCACGGTTGTCTAACTTCCCACACGGATGTCATCACTGCTTTACTCCCGCATGGATTAATTCGCTTCATTCCGTTGCGGTGCAGCTTCCTGAGCCGGTTTGCGGCTGCAGAGGAGCCAGTCAGCAACGGAAGTCGTCTTGCGCCCCAGGAGACCAAAATGATTCTGGTCCACCCGAAAAGTCATTTCTCGACCCCTAGCTGCCGCGCAGCCAAGCGTGTTTGCTCGGTGGCAGTCAGCGGCCTGATGATCCTCATCGCCACGATGCTACTGCCTGCGGGAGCTGAGTTCGCCGTCGCTCAGGACATAGTCGGCCGCATCGTGGGCACCGTCACCGACCCGTCCGGCGCCGCGGTTCCGGATATCAAAGTGACTATCGTGAACGAAGCGACACAAGTCGGCCGCGACGTCACCTCGGATCGGAATGGTTACTTTGTCGCGGATGAACTGCCAGCCGGCACGTATACGGTGGCGGCACAGAAGGCAGGCTTTAAGAAGATCACTGCAAAAGGTAACGTTGTAACCGCTGGCGGCCGTCTTACCGTGGACTTGACACTGGCGGTCGGTGCGGTCTCAGAAACTGTAGAGGTACTTGCAGTCGGAGAAACGGTGAATACGTCGTCGGGTGAACTCTCCACCACGATAACTCAGAAACAGATCCAAAACTTGGGCCTGAATCAGCGCCACTACGAATCGCTCATAGGATTGGTTCCGGGTGCCGCACTACAAGGCTCGGGAACAAATCCGGCAGCAGTGACCAGCAACTACAACAACAGCGTGGCGGTCATCAATGGGCAGCGACTGGATGGGCAGAACTGGAGCGTAGACGGTGGGTTTAACCTGGACTCGGGATCGAACAACAGCGTGTTCAATCAAGTTGGCGCGGATTTCATTCAGGAAGTAGACGTTCAGTCTTCCAACTACGACGCGGAGTTTGGCCGCTCTGCTTCCTCAACTGTCAATGTCGTGACCAAGAGCGGCGGCGAACGTTTTCATGGCGGAGGCTTCGAATTCGTCTCGAATAATATCTTCAACGCGGAAAACCCTCAGACCAAACTGACGACTCCGGCCGCCACCGGTTATGCAGCTGTGCCTCCGTTTCACGCCAACGATTTTGGTTGGGAACTTGGTGGTCCCATTCCCTACATTCAACCGAAAGGCAAACTGTTTTTCTTTGCCGGGCAGGAATGGAAAAGGTTTCGAGGTGTTTACCCAGGAACGGCCGCTTCCACATCCGAGACGTTCCCGACCGCGGCGGAGGCGGGAGGAGACTTTACCGACGTTTATAACGGTGGTGCGGGGCTCGTTCTGAACCAACCGGCAGTGATTCCTGCGGCTTGCGGCGGTACTTTCTTTACCGCGCCCAACGTCATAAACCCCGCATGCATCACCGGCGACGGGGCTGCAGTCGCGAACCTGTACACGGCCGCAGCGGCTTTGTCCACGGCAGGAGGACTACCGACCGCGGCGACAAGCAATAACTTGTCTTTCAGTCTGCCCGGCCCCCTAAACATTCGTGAAGACATCATCCGCGTGGATGAGCACTTCAATGAAAAGCAAACCATCTATTTCCGTTATCTGCACGACTTTGTGAGCATCTACAGTCCCTTCGGGACTTTTCCCAACCTCGCCAACGCCCTTCCAGTAGATCCGGATATTCGCCACCGTCCCGGTTACAACCTGCAACTCTCGTGGACCTATCTCATACGGCCCAATTTTGTTAATGAAGCAAAAATCAACACGGACTGGCATTCCCAGAGGACCCCGGTCCAGGGCACCGCGTGGATGAAAAGCACTTACGGCTTCAGCTTTATCCCGCCACTCGGGGATCCGGCGGGGCAGTTTGCGGATGGCCTTCCAACCTTTACTTTCACAGGTCTGTCGGCATTTCCGACGTCTGGGCCGGCACCGGTGAATGGTCCAGCTCCGAACTTCCTCGCAGCCCCCGTGACCGATATAAATCCAGTGGACAACGTCTCCTGGACGAAACACGGTCATGCGTTGAAGTTCGGAGCTGAGTTCGTGCGGGACCGCAAAACCCAGAACTCGCGCACCACCTATGACGGCACCGTCAATTTCAGTTCAACCGCCGGGGCAACGAGCGCCGCAAACTGCTCGGTCAACGGAACCCTTACCAATTGCGGCTCCAACTCCACCGGGGATGCCTTTGCCGACGCGCTGCTTGGGAACTTCAACACCCTCGGGCAAAACTCGGCGGTCACCACCGGCCAGTTCCGCTTCAACGACTTTGAGGCCTACGCGCAAGACACCTGGCGGGCGACGCGAAAACTCAGCCTGGTTTTGGGAGTGCGTTACATTCACACCACTCCGACCTATACCGAGGGCAATAACATAACGAACTTCAATCCATTCGCTTTCAACCCTGCTCTTCAGCCGACGTTTACCGGGGGACTGGCAACCAGCAACATTAACCCTGCTTCACCGGGACTGTGCAGCGGCCCCTTATTGAACGTGGTCGGCCAACCAACTCTTACGATTGAATGCAACGGCCTGCAGGTCCCCGGGAAGGTGCCCTCTGGTCAGGCAAGCAGTGTTCCAGTTACTTCCGCGGATCCGCAGCTTTTGGCCGCCATATCCCCAGGCGCGGCACGGGGATTCTATCAGCCAGAAAATCTGTTTGGGCCACGCTTTGGCTTCGCTTATTCGCCTTTTTCGGACAACAAGACAGTCGTTCGCGGCGGCTTCGGCATTTTCTATGATAAGCCGGAAGGAAACCTGCTTGGCCTTGGCATCAACTCCCAGGGCTATGTCCCATGGGCGCAGTCAGCCGCTATCTCAGGCACTAACGCCTCGCTGTCACAGTTCGATTCTGCCCCTGGGGCGGCCGCAGTGTCAGCCCCAAGCACGCTCAGTCTAAATGGTGTCAATCCGAACCTGGTGGTCGCGCGCAGTTATCAGTATAGTCTTGGACTGCAGCGTGAGTTACCGCAATCCGTGTTGTTGCAAGTGGCTTACGTCGGCAACCTGGGGCGCCACATCCTTCGAGCGCCAAGCTTCAACAGCGCTACGTGGACGCAGCAGGGGTACATTCCGGTTTCACCCAACCCAAATACCTTGGCCTGCCCGGCTGGAATCGATGCTGCCGCCTATCAATGCTCCGGTGGTTTTGCTCCGACTGGTCTCTCGAAAGACCAAATCCGCCCGTACCTTGGGTACTCGGCTGTTCAGATGGCCCTGAGCGACGTCAATTCCAATTACAACGCGCTACAGGTTAGTCTGAGCAAGCGCGCGGGTTTCTTCACGACTACAATTGCCTATACCTATTCGAAAGTTATGGGAATGGACGACGGAGCGACTGACGCATATAACCAAAACGGGGAACAAGAATGCCCGTTCACTTGTCTCGTTAGTACCGCTGCCAATCCGGTTTTGGTCAATGGAGGAACGGCTGCAGTCGCAGGGGGAACACAAACCGGCGGTGTGGTGGAATCCTGGCAGAAGTATTATTACGGCAAAGCCAGCTTTGACGCGACCCAGATTGTGGCTACCACGTTCACACTCGAGTCGCCGTGGGGAAAGTACCGCACGGGGTTTGCGGGTGGTGTCATGAAGGGATGGCTGTTAAGCGCGATCATGCACTACCAAACCGGTGCACCGCTCACGGCAACAGCTTCGGCGGCTATTGGCGCGAATGGCAGTAATGTCACTCGGCGGGCGGCTATTGTGCCTGGCCAGTCGCTATCCTTTAGCGGCACCTGCCCCGCCCTGAAGAAATGTTGGGTCAATCCGAATGCGTTTACTACGGAAGGCACCCTTGGCGCTGGCGACGCACCGATTGGGGACATCATCGGGCCCAACTTCTATGACTGGGATCTCTCGCTGCGGAAGAGTTTCGCTTTGCCTTTCCGGGAAGGTGTGAGCCTGCAGTTTCAGGCGGATGCCTTTAACGCCTTCAATCGGGCGAATTGGAACCCTCCTACGGTGAATAACGCCGGCTCTTCGTCGTTTGGTGAGATCACCACGTCGCTCCCGGCTCGTGTTCTTCTGTTCGGAGGCAAGATCAACTTTTGAACTGGACCCCCTGCGAGGTTTCTTAGCGACTGCGAGCCGCCGGGACCCTGAACTATGCTGCAGCAGATCGTCTCATGACCCATCATCTGCGTCGGTTGACATTTGCATTGTGTCTGCCGCTACTCTCCGGACAAGGTGCGGCACAGGTTACGCCGCTCCTTGCGAATATCAAGGCCCGCCAGACCACAAGCTTAGATGGCCAGTGGCAGGCGATTGTTGATCCCTATGACGTTGGAGCGTTAGACTACCGCGCTCAGCCACTGAAGAATAACCATGCGTTCTACAAGAACTACAAACCTCAATCCGAATCGGAGCTAGTCGAGTATGATTTCGACACTTCCGGCCAGCTCCATGTGCCCGGTGACTGGAACACGCAGCGCGAGTCGCTGCTGCTTTATGAAGGAAGCGTCTGGTACGAGCGGTCTTTCGATTACGCAAAATCGCCTAAGAATAGACTCTTTCTGCATTTTGGAGCGTGCAATTACTCGGCCTCCGTTTACCTGAACGGGGAGGAACTCGGCGGGCATGAGGGCGGTTTTACACCCTTCGACTTCGAAATCACGGATCGCGTCAAGGCTCAGGGCAATTTCCTCGTTCTCAGAATCAACAACACCCGGGGGCGCGATCAAGTACCCACCGTCAATACAGACTGGTGGAATTACGGGGGAATCACGCGCCCCGTGACGCTGATTGAAGTGCCGGAGACATTCGTTCAAGACTACTCACTCCAGTTGGCGAAAGGATCGACGCGCCAAATCGCGGGCTGGGTTCAACTCAACGGACCAAAGCTTCAGCAGACTCTCACAATCCGAATTCCAGAAGCAGGGCTCAGTAAGACACTCCAAACGGATTCCACAGGACGCGCCGAGTTTTCTTTAGGCGCCGATCTGATGCTTTGGTCTCCTGAGAACCCCAAGCTCTACCGTGTTGAGATCGCCGCCGAGACCGACCAAGTCGCAGAGAACATCGGATTCCGCTCGATCGAGGTCCGCGGCACCGACATTCTGCTAAACGGCAAAGCAGTCTTTTTGCGTGGGATCAGCATGCACGAGGAGGCCCCCACTCGCCCGGGCCGAGCCTGGGGTGACGACGATGCGCGGACGCTCTTGAGTTGGGCAAAAGAATTGGGCTGCAATTTCGTTCGCCTCGCACATTATCCGCACGATGAATCGATGTTGCGCATGGCCGATCAGATGGGATTAATGGTCTGGGCCGAGGTGCCCGTCTACTGGACCATTCAGTGGGAGAATCCCCAAACCTTACGCAATGCGGAAACTCAGCTGAACGAGATGATCGCTCGCGATCACAATCGCGCCGCTCTTATCATCTACTCCGTCGCCAATGAAACTCCCATCAGCGATGCCCGGAACCGCTTCCTGCGGCAGCTCATTCAGGACGCGCATGGCGCCGACCCCACCCGCCTGGTGTCTGCCGCACTTCAATCCAATCAAGTCACTGTGGGGAATCGAACGACCATTCACATGAATGATCCGATCGGGACCGACCTCGACGTGCTCGGGAACAATGAATACATTGGCTGGTATACCGGTCGCCCGGAGGAAGCAGATTCAATTGATTGGATTTCAGAGTACGGCAAACCACTGATCATGAGCGAATTCGGGGGCGATGCACTTTTTGGCTACCATGGCGATGCGCGTGCTCGTTTTACCGAGGAGTATCAGGAAAGTCTTTACCAGCACCAGATCGTCATGCTGAAGCGCATTCCCTTTCTTCGAGGAATGACACCATGGGTTCTCAAGGACTTTCGCAGCCCACGACGGGTTCTCCCTCGGTTTGAGGACTATTTCAACCGTAAGGGACTCGTCTCCGATCATGGTGAGAAGAAGAAAGCCTTCTTTGTGCTTCAGAAGTTCTATAGGGAATTGCCGGGCGTTCAGCAGCCTGCGCCGGGACAGCGAAATGCTGCGCGGTGAAACTCCAAAGTTAGAGCATACGAAGCAGCAGCGAGTACGTGTCGGTCGACGGCGGGTAACAATCTCGAATCCGGCTAGAATGAGGGCTCGAAGTTAACGTATCCGGCAAGACTTGAGGATCAGTTTGGAGCGGATGCTACCAGAAGTAAGCGGCTTCCATCTTCGGAGTGCCGGGTTGGCCACCAATGATTTCAGTGCTTAAAACGAACTCCATGTTCTTCTTCCCTCCGGCCGCGCGAACTGCATCGGCCACTTCCGCCAGATGAGCGGGGTCGATGAGAAACTCGCCCGCGGCGATGGTACCTCCGCGAGCCACTCCCGCCGCCACAATCGCGATCTTTCCAGTATTGCTGTCTGTGAAACGCGTCACAATCGCATAGTCGCGGTAATTGTTCGTTGCCTGCTGTTTCGCTCGATCGATGACCCAGTCGGTGCGGTCCGGCGCTTCCGAGTCGACAATCCAAAACCGTGTCATGTCGGGATTGTTTGCGAAGTGAAAGCGAAGCGGTTTTGTAAGCCGCAACGTCCAGGCATTATCGAAGGCGCCCACGAAGACAGTTGGACCGATGCGCAAGTCCGTCAGCGTGGTCGATCCTTCGCCCTTGAGGCTGTACTTTGTGCCATGCGCTTGGAGAACGCCAGCGATCTTTACCACGGGATTCAGATCGTCCATCACGACTGCGCTCAGGTTCTCATTAAGAATGACCTGGTGGGCGGGATCGACCGCATCCCGCAAAGAAATCGCAGTGTACTGGTTCTGGTCCGCAATGCAGATGAGGACGGGATCACCGGACTTTAGAATAGGATCCCAGAAAACATCAAACGCGGAACGCTGCAGCGAATGCCACCAGAAAGCACCGCCCAGTGCGAGGCACGCGAGCAGGACCAAGGAAATTATCCCAAGCCATCTGCGCGAGCGCCCAGCTTCCGAGTCTGGCGCGACGATCTCGACTCTCAAGGGTAACTCGCGCGCAACTTCGCTCTCTATTCCACTCGCGGCACCCGCATGGGGCCATTGAAACTGCGGAACGTAGGATCCAGCGGGAAGGGAGACGCGAATCTCCACCTCATGGCCTGGCTCCTGGTAGTACTGAGCGATCCGCTTGCGAATCTCCGCTGCCGTCACGCGTACAATTGGATCCGACGACGTATCGTAGTCGGCGCTTCGTCCGAAGATTTCTATGCCGAGGGTCCGTTCCTTCACCTCGTCTGCATGGCCCGCGAGGGTGTGCCGTACAACGTAACGCAGGAAGATTGGGAAACGCCGGCTGTGGCTGAAGTAGGGGGTTTGCAGCAGGCGCTCGACCTGTTCCTCGATCGCGGCCTTTTCGATCTCCGTAAGACCGGCCGGATTCGGTGCCGCCGTATCAAGCTGCATGGTGGTTCCCGAGAGCGCTCCGATTATACAACGATCAAGATCAGACCGGCGATAGCGTCTAAGGTATTGATTTTGTTACTTTCTCGCCCCATTCTTTACCTGATAAGAATCACACAGCTTACCGCAAGGACCTTATTTAGTTTCAGCAGATGGCCTATAACGCTCGCGTCTGCCGCGAGGCAGGCAGGGTCGACAGTTCCAGACCGTTCGTGAACCGTCGGCATACCTACCGAGACTCAGTGTGGAGGCTCAAATTGACCACTAATACCGAGAAGTGCGTTCTATCCGAGCAGCGATCCTGCATCTTCCGCGTCCTTTCTCCTGCTCTTCCGGCACTTGCGGTTCTCTTCTTGTCGTTCTTGTTTTGTGCCGCGACTGTCTCCGCGCAGGTGGGAAGTGCTGCTCTCAGCGGGGTTGTGCAAGACCAGACGGGCGCTGCCGTGCCCGGCGCCGCGCTGACCCTGGAAGGTGTTCTCGGAGGCACGCCGTGGAACGCCACCTCAAACGGGGCGGGCGCCTTCTCCTTTGCGGCAGTGCCGAGCGGCGACTACAACTTAAAGGTCGACAAGGCTGGCTTCGTAGGGTTTGTCCAAAGAGAAATTCATCTCGACCCCGGGGACAACAAAAGCCTTTCGGACATTCGCCTCGCCGTGGGCGCGCAGTCTCAAACGGTTACAGTGGAGGCTGAGGTCGCCGGCATCCCCCTCGATAGCGGCCAATTGAGTGCAACCATCAGTGAGCGCAATCTGGATCAGCTCTCGATCGTGGGCCGCGACGCTACCGAGTTGGAAAAAACTCTGCCCGGCTTTGGCATTCGCACTCTGGGTCCGCAAAACGCGGCTCCGGATTTTTCCGACGTTCAAATTGGCCAGGAGACCCCCTACGCTTCAAACGGCGCCCCCATCGCTGGCATCACGCTGAAGCTCGACGGCGCCAACCTGACTGACGCCGGGAACTTCGGTGCGAACCTTCAAAACATCAACGACGCAATGGTTTCGGAAGTGCAGGTCCAGACCTCGAACTTTGGCGCTGACCAGTCTAACGGGCCAGTGGTGATCACCGGTGTAACCAAGGCGGGTGGATCTGCTTACCATGGCTCCATCTATGCCTTCGCCCGGGCGCCTCAACTCAACGCCAATGACTGGCTGGCGAATTTCAACGGGATCCCGCGTCCGGACGATGTGTACGTTTATCCCGGCGTCACATTCGGCGGGCCTGTGCCGCATGTCAGGAAATTGACGTTTTTTGGTGCTGCCGAGTACGATGCACAGCGCAATGTGTATGCGTACGGCAGCGCGGGCAGCTCCATCATTCATGCCTTGGTGCCAACCAAGAACATGCGCAACGGCGACTTCAGCGCGACGGAGTTGCAGAACTATCTGGGCCCAAACTACCTCGGAGGCGCATACGGCAATCTTACGAACGCTCCCACGTTCGCCTCAGACGGCACCGCGCTCACAAATGGCCAGATTCCAACTCAATACCTCGATCCCGGCGCAATGGCGCTGATTAACTCCGTGCTTCCGTTGCCAAACCAGGCGACGAGTTCCAGCGGATACAACTACACAACCCAAAACCTGGTGGACAATAATATTTTTCAGACCACCGGACGCGTCGACTATGCCCTCAGCGACAACAACCACATCTTCGGGCGCTACACCTACGAAAAAGAAAGACAAGGCCAGCCTCAGGTTCCTTACTATTCCCCCGGTGCGGTGATGGGATCTGTGAATACGCCCGGCGGCGGCGTACTGAACGACATCCACGTCCACACGGCCTCAGCGAATTACGCCAGGATTTTTTCTTCGACACTGACCAACGAACTCTTCGCGACCATGGTCTATTTCACGCAGGCCTTCGACGCGAAGACGCCTTCTGCGTTGACCAGCGCGGCCATCGGCTACCCGTACCAGGGAACTTACAACAATGGGAGCAAAGACTTTCCCATGTTCATGGATTACGGCTTCGATGGCTTGCCTATTGCCATTCAGCCTGACTTTTCTTACGGCCCTCCCTCCCTTAAGAAATTTCAACCCAGCCTCGGCGACAACATCACCAAGGTCTGGGGTCATCACACCGTCAAAGGTGGAATCTTTCTGCAGCGCGTGACCAACAACCAGACCATTACCAACGGCACGACAAACGGCAACATTCGCGACTATTTTTTCCCCGGAGCCGGTACTCCATTCCATACTTATGCTGGCACCAATCCCGATGGCAGCCCGGCTTTCGGGCCGCAGTTCTTCACCAGCGGCAACTACCTTGCGAACTTTATGCAGGGCGAGGTACAAAGCTTCGATGAGCAGAACATTCTGCCGCGGACGAACCTTTACTTTTGGAACATAGGTTTCTATGGAGAAGACTCCTGGCGTTTGCGGCCGAATCTGTCCGTCACGATTGGCATGCGATTCGAGCACCTGGGGGCGTGGCAGGACGCGCACAACTTGGGCGCCGCAGTGTGGGATCCGGCGACCATCGCGCTGCCGGTTTCGGCCACCAATCCACTGCCCGGCTTTACCTGGCATGCTCTCGATCATTCAGTGCCCAACTCCGGCACCGGTTCGACGCCACTGTTCTATGAGCCGCGTGTCGGCGCCGCGTGGGATATCTTCGGCACTGGACGGACAGTTCTGCGCGGAGGCTACGGCTCCTATCGCGAACACGACTCAATCGTAGATGTTACGAATGCATTTGCGAACTCCGAAGGGCTGCGCGAACCGAATCTCTTCGGCTTCGGCGCGGCTACGTTAGCCGGCGTGAGCACCCTGCACTTTCCAGTCACCGCGGGCAGCTTAAGCACAAGCACCTTTGGACTCTTCCGCGGCGATACCAGGGAACCGGTCACCAACAGCTACAGTGTGAGTGTGGCGCAAAGGTTGCCAAAGAGCTCCGTCTTTCAGATTACCTACGCCGGCAATAACAGCAACTCTCTGATGAATAACGGTTCGACGCAGGCAGTCGTCCTCAACAACATCAATGCCATTCCAATTGGCACGCTTTATCAGGCGAACGGGATCGGCATGTCCGAAGGCGTGTGCGCGGCTGCGGCTTGCACGCCATTTGAGGTGCAGGCGATGAGCGCTACCAACGTCCAAGGGTTCCGGCCCTTTCCCGAATATCAATCCATAACGGTGCCCCGGCACAATACTTATTCGAATTACAATGCCGTGCAAGCCGTGTGGCAGAAAACCTCAGGCAGGCTCAACTACGGTCTCAACTACACTTTTTCGAAAGCCCTCGGCATACTGGGCTCCGCCGCGAACTTCAACTGGACGGGCGCGATAAACCCGTTCAGCATCCCCAGCAACTATGGGCCGATGAACTTCGACCACACCCACATCTTCAATGCCACGTATTCGTATTCGGTGGGAAAGTATTCGGGCAACGGGGCCCTGGGCGCGCTGGCGAGTAACTGGCTGATTTCCGGCATTACCAGCATTCAGAGCGGCGGCGACATGCAAACCGGGATCAGCGCAAGCCCGAACTTCAATCTCAACGGCTTTATCAGTGCTCCAGGAGAGCCCGTGCTGACCGTCAACAGCCAGGTGTTCCTTGGAACGCCGGATGTGAGCCTGCAGCCCGTTCTGACCTGCAATCCCAGGTCGGGTCTCGGCACGCATCAATACCTTAACGGGGCCTGCTTCGGCTTGCCGCAGATCGGTTCCAATGGTCAATATATCTTCCCTTATGCTCAGGCTCCGACGTTCTTCAACACGGACCTAACAATCGAACGCGGATTCAGTCTTGGCAGTGATCGGAATCTGCGCTTCCGCATCGCCGCATTTAACTTCCTCAATCATGCCCTGAACAGCTTTGGCACCGGATACGCCCAGCAGACGAATCTTTCGTTGAACGGCACCAGCATCAGCAGCGCCGCCTACTCTCCGTCTTCCGGCTTCGGGTTCGCTCCTTATGCGCTCGGCCATCGACTGCTGGAGGTGTCCGCTAAGTTTACTTTCTGACCAGACCTCGCGGCAGAGGTGCTGATTTTCTACCTCTGCCGTGCGCTTTCACGATCAGTCCCGATTTCATAACAGGCTTGAGAATTGGTCCGCGCCAGATTGTCGCGTGAACACCCGCCGGAAGCGTGGGGTTCCAGCGACCGGAGAATCGGAAATGCCGCTCATGAATGCTCCACGAATCCGGAATCACGCTGCCGGTGCGGGAACTATCATAGCGGCGGTTCTTGAAAAGATGGCATGTACACTTTGTCGTCGCTTTGCTCTTGTGGGCCTGGCTCTCGGTTTCTTAGTGGCCTCGCCTGCTTTGCTTCGCGCACAAGCCGATTCTGTGGGCACGACCGTGATCCAACTGAAACACCTTACATCTTCTTCCGCCCTGCCGAACGGAATCGAGGCTTGGGATGGCGAGGCCCGCATGCAAATCGTTGCGCTGCGAGAGGAGGCCTTGCGCGTCCGTGTATCGCGCTCCAGGGAGTTTCCAGAAGACGCCTCGTGGGCTGTATTCAAGGAGGCAAGGCAGAGTCGAGTTGCCGTCACCCAGGACGATACATCAAGCTCGGTTGGCTTTCATACGCAGGCTCTCCGCGTTTCCATTAATCGGCAGACCTTCGCCTTAACCATTGCCGACCTCGATGGAAACATTCTTCAAGAAGATGTGCGGCCGATCGAGTTTCAGGGGGCGGCATTTCGTGTCTACAAGGCGATGCCCCTCGATGAGCACTACTTTGGGTTGGGAGACAAGCCCGGCCCCCTGGATAGGCGCGGGCAGGCATTCGCGATGTGGAACACCGACGCCTATAGCTTTCAGGAGTCTACCGATCCCATCTACAAGAGCATTCCGTATTTCATGGCCTTCCGCTCCGGCCGCACGCTCGGAGTCTTCCTCGACAACACCTGGCGCAGCAGCTTCGACTTTGGCAAACAATTTCGGGATACCTATTCATTCGGCGCAGTGAACGGTCCTTTGGATTACTACCTGTTTTACGGACCCACTCCAAAGCATGTGGTGGAGACATATGCGTGGCTGACTGGCACCATCTCACTTCCGCCTATCTGGAGTCTCGGGTTTCAACAATCCCGCTACAGCTATACGCCGCAATCGCGAGTAATGGAAATTGCAGAGCGTCTGCGCGCCGATCATATCCCGGCCGATGTCGTCTATCTCGATATCGATTTCCAGCAACAGCACCGCCCATTCACAGTGGATCAAAAGGCGTTTCCTGATCTGCCTGGACTGATCTCGCAGCTTGCGTCGAAGAACTTTCATCTTGTCGCCATTACGGATCTGCATATTGCTAACTTTCCCGGTCACGGCTACGCACCCTACGATACCGGCGTTGCGGAAGACCACTTCGTAAAGAATCCCGATGGCAGTATTTATTCCGGAGCGGTGTGGCCGGGGCCAAGCGTCTTTCCGGAGTTCACCCAAGCGAAAACTCGGGATTGGTGGGGTGAACTCCATCGCAGCTTCACTAAGATGGGCATCGCAGGCTTCTGGAATGACATGAACGAGCCGTCGATCTTCAACTCACTGAAGACGATGCCCGAAGACACAGTGCACCGCATCGACGAGCCGGGGTTTGCCAAGCGTCTGGCCACCCACGCGGAGATTCATAACGTCTATGGGATGGAAAACTCCCGAGCCACCTTCGAAGGATTGCAGCGCCTCAATCCAGATTTGCGTCCGTTCGTCCTGACCCGCGCCACTTATGCCGGCGGCCAGCGTTACGCAGCCACTTGGACCGGGGACAACAGCAGCACTTGGAACCACCTTCGCCTTACAACCCCGATGCTTGAAAACCTGGGCCTCAGCGGCTTTGCCTTGAGTGGCGCCGATGTGGGCGGATATGCCGGAACCCCGCAGCAGGACTTGCTCACAAAGTGGATCGAGATTGCCTCGTTCCAGCCCATCGATCGGGACCACACGGAGAAGGGAACCGGCGACCAGGAGCCGTGGGTTGGTGGTCCAGCCCCCGAATCGATCCGCAGGCGGTTTATCGAAGAGCGATATCGCCTGATGCCTTATCTCTATACTCTTGCAGACGAGGCATCGCGTACAGGGATGCCGATCGAGCGGCCTCTCTTTCTTGAGTTTCCCTACGCTGCGAGCGACCATCACCCGATCGACGTTGATCCCCAGGCAGCCGGCGAATTTCTTCTCGGCCCGGACATATTAGTAGCAGCTCCTCCTTTTCCCGATAAGTTAGATAACTACGTCGTCGAGTTTCCTTCGGCAAAGTGGTACGACTACTGGACAGGGCAGCCCGTTTCCAAGCCTGCGCCCGCAGATGATCCGGATCCCAACGCCCCTCCTAGTCCCACTGACTTGGTGCCGCTCACTACGTGGGTACATTCTGAAGTAGATTCATTGCCGGTTTTTGTCCATGCAGGTGCGATTCTCCCGGTCGCACCATTAACGCAAAGCACCAGTGAGGTACCACAGGGTGCTCTCACTCTCCGTGTCTATGCGGGCGACAAGTGCGCGGGCCACCTCTACCTGGACGATGGCAAGACTTACGCTTACAAGACCGGAGCCAGTCTGCGAATGGATTTCCAATGCGAGGTTAGCTCCGATGGCATACTCGTTCGCATCGGAAAGCACGAAGGCTCATATCCCGCGTGGTGGCAGCAGATTCGGGTTGAGATCTACGGATGGTCGCCCCGCAAGCGCACGATTCGCCTCAACGGCGGAAAGACAGACGCAGTGATGGATGTTTCGAAGACCAGCGTGGCACTCACTATTCCGGATGGCGGAAGAGGCGAATTAGTAGAGATTGAATAGACCGGACCGACTAAGAAGGACCGCCGCGATTCCTATAGCAGTCCCAGGTGGTCCGGGTATCTGGCCTGCAACGCGCTGATCAGAAGTTCGAACTCCGGAAGACTTCGCAAACTCGCGAGGCTGGGATCTTTCAGAAAGTAAGGCCAGCAAGCGAAGCCCGTGCTGACGCTCCGCTCCAGCCACTCAAAAGCAGTTTCGCGCCTTCCAGTCAGGGCGAGCGTGCAGGCGATCTGATAGTAAGTATGGTGCGAGTGCCCAAAGGATTTCGGGCTCGAACAGGCCCTGGTCACACATTCGATGGCTGCATCCCGATTTCCCATCAGCGCGTGGAGGAGGCCATGCAAGCTGGTGATAAGCGGTTCATTCGGCAAGAACTGCAGCGCTTCCTCCATCAGTCGGCTCGCGTCGTTCCAATCCCCGGTCATCATCGCAGGGTAGGGAGCAAAATAAAGCGCGTACTTGTTATTGGGGCTCTCCGTCCGCCAGGCTTGAATCTGCTGACGCGCCAGGTCGTATTCCTGGCTCCAGACATAAACTTGTACGACGCTCGGGCTGATCGCCTTCCGGGGTTGAAAAGGCCGTCCCCTTTCAAACATCGCACGCGAGTGATCGAGCAATCCGATGTGTGCCAGGATGCTGCCCAAACGGTTGTAGGCATGAGGCAGATTGTTCTGCAGAGCCAGAGCCCGCTTGAGATCGGCAATCGCCTCCAGATGCTGGAAGTTTTTCGACGGTCCCCAGAGCAGAAA
>Ga0209624_10001655_pt1 | contig 17219 bp, 10 predicted proteins | sample JacPinW_OM2H0_O1_FD_188565 | JGI IMG/M metagenome (GOLD analysis project Ga0209624, IMG submission 188565) | Forest soil microbial communities from Algoma, Ontario, Canada - Jack Pine, Ontario site 1_JW_OM2H0_O1 (SPAdes) (version 2) | ecosystem: Environmental > Terrestrial > Soil > Boreal...
AGACGCCCCGGGCTCGAGAATAGGTCAGCACTTCTGCCCTCATCTTCCAGTCAGTGTCGGCGGCAGTGTCGCGCCCGACAGGCCCTGCGGCCGCCGAGGCATCTGCGCCAAGTTTGAACTTGCTCGACAGCAGGTGCTGCATGCCATCTTCATTCGTCACGATCATCACCAGATCGACTGCCTGCCCGCCGAGCTGCAATCCCCAGCTTCCACCCGTGATGGTGACTGGAGCAGGAGCGCTCCACCGGCCGCTCTCTGTCCGGCACGTAGCAACACCCTTGCCGTGGTTACCTCCGAAAACGACAGCAACCTTTACCATGGAAGGAATCACCGCGACGCACTTCGCGTCGCTCATCACCTTGTCAGGGATTGCTTTGTCCGGAGTCGCCATGATTTCGTTCAGAACCTGTGCGGACGCATCCAGGCGTTTGTCGATGTCCGACGGGTCTTTGTCATCCGCCGACCAGCCCATGCTGGAGAGGAGCAGAAGACCAGTACCGAGCACCAGGAGACATCTCGGTAATGCAGAGCTGATTCTCGTCATGAGGCAACCTCTTCCGTGCTCGAATCGAGCAACTGTTTGAATTGTCTTGCAAAGCCCAACCCTAGTGTTCCCGCGCTTCTTGTTCCATCCGGTGCGCGCTGTAAAGGGAGCCAAGCGCCTCCGGAGAAGAAGGGGAATCCTTTGAGAGATCGACAGGCCTTACCAGTCCATGACTTCCGCGATGTACAGTGTCGCCAGTATTGACAGCCAGAAAATCGAAAGCGGATGGGACAATCCTCAGGGCCTGAGGATGGGGGATTTCCACGGGCGTGTAAGCGGCGAAAACTCCCTAGATGGTGCCAAACTGCCGGGTAGGTGTTGTGCCTTGATCGTTAGCGCACTTTACGGTGGCTGGAATCCTAAACACAGATTTTTCAAACTGCTCGTCAGGAAGCAACATTCAGCATTTCTGCGGGGTCTTCTGACGAAGCAAGGTTCGTGGGGAAAGTCGCAGTGACTCGCGTGCCGCCGCTTCCGGACTCGATCTGTATACTCCCTCCCAACTGTCGCACTCTCTCCCCCATACCCTGAATACCCACTCCAGCACGAACTGGCATTGACATTCCCTTGCCCCGGTCGCGGATCTCGATCGTTACATTGTGCGTGTCACGGCCGATGGCGATGCTCGCAGACGTGCTGCCAGAGTGCCGGTGGATGTTCGTGAGGCACTCCTGTACGATGCGGAACATTGCGGTCTCAAGTTCAGCCGGCAGCCGCCCGAGTCCCGGCTCCAGATGAAGATCCACCTCGATTTTGCTGCGCTCGGCAAACCCTTCGACATACCAGCGCACAGCCGACTGTAGCCCCGCCTCGTCCAGCAATGGCGGGTGAAGCAGGTGAGACATGGTTCGCAAATCTCTTGACAGCTCTTCGATAAGATGCAGGCTCTCCGTAACTTGCCTGACGAGGTCGGATTTAGTCTTCTGGAGCGCCTCCTCCACCGGAACCAGGTTCAAGTTCAAAGCAATCAATATCTGGCCGGCGGTGTCGTGCAGCTCTCTGGCGATCCGTCGTCTTTCATCGTCCTGCATCTGCAGCAGCCGCGCGGAAAGCATGCGCAACCTTTCCTGAGCGTGATCAAGTTCGGAAGTGCGTTCCTGAACTCTCGCCTCCAATTGCTCTCGGGCGTCCCTGAGCGCCGCTTCCGAATTCTTGCGTTCGCTGATCTCCCGGCACACGCCCATCATGCTCTTGGGACGGTGTGACGAATCGTAAAGGACCTGCCCATGCGCCTCCATCCAGCCAAAACTTCCATCTGCCCTTAGTTGGCGATATTCCGCGTGAAACTTGCCGTCGCCCTCAAGTGCCTGCTGAACTGCATCGCTAACCCGCTGGCGGTCTTCTTCGTGAATGCCCTCCTGAAACGCCTCGACATTACCTCCGAAAGATCCCCGTAGCTGCCCGTGGATTCTCTCCATGTTTTCCGACCAGCGGACACTCCCACTTTCGATGTCCCAATCCCACGTACCGATGTTCGCAGCCTCCAGGCAGAAACGCATTCTTTGTTCACCCTCTCGCAGCGCCTGCTCGATCTGTCTGATCTGGGTGACATCGCGGGCTATTTTGGAAGCACCCACGATCCTGCCGGAGGAATCTCTAACTGGCGAGACGGTCAGCGATACCATAACTCGCTTCCCGGCTTTCGTGACCCGGACAGTTTCAAAATGCTCGATGCGTTCGCCCGATCTCAGCCTGCGCAAGATCCCCGTTTCCTGGGCGTGCAATTCAGGGGGGATAATGATCGTAATCGGTTTTCCGAGAACTTCGTTCTCGGTGTAGCCGAAAATACGCTCCGCGCTTCTATTCCAGTTGGTGATGATCCCGTTCAGGTCTTTCGCGACAATCGCGTCATCCGAACTCTCCACGATTGCTGCCAGCCTGGAACGTATCTCTTCGGCTGCCTTCCGCTCAGTAGTTTCCATATCGTTCTTCTGGTTCTTACCGGACCGCTGAATCGACAAACTTCGGGCCTCCATCCAAAACGACACCCGGTTCTCGCAACACCGAACTAGAGGGAATTGTGAGCTCGACCAGGGTTCCAGGATGCGTATTCGTCAGCCGCAATTCTCCACCAAATTCGCGGGCTCGCTGTTTCATGCCTCCGATACCCACGCCAACACTATCCGGTTGCAGTTCAGCAATTCTCTGATCGATTCCCTTGCCATCGTCTCGCACCGCCACCCCGATCGTCCCTTCTTTTTGAGTCAGCGTAATCCAAACCTTGCTTGCTTCTGAATGCCGAAAAACATTGGTCAGTGCCTCTTGAACGATTCGGAAGACGGCGGTCTCTCCCTCCGCGGCCAGCCTCGGAAAATCGCGCGGTTGAACGTCGAGAGACGTTTCGATGCCGCTGCGCTTTGTAAGCCCGTCCACATACCAGGAAAGCGCCGACAATAACCCAACTTCATCGAGCAACGGAGGATGCAAAAGATGAGACATGGTACGGACTTGCTGAATAGCGCTATCCACAATGTTGCTCGCCTGGACCCAGGCTTCCTCCGGGAACTGGGCGGGTTTCTGCAGCAGCATTCTATCCAGGATCATCTTCGCGACAGCAAGTTCTTGCCCTAACCCGTCGTGCAGATCGCGTGCCAGCCGGCGACGCTCTTGATCCTGCATGGTCATGAGGCGGATGGAAAGACGCCGCAATTCATCTGTCCTCCGATCGACCATTTTCTCCAGCTCCGTGGCGTTGTCGCGAATCGATTGTTCCAGCAGTTTGCTGTCATGAATGTCGGAGCAGGTTCCATACCATCTGACGATCTCGCCCTCACGTCGAATCGGTACCGCGCGAGCCCGGAACCAGCGATAACTTCCGTCCTTGGCCTGCATGCGATACTCCGCTTCGTAGTTTGCCCCGGATTCAACACAGAGCGACCACTCAGCCATGGCCTTTTGCTTATCCTCGGGGTGCACATAGTCCAGCCAACCGAAATCATTCGCCGAACCTGGGACAGCACCGGTAAATTCATAAAATCGGTCGCTGATGTAATCCCTGGAGCCGTCAGCCTTACGACTGAAGATGATGTCTGGAGCCGTGTGGACAATGGCATCGAGTTCCTGATTCTTTCCTACCAGTTCCATGTTGAGCTGCAGCAGGAGTTCCGCTTTGCCGGCCAACTCTTCGGTGCGGTCCAGCACTCGCTGCTCGAGTTCGCGATTCAGCGTCTCCAGCTGTCGCGTTTTGCGGTGTAGTTCCGCGAATACCCTCACTTTAGCGCGTAGGAGTTCTGCAACGACTGGAACCGAAATGTAATCGACCGCGCCGTGCTCATAACCTTTGAGCTGGTCCAGATCGGTCAAGTGCACTGCTGACACGAAAATTATCGCGGTTCTCTGAAAACGCGGGTGCTGGCGAATCATCGCAGCCAATTGAAAGCCGTCGAGTTCGGGCATGCTTACATCCATAAGCACTACGGCGATGTCATTGTTAAGCAGAATTTCGAGTGCCTCTCTTGCAGAAGTGGCTTTGATCAGGGTCTCGCCTAGTCCGTCGAGCATGACTTCATAGCTGAGCAGCTTGGCGGGCTGATCATCCACCATGAGGATCTTGACCTTCTCGTTTCTGCTCATGAGTCCTACTTAATCCTCTCCGCAGATCTCGGGCGCTGACAGCATGCTACGGTCGACGTCTATCTGTGAAGCCACATCCGCAACGACGAGAGCAGTTGCTCGGTGTTAACAGGTTTCGCCAGGTACTCGGACGCTCCCGCCTCAAGACATTTCTCGCGGTCCCCTTTCATCGCTTTTGCGGTCAGCGCAATGATGGGCAATCGCCGAAACGAAGGGTTCTGCCGAATCACCTGCATCGTTTCATAGCCATCCATCTCGGGCATCATAATATCCATCAATACGATCGCAATATCCAGGGTCGATTCCAGCTTGGCGATCGCTTCCCGGCCAGTTCCGGCAGTGATCACGGTCATGCCACGACGCTCGATCACGCTGCTCAGGGCGAAGATATTGCGCACGTCATCATCTACGACCAGCACTTTCTTTCCCACCAGGGCATCGTCGGAGTGGTGTAACCGGTCGAGCAGTCTTTGTTTTTCAACCGGAAGATCGGCCACTACGCGATGCAGGAAAAGCGCCGTCTCATCCAGCAGGCGTTCGGGTGACTCCACTCCCTTCACCACCACGCTGCGTGCCAGCGAATGGAGTCGAGCATCCTCCTCCGGAGAAAGTTCCTTGCCGGTAAAGACTATGACCGGCAGGTCGCCTAAGGATGGAGTGTCACGGAAGCGCTCCAACACATCGAAGCCTGATATGTCGGGCAGACGGAGGTCGAGGACAACGCAGTCGAAGGCGTGGTGGTTAACAGCCTCGATTGCCCCCGAACCAGTAGCAACGACCGTGACATCAATGTCGTCATAACCCAGCAGCTCCTTGATGCTGAGTTGCTCAGCCGGATTGTCTTCCACGACCAGCAACCGCTTGCGCCGGGGAGCGGAGTACTCCTTAATGCGGGCCAATGCTGCTTCCAGCCCCTCAGGCGTGGTCGGTTTTGTAACAAACGCGAATGCGCCCCGCGCCAGGCCGTGGTGCCGATCTTCGTCCAGCGTTAGCATCTGCACCGGAATGTGCCGGGTTGCCGGATCCTGCTTCAGGTGGTTCAGCACCGTCCAGCCCAGCATGTCGGGGAGAAAAACATCCAGCGACACCGCAGTCGGATGGTACTCATGAGCCAGAGCAAGCGCATCTGCACCTCGGGTCGCCACAAGAACTTTAAACCCCGTATCCCGGGAAAGGTCGCGCAGCACACGCGCATAGTGCGGATCATCTTCAACAATCAGCAACACTGCATCGTCGGGTTGCAGGTTCTCCCGGTCGTCGGGAATTTTCTCGACGGGATGTTCCACCGATAACGGCACGGGAGAAACGGACGATGGAGATTTTCTCTCGACCGCAACGGCCGTGGGCGTGGAAGGACCGACATACGTCTGGGGCAAATACAGAGTGAAAGTGCTGCCCCTTCCAGGAGCGCTGCGCAACTGGATTTCTCCGCCCAAGAGACCGGCGAGCTCGCGGCTGATCGCCAGCCCCAGCCCCGTGCCGCCGTACTTGCGGCTGGTGCCGGCATCTGCCTGCTGGAACGCCTCAAAGATGATCCGCTGCTTTTCGAACGGAATGCCAATGCCCGTATCGGCAACTTCAAAAGCCACAACGGATGCAGCCTTCCCCAGGATCGGGTGATCCTCGCTCCAACCGCTCTTGGCCGGAGAAACTGACAAACGGACGCCTCCAACCTCGGTGAATTTAAACGCATTCGACAACAGGTTCTTCAACACCTGTTGCAGCCGCTTCGAGTCGGTGACCACACTCCGAGCCAGATGCGGATCGGTCTGCACCTCGAAACTCAGGCGTCGGTTGTCCGCTTCGTGCCGGAATGGACGTTCCAGCGCGTCCAGCATGCCAGCAAAGAAGATTTCTTCCGCCTCTACGGAAACCGTTCCAGACTCGATCTTCGACAGATCAAGAATGTCGGTGATCAGGTTCAGCAAGTCCGTCCCGGCGCCGTGAATCGTGCGCGAGAATTCAACCTGTTTCGGGGTCAGGTTCCCATCCGGGTTATCGCTGAGTTGTTGGCCGAGCACCAGGATGCTGTTGAGTGGCGTACGCAACTCATGGGACATGTTGGCCAGGAATTCGGACTTGTATTTCGAAGTCAACGCCAATTCCTTCGCCTTCTCTTCCAGAGCTCGCCGTGCTTGCTCGATCTCCTGGTTCTTGCGTTCGACTTCAACGTTCTGCTCGGCCAGCTGTTGCGCCTTTTGCGCGAGCTGCTCGTTCGTTTGCTGCAACTCCTTTTGTTGCACCTGGAGTTCGGTGGCCAATTGCTGGGACTGCTTCAACAGCCCTTCAGTCTGCATGGTGGCCTCGATACTGTTGAGCACGATGCCGATACTGGCCGTCAATTGCTCCAGAAATGCCAGTTGAGAGGTTGTGAAAGCGCTCAGCGAGGCCAGCTCAATAACCGCCTTGACCCGGTCTTCAAACAGTACGGGGAGCACGATAACATTTCGCGGAACAGCCTCGAACAAACCCGAACGAATGGCAATCGTGTTCGGTGGCAGGTTAGAGATCAACATCCGCCGTTTCTCAGCTGCGCACTGACCCACTAATCCCTCGCCGAGCTTCAACCGCCGCAGATGTCCATCCTCGCCGTCACCAGCAAACGCCGAGAGTAGCACCATCTCCGCCGATTCCTCGGTTCCCATCTGGTAAATCACACCTTGCTGAGCGTTTACCAGAGGTGTCAGCTCCGACAGAAGCATGCGCCCCACAGCAGTCAGATCGCGTTGCCCTTGCAACATCCCTGTGAAACGAGCCAGATTCGTTTTGAGCCAATCCTGCTCCGTGTTGCGATCGGTCGTGAGCCGGAGGTTGTCGATCATGGTGTTGATGTTGTCCTTCAACTCGGCCACTTCACCGCTGGCTTCCACCTGAATGGAGCGCGTGAGGTCGCCCTTGGTCACAGCAGTAGCAACTTCCGCGATGGCCCGCACCTGGTTGGTCAAGTTGTCCGCCAGAAGGTTGACATTGCCCGTCAGATCTTTCCACGTACCGGCAGCGCCAGGAACATTGGCCTGGCCTCCCAGTCGCCCCTCGACACCCACTTCGCGCGCGACGGTCGTGACCTGGTCTGCGAAAGTGGCCAGCGTATCGGTCATATTGTTAATCGTCTCGGCCAGCGCCGCGACCTCGCCCTTGGCATTCACAGTCAGCTTTTGCGTCAATTCGCCATTGGCGACAGCAGTGACTACTTTCACGATGCCGCGCACTTGTTCCGTAAGGTTGGCGGCCATCACATTTACGTTATCGGTAAGATCCTTCCACGTCCCGGCCACACCCGGCACCTGCGCTTGTCCGCCCAGCTTGCCTTCGGTACCCACTTCTCGAGCCACGCGAGTTACTTCGGCAGCGAAAGCGTTGAGCTGATCCACCATCGTATTAATAGTGTTCTTCAGCTCGAGGATTTCGCCCTTCACGTCCACAGTAATCTTGCGTGACAAATCGCCGCGGGCCACGGCTGTAGTTACCTCAGCGATATTGCGCACCTGCCCGGTCAAATTGCCGGCCATTGCGTTCACGGAATCGGTGAGATCCTTCCAGGTTCCAGCCACGCCGGACACATTGGCCTGTCCGCCGAGCCGGCCTTCACTACCCACCTCGCGCGCCACGCGCGTTACCTCGGCGGCAAACGAGCGGAGTTGCTCGACCATTGTGTTCAGCGTTTCTTTCAACTGCAGAATCTCGCCGCGAACGTCGACCGTGATTTTCTTTGAGAGATCACCGTTCGCGATGGCCGTCGCGACTTCAGCGATATTGCGCACCTGGCCAGTAAGGTTGCTGGCCATGAAGTTGACATTGTCCGTGAGATCCTTCCACGTACCGGCCACGCCCGGCACCTGCGCCTGTCCACCCAGTTTCCCATCGGTGCCCACTTCGCGGGCGACACGGGTCACTTCTCCAGCAAATGCATTGAGCTGATCCACCATGGTGTTGATGGTGTTCTTCAATTCGAGAATCTCACCCTTCACATCGACTGTGATTTTGCGCGACAAATCGCCTCGGGCCACTGCTGTCGTAACCTCGGCGATGTTGCGCACCTGACCCGTAAGGTTTCCGGCCATGAAGTTGACGTTGTCCGTAAGATCTTTCCAAGTGCCGCCGACTCCGGGAACGTTGGCTTGTCCACCCAGGCGGCCTTCAGTGCCCACTTCGCGGGCTACGCGAGTGACCTCGCCTGCGAATGCGTTGAGCTGGTCCACCATCGTGTTGATGGTTTCTTTGAGCAGCAGGATTTCGCCGCTGACATTCACAGTGATTTTCTTCGACAAGTCGCCGTTGGCAATGGCGGTTGCTACTTCGGCAATATTGCGCACCTGACCTGTCAGGTTGCTCGCCATCGAGTTGACGGAGTCTGTGAGGTCCTTCCATGTGCCGCCCACTCCGGGCACCTGCGCCTGGCCGCCAAGTTTCCCATCAGTACCCACTTCGCGGGCCACGCGAGTCACTTCCGATGCGAACGAGCGCAACTGGTCAACCATCGTGTTGATGGTGTCTTTTAGTTCGAGGATTTCGCCTCTCACGTCTACCGTGATTTTTCGGGACAAATCGCCGCGAGCCACGGCCGTAGCGACTTCAGCAATGTTCCGTACCTGGCCAGTAAGGTTGCTGGCCATGAAGTTGACATTGTCCGTAAGATCTTTCCACGTGCCGGCCACGCCTGGTACCTGTGCCTGCCCGCCCAGCTTCCCTTCCGTGCCCACTTCACGAGCCACGCGCGTCACTTCACCAGCGAACGCATTAAGCTGATCGACCATCGTGTTGATGGTGTTCTTCAGTTCAAGAATTTCACCTTTTACGTCCACCGTAATTTTGCGGGACAGATCACCGCGCGCCACCGCCGTCGTGACCTCGGCAATGTTGCGTACCTGACCCGTAAGATTTCCGGCCATTGAGTTGACAGAGTCCGTGAGATCCTTCCAGGTACCGGCGACGCCGGGCACGTTGGCCTGTCCTCCCAGACGGCCTTCCGTACCGACTTCGCGCGCCACGCGCGTGACTTCGCCCGCGAAGCGGTTGAGCTGGTCCACCATCGTGTTGAGCGTTTCTTTCAACTGCAAAATCTCGCCACGGACATCCACCGTAATTTTGCGCGACAGGTCGCCGGTAGCAATCGCGGTTGCTACTTCGGCGATGTTTCGTACCTGGCCGGTGAGGTTGCTGGCCATAAAGTTGACGTTGTCCGTGAGATCCTTCCAGGTACCACCAACTCCGGGCACCTGGGCCTGTCCGCCCAGCTTGCCTTCAGTCCCCACTTCACGCGCCACTCGCGTAACTTCGCCGGCAAACGCGTTGAGCTGATCCACCATGGTGTTGATGGTGTCCTTGAGTTCGAGGATTTCGCCCTTCACGTCGACCGTGATTTTGCGCGACAGATCGCCGCGGGCCACGGCAGTGGTCACTTCGGCGATGTTGCGCACCTGAGCCGTCAAATTGCCGGCCATAGCGTTGACGGAATCCGTAAGGTCTTTCCACGTACCGGCCACGCCCACCACGACCGCCTGTCCGCCCAGCTTTCCGTCCGTACCCACCTCGCGAGCGACGCGAGTCACCTCTGACGCAAATGAGCGCAACTGGTCCACCATCGTGTTGATGGCTTCTTTGAGCTGGAGGATTTCACCGCGCACATCAACGGTGATTTTGCGGGAGAGATCGCCGCTCGCGACCGCAGTTGCGACTTCAGCGATGTTGCGAACCTGGCCGGTGAGGTTGCTGGCCATCGAGTTCACGGAGTCCGTAAGGTCTTTCCAGGTGCCCGCTACCCCAGGCACTTGCGCCTGGCCGCCCAGCTTGCCGTCCGTGCCCACCTCGCGCGCCACGCGCGTCACCTCGGCAGTGAAAACGCTCAGCTGCTGAATCATGGTGTTGACGATGTTGGCGGAGCGCAGGAACTCGCCTTCGAGCGGCCGTCCGTCGACGTCCAAGCGCACAGTTTGCGTCAGGTTTCCTTGGGCAACCGCCGCGATGGCATGGGTTACTCCCTCGGTTGGCCGGAGCAGATCCTCGACCAGCGTGTTGATTGAGACTTCCATCTCGCCCCACGCTCCTCTGGATTCATGGAACCGGGTGCGCTCGCGAGTCCTTCCTTCCTTTCCCACCACTTGCCCCACACGCTTCAGTTCCTCTGCCATCTGTTGGTTCGCGGAAACGATGGAATTGAAGGTATCCGCGATTTTGCCCGCCAGACCGGTCCAGGAACCCGGAAGGCGCACGGAGAAATCTCCATCCCTCATGGTTTGCAGGCTGGCCAGAATCACGCTGAGATCGCTCGAACCGGGCTGAACAAGGGCAGAATTCCCGTTATGTTTGCTCTCCTGACTGTCGCCGGAAGTGCCATTTGCCACGGCAATCGCCGGGCTTGGATTGTTTCTCTTCATGGTCTTCTCCAGAACCGGCGGACTGGCGTGTGATAAGCCTTTCATCGCTCGGTTTTCCATGCTCCTGATCGGCTGCGGACTCGCGCGCGAACAGTTCGGCGGCGGGACTAGAATCAGTCCCCGCCGGGCGCTGGGTCACACGAATGGCCGAAATCAGGTACAGCCCACCATTTGCCTTGAAATGTTCAAAACTCAGGAAGTTTACCGGCTAACATGGATTGGTAACACGAAAACTGTAGGTTGACTCTAGGGTCTTTACTGTATGGACGGGTCGAAACCGGGTCTCTTGGCCTAGAGCCCTCTTAAACTAGGTCATCCTGTGATTCGAGAAATGTGACAGACTCAACGGCAACCGGCCCCTGTCAAGCGGCAGCGGCCTTCGAGAGCATTTCTTGTCCGAGTTCGAGCAATCCGGGCTCTTTGGCGCCTGTTCGGCGCAAGATCTCCACCGCCCATTCCGCATTTGCGCTCTCCGCGCACGTCACGTACACCATGACCCCAATCTCCCGAAGGTGCTTCTCAAATCGTTCCGCCTCAAGTTCAGAAAAACCCAATCCTGCAAGACACCGAGATTGGCCACTGACCACCAGGGCGTGAAGATAGACCTGTGACCGGATGAAAAAACCGACCGTCGGGATTACCACAGCGCCGAACTCGAAAAGCCAGCCCATAAACTTCTCAGCGACCGCGCCCTCTTTTCGCTCGGCATTGAGGATATTTGCCTCACGCACAAATGTGGCGATGGGATGCCCGGGCGAAACCATCATGCAGATGTCCTCGTTCTCAAACCCTAACTGGTTCAACGTATGCACAACCTGGTGAAGCTCTGTGTCGTAAGAGTAGATTCCGTAGGCGGCTGATGCACTTACTGTCATGGTTGGCTCTCCGATTCCGTATGCAGAACTGCCCGTTAGTCTCGAACACGAGGGAAGCGAATAAACCCCTGTGCAGCAGCGGACTCCGCGCAACTACGGGATTAACGCCCTAAAGTACACAATCAAGCGAGGCACGAAACATCGGGTAGATGCTGTAGCTCCGGGTACGCCGGGAAGGTTTTTTACAGAAGGGAATACGCCTGGGCAGCAAAAGTTATTTCACTGTGGCCTTCCATACGTAGAACTTGCCGTCGTCAGCAACCGTTTCGATGCCCAAACCGCTGGAGGCTGCAGCCCGATGCACAGCAGAACGAAGGTTCGCCAGACCAATGCCACCCACGTCGGCGAGCGGAATCTCGAGCGCCGAACCTGCCTGTAGCGTCGCCAACTCCCGCACAATGCCCTGAACCAGCTCGTGGTGCTTCCCGTGCCTGCCTGTCTTCAAGCCCGCAATTTCAACCTGTCGGTACTTCGCCGGGGGCTGACTCTTGGGCTTCTGTTCGCTTCTCACATGTGTCTCCCTAGATTGCTTTTGTGCAGCAAAATACCAAAGCGGAATCTCTAGGTCAAGTATATTTTCTCATTTGACTACGTTGCATTCTTATTCTAATGTATTTGCGATAATTCAGTGATACGACACACATACGTCTATCGTGCGCCGCGTTAGTTCGCAATGGCTCAATTTCATTTGTGCTAAGCGTTCGTCGCAGCTACGACAGACGAAATCAAATATTCCACCTATTTTTAGTGGCAGGGGTATGCTCAAACAGTCAGGAAGAAAGGTCCCCCGGTGACGGCAAATCGTTCGTGGCACGAGTTGTACGCAGCGGCAATGCTCGAACTTGATCTCGCCAGTCTGCAAGGCAGGATTGAAGTCGCCCAAGCCGCCATACGGCAGGCCATGAAAGAGTTGGGAAGCGCTCGCGAGTGCGCTACCGAAGAGCTGCGAGAGATGTCTGCGGCTCTGGGGAACCTGCAAGCGCTACAAAGGGTGGCGCTCGGAGGATCCAACCCTGCCGGACCCAGGCCTGCTCCCGACGGAGGAGCTAGTTATGCAACGCATGTGCCGCAAGGTATCGGCGCCGGCTTGGCGCAGACGGCAGTTGGCGATGACGGAAGTGCTTCGTCACGCGAGAGTCGTGAGAGATCCAAACAAGCTAGCCTACCTGAACACCGAAGTTGCGAAGCGTAAGGCAAAAACCGAAAGCGACGCTCTGTGTCACAAAAAGTGAGCTGCCACTGTAAGAACATTGCAGTGTTCTTGACAATTCGCCTTCGAGGAGACTCTGCAAGTTAGGGATCCGGAATGCCGATTGATCGTTCAGAACCTGGCACTGTCTACGACACTATGCGCCGCTACGGTCTCGCAGTTCTGGCGGCGATCGCCGCTTTGTTGCTTCGTCAAGTGCTCTCTCCCCTCCTGGGCGAGAGCAACCCTTATCACACAGTATGGGCAGCAGTGTTCTTCTCCGCTTGGTATTGCGGACTCGGCCCCTCCATTGTCACGGCCTTGCTCTCGGTGGTCGGTGTCTGGTATTGGTTTCTGGCGCCTGCCCGCTCCTTTGCACTCCGAGATCCCAAGACCACAATTTCCGGAATGGTCGGTTTTCTGGTCTTCTCCGCTTTGATCATTGCCCTGGGGGAGACAAACCGCCGTTCTCTTGCCAGAACACAGTCGGCTGAAGAGCAACTGCGAAAAGCGCATGATGAATTGGAGATCAAAGTTCGGGAACGAACCGCCGATCTAAACCTGGCGAACGAGAGCCTACGCGAGCTGTCGGGGCGGCTGCAACAGATCGGCGATGAAGAGAGGCGGCACATTTCGCGGGAGCTGCATGACAGCGTGGGGCAATTGCTCGCAGCGCTCAGCATGAACATTGCTATCGTGCAGTGTCAGTCCGATAAGCTCGATTCGACGGCAGCCCGCGCCGTTTCCGAGAACGCCGCGATGGTGGAGCAAATCAGCCGCGAAATTCGCACCATCTCACATCTGCTGCATCCCCCCTTGCTCGATGCAGCCGGTCTCGCGTCCGCACTTCGCTGGTACGTCGATGGGTTCTCGGAGCGCAGTCAGATCAAAGTCGATCTGCGTATCCCAGAGCAGTTTGGCCGGCTGTCGGACGAAATGGAAATCGCAATCTTCCGCATGGTCCAGGAGTGCCTCACAAATATTCATCGGCATTCTGGCGGGACTCTCGCTGCAATCCGCGTGCACGAGGAAGATCACCGGGTCTTGGTTGAAGTTCAGGACCAAGGCAAAGGTATACCTCTGGAGAAACAACTTGAGCTCAGTTCACCAGGTCGAACCGGAGTAGGGTTTCGCGGCATGCGTGAACGTCTCAGGCAGCTGGGCGGAACTTTGGACATTCGGTCGGACGGAGCGGGCACAACAGTAACGGCGACACTGCCGCTTCGAGAACCGACGCCTGCCAAGGGGGTAGCGTCAGACGTCGCCTGAAGCCTTTCTTCTTTTTGCCCGCCAATCGGAGGGTCGGCCTGATATAGCAGATTATGGTGTCGACTCGCTGCGTCTCTTGGTGTCACACTTGGGCGCGGTCGCCTCCGCTTCCGCTTCGATAGTGACTTCCACCTCGGCCCCCTGCTTGAGGCGTACCTTGTCGCCATTCTCGTCGGTCAGAGTGTTCTCGATGCGAAGCTCCCGATAGAGATGATCGCCCCCTTCGATACCAATCTGGGCCTTCTCAGGTACGCTCGGAGACGGAGACTTGATAATCTTTTCGACAGTCGCAGGCAGAGTGGCACTTGGTTTATCGCTCATAGTTGATTCCTCATCTCAATATCCAGCAGGACCCATGGAATCCATCCCATCACCGCGCTCTATCGACGCTATTCACGCTTCGATTCCGTATCCTTGTTCTTCCCAACGTTGTTCTTCCCAAAGTTTTGAGGGTCGTCTTTGTGACCGAAATCCAGACCAAAGTGTGGCTCCGATTCCGTGCCCGTGACTCTAATAGGGATTTCTGTACCCGCTCCGTCCTTGCTGAAGAACGGATCTACGGGCTTCAGAAGAACTGACTTCCACCCCGAGGTCATTTGCGAGATCTTCGCATCCAGCCGAGCCTTTCCATGAAAGTCAAACCTTTGTCCGTCTAAGCTGTAATCGCCAGTCATATCGACGTGCGTCCCTGGAATAATAAAATGAAGGGAAGAAAAGGAGAGTAAACCTTCCTTCAGAGTAAACACTCCTTGCAAATCGACGGGGACATCTTCTTCCTCGACATGCGACTTCGCCTGATTCGGCTTCCCCTGACTCCGTAGACTCAACGAGTCGAGCCTTCCCTGCACTTTCTCGTTCGTGAAGTGGGCGCGCAACACACGAAATGTGCCGGCCAACATCAGCCTGTCGGCTACGCTCGCACCCCCGGGGGCAAGACTCAATCGCGTTTTCATCTCAATCGGACCGCTCATGATCGGCGGGTCGGTGTGCACGCCCAGTTTGAGCAAGTCTTCAATCCGCGCGTCGTCCATGGCGACGTCGAGTTCTATATCGTGACCATTCGGTGCGCTCACACGGACTACGGAGCCGTTTGCAGTAAAGGCAGAATGAAGGAAGGTGGCATGCACCGGCCGAAGATATGTGTCTCCGCTGGTGCCGTCGACTATAGCATGGAACTCCGTATGCAGCGGTACCGGATGACCGCTTGTTGCAATTCGAAAGTCTGGGGTATCGGTTTTTCCATGAACGGCGATATTGCTTAGAGTTCCGGAATATTCGCCGGTGGATGAGAGCATTCCTCCGATGCCTTTGATCGTGCCCAGATCGGCGTTTGTGAAGGAATATTCTCCCTGCACCGGTGTCTCCCGCGGACTGTCTTGTTGCCACGGTCCAAACAGACCGTTTGATTGAATCTCTCCCACAGGTTTTGGATTGACCAGAGTGGCATTGAACCGGAAGGGTTGGCCGGGACCAATATCCTTCATCTTCAAGTCACCGATGGCAAATTCCAGCGGCGGCTTGCCCGGTTTTGACGTATTGATCACAAGCTTTGCATCTTCGCAAATGAACTGGTCGACAAAGATCGTCATCTTCGACGCTCTCGAACCCATGTTTGTCATTTCCCGGCGATCTTCCCTGGGCGGGATGTTCAGCTCCAGGCCTTTCAGGTACACGATTCCCACATGCATCGGAGAGCGGAATAGAGTTAGCAAAGCAGTTTGAAAGCGAAATTCCCGGACTCCGATCAAGGCCTGCACTCCAGGTTCATAAGGATTGGGATCCGTTGCGCCAAAAATCTTCAAGCCCTCCCCGGAAACTTCAATCCCATTGACCAGGGAAACATGAAAACCCGCCAGTTCCACATTGCTGTGGAAGCGATTCGACAAAGTCTCAACGACGCGAGTCCGCAGAATCGGCTCAGCACGATCGATGACCAAGCGCACTAGCACCGCCGCGCTGGCTAAAAGGATGAGAGCGACTACGCCGATCCATTTCCATGGCAGGGCGCGGCCCGCTTGATTCCGAGATTGTTGGGGAGAAGGCTCCACAATCTCCATTTCAACATTAGAGTGAGCATCCACGATAGTGGTCGATACAGTATTTCATTCAGATTTTGGGCGAAACTCCCAAATGTTCCCTTGTGATGAACGGGTTTCCAAAGTTCGGAACGTTTGAGTGCATACGAACATCGTGCCGCACAAATAACAGGGCGGGACATTCGCTGGTTTGCGAAAGCCCCGCCCTGCGGTTCTCTGAAACACTACCCTTTCCGAGGAGGCGCGCTGGGACGGGCCGCCTGTTGTTTTTGCTGCAACTGTTGCTGCTGGGTTGAATGCTTTTGCTGCAATTGCTGAGTCTGTTGCTGATGCTTCTGCTCCAGCTGCTGCGTCTTAGCTGTATCAGCTTTCTGTTGCGCGAGCCTCTGGTGTTCCTGGTCCTGCTTCTGCTGGAGTTGCTGCCTCTCCTTGTCCTGTTGTGCGCTGAGCTTTTCCTGCTGTTTCTGATATTTCTGGTCCATCTTCGCATCCCCAGTATTGGGTGCAGCAGTGCGCTCGGCAGGCGGAAGATCCTTGGGATGGACCGCCGTGGCCGGGCGAGAATTACCCTCCTCTGGACGATTCGGCTGCTCGTTACCCCTCGGTTCTGTCGCGCCGCGACTAGCCGGCGGATGGTACGGCGCTCCAGCTTCCCTAGCCGCCATCACCGAGTGTCCGCTGAATTCCCCCGGCTTTTCAGTAGCCGCGATTGGGGGCTTGCCTTGGTTCACCGAAGCCCGCAGTTGTGGGTTCGAGCGGGCAGCCTGCACATGTTGAGTTTGAGCCGCCACTGGGGGCACATGTCTCTCACGGGCCGCCGCCTCTTCTTGCGCTGTGGGGCGCGCCTCGATCCCTCCGTTGCCCCCGTTGTAGCTGACGCGGTTGATCGTCGTGTTGTTGACGATCGTCGTGTTGTAAACGTTGTGGATGTTGGTGACGTTCACATTCGCCACTGCGCGGTTATAAAAGAAATGTCCATTGTCCCAACGTCCGCCGGCAAAACCCACGCCGAAGTAACCGAATCCATAATTGACTCCGCCGTAGAAACCCACCTCCGGACCCCAGTAACCCTCGTTGAAGACAAACGCACCACCACTCCAGCCCCACCACCCTGGGGTCCAGAGGAAGCCGACCTCCGGCGCCTCGACCCAAGTGCCCGGCACCCAGTAGTAATCGCCGGCATCGTCATCCCAGTACCAGTAACCAGGAGTCCAGATGTAACCGTCGCCCGGGCAAACGGGCTGCTCATATACCGGCAGCGCCGGCGGTGCGATCGTGATCGATACTCTGAACTGCGCCAGAGCTCCCGCCGACATGGCGAGCATTACCAGCGCGAGCGACAGCGAACGAAGCGTCAGT
>Ga0209624_10001656_pt1 | contig 17218 bp, 15 predicted proteins | sample JacPinW_OM2H0_O1_FD_188565 | JGI IMG/M metagenome (GOLD analysis project Ga0209624, IMG submission 188565) | Forest soil microbial communities from Algoma, Ontario, Canada - Jack Pine, Ontario site 1_JW_OM2H0_O1 (SPAdes) (version 2) | ecosystem: Environmental > Terrestrial > Soil > Boreal...
ACTTCCGCTTCGCCTCGACTTTGGCCGACCGGTTTTTCGTCATGGAGCACGGCCGGATCATCGATACGTTCGCCAACTCGGAATTGGAGGCCAGGATGGATAGGCTACACGAGGCGCTGGGCGTGTAATGACGCTCGTCGAACGGCGGACCCGGCCGTGACCATTTTCGGCCACACGATCAGCATGTCTCAGCTCTACGGCCAGTTGCTGATTGGCCTGATCAATGGCTCCTTCTATGCGCTGTTGAGCTTGGGCCTTGCCGTCATTTTCGGCATGCTGACCATCGTCAATTTCGCCCACGGCGCGTTCTATATGATGGGGGCCTTCGTCGCGTATTTCCTGCTGCACGGCCTTGGCCTCAATTATTGGTGGGCGCTCATCCTCGCGCCGCTGATTGTCGGCGCAATCGGCGCGATCGTCGAGCGCCTGTTCCTCAAACGGCTTGCCGGCTTCGATCCGCTCTACAGCCTGCTCCTCACCTTCGGCCTGGCCCTCATCATTCAGGGCCTGTTCCAGAACTATTTCGGCGCCTCGGGCATGCCCTACGCGATCCCCAAACAGCTGGCGGGCGCCTACAATCTCGGCTTCATGTTCCTGCCCGTCTATCGCGGCTGGGTGATCCTGGCCTCGGCCGTGGTGTGCTTCGCCACCTGGCTCATCATCGAGAAGACCAAGCTCGGCGCCTATTTGCGCGCGGCGACCGAGAACCCGACCATGGTGCGCGCCTTCGGCATCAATGTGCCGCGCATGGTTACGGTCACTTACGGCTTCGGCGTCGCGCTTGCGGCGTTCGCCGGTGTCCTGGCTGCGCCGATCAATCAGGTCCGTCCGGGCATGGGCGCGGACATCATCGCGGTCGTCTTCGCGGTCGTGGTGATTGGCGGCATGGGATCGATTCTCGGTTCGATCGTCACCGGCTTCGTCCTCGGCGTCATCGAAGGGCTGACCAAAGTATTCTACCCGGAGGCGTCGAATACAGTGGTGTTCGTCATTATGGCGATCGTGCTCCTGATCCGGCCGACCGGCCTGTTTGGGCGGGCGGCCTGATATGGACCTCGAAGCTTCCATTATCACGGCCGATATGACTCGCCAGGATCGGCGCGTCAGCGGCATCGCTTTCGCGATCATGGTCGCCGTGATCGCGATCGCGCCTTTTTTCGCCTATCCGTTCTTCGTCATGCAGGCGATGTGCTTCGCGCTGTTCGCCTGCGCATTCAATCTCTTGATCGGCTACGCCAACCTGCTGTCGCTCGGGCACGCCATGTTCTTCGGGCTCGCCAGCTATGTCTGCGCCCATGCCGCCAAAGTGTGGGGTTTGGAGCCCGTCTCGGCGATTGTGGTCGGCGTCGCCGCCTCCGCCGTCCTTGGATTCATCACAGGAGCGCTCGCGATTCGCAGCGCCGGCATCTACTTCGCCATGATCACCGTCGCCTTTTCCCAGATGGTGTTCTTCGTCTGCGTCGAGGCGCCGTTCACCCACGGCGAGGACGGCATCCAGGCGGTGCCGCAAGGACGGGCGCTCGGCTTCATCGATCTGTCCAATCCCTGGATCCTGTACTGCTTCGTCGCGGCCGTCTTTCTGTTCGGCTTTCTTGTCGTGCAGCGCGCGGTCAATTCGCCGTTCGGCGAGATTCTCAAGGCGATCCGCGAAAACGAGCCGCGCGCCGTCTCGCTCGGCTATCGCGCCCTGCAGTATAAGCTCGCGGCCTTCGTCCTGTCGGCGGTGATCGCCGGCCTCGCCGGCGCGACCAAGGCGCTGGTCGTCCAGAACGCGTCGCTGACCGACGTCTCGTTCCCAACCTCAGGCGAGGTCGTGCTGATGACGCTGGTCGGGGGCATGGGCACCTTCTACGGCCCCGTGGTGGGCGCGCTCATCGTCATCGCGATGCAGAACTATCTCGCCCAGTTCGGCGAGTGGGTGACCGTGATCCAAGGCGTCGTGTTCGTCGCCTGCGTGCTGGCGTTTCGGCGCGGCATTGTCGGCGAACTGGCGGCGCGGGCGAAGGTGTCGCTCTAGCGGCATCGATGCCGACGCGCAGCAGAGTGGCGAGACCGCGGCTCCCGAGGCGCAATCCGGGCCGCGGCCGCGGCTTAAGCTCAGGCGAGACCAGCCCTCGTCTCATCCGAGCGGTTCATCGATGAGCGCGTCGCGGCAATGTTGTGGATGGCGAGACGGATATCGCGATTGTCTTGCATGAACCGGTCGAAATCGACCTTCCGCAGCACCAGGAGCCGGCAATACGTCATGGCGACGACATCGGCCTGTCGCGTCATGCCGGTTAGCAGCGCCATCTCGCCGAACAGGTCGCCGCTGCCGAGCGGGATGCGGCGATCGGGAAAAACGACTTCGGCGGCCCCGGAGGCGATGAAGTAGCAGGCGTCGCCCTCGTCCCCCTCCCGCACGATGAGCTCGCGGGGCGCCACGAACCGCGGCCTGAGCAGCTTCTGCACCCGCTCGAGCTGTTGGTCATTGAGATCGGCGAACAGGTCGAGGCGCCCGATCAGCTCGCGCGTATCGAGGCCGAGGTCAAAACGAGGCCGGGTTTCTCTCGACTGCGTATCCTCGACGCTGCCCTTGAGATCTTCGTAGATCTCGGGCGCGATGAGGCCTTCTTGGAACAGAGCGTCGTAGCGTCCCATCTCGCGGCGCAACGCCGATTGACGCAGGAACCTGGCTTCGAGAGCCGCCGCGTACTGAGGATATTGACGGCGCAGCGCGTCGAGTGCGGCCGTCGTCCGTCTGAGGCGAACCTTGAGGATGGCGTCGATGAGCTCGACGACCCTCTCGCCGAAGATTGAACGCGATCGCACGGCATGTGCCGCCATGAGCTCCTGGATCAACAAGCGCGTGACGAGCAGCATTTCGAACCGGTCGCCGAGCCGATCGGCGAGAAAGCGCACGATGCCGAAGCGACGATAGAAGAAATAGGCGGCTGCGAAAGAGAACGGGAAGGCGAGCGCGGCTTCGACGCCGCGCTTGTAGCCAAGACGTCCGCCGCTCCTTGCGGCTTCGCCTAGCGCTTCGGCGTTTCTGAGCAGCGCCTGCACGGTGACCGGGGAGGCGGCGCGTTCAGCCATGATTTCGAGCGCCAGCATGCGTTCCTGGTTGCCGAGCGCCACAAGGCCGATCGCCAGGCGCTGATGATCGGTCAGGCCGGCCTCGTCGCCGCCAGGCGAATTTGCCGCTGAGATCCCGGCCTCATAGGGCGCAAGTGCAGTGGCCAGGGCGGCGGGCGAGAGGTCATGCTCGTGCGCCGTCGACCGGATGGTCTCGGCGACCTCGGCATAGGAGAGCGCCAAAACCCGGTCGCGCAACGCCTGGTCGATCGGCGACAGGCGATCGAGGCGCAAGAGGTGGATGACGGCTCTGAGCGTCGTGCCGTTGACCAGCAGCGTGAACAGCACCAGGCCGGTGGCTAGCACCGCCACAAATCTTTGCACTTCCGGCTTCAGCGCGGGATTCTCAGTGACGGCGAGCGCCAGCACCAAGGTCAACGCGCCGCGCAACCCGCCCCAGGCGATGGCCAGCTTATAGGCAGTGCTGATCGGCTGGGTCAGTTTGGCCAGGCTCAAGAGCGGCAGAAGCAGGAACAGCACCAGGACGCGCGCAGCGAACGCAGCCACAATCAGCGCCGCGATCAGCATGACATCGTGAAACTGCATGTCGAGCAGCAGCTTCGGCACCAAAATCGAAGCCAGCATGAACACCAGTGAATGCGCCCAGAAGGCGATCTGAGCCCAGAGATCGGTGATGAACGACCAGTTGTAGGGAGTGATCCGCGATCGCCCAAAGGCGCTGACGGTCAGTCCGGCGCAGAGCACCGCGACCACGCCGGAAACATGCACTAAGTTTTCGGCGGCGATGAAGACGAGATAGGGAAGCGCAACGGTCAGCGTCGCTTCGGCCAAGCGATCGTCGCGCGTCCAAGGGATGAGCTGTAGCAATGCTCGCCCCGCCAGCAGGCCCAGAGCCGCCCCGCCGAAGAAGGAGACCAAAAACTGCTCCTCCCCAACGAGGAAGTTCGGCTGTTGTCCGGAGACGATCACGCCAAGCAGCACTGTGAACATCACGATCGCCGCGGCGTCATTCAGAAGCGCCTCGCCCTCGACCAGGCGGGTCAGCCGCGCCGCGGCACCGACGTCGCGGAATACGGCGATCACCGCGGCCGGATCCGTGGTCGCGACGACCGAGCCGAGCAGCAGGCAGACCACCAACGGCACGCCTGCGATCGGCCAGAGCGCGAAACCGACGACGGCGGTGCAGACAACCGTGGCGACGACGGCGAGCATGAGAATCGGGGCGGCGTCCTCGAGGATCCGCCGCACGTCGGCAGTGATCGCGCCCTCAAAGACAAGCAGTGGTAGAAAGACGTAAATAAAGGTCTCGGCGCCGACCGGCAGGTTCGCGAACAGCCCTGCGAGATCGCCGAAGCGAGCGGAGAGGGGCGTGTGCACTAAGACGAGCGACACCGCGCCGATCGCCACCCCGATGACGGCGAGGAGCACCACCGGCGCGACCTTCAAGCGGACCGCCACCGGTTGGGAGACGGCGACGACCACGAGCAAGGTCGCGAGGACGGCCAGGAGCAGGACGATATCGAGCATAGGGGCAGAGTCCTATCCGGTCGGCGCCTCGGGGGGCAAGATTGCGCCCGCCGTTCCGCTCCGGGAGGAATCGAATGGACGCAATCGCGAAATCGCGGCGCGGTTCATTCTCGGAGGGCTCGCCGGGGTGGTCACCGGCGCGTGCGGAGGCAGGCGATCCGCGTGTCAACCTGTGTTGCTGGCCATGTTTTTCGGCTCGTATGGGCAAAGATCAACGAGCACGCAAACGCCGCATAAAGGTTTGCGGGCCATGCAGACGTAGCGCCCATGCAGGATCAACCAGTGATGGGCGTGCAGCAAAAACCGGTCTGGGACGACGCGCATGAGTCCGTCCTCGACCTCGCGCGGCGTCTTGCCGGGAGCGATGCCGAGACGGTTGGCGACGCGGAAGACGTGGGTGTCAACAGCCAGCGTCGGCTCCCCAAAAACCGTGTTGAGCACCACATTCGCAGTCTTGCGGCCAACGCCGGGTAGGGCCTCCAGCTCCTCGCGGTTGCGGGGCGTCTCGCCGCCATGCCGTTCGACGATCGCGCGCGAGAGAGCAATGAGGTTCTTGGCCTTGGTCCGATAAAGCCCGATGGTCTTGATCCGCTCCTCCAGCCGCTCAATCCCGAGCGCCGCCATCTTCTCCGGCGTGTCGGCGATGGCGAACAGCGCGGGCGTCGCTTTGTTCACTCCCGCGTCGGTCGCCTGCGCGGAGAGCACCACCGCCACGAGCATCGTGAAGGGGTTGATGTATTGGAGCTCGCCCTTTGGGGCCGGATTGGCGGCGGCCAATCGCTCGAAGATCGCCTCGGTCCTCGCCGCTCTCGCCTGCCGGGACTCTCGTCGCGCCATGGTGGATTTATAGGCGCGTGAGGCGGGCGCGCCAAGCGCGGCACTCGACTAAAGCGCAAGTTGCCATGCGCGGCGCCGCCAAGCATTATGCCCGCATGGGTTGGGCTTTGGCGGCGCGCCGCCGGACAAACACTGGAATCGGGAGGAATGGAATGAAATCGCGCACAAGGACATTGGTTCTAGCGGGAGCGCTGTCTGTGTCGCTAGCCGCCGGCGCGGCTTGGGCCGCCGACAATAAGGTCGTGATCGGCGACATCGACGACATGTCGGGACCCTATGCCGACGTCATCGGCGCGTCCGGCGTTGAGTCGATCAAAATGGCCATCGCCGATTTTGGCGGATCGGTGCTTGGGCAGCCGATCCAGATCCTGACCTTCGATCATCAAAACAAGCCTGATCTCGGCGCGCAGAAGGTCCGCGAATGGGCCGACACCGACGGAATGACCATGCTGCTCGGCGGCTCAAACACCGGCGTCAGTTTAGCCATGTCCGCCGCGGCCAAGGAGAAGAAGGTTCCCTTTTTCGCCATTGGCGCGGCCGGCGCGTCGCTGACCGGCAAAGACTGCACGCCCTATACGATCCACTATGGCTATGACACGACCGCGCTTTCCAACGGCACCGCCAAAACGATTCTCGAAGAGGGCGGCAAGAGCTGGTTCTTCATCACCGCAGACTACGCCTTCGGGAAGCAACTGGAGGCGACGGCCAGCGAGCTCGTCAAGGCGGGCGGTGGATCCGTGGTCGGCGGCGTTCGGGTGCCGCTTGGCACCTCGGACTTCTCGTCCTATCTCCTCCAGGCGCAGAGCTCCGGCGCACAGGTGCTAGCCCTCGCCAATGCCGGCACGGACACGTCGAACTCGCTCAAGGCGGCGGCGGAATTCGGCCTCACCAAGACGATGCGGCCCGCGGCGTTGCTCGTGTTCATTTCTGACGTCCACGCGCTCGGGCTCGAAACCGCTCAGGGCCTCGTGCTGACGACATCGTGGTACTGGAACACGAACGACACGACACGAGCGTTCGCCAACCGGTTCTTCGAAAAGACGAAGAAGATGCCGACCTTCCCCCAGGCCGCCTACTACTCGGCGACGCTCGCCTATCTCAACGCCGTCAAGGCGGTTGGCTCGACCGACCCCGATAAGGTCATGGAGCAGCTGAAGAAGACGAAGATCAATGACATGTTCGTCACTGACGGCGTGATCCGCGCGGACGGTCTCTTAGAGAAGGAGATGTATGTCGTTCAGGTAAAGACGCCGGCCGAATCAAAGGGCGACTGGGACTTCTACAAGATCCTCAAGACGATGAAGGGTGACGAGGCGTTCGGCAAACTCGCGGATTCTACCTGCCCTCTGGTCAAGAAATAAACGGATTTCGCCGAGAGCGCCACGCAACAGGTTCGAACCATGTCGATCCGCCGTCTGACCTTTCTATGCGCCACCCCGGCTCTCGCCGCTTTGACCTGCAACGAGGCCGCCCGCGCCGATCTCCTGATCGAGGTCGACAAGGCGGCTCAGCGGATGACCCTCACTGTCGACGGCCATGAGGTCTATAAATGGGCGGTGGCGACCTGGGGGATCGACTACGACACGCCGAACGGCGTCTTCAAGCCGTTCCGCATGGAGATCGATCACCATAGCGACGAATGGGACAACGCCCCGATGCCCTATGCAATCTTCTTCACGCAGACTGGCAACGCGATCCATGGCACCTACGAGCAGCGCTCGCTCGGCCATGCCGTGTCGCACGGCTGCGTGCGGCTGTCGTTGGCCAACGCCGCGACGCTATGGGGGCTGCTGAAGCGCCAAAAGATGGCCAACACGACCGTTATGGTGACCGGCGATATTCCGGGCGCGAAGCCGTCCCCGGCGGCGATTGCCGCTCCAAAGCCTACGAACGCGAGCACGCCGTTCCCTCGCTTCCCCGCGGCGCCGGATCTTTTCTCCCTGTTCCATTAGGGCGAGATGCGATCGTTTTGATTTGCCGCCTTCGTCGCGAGGAGGCCGATTGGGCGTCGTGAGACGCCCGTCTATCGACGGCTATGGGCCGGCGCGGCGATCCAGAGAAGGGACTGCGCCGACGACACTTGGATCTTCGTCATAGCCGTCGATAGACGAGTCCTTGGACGCCCAATAGCTGATTTCAGATTGACCAAAATCACCGCATATCACACAATATAAATGTATATAATCGAGACGTAACGGGACCGGTGAACTGATCGGAAATGGCGCCGCAACCCATTGGAATCGCTCAAAACGGACTCGTAAATGGCGCCCGCGCCTCCTTCACTGAAGGACAAGCGCTCTAACCTGCCTCCGGCTCGTTCAGCGCCACCCGATAGGTCGCCTCGGTCTTGGCGGAGATTTCGTCCAAGGTCACGCCGCGCGCGAGTTCGACCAGCGCCATGCCCCGCAGCCCATGCTTGTCGATCGTGAACACGCCAAGATCGGTGATGACGAGATCGACGACCTTCGCGCCGGTCAGCGGGAGGGTGCAATGATGCAGGAGCTTCGGCCCGTCCTTGGCTGAGTGCTCCATCACCACGACGATGCGTTTGACCCCGGCGACGAGATCCATCGCGCCGCCCATGCCCTTCACCATCTTGCCGGGAATCATCCAGTTGGCGAGATCGCCATTCTCGGCGACCTGCATGGCGCCAAGGATGGCGAGGTCGATGTGGCCTCCGCGGATCATGGCGAACGAATCGGCGCTGGAGAAGAAGCTGGTCGTCGGCAATTGCGTGACGGTCTGCTTGCCAGCGTTGATGAGGTCCGGGTCCTCCTCGCCCTCGAACGGGAACGGCCCCATCCCCAGCATGCCGTTCTCGCTCTGCAACTGCACGCTCATTCCCTGAGGGATGTAGTTCGAGACAAGCGTCGGAATGCCGATGCCGAGGTTGACGTAGAAGCCGTCCTTAAGCTCCTTGGCGGCGCGCGCCGCCATTTGGTCGCGGGTCCAAGCCATTGGATTCGCCTCCGAAGAATTCAGGCCGCGTCGCGCTTGCGCGTTGTTCGTTGCTCGATACGCTTTAGCTCATTCGGCACGTGAACAATCCGTTGAACATAGATGCCAGGAGTGACGACGTGGTCGCCGTCGATCTCGCCAGGCTCGACTAGATGCTCGACTTGGGCGATTGTCAGACGCCCTGCCGTCGCCATATTCGGATTGAAGTTTCGCGCGGTCTTCCGGTAGACGAGATTGCCTTCCGTGTCGCCCTTCCAGGCATGAACCAAGGAAATGTCGGCGATGAGGCCAGTTTCCATCACATAGGCTTCGTTATTGAAATCGCGAACTTCCTTGCCTTCCGCGATTATCGTGCCAACACCCGTGCGCGTAAAAAAGGCGGGGATTCCCGCTCCTCCGGCCCGGATGCGCTCGGCAAGCGTTCCTTGCGGATTGAATTCAAGTTCGAGTTCGCCCGCGAGATACATGCGCGCAAAGATCTTGTTCTCGCCGACATAGCTCGAAATCATCTTCTTGATCTGACCGGTTTCAAGCAGGATACCGAGGCCGATCCCGTCGACGCCAGCGTTGTTGGAAACGAAGGTCAGATTCTTCGCGCCCGATTTCCGCACCGCCTCGATCAGCGTCTCGGGGACCCCGCTCAGGCCGAATCCGCCGGCCATCAAGATCATGCCATCCTTGATCTGGCCGGCGAGAGCCTCGTCCGCGTTGGCGTACACTTTTCTCATGGAAGGAAGAGTTCCTGTCGAAAGGACCGCAGCTCCGTAGCCGCCTCGCGCGCGCGCCGCAAGACGCCAGTGAAGAGGGACCCCACAGGCCCAGGCAACGCCGATAGTTCTCAGCGCGATGATCCACCCCCTCATTGAATTCTTTCGTCGGGGTAGACCCCCCACAATTTTTCCTGCTCAATATATCCCTTGAACCCGTCACCATCGACAAGGCACCAGGCGCCGTCGCAATTGCGGATGTTGACGATCACCCCCGACTGAAGCGTGGCGGCCAAATCCGCCGATGCGGACGCGCGGACGTAGACCTTCGAGTTCTCGCCCTTTTTATTGGGCGTGACCAACGCGGTTCGCCGCCCGGAAAGCAACGAATGAAGCACCCAGCCCTCGACGCCTTCCGAATCGCGGACCTTGCGCCAGATTTCAAACTCGGCGGTGATCTCCACCGGAAGCCCGGCCCGCTCGTAGACCCATTTTGTCGCGTGGTCCTTTGATGGGCCCTCCCGCAGGTTGACTCGGTCGGTCTTCAAACTGGCGAAGCGCGGCAGCGGTAGTTTGGTGACCGGCCCGAGGGGATCGGCGACCGCGGTGCGGGGTGCGACGATCAACGCGCAGGCCAGCGCGAGCACGTCGCGTCGGTCGACTGCGAGCGCGTTGATTGGCCGCCTGTCTCGTTTCATGCCGACGTCCTCGACAGCGATCCGGCCATCCTTGTCTTTGCCCGCTCTTCTGCTAAGGAGGCCAACCCGGCGGATCGGAATTCGTGGGCGCGCCGGCCTATCCATTTGCGTCGTCTGTCGTTAACGCGGCGTGAACTCTTGTGAAGGCGCGGAACGAGATGCTTGCACCAGCAGGGACGGCGGCGGCAGCGCCGCGCGAGCGATAAGAGCGGCGCTCATGACCAAGAAAAAACCCCTTGTTGTGGTCACGCGGCGACTGCCCGAACTCGTCGAAACCCGCATGCGCGAATTGTTCGACGCTCGCCTCAATCTCGAAGATAAGCCGATGTCCCAGGTGGAGATCGTCGAGGCGATGCGCGAGGCCGACGTTCTGGTGCCGACCATCACCGACCAGATCAACGCCGCCATGATCGCCCAGGCCGGCGAACAGATGAGGCTCATCGCGAATTTCGGCAACGGGGTCGATCATATCGACGTCACCAGCGCGCTCCGCCGCGGCATCACGGTCACCAACACGCCTGGCGTCTTGACTGAGGACACGGCGGACATGACGATGGCGCTGATCCTCTCGACGGCGCGGCGGCTGGTGGAAGGCTCTCGCGTCATTCCCGAAGGGCAATGGACCGGCTGGTCGCCGACCTGGATGCTGGGGCACCGCATTACCGGCAAGCGTCTCGGCATTGTCGGCATGGGACGCATCGGCCAGGCGGTGGCGCGCCGCGCGCGCGCCTTCGGCATGTCGATCCACTATCACAATCGCCGTCGAGTGGCGGCGCAAATCGAGGAATCGCTCGAAGCGACCTATTGGGATTCGCTCGACCAGATGCTGGCGCGAATGGATTTCGTGTCGATCAACTGCCCGCATACCCCTGGCACTTTCCATCTTCTGTCGGCCCGCCGGCTGAAATATCTCCGTCCCGACGCCATTCTCATCAATACCGCGCGCGGCGAGATCGTCGATGAGAATGCGTTGATCCGGATGCTCGAAGCGGGGGAACTCGTCAACGCCGGACTCGACGTGTTCGAGCACGCGCCCGCCGTCAACGAGAAGCTTATCGCCCTCGCGAAAATGGGCAAGGTGACGCTCCTGCCGCACATGGGCTCCGCGACGCATGAGGGCCGCGCCGACATGGGCGAGAAGGTCATCGTCAACATTCGCACCTTCGTCGACGGCCACAGGCCGCCCGACCGGGTGCTGCCGAGCATGCTGTAGGCAGTCTCTGCATTGCCATAGGCGCGCGCTCCTCCTCTCCTATGGGAGAGGGTTGGGGCGAGGGGCCTCTCCCTCGATCGCGGCCGTTCTCGCTTCGCTCCGCTACTGCGCCGCCAGCGTGCAGCCGTCCGCCCCCGGCGGTCGGAAGGCGTCGACGGCTGGGATCTTGGCGACGACCGCCAGATAGTCCCACGGGTATTTCGACTCCGCCGGCGTCTTCACCTTCATCAGGTAGCGGTCATAGAGCACCCGCCCGTCGGCGCGAATCGTCCCGTTGGCGGTGAATACATCGTGGATCGGCGCCTCGCGCATCGCCTTTATCACCGCCGCCGTTTCGTCGGTTTGAGCCTTGGCGACGGCTTCGAGATAATGGCGAACCGAAGAATAGACCGCGACCTGGTTGTCGTTGGGCATGCGGCCCCGCCGGGCGTAAAAGCGCTTGGCGAATTCGCGCGTCTTGTCGTCCAGGTCCCAGTACCAGGACTGCATGAAAGTGAGGCCACGCGCGACCTCGAGGCCGGCCGCGTTGACGTCGCTCAGATAGGTGATCGGCGTCGCCAGATATTGCCCCTCGGCGAGGTTGAACTCGCTCGCCTGTTTCAGCGCATTGGAGAGATCGGCGCCGGTGATCGCGAAAACGATCACCTTGGCCTTCGACGCCTGGGCGGAGATTAGAAACGAGCTGAAATCGGCCGTGTTGAGCGGCGAGCGCACGCCTCCGACAACGGTTCCACCGGCCTTGGCGATGGCGTCGCGCGCGTCGGCCTCGAGGGAAGCGCCGAAGGCGTAATCGGCGGTGATGAAAAAGAAGCTGTCGAGCTTTTGCTTGATGAGGAGGCGCATGAGCGCGACGCCGTTCGACCAATTGTCGGCGTTCCACTGGATGCCGTTCGGCGAGCAGGCCTTGCCCGTGAAATCGGAGGACGAGGCGGAGTCGAAGATGACGATCCGGTCGCGAGCCTTGGCCAGGTCCTGGACCGCCAGCCCAACGCCCGAATTGGTGATGTCGAATATCGCCCTCACCCCGCGCTCGTCATACCATTGCCGCGCGATGGCGAGACCGATGTCGACCTTGTTCTGATGATCGGCGACAAGCAGTTCGATCGGCTTGCCCAGCACGGAACCGCCGAAATCCTCGATCGCCATCCGCGCGCTCTCCGCTCCGCCCGGTCCCGACAAATCAGCATAGGGACCGGACTGGTCGTTGAGAACGCCGATCCGGAAGGCTTCATCTGCACGCGCGGGCGCGGGAGCGGCAGCAAGCGTCAGGAGGAGAAAGAAGGCGAAGCTCGCCGAAGCATTCAGCAAGACCCCGAGGCGACGGGGACACCCTCCCCCAATAGCAGGGGAAACACAATCGCGGCCCGCGTCAGGCGTCGACTTCAGCGTCACGAGAGGTAGGAATTGACAGCGCGCTTGTCGCCTCGCGTCACCCCGCAGCAAAGCTGCGTGGCGCCGGGCTGATCACCTTGGCCGCGCCGTCGCCGATCTCCATCACCGCCAGTCCCCGCTCATTGGTTCCGTCGGCCCGGAAGCGGAATACCCCGTCGGCGCCGTTGAAGCCCGACACGTTGGTCAGCGCCGCCTGGTTGAACGGATCCGGCCCTCCGCTGCGCGCGAGAGCGGCGGCCAGCGTCGCGGCGTCATAGGCCAGCGTCGCCAGACGCGCCGGTTCGCTGTTGAATTTGGCCCGGTAGCGCTCCGCGAAGGCGTTGAAGCCGGAATTGTCGGGCGCGGAGAACCAGGCGCCCTGCAGTTGTGGCAATTTGAGAACCCGCGCGTCGTTCCAGACGCCGGTTCCCAAAAACTTGGTCTTGACATTGGCTGACCCGAGAGCCCCCGCGACGGCGGGCATGCCGTCGGCCTGCTCGGGAATGAAGAGAGCGTCAATCTGACCCTGAACCGCCGCCACCTGTTGCGCTGCGGTCGCCATCTGGCCCGCCGAGTAACGAGCAGTCAGGACGACTTGCGCGTTGAGGTTTCCGGCCATTTCCTGGAACCGCTCGGCGGCGACATTGCCGTAGTCGTTTTGGGGGGCCATGATCCCGAACGACTTCTTGCCGCTCAAGAGGGCGTATTGAAGGATCCGGTCGACGTAGCCCTGGATGAGGAACGACAGGAGGTAAACGCCCGGGGCCGCGACGCTGACGTCGGTCGAGAAAGCGATCATCGGCCGGCCTGCCGATTTCGCCGCCGCCGACGCGGCCCTCACGTCGTTGGCGAACACTGGCCCAAGGATGAGTTGCGCCCCGGCGCCGAGTTCCGATTGAGCCGCCTGTGTGGCGCCGTCGGCGCTCGAATGGTCGTCCTCAACCATCAGTGTGATGTACGAAGAGCCCGAATCGTTGATCGCGAGCTGCGCCGCGTTGCGCATCGAGACGCCGATCGGGCTTGGGCCGCCGTTCTGCGTCAGCGGCAGGACCATGCCGACCCGAACCGGGCCTGTGCCCAGCACCTCGCCGACGGGCGGTCCGCCGGCCGGCTGAGCGGGCGCCGGAGGGGGTCCGCCGGCGTCGTTAGGCATCTCGAGGCCAACCGAATTGCAGCCTGCAAGCGTTAGGGCCAGCCCGCCGCCAAGCACGGTTCGCCTGGTTATGCCGCGTCGTCCATCCGGCTGCTCAGCGGCCATCGCCACACCCACCTCTTGCCTTGAGTCGCGCCGGCGCCGGCAAGCGGCGTCGTGCTGTGCGTTTTCGTATGTCGGCGCGCGGCAGCGGCCATTCGCCGGCTGTCAACGGAAATTGTGGCATTTTCACCTGCGCTTGGCTATGTGGTCGATCATTAGAGCCAGCCAGACGGCGGGCGGACCCAAGCGCAATGACCGCGGCAAAAGCTCCCCGCTCGGATGGCGTCAAGACTGTTCGCTCGAGCCGAACCTTTCACGTCGGCGACGCGACCCTTCCGGCGGCGACGCTGAGCCCCGGACTCTATGTCGTGGCGACGCCGATCGGCAACCTCGCCGACGTGACGCTGCGGGCTCTGGCAATTCTGGCCGGCGCCGATGCGATCCTGGCCGAGGACACCCGCGTTTCGCGCGCGCTGCTCGCGCGTTACGGCATCGAGAGGCCGCTCTCGCGCTACCATGAGCACAACGCCGCCGAGGCTCGCCCGAGGGCGCTGAAACGCATCGCCGAAGGGCAGGCGCTGGCCCTTATTTCCGATGCCGGGACGCCGCTCATTTCCGATCCGGGCTACAAACTGGTCGCCGAGGCGATCGAGCGCGGCTTCGCCGTCGCCGCTGCGCCAGGCCCGTCCGCGGCGCTTGCGGCTCTTTGCGTCGCCGGTCTGCCGACCGACCGCTTCTATTTCGAGGGATTCCTGCCGCCCCGGCAAGCAGCGCGGCGAGAGCGCATCAATGCGTTGGCAGCCGCGCCTGGCACGCTCATTTTCTACGAAGCCCCGGGGCGGCTCGCCGAGACGCTTGCCGACCTGGCGCTCGAGCTTGGGCCACGGCCGGCCGCGGTAGCCCGCGAATTGACCAAGCTGCATGAGGAGGTGAGGCGCGGCGCGCTGGATAAGCTCGCCGCCGAATATTCCGCGGGCGAAACGCCCAGGGGCGAGATTGTCATCGTCGTCGCGCCCGCCGAAGCGCGCCCGCTGATTTCCGAGGCCACGCTCGACCGGGAGATCGCGGAACAGCTCACGAAACTGTCGGTCAAGGACGCTGCGGCGGCGATTGCCGCCAAGCATGGGCTGCCGAGGCGGCAGGTTTACGCGAGAGCGCTTGCGCTAGCTGGCGCCCAACGGTGAGGAGCGGCTCGGACGGCGGAAGCCAGCGCCGGCGCGACGCGCATCTTTATGGCCTCAAGGCCGAATCGATTGCAGCGCTGCTTCTCCGCCTCAAGGGCTACACGATCCTCGCGCGGCGGTTCGTGGTCTCCGGCGGCGAAATCGACCTCATCGCGCGACGAGGCGACTCCATCGCCTTCGTCGAGGTCAAGGCGCGGGCCGATCTCGAGGTGGCGGCGATTGCGATCAGCGCGACCAAGCGGCGGCGGATCGCGCGCGCCGCGCGGGTTTGGCTCACGCGAAACCCGTGGGCGGCGGGCCTTACGCTGCGAGGCGACGCCGTCTTCGTCGCTCGGGGGCGGCTTCCCCGTCACGCGCCGGACGCGTATAGGCTCATGATCGACTGATTCCCGAAACGCGCCCCTGGCCCTCGACCGGACGCCCATGCCCCTGACCGTCGCCGTGCAGATGGACCCGATCGAGCGCATCCGCATCTCCGGCGATTCAACCTTTGCGCTTCTTCTCGAAGCCCAGGCGCGCGGCCACCACCTGCTGCACTACACACCCGACCGGCTGAAGCTAAATGGCTCGCGCGTCGAGACGATGGCCGAGCCGCTGACGGTAAGAGACGTCGAGGGCGATCACGCGCGCCTCGGCCAGGTGAAGCTCGTCGACCTAAAGGCCGTCGACGTAGTGCTGCTGCGGCAGGACCCGCCGTTCGATCTCGCCTATATAGCGACGACGCACATTCTCGAGCGGGTCCAGCCGCGAACGCTGGTCGTCAACGATCCGCGCGGCGTGCGCGATTCCCCCGAGAAGCTGTTCGTGATGGATTTCCCCGACCTGATGCCGCCAACCCTGATCGCCCGAGACAAGGCGGCGATCCAGGCGTTCCGCGCCGAGCACGGCGAAGTGGTGATGAAGCCGCTTTACGGTTTTGGCGGCGCGGCGGTGTTCAAAGTCGCCGTTCAGGACCCGAACTTCAGCTCGCTGTTCGACCTGTTCAGCACCAGCTTTCGCGAGCCTTGGGTGATCCAGAAGTTCCTGCCGACGGTGGCGCTGGGCGACAAGCGGATCATTCTCGTCGACGGCGAGGCCAAGGGCGTGGTCAATCGCGTGCCCTCGGGCGACGACATCCGCTCGAACATGGTGCGCGGCGGGGCGGCGAAAGAAACCGAGCTGACCGAAAGAGAGCAGTTGATTTGCACAACGATCGGGCCCGAGCTAAGGCGCCGCGGCCTTCTGTTCGTCGGGATCGATGTCATCGACGGCCATTTGACCGAAATCAACGTCACCTCGCCCACCGGCATCCGCGCGGTCAAGAAACTTGGCGGACCCGATTTGGCCGTGGCGATCTGGGACGCGATCGAGGCCAAGCTTAACAACAAATAGTATTTCGCGGGCGCCGGCTGGACTTGCGATCGCCGGACCGAGGGGGAATATATCTTAAGATGTCAGACGCCCATGTTCCCGCGGTGGAACGCCGCTCTTGCGCCGCCCCGCCGCTCAAGGGCGTCGAGCGAACCAAGCTACTCGATGAGCTCGCCGCGCTCCATGAGCGGGATTCGGCCGACGCTGCGGCGTTCCGCCGCGCTGCGGTCGAGGCCTTGCGAGCCGCGTTGGATGCCGGGCGGGACGAAGCGCGAAGCGCTCTGCAGGAGGGCGGAACTGGCCGCGCGTGCGCGGAGACGCTGAGCGCCGAGACGGACGAATTGTTGGGTATTGCGCTCGAAATGTCCGCACGCTGGCTTGCGCCCGCGCAATTGGGTGGACCGCTGCCGACGATCGTCGCGGTCGGCGGCTATGGGCGCGGTATGCTCGCGCCCTATTCGGACATCGATGTCCTGTTCCTCATGCCCGACAAGACGCCGCCCGGCGTGGAGAAGGTGGTCGAGTCGCTGCTCTACGTGCTGTGGGACCTCAAGCTGAAGGTCGGTCACGCGACGCGAACGGTCGACGAATGTCTGAAACAGGCGCGCGCCGACATGACCATTCGCACTACGCTCCTCGAGGCCAGGTTCATCACAGGCGACATGGCGCTATTCGAGAAGCTGACAACCCGGTTCGACAAGGAGATCATAGCGAAGACGGCGGCCGAGTTTGTCGCTGCCAAGCTTGCTGAACGCGAAGCGCGGGTCAGGCGCGCGGGCGCCTCGCGTTATCTTGTGGAGCCCAACGTCAAGGAGGGCAAAGGGGGCTTACGCGACCTCAACACGCTGTTTTGGATCTCTAAATACGTCTATCGCGTTCACAACCCGCACGAGCTCGTCGCCGCCGGGTTGTTCTCGCCGCGCGAGTTCGCGCTGTTTCGCCGCTGCGAGGAATTCCTCTGGACCGTGCGCTGCCGGCTCCACTTTCTCGCCGGCCGAGCGGAGGAGCGGCTCAGCTTCGACGTTCAGCGGCCGATCGCCCGTCAGTTCGGCTATTCGACCCGCGCCGGGCTGATCGACGTCGAGCGGTTCATGAAGCAC
>Ga0209624_10001657_pt1 | contig 17217 bp, 9 predicted proteins | sample JacPinW_OM2H0_O1_FD_188565 | JGI IMG/M metagenome (GOLD analysis project Ga0209624, IMG submission 188565) | Forest soil microbial communities from Algoma, Ontario, Canada - Jack Pine, Ontario site 1_JW_OM2H0_O1 (SPAdes) (version 2) | ecosystem: Environmental > Terrestrial > Soil > Boreal...
CCGCGCCCACCACGACCTATGCCGAGACGATCTATGCCGACATATTGCTCGAACCCGGCGCGAGCGTGCCCGTCGACAAGGGCGCGGACGAACGCGCGGTGTATCTCGCGCTGGGGGCTCTCAGCACGATGCTCGATAGCGTCATGGATTACGAAGAGGACACGGAAAATGGAACGATCGCCTACATCCGCCACTACGGTGACGACAGATCGATAATTGGAGATCGCATGGTCCACGTCGCGCAGGCAGCGGCCCGGCGAGCGCACGATGCGCCGAGAAGCGTCCATCACCTGATGACCCTCGCAGGGGTGGCCGCGTACTACACCTCTGCACCGAGCGCCACCAGTGAGCTCGCGTGGCCGGTGACTAGCCGGATACAGGCCGAGCTGCAGCCGCTGATCACGCCCACGCTTGCCGTCATGCGTACGTGGCGCCTGGCAAAGCGACTACGAGCGCACGGCGGTAGATGATGCACGTGGCGATCATCGCGGACGGCAACCGTAGGTGGGCGCACGCGCGTGGGCTGCCTGTGTCAGCGGGCTATGAGGCAGGCTCCGACACGCTCAAGGCCCGCCTGCAGGACGCGATCGAGCTGGGCGTCGAGGAGCTGACGGTGTACTCGTTCTCGACCGAGAACTGGTCGCGCCCGGCCGCGGAGGTCCGTGAGCTGATCGCGGTGATGACAGCGCGCATCGAGCGAGAGACCCCGGCGCTGCACACCGAAGGGGTGCGGATGCGCTTCATCGGCAGACGCGACGACGCCTCACGGGCGCTGCGCGCCCAGATGGAGTGGGCGGAGGCTCTGACTGAGGGCAACCGTCGCATCATCCTGTGCGTAGCATTCAACTACGGCGGGCGTGCGGAGATCCTCGATGCGGCCAGACGCTTTCAGGGAGACACTGAGGCGGACTTCCGTCGCTGCTTCTACGCTCCCGACCTGCACGACCCGGACCTGATCATCCGCACGGGCGGTGAGCAGCGGCTGTCGAACTACCTCCTCTGGCAGGCGGCCTACTCGGAGCTGGTGTTCTGCGAGCAGATGTGGCCTGATTTCTCACGCGCCGCGTTCGAGGATGCGCTCTCGTACTTCGATACCCGCTCGCGACGCTTCGGCGGCAGGGCTGCGGAAGCCCCACCGAGCGAAGCCGTGGCTGCAGCGCATCGACCCGCACCGAGCCGCGTTACAACAACAGTCGACGATCGGAGCATCATATGAACCATCGCAGTGGCCGCCGGGATCACGTCCGCCGTGGGACGACAGTCGCGCTGTGCGCGGCGCTCACTGTGACGAGCTGCCTGGCGATCGCCGCGCAGAGCGGGCGCGCCCATGCCTATGCGCCTTCGGAACGGGCACACGCTGCCCACGTCCTGAAGGCGAGCGACACCGCGCACCTGCACTACGTATCGGCGTCGGGAGCGCTGTTGTTCGACGAAGGCAGGGCAACCGGCACGCTGCCCGGCAGAATGCGCGTGCACCTGAACCTCGGGACGACGTTCACGGGCAGCTTCACCATCTACGCGAGCGGCGGGTCGATCGAGGGTCGTGGCAGCGCCGCGCCGCATGGGTCGGGCACGTACGAAAGTTTCTCCGGAACGCTGACGGTGACAGGCGGCACCGGCCGTTACGTTCACGCCCGCGGACGTGGACGCTTGTACGGGACGTTCGATCGTGAAAACTATGCGCTTGTCATCGAGACGACCGGCAGCCTCACCTATTGACCTCGTGCGTGCATAGCGCAACTCGATTCACTGGCTTCAGATTCGGCACACCGGCGAGGGCCTTCGTCGGGCTGGCGACAGTCCTCATGTTTCTGTACGTGGCTGGCGCTGCGTGCGCCGCCCAATCCGCCACTCTGAACGCCTCGTTCATGCCGTATCGCCTCGGCGGGCGCACGACGATCGGCCTCAGTTTTCAAATACACGCCCCCGCGGGGCAGATCCCTTCGGCATTGACGGAAGTCGAAGTTCGATATCCACAAAACCTGGGCTTTGCGTTGAGTGGGCTCGGCTTGGCCGTCTGCTCAGCTGCGATGCTCGAAGCGGCTGGCACAAGCGGATGCCCAGCCAACTCGATCATGGGCCGCGGCAGCGCCGTCGCAGAGCTTCGCTTCGGCTTACAGCTCGTTACCGAGAGCGCATCGATCTCGATCGCCCGCGCAGCCGACGAAGCAGGCCACATCGCGCTGCTGCTGTACGTATCCGGCCCCAGCCCGGTCAACACCCAGATCCTCTCACCGGCACAACTATTGACGGCTTCTGGCCCGTTTGGCGGCCGCCTGAACATGCAAGTGCCTGTGATCGCCAGCGTCCCTGAAGCACCGGCTGTTGCGATCGTCTCGCTGCACGTGACGCTTGGGCCGCAGGGCCTCGTCTACTACGAACAGGCGGAAGGCAGCACGCTCGCCTACACACCCAAGGGCATTTTGCTGCCCACGAGCTGCCCGCGCGGCGGCTTCCAGTTCGCAGCGACGTTTTCGTTTCTGAACGGCTCTCACGCAACCGCGCGGACGGTGGTGCCATGCCCGCACCGGCGGCGGTGAGGGCGGACAGCTGAAATGGCGACGCAATCTAGGTGTCACGTTCGTGTCCTGGGCAGCTCAGATGTGTAGACAGTTCTCCCCAGCCGCTCGCGATTCAGACGAGTTGAGCTCGCCGGACGCTCTGAGAAGGCGGAACCACACCTTCTTCGTCTGGCTCCCTACGAGATTCCTGCCCAGGCCGGTGCCGCCAGGCGTCCAGTGCCCCATCGCAGCCAAACGCCTCGCATGGCGCGTCGACGCCCGGTCCTGGGTCTCCGGAGCAACCGACGTCTCGTGGTCGTTCGCCGCCGTCATAGACGCCGCTTCCGAGCGTAGGCGATTCATCGCCAGGGCGATAGCTCGCAGTGTCCCCGCACCTCACCGATTCTTCCCATTTTTCTTTTTCTCTGCGCTTGCGTTCTTCCTTTTTCTTTCGGATTTCTTCTTGTTCGGTCTTCTTTTCGCAAGGCCTGCAAGGGACATTCTGCGACGGACCAGGGCAATACAGCAGAGTGCACGAGTTCAACGCGTAAGCCAAGGACCGGGACGCTTTGCCTTTGGCTTTGCCGCCTCCGCCTCCGCCCTGGCCGATTTCGCCTTCCATGGGGTCTTCCCATTCTTCGGCTTCTTCGGCTTCTTCGGCTTCTCTGGCCGCCGCTTCGGCCGCTTCCCGCGCCGCCTGTTCGCGCGCGGCTTCAAGCCCTGGTGCTTCGGCCGCCTCGCGTGCGGCGCCTTGCATGTTCCATGCTTCCTCTTGCATGGTGTAGGGGGCGCCGGCGCCTGAGCCTCCCGGCAGGCCGGGAGCATCGACGGCTTCGCTTTGCAGCGCCTGGGCGATCTGGGGGACGTAGGAGGTCGCCCCGTAGGTGATCACGCCGCTCGAGAAGGAGCTTTCTGCTCCCAGCGCGCCAAGGAAAGCGAGCTTCGCCGGGGCTTTGCCGGCCTTGGGCACGCCGAATTCGGTGCTGTTGTAGGTCGAGAGCAGTTTCGTTTCCCCAGCTTTGTCGCCGATCGTCGCCACGACGTCGCCCTGCAGGTCGTGCAACTGCAGCACCGGCGTTTCGCCATTTGTCTGCGTCGCCAGAAGCGTTCCGTCGATCCCCGCGATGTTGCGTACGGCCTTTTCTGGCGATTCGCTCCAGGCAACGGCTTCGCCGGGGCCGTCGTAGTGGTCGATCGTTTTCGTGCTCCCGGAGACCAGTTCGCGGGTGCGGCCTTCGGGGTCGAGCATGTATTCGTTGGTGACGCCGTTCTGGGTCTGGGAGGCGACGGCGTTATCGACGTAGTAGCTGCTCGTCAGTGCATGGCCTTCCGCGTCGGCTGCTGGCAGGTTCGTCACGTTGCCGTAGGCGTCGTAGACGATCCCTGAGTCGGCCAGGCGGTTGGCTTCGTCGTAGTTATGGGATTCGGTGGTGCCGCCTTCTGCCTGGCAGGCACCGCCAACACCAGGCGTGCGCGTCGTCGCGCTTGCTCGATTGGATTCTTCGTCGTAGCTGTAAGCGCGCACGGTGCAGCCTTCGCCGCTCGGACGTTCCTGGGTTTCGGTCAGGCGACCGGCGGGGTCGTAGGTGTAGGTGTAGCTAGCTAGGGTGCTTTCCTGCTTGAGCATTTCGCCGCGGATCGAGGGGGAGCGACTGTCTTCGTAGTAGACACCCGGTTCTGCTTCGGTGCAGTATGAGGTCTTCTTGTACTGAAGGCTGGTCGCTTCGCCGACTGAGTTGTAGGAGTAGGCGGCGCAGAGGCCGTGGGGGTAGCCCACGCTGGTGAGCTGGCCTTCGGTGTTGTAGGTGGCCGTGAACCTGCCGGCGGCGGAGCCGGTCAGCATCGTTACGAGCTGCGTCGTCGGGTCGTGTTCATAGCTCTGTTTGCTCGTGCCGGCGTCACTCGAGTCCGAGGTTTCGGTGAGCAGGTCGTCGCCTTCGGGACCGGCGTAGGTGTATTTGGCTATGTTGCCGTCTGCGTCGATGTACTTGGTCAACTGACCGAGGCGGTTGTGTTCGCTTGTAAGGCTCTTGCCTCCGGCTGTCTCTTTTTCAAGGACGCCCTGTTCTGAGTTGTAAGAGAAGGTGACCTTCGGCAGGGTTTTGCCGCTGGTCGCGGTCGTTTCGCTTTCGCTGCGCCGGCCGGCGGCGTCGTAGGTTTCTTTCTGGGTGCGCGTTGATGAGCCGAAGGCTTCGGTGATCGTTTCGGGCTCGTTGTAGATGTTGTAGGAGCTGTAGGTGGTCGTCGGCAGCGGCGGCAGGCCCATCAGTTCGGGTTGCTTTGCCGGTAGCGTCTCGCAGGTCAGCCCCGACCATTCCGGGTGTGAGCCGCAATTCGGGTATTCGCCGTTTGCCCCTGCTGAGTAGTAGACGATCTTCTGATCGTGGGCGTTTGCGCCCTTTGACCATTGCTCCAGGCGATTGTTCGCGGAGTCCGTGACCCACGCTTTGCCGGTGGCGTCGAAGGCGATGCCTTTGGGTTCGGTGAGCTGGCCGTTGCCGGTGCCTTTGTAGCCGATCTGCGTGACGTAGGCGCCGCTTGGTGAGAACGCCTCAGCGCGGTTGTTTTTGGAGTCGGCCGTCCAGATGTTGCCCTGGGCGTCGATCCGCAGGTCGATCGGAGTGTTCAGCTGGCCCTCGCCCGATCCGGCGCTGCCGAAGTTCTTCAGCAGGCTGCCCGAAGTCGAAAACTCCTGAATGCGGTTGTTGGCGGTGTCTGCGACCCACACGTGTTCGCCACCGTCGATCGCGATGCCCTTCGGTTCTTTGAGCTTGCCGGCTTCGGTACCCAGGGCGCCGAATTCTGCGACGTAGACGCCTTCTTTGTTGAACTTCTCCACGCGGGAGTTGCCGGTGTCCGCCACCCAGACGTTGCCTTTGGAGTCGATCGCGACATCCGAGGGCGTTTTGAGCTTGCCCGATTCGGTGCCCAGCGAGCCGACGGTCTTGACGAATGCCCCACTCGATGAGAACTCCTCGATGCGGCTGTTACCCGTGTCCGCGACCCAGACGTTGCCCAAGGAGTCGAGCGCGATGCCCTGTGGTTCTTTGAGCTGGCCGTTACCCGAGCCCGCCGTGCCGAACGAGCTCACGTAGGCGCCTTCGGCTGAGAACTTCTCGATCCGGTTGTTGGCCGAGTCGACCACAAGCAGCTGGCCTTCTGTGTTGACGGCGTCGCCCCAGGGGGTTTTGAGCTTGCCGGCTTCAGAGCCGGCTTCGCCGAACTTCTTCACGTAGCTCAGCGTCGTTTCGGCCGATGTCGAGCCGACTTCTGTGACCTGACCCGTCGTTGCGTTGTACGCAGTCGTGCTCTTGGTGAGCGCCGTTTCTTCCGGGCCGTAGCTCGTGGCCGAGGTCGGCGCGCGCAGTTTCCAGCCGAGATTCGACTGGCCAGAGTAGGACGTCTTGGTGCTCCTCACTTCGACTTCTTCTTCGTTTGCGAGCTGCGCGAGCGTCGTCTTCTTGGTCGGCAGGTCATAGACTTCCCCGCCGGGGGCGCCTTCGTCATAGAAGATCTTTGAGTGCAGGCGCGCGAGCACTTCTTTGTGTTCGTGGCCTGCCACGTAGGTGACTTTGTGCTGGGGGCCGATGCTTTCGATCAGGCGCGTGCCCGGTTCTGCCACTTCGCCTTCTTTGGCGCCTTCGCCGTTGTAGGTGTTCTGGGTGTCGAGCACTTTTGATTTTTCGGCTGAGGCAGCGCCGGCTTCGAGCGACGTCTGGCGGTTGCCGGGGGTCAGCGACCTGATCGGGTCGTTGAATTCGTTGTATTCGGTCGTTGAGATCGTGCTGTAGGAGGAGTTTGAGGGGGCCGCGACGTTGACCTGGCGGCCTTTGCTGTCCAGGTAGTAGACGGTGGCGTGCTTGTACCTTGTGGCCGGCCATGACTGGGGTTCGTCGGGGGGGGTGATCGCGGTGGCTTCGACGGGATCGTCGCTCTGGCCCCACTGGGCGACTTCGGGGGCACTCATTTCGTGGGGGGCACCGGAGCCGCTGAGGGGGACGTTGTAGTTGATCGTTGTGCCGGGTTCGGGGGTGTGGGCTTCGCCTTCGGCGACAGTTACGGCGATCTTCCCGATCTTCGACCCATTCTCGGCGAACCAAATGTTTTTGTCCGGCCCGGTGGTCAGATTGTAACTGCCGACAGGCAATGGATATTCGGTGATCGCTCCGCTCGTCGTGATCTTCGCGATCTTGGCGCCTTCGTACTCACCCGCCCAGATGTTCCTGTCTGGCCCCACGACGATCCCGAGCGGATCGCTGCCGCTCGGCAGCGAGTATTCGGTGACGATGCCACTGGTCGTGATCTTCCCGACCTTGTTCGTCCCGGACTCGGTGAACCACAGGTTGCCGTCCAACCCGTATACGATGTCATAGGGATGGCTGCCTGCAGGCAGTTTGAATTCGGCGATGCTCCCACTCGTCGTGATCCTCCCGATCTTGGAGCTCGCAAACTCTGTAAACCACAGGAAGTTTTCGGGCCCAGTTACAATGCTTATAGGTTCGCTACCCGCCGGGAGGGCATATTCACCGAGGATTTCGCCTTTCGTGTTGATCTTGCCGATATAGCTGGCGGTGGCCTCTGTGAACCACAGGTTGCCGTCGGGGCCAGCCGTGATTCCGTAGTTCCCTGGGTTGCTGCGGGTTACGTGATAGCTCGTCAGCACACCAGCCGTGCTCATGCGCTCAATCAGCGACGGCATACCCGTGAACCACAGGTTTCCATCCGGGCCGCTGGTAATGGCCTCGGGCGTGCCGCCGCTTTCGGCCGCGTATTCCGTGACCGCTCCACTCATCGATACCTTGCCGACCTTGCGGCGTTCCCGATCGGTGAACCAGACATTTCCGTCAGAGCCAGCGACAACGCCATACGGGCGACTGCCGGCCGCGAGCGAGTATTCGCTGATGATATCCGCCTTTGCTTCCACCGTGGCGCCGCTCGCAGCCGTCGCGGAGCCGCCTCCGTTGGTCGCGGTGACCAACGCTACAAGCGTATGCCCGACGTCATTCGCCTGCACGGTGTAATTCGCGCTGGACGCACCTGGGATTGGAGCACATTCGCCTTCTTCGCTGTTACAGGACTCCCACTGGTACCCGTACGTAAGCGGACTGTTCGACCAACTGCCATGGGCGACCGCCAGCCTCGCGCCGAGAACGGCGGTACCGGCGATTTTCGGAGCTTCCGCATCTGTCGGGGGGTTGCCGTTCCACGGTTCAGCCGTCGCGGCCGCGCGCGCGGCCTTGAGCAGGCGGCCAGCGCCTGTATCACCGGCAACCGCTCCGTAGGTGAAGGTCCATGGCTCCTGGCCGGGTGGGGTCAGCGCGGTCAGGTGACCCTGTTCGTCATAGCCGTAGGTCGTCTTCAACGCCGGCGAGATCCTCGGGTCCCACTCGGCGCGGAGACGTCCGGCCTTGTCGTAGCTGTATTGCGCGACGGTGTGCGCCTGGATTGCTTTGGCCGTCGGGTCATAGGCTTCGAACGTGACCTTCGCGAGCCGGCCATTGAATTCGCCCCATTTGCTTTCGGCTTCGCCAGTGGTAGTGGTGGAGGTCGCGTAGCTGAACTTCAGCGCACGACAGCCCTGGGTCACCGCTGGTTCACAGGAGGCACCTGAGGAAGCGGCCGACCACACCTCGACCGGCTCGGTGACCGTGCCTGTCACCGTCATCGTGCCGATCTTGCCGACGGAGCCCTGCCGGGTGAACCAAAGTTTTCCGTCGGAGCCTGCCGTGATCTGCGCCGTGTCGTTGCCCCATGGCGATGGATATTCAGCGATGAGAGTACCCGTTGTCGCGACCTTGAAGATAGCGCCGGAGACCAGATCAGTGACCCAGAGGTTTCTGTCCGGGCCGCTGGCGATGCCGTCGAGGAAGTGGGCTCCGGGCACTTCGTACTCAGTGATCACACCCGACATTGTGATCTTGCCGATCTTGCGTTCTTCCGGACCCGCGACGAACCAGATATTGCCGTCGGCGCCTGATGTGAGCTCGAGGCTCTTGCCCCCGCCGGGCACCGCGAAATAAGAGATCGCTCCGGCAGCGGTTATCCGTCCCACTTTGCCGGATTCGCTGCTAAACCACATGTTCCCGTCGGATCCGAGCGTGATTGCTTCTGGCTCGCTTTCCGCGGGAAGCGCATATTGGGTAATTTTGCCCGATTGGGTGACTTTGGCAATCTCCGAGACAGCCTTCTCGGTGAACCAGATGTTGCCTGACGCATCGGCGCCCATGTGGATGGGGACGCGTTCTTCGCCCAGCGCGTAGTTTGTGAAAGTGCCCGCCGGGCTCATCTTCACCAGTTTTGGGGTGTTGGTGTAGGTGGAGAACCAGACATTGCCGAGCGAGTCAACGGCCATACCTTGGGGCACATCTCCTGACGGGAGCGCAAATTCGGTAATGACGCCGGCCGGGCTGATCCTGCCGATCCTTCCCGCGTATTCGCTTTCCTTCTCCGCGAACCAGATGTTCCCTTCCTTGCCCGCAACCATTGCGCCGTCCCAGTTGGTCGCATAGCTCATCGGGTATTCGGTGATCTGTTTCACCGTCTGGTACTTGTACCCCACCGTGTCGGCTCCCACGGCCCCTTCCTGCAATGAGGGCACCCACGCCTTGCCGCCGCCGCTCGGCAGCGTGAACTTCGTCTTCGTGTGCGAAGTCGGGTCTTCCAGCCAATAGGCGAGCTTTTCTTTGGTCGCTTTGTTTTCTTCGAGCTTCAGCACGAGGTTGGAGTCGCCGGTCGGCGATTCGAAGGTCCCGGCACCGGACTTCGCGAACAGCACCTGGCGGCCGTTTACGTCGGTCAGCATCACCGCGCCGTCGACGACTTCGGTGAGCGACTGGACGTTGCCGAGGTTGAGGCTCCACTGCGGCCCCAGCGGCCCTTCGTCGCCGGCCTCGGTGGCGCGTGAGCTGTAGGTGCGCCCGACCGTCAGTCCCGAGCCGAGCGAGACGTCGGTCGCACCGAGAGCGAAGTCGCCGGATTGCAGGTCGAGCGAGCCAGGGCCGAGCGCGACGGGCGTCGAGTGCTTGATCGTGACTGGCTGGTAGGTGTGCGCTTCGTTGCCGGCGTTGTCGAGCGCGACGATCTCGATGTCGTGTTTGCCCGCGCCCAGTTCGGCGCCGTCGAGCGTCACTTTGCGCGTGGCCGTGCACTGGCCTTTGGCGACGGTGCAGGAGCCCGTCGGCGTGCCGACTTCGTGGCCGTCGACCAGCAGCGCGATCGATTTGACGCCTGAACTGGCGATGCTCGCGCCTTCTCCGTCGCTTGCTTCGACGGTCAGTTCGTAAGCGCGTTCTGAGAGTTCGTTGCCGGAGGGCAAGCCTTCGATCTCCAGACTATGCGGTGCTTTCGTGTCGACTTTGACTTTCGCCTTGCCTTCAGTTTCAGGGCTCTGCGTGCCGGAGATCGCCTCTTCAGCGCGGTAGCGAAGCGTCTGTTCGCCGTCGGGCAACAGCGCGGGCAGCGTCGCGTATTCGGTATGGCTCACGTAGCACTGCACGCCCTGGCAGGCATTTTCGTTCGCGAGGTAGTTGTGTTCGAACAGCTGGCTCCATTTCCCCGCGGAGCTTTCGTATTCGAGCTTGGTCGCGGCGACGCCGATGCCGGGGTCAGCTGAGTTCAGCGCGAGCGCGCCGCCCAGGTTCGACAGCCAGCTTCCCGAGCCGTAGAGGACGTTGGCGCGTTTGAGTTTTTCTTTTTTGCCTTCTACCACGACTTCAAATTCGAGGGTCGGCGAGGTCGTGTTGTAGCCGCTCGTGGAGTGCGTGCCGCTCGGCTCGGCGATCGAGACGATGCCTTGGGTCATTGAGTCTGAGAAGCCGGTGCTCGACGAGCCGGTCGTCGCCTGCTCGAAGTGCACCGAGTTGTTCGCTTTGCCCGAGCCGGGCAGGCATTCTTCGGCTTTCGAGGCGTTCGCCGCGCACAGCGTGACCGCTTTGTGTTCGTATTCGGAGTTTTCGGGGGTCGAGAGGACCTCCTTGGTTTCCTGCGCCCCGGACGGCGGTTCCTGGAATTCCAAGAAGCTTTCGACTTTTGCGCCTGAGTTGTGGGCTGACGTTTCGGTTTTGATTTCGTAGATGTGCGAGACGCCCTTGGTCTGGTAGCCCCAGTAGCCGTATTCGCTCGGGCCGTAGCCGCCGGAGGCTGTAGTTTCAAGGCGTTCGGCCCCAGGGCCTCCGTAGGATTCGCTTTTGGAGAAGTGCGCGCTGTTGGTCTGAAATTCCCAGTTCGAGTGCTTGCCCGAGGAGGTTGTCGCAAGCTGTGAGTCGTTGACTTCGGGGTCGACCGCGATCGGGTACAGGTAGTCGCCGGCGAGATCCACTTGCAGCTCGATCGTCTCGCCCTGCAGGGTCTCCGTGACGGGCACGTTGGTTCCTTCGGCGTCTTCGGCGCTGACGGGCGAGATGACCGCGAGCGTCGTTGCGCCCTCGAGCACCCGGATCGCGCCGTGGCGGGTACGGATGAGCCGTGCTCGGGCGGGCATCCCGACGCGGAAGTACAGCCGTTCGGGGCTGCGCTGTGAGAGCAGCATGCTCGTCAGCTCAAAGCCGTCTGGCGAGGCCTTGGCGAGCGTCGCGAGATCGCCTTCCCCGCTCGTGGCGGCCTTGGCGGCGTCCCACAGGACGCTCGCTCCGTCGAGTGCGCCGGCGGAGGAGTTGAGCGGCTTGCCTGAGCGTGTGAGCGGCGTCAGTGAGACACCAACGCTCGTCAGTGTGACGCCGCGCGAGAGATCGCGCGGCACGATCACACCGGCGTGCGAGCGCACCGGGTGAAAGCTCGCGCCGGCTTGGGTGAGGTGCAGGTCAAAGGGCACGCGATGGCCGTTTGAGGAGGGCGTGGCGATCGGCGCGAGCGATTCGATCAGACGTTTGCCGCCGCCGGGAACCGACACTTCGGCGCTGTAGTCGGTCGGGTAGCCGACGATCCGCTGGCCGGGCGCAAGGTCGGGGACGCCGCTGTCAGCGGGCGCGAGCAGCTGCGGGAAGGAGTCGGCGGCGAGGGCGTGCACGCCCTCGGGGCTCACGTTCTCGAACTTCACCCGCGAAGCCGCGCGTGCGGCGACGGCCTGGGGACTCGCGCGGCGCGCCGCGCGCGCGGCGGTCAACCCTTCACCGCCGACGAACTGTTCGACCGAGGGCGGGGTAAGCGCTTCACCTGTGAGCGATTCGGCGGCAGCGATCGGCTGCGCCGAGGCCCGCCGATCGCTGGGCTGAGCACGACGCTCCTCGCCGGAGGCTCCGGCGCACGCCAGGACCAGACCGAGCAGAAGCCCGAGCACGGCCAGCACGAAACCCCGATCGATCAGTCGTCGCATACCTACGCTCCTCTCGTGATGACCCCACCGAGCTCCCCGGTCCGGTGGCGATGTCCTACCACTCGCTACTCAAGCTCCTGCCGGTCGCACGCGCCGACTACACGCCAACGCGAGTACCTTCACTCCAATGCGCGGGGCAATATAGCCTCGGCCGCGCGTGAGTGTAAGTCGTAACTTGTAAGGTAATAGTTTGTGATTAGTACGCTGGAGCCAGTCGCGCCAAGGATCTTGCGCAGCTCGGCTTGGGCCCAGACGGCGCCGTCGAGTACCACCTCGCAAGGCATTCCGCAAGCTCGACGTGAAGTCGCGCACTCAGCTCGTACACCGCATCGCGTAGCTGCCCGCCGATCGTTTGCGTTCTAATCTTGCCGGCATGGCCGGGGCGAAGCGGATCGAGGTGGCTGACGCGCGTGAGCGTGAGCGCTACGAGTTGTCGATCGACGGCGAGGTGGTTGGCTTCACCGCCTACCGTGCACGACCCGGCCTGATCGCGTTCGTCCACACCGAGGTCGACGAGCGCCTGCAAGGTCGCGGACTAGCTGATCGACTGATCCGTTTTGCTCTGGAAGACGCCCGCACACGACGTCTCGCGGTACTCCCGTTCTGTCCGTTCGTCAAAGCGTTCATCGAACGCCATCGAGAGTTCGAGGCGCTGGTTCCAGAGGCCTACAGGGAGCAGTTCGGCTTGTGAAGCGCGGGAGGAGCCGTAGCCGAGAATGATCGGACCGGAGATGAACGCGTCTACCGAGGCGGCCGATCCGCCGGGCGACGCGACACCGATGACTCGCTCCTCGGCGTGGGGGCCGTTTCGCTCTCGCGACTTCGCGCGGATGGCCTCAGCGCAGTTCGTGAGCAACATCGGAGGCTGGATGCAGACGGTCGGCGCTCAGGAGCTGATGCTCACCCTGACAACCTCGGCGACGCTTGTGGCCCTGATCCAGACGGCGGCGGGCCTGCCGGTGGTCCTGCTCGCCGTGCCAGCCGGTGCGATCGGTGACCTCGTCGACCGTCGCCGGCTGCTGATCGTTTCGCAATCGTTCATGCTGCTGGCGGCCATGACGCTCGCCGGGTTGGCACTTGCCGGGCTCCTGACACCATGGATCCTGCTTGCGCTGATCTTCGCTGTCGGCGCAGGGCAGACGCTCACCTCGCCTACCTGGCAAACGCTGCAACCCGAACTCGTCGCACCACAGGACCGCACCCAGGCGATCGCACTGGGCGCCGTCAACCAGAACCTGAGCCGAGCCGTGGGCCCCGCCATCGGCGGTGCGCTCTACGCGGCGAGCAGCGCGGCTGCCTTGTTCCTGGTCAACGCAGTGAGCTTTGTGCCGGTCATCGGCGTCGTCGCCCGCTGGCGCGGCGGCGCGCGCCCGGCGGTGGCACCCGAGCACGTCGTTGGGGCAATCCGCGCCGGGGCGCGCTATGTCGCGGGGAGCCCGGCGCTGCGCGTCATCCTTCTGCGCGCTGGGTTGTTCATGTTCTTCGCAAGCTCGATTTGGGCGCTGCTACCGCTGTTCGCGCGCCGGCACCTGCAGCTCGGCTCCGGCGGCTACGGTTTGCTGCTGGGCGGCGTGGGCATCGGAGCGGTCGCCGGCGCCGCGGCGCTGCCGCGCCTGCGTGGGCGCGTATCGGCGGGAGCCCTGATGACGCTCAGCACGCTCGTGTTCGCCTCGGTGACGCTCGCGCTCGCATACGTGCGCGTCAGCGCGCTGGCCGCGTTGGCGCTCGTGGTCGCCGGCACCGCCTGGATCCTCGCGCTCTCTACGCTGAACTCCCGGTATCAGTCCACGCTGCCAGGCTGGGCGAAGGCGCGCGGCATGTCCTACTACCTCGTGATCTTCCAGGGCGCGGGCGCCCTCGGCAGCGCCGCGTTCGGCGTGCTCGCGGAGGATGCCGGGCTGACCGAGGCGTTCGTTGTGGCGGCCGTGGGACTTGCGGTCGTGGCCGTGGTCGGCTTGTCACTCCCGTTCAGCGCGATCTCCGCCGCCGAGCTGCTGCCTTCCGGCGACTGGCCGGACCCGCAGCTCTCCGGCACCGCAGAGCCAGGCAGGCCAGTGCTCGTGACGGTCGAGTACCGGCCAAGACCGGGACTCGAGCGAGACCTTATCGAGGCCCTGCACGCGGGGCGCTACGCGCGACGCCGGACGGGGGCAACGAGCTGGCGGGTGTGGCGCGACGCGGCCGACCCCCAGCACGTGCTCGAGCAGTTTGTCGTCGGTTCTTGGGAGGAACACCTGCGCCAACATGAACGCGTCAGCCTCCGCGACCAGCGGCGGCTAGAGGAGATCCTCGCGATGACCGATCCGGATCAGCCCACTACAGTCGTTCACTGGCTGGCGCCCTAAATGTCCGCAACGCCTGATGAGAGCATGGCGGGCTCAAAGACGGCGCTCGTCGTCACCGTCTGCCTCGCCCAGTTCATGGTGGTCCTCGACGCGACAGTCACAAACGTCGCGCTGCCAACGATCGCTCGTCATTTGCACTTCACGTCCGGTGACTTGCAGTGGGTGGTCACCGCGTACACGCTCGCGTTCGGAGGGTTTCTTTTGCTCGGCGGTCGATCCGCGGACCTGTTCGGGCGGCGGCGCTTGTTCACGCTCGGCGCGGCGATCTTCACCGTTGCCTCACTCAGCAACGCTCTCGCACAATCGCCGACCGCGCTCATCGTCTCACGCGCCGCGCAAGGCATCGGGGCGGCGCTGATCTCCCCTGCGGCACTCAGCATCATCACCACTTCAACCGCGCAGGGCCAGGAGCGCCGACGCGCGCTTGGCATATTCGCTGCGATCTCCGCGGGGGGAGGAGGGATCGGGCTCGTCTTGGGCGGGGTGCTCGTCACATACCTGAGCTGGAGGTGGGTGTTCTTCATCAACCTGCCTGTGGGGGTCGGGGCAATTCTGCTCGCTCGCTCCTACGTGCCCGAATCTCACGCTCGTCACCGTGCAGGAAGCTTTGACTTGGCGGGCGCCATGCTGATCACGGCAAGCCTCGCTCTACTTATCTATGCCGTGACCGAAGCGAACCGCTATGGGTGGCTCAGCGCCAGGACCGTCGGCTTCGGCATCACGTCGCTCGTGCTGTTCGCCGCGTTCCTCGCCACCGAGGCGCGGCTAGCAGCGCCCCTCGTGCCGCTGTCCATCCTGAGAATCCGCTCGCTGTCAGTCGCGGCAGTCGCGACCTTCCTCATCGTCGGTGGCCTGTACGCGACGTTTTACCTCGGCTCGCTCTACCTGCAGGGCGTGAAGGGACACAGCCCGCTACAGGCGGGCCTGATGTTCCTGCCGCAGAGCGTCTGCGTCGCCGCGTTCTCTGCGCTTTCGCAAAGGCTGATGAAGCGCGTTACACCAAAGCTGCTGCTGACGGTGGGCCTGCTGCTCGATGCGGCCGGTCTTGCTTACCTCTCCCAGCTGCGGGTTGGTGACAGCTACACACACGGGTTTCTGCCCGGCCTCGTGTGCATAGCCGTCGGCCTCGGGCTCTCGTTCGTTCCGCTGACGCTGACCGCCACCTCTGGCGAGCAGGAGGAAGACCAGGGCCTCGCATCGGGCGTGTTCAACACCAGCCAGCAAGTGGGCGGCGCCGTCGGCCTGGCCGTACTGGCGGCCATTGCCTCGGCGGTGACAGCGAACGCGAGCACCGGCGACCGGGCTGCCGCGCTTGTATCGGGGTACACGACGGCTTTCACCGTAGCTGCCGGCATCACTCTTACCGCCGTGATCGTCGTGATCGTCTTCCTACCGTTGCACAGGGCACCGGCGAGCACCGGGGCGGCTGATCCCGGCTGACGAGCCCCACTCGCGAACCCGGCCACAGCGGTGACAGAATGGCTTGCGTTCGCTCATACCGTCCGGGTTAGGCGATGCTGCCTCACCCGGCCCGATGAGAGGTCGCGCACTATCCAATTCCAGACAGAGGGAAGGTGACAGCAATGGCCACGGTGCTGTGTGTCCTGTATGACGATCCGGTCGACGGGTACCCACCGTCGTATGCACGTGACGACGTACCCATGATCGAGCGTTACAACGACGGCCAGACGACACCGACCCCGTCTGCGCTGGGCTTCACTCCCGGTGAGCTCGTCGGCTGCATGTCTGGCGAGCTGGGCTTGCGCGAGTTCCTCGAGAGCGCGGGGCACGAGCTGATCGTGACCTCCGACAAGGAGGGCCCCGATTCTGTGTTCGAGCACGAGCTGCCGCGCGCCGATGTCGTCATCTCCCAGCCCTTCTGGCCGGCGTACATGACCAGAGAGCGATTCGCCAAGGCGCCGAACCTGAAGCTCGTCGTTACGGCGGGCATCGGCTCCGACCACACCGACCTGGGGGAGGCGATCGCGCGCGGTGTCACAGTGGCCGAGGTCACCTACTCGAACAGCATCAGCGTGTCAGAGCACGTAGTGATGATGATCCTGTCGCTGGTGCGCAACTACATCCCATCCCACAAGTGGGTGCTCGATGGCGGTTGGAACATCGCCGATTGCGTGTCTCGTTCCTATGACTTGGAGGGCATGCAAGTCGGTACGGTCGCAGCCGGTCGCATCGGCTCGGCGGTGCTGCGACGGCTCAAGCCGTTCGACGTGGGCCTGCACTACACCGACCGCCATCGCCTGCCCGACGAGGTCGAGCGCGAGCTGGGCGTCACTTTCCATGCCGACCCTGCCTCGATGGTCGAAGTGTGCGACGTGGTGACGATCAACGCCCCGCTTCACCCAGAGACCGAAAACCTGTTCGACGACGAGATGCTTGCGAGGATGAAACGCGGCGCCTACCTGATCAACACCGCGCGGGGCAAGATCTGCGAGCGCGACGCCATCGTGCGGGCGTGTGCGAGCGGCCAGCTCGCCGGCTACGCGGGCGATGTGTGGTTCCCGCAGCCGCCGCCGAGAGAGCACCCGTGGCGGTCGATGCCACACCACGGCATGACGCCGCACATCTCTGGCACGAGCCTGTCGGCACAGACCCGCTACGCGGCCGGCACGCGCGAGATCCTCGAGTGCTGGTTCGACGACCGCCCGATCCGCGACGAGTACCTGATCGTCGACGGCGGCATGCTCGCCGGCACCGGCGCGCACTCCTACAGCGCGGGCGACAGCACCGGCGGCTCTGAGGAGGCAGCACGATGACGTCCGAGCCGGTGGACCACAATCACCTCCTGCTGATCGGCGCCGGACCAGGAGTCGGCGCCGCCGTGGTCCGGCGCTTCGGCCGCGAGGGCTTCCGCAGCACACTCATCTCCCGCGGCGGAACGCTCGACCAGCTCGCCGCTGAACTGCGCAGCGGCGGCCTCGAGATAGAGGCGATCGCCGCGGATATCGAGGATCTGGAGAGCTACCGCGAGACGCTCGAGCGGATCTTCAGCGTCCCTGGTGCCCCCGGTGTCGTCGTGTACAACGCTGCCCTGCCAGACCCA
>Ga0209624_10001659_pt1 | contig 17200 bp, 13 predicted proteins | sample JacPinW_OM2H0_O1_FD_188565 | JGI IMG/M metagenome (GOLD analysis project Ga0209624, IMG submission 188565) | Forest soil microbial communities from Algoma, Ontario, Canada - Jack Pine, Ontario site 1_JW_OM2H0_O1 (SPAdes) (version 2) | ecosystem: Environmental > Terrestrial > Soil > Boreal...
GGCAGCCCTCGCCATTCACCTGGCCGGCAGCCTGACTTCGCCCAGCCAGGCCGCGCTGCGGGCCGAGCAGGCGGCCCAGATCGACGCCTCGCTGGCAACCCTCAGCCCCGTCGATCGCGAGATCCTCGCACTGCGGCACTTCGAGGAGCTGAGCAACAGCGAAGCCGCCCAGGTGCTCGGCATGACGACGCAGGCCGCCAGCATGCGATACGTGCGGGCACTGACGCGGCTCCGCGAAGTTTTGCCCGTGTCGCAACTCTCGGCGACGCCGGGCGCTCCCTGACGGAATGGGCCGGGAAGGACCCGCGCAGAATCATGGCGGACGAAACGCAATTTGCCACCGATATCTATGGCCTGCCCTCGGGCCGGCCGAGCAACGCCACGCAAGATCGCGACCCGCTCGAAGTCTTGGCCAGCGAATTCGTCGCCTCACTGCGGCAAGGCGAGGAGCCGGGCATCGACGCAGTGGCTGTCGCGCATCCCGAACTGGCGGCCGAAATCCACGACCTGTTTCCCCTGCTGGCCGCGATGGAAGGCTGGAAGGCCTACCGGGAAACGACGTCGTACGAACATCGGTCGCTCGATACGCTGCCGGGTGGGCAGTTCGGCGACTTTCGCGTCATCCGCGAGATCGGACGTGGCGGCATGGGCGTGGTCTTCGAGGCGGAGGAACTGAACTCGGCCCGTCGCGTCGCCATCAAGGTCTTGCCCTTCCTCAAGTCCGACGCGCGACGAGCCCTCTTCCAGCGCGAAGCCAGCACGGCGGCCCGGCTCTGGCATCCGCACGTCGTCCCCGTCTACAGCTTCGGCGAGCACCAAGGGCTCTGCTATTACTCGATGCGGCTCGTGCGTGGCGTCGCCCTCAATTGGGTCATCGATCGCCTCTCGGGACACGAAGGGGCCGTCGCCGCCAGCGATGTCTCGCAGGGGTTCGATGGACCCGCCGAAGATCAACACGAATCGCACGCTCAAACCGACGCGAAGTTTCCGCCCGGTCGTCTGCCGATCGTCGCCTGGCGGATCGCGCGCAACTCGTGGTTCGAGATTGCCCGCATCGGAGCGCAGGTGGCCGACGCGCTCGACTATGCCCACAAGAACGGCATCGTGCACGGGGACATCAAGCCGGGCAACCTGCTGCTCGACTCGGCGGCCAACGCCTGGGTGACCGACTTCGGCCTGTCGCGGAACGAGAGCGAGCCGCTCGAGGCGTCGTCCGGCTTGGTCGGCACGTTGCGCTACCTGGCACCGGAACAACTGTCGGGGCACGCGGATGTCCGCACCGACATTTACGCGCTGGGCGTCACGCTCTTTGAACTATCCACGCGGACGGCGGCGTTCGGCCCGGCCCACCTGTCATTGCTGATGGACCCGCAACGACGACCCGAGCTGCCCCGCGCCCGACACGTGAACCCCAAGATTCCGCGCGACTTGGAAGCCATCGTCTTCAAGGCCACGGCTAAGGATCCGGCCGCCCGCTACGCCTCGGCCGCCAGCCTGCGCGACGACCTGTTGCGCTTTCTCGGCGGACGCCCCGTCCGCGCCCGCGGACCGGCCGGCTGGCTGCGTCTACTGTTTTAGATCTCGATCGTCTAGATCTCGATCTTCATCAGCGAGCAACTCTTGGCGTAGCCGATCGTGCGTTTGACGAGCGGGAACGTGCGCGCGACCGCCATTCCCAGGCCCAGCTCGATCAGCCCTTCGTCGCCGTAGTGTTGGCGCACCCGCTCGCGCAGCGTTTCGTCTTCGCCGCCGGACACAACCGACTCGGCGAAGTGATAGACATCAGCCAACTGGGACGGCAGGCGATCGGGCTGCCGATCGTAGACGGCGCGGAGAATGTCCGGCGATACGCCGTCGTGTTTGGCGAAGTTGATTCCGATCTGCACGCAGGGCCCGCAGTCCTCCGACCGGGCGGCAACCAGGTGGGCCACGGCCGAAGCGTCTGCCGGCAACGCGTTGCGATATTGAGCGAGCTTTCCAAGCTTGCCGAATTTCAGGAAGGCCTTTGGCGAGACGTTGGCCATCCACCGCGCGTACTCAGCCGAGACGCCCGATTTCTTCTCGAACGAGTCGATCCAGCGGAAGAGGAATCGCCGCATAAGGCCGCGGGGCTGGATTCTCTGCTCGTCCTGTTCGGTGCGAGTTGATTTGGGAGCAACTGTGGTTGACATGGAAGGCTCCTTAGCAATCGCGTCTCTTAGGGAGACATCAAGGCGAAACCGTCGAAAAGACAAAATCAACGAACAGGAGGTAACAGAGCGTCATAAACACGCCTCGAACTTGATCTCTCTGTTTCCTCGGTTCACTCCTGTTCAAAATCTTTTTGCCTCCTCCGGCATTTTGTTTACACACGTCTAGGGCAGCGTCACGCGGCCTCCCGACGAGACCAGCGTTTGACCCGTCATAAAGCTCGAGCGCTCGCTGAGGAGAAAGCAGGCCAGTTCGGCGATTTCCTCCGGCCGGCCGAGCCGCCCCAGCGGCGTCTCCTTTTTGATCTGGGCAATTTGCTCGTCTTTGAGCACGTGGGCCATCTCGGTTTCGATCAGACCGGGAGCGATGCAATTCACGCGCACGCCGTGCGGAGCAAAAGCGTCGGAGCAGCAGCGGGCCAGCGCGATCACTCCCGCCTTCGACGACGCGTAGTGAATCTGCAAGGCTCGCGGCCGCAGCGCGGCCACCGACGAGATCAGCACGATCCGGCCGAATCCGCGGCTGATCATTTCGTCCTTGACCGCAAACACCACGCGGAACGTGCCGTTCAGATTGGCGTCGATCGTTTCGAACCAGCGCTCATAGGTCAGCTCGGTGTGCGGCGCGATGTTGCTGACGGCCCCGCAATGGGCCAAGAGGTCGATTGCTCCCAGTTCGCGGCGGGCATCGCTGAATAGCGTGTCGATCTGCTGCTGATTGGCAACGTCGCACGGGCCGCAGATCGATTTGCAGCCCAGGCTGCGAATTTCGGCGACGACTTTTTCCGCCGTCTCCCGCCGAGTGGCATAGCCGATGGCCACGTCCGCGCCGCCGCGGGCCAGCTGCAGGGCTGTCGCGCGGCCAATTCCGCGCGAACCGCCGGTAACGAGTGCCACGCGATTCTCGAACTCTCCCGGCATGCTCGACATTCCTCCACGCGTGGACCAGCTTGTTCTGGAGTGCGGTGGGCGTGCGTCCGGAGGGCCTCGAACTGGCGTCGGGCTGAACCTTCGCCGCCTGCTTGCATTATAGTAGTCGCAACCGTTTCGGAATTCCGTCGAGGCGAAAGACTGCGCATGTCGCACGCGTTCATTTCGATCGAGGAGCTGGCCGACCGCCTGGGCCGCGATCGGCGCGAAGTCGAAAAGCTCGTCAACCGCGGGCGGATTCCCGGTCGCAAGGTGGGAGGCATTTGGCAATTCCACCCGACCGAGATTCGCCACTGGGTCGAACAGGAGATGCGCGACTACTCGGAGCCGGAGCTGGCCGCGCTCGAAGAGGCGCAGCGACCAGCGGGGAGCGCCGAAGAGACGCCGGTGCTCAAGCGGATGGCGCTCGAGACGGTGCAAGTTCCGCTGCTCGGGCGGACGAAGCGGTCGGTGTTGGAAAGCTTGATCGAAATCGCCGGGCGTACGTGGCAGATCTGGGAGCCGGCGACCGTCCTGCACGCGGTGCTCGAACGCGAAGAGATTTTGTCGACCGGATTCGAGAACGGCGTGGCCATTCCGCACCCGCGCAATCCGCTCCCCGACGTGCTGGGCCGATCGGTCGTCGCCTTCGGCCGCACGCTCTCGGGAATTCCGTTCGGAGCGCCGCGGCGGCAGTTGACCGACGTGTTCTTTCTGGTGCTCTGCCGCGACTCGCGGGCCCATCTCAGTGTGCTGGCCCGGCTCGGCCGCATGCTTCAGACGCCTGGATTCCTCGACGAACTCCGCGCGGCCGAAACTAGCGAAGCGGCCTACGGCGTGATCGCGCGGGCCGACCAGGCGCTCGGCGGCGAGTAACCGGCTGGTCGCTCGATTGGAATGCGAACCGAGCCGCCTTTAGCATGCGATGCAATGCCGAAGGCGCAAAACGACCCAAGTGACCCGAATGACCGCCCGTTTACGGCGACTCGCTGGAGCATGGTGGTGGCGGCGGGCCATCGATCTTCGCCGGAATCGCAACGGGCGCTCGAATCGCTCTGCCAAACCTATTGGTATCCGCTCTACGCCTACGTCCGCCGCCGTGTCCCGGACGTTCACGAAGCTCAAGATCTGACGCAGGCGTTCTTTGCGTCGCTCTTGGAAAGGAATACCTTGAAGGCGGCTGACCAACAGCGCGGCAGGTTCCGTTCGTTCCTGCTGACGGCGTTTCAGCATTTCCTTGCCGACGAGTGGGACAAAGCGAGGGCGCAAAAGCGAGGAGGCGGGCGGCGCTCGATCCCGTTGGACCTTGAAGCAGGTGAAACTCGATTCGGGCGCGTCCCCGCGGACGACCAAAGTCCGGAGCGGCTCTACGAAAGGCAGTGGGCTTTGGCCTTCCTCGACCACGTTTTGACCCGTTTAGCGGACGAATTCGCGGCCAAAGGGAAAGCGAAGCACTTCCGAGCGATGAAGCCCTTTCTTGTGGGCGAGGCGGAAGGCGACAGCCACGAAATGATCGCCCAGGCTCTAGAGCTGAGTGCGGCAGCCGCCAAAGTTGCCATCCATCGAGCGCGCCGGCGATATCGGGAGATCTTGCGGGCTGAGATCGCCGAGACGGTGGCCCGACCCGACGAGGTCGATGACGAGATTCGCCACCTGAAAGCGGCCCTCGGCTGAAATCTGCAAAAATTCCCAGAAAATGCTGTAACGGAGACCGGCATTTTCCTTAGAAGAGGGTGACTGAGATCAGGAACCCTGACGTGTCCGACAATCGCCACTGCCCGAAATGCGGAGCCGAGCTGTCGCCCGATGCGGCACAAGGGCTGTGCCCGAAGTGTTTGCTCGACGCGGGGCTCGAAAGCCAAGCAGCGGGAGCCGCGGGGCAAGCGCCGACCGGGCCATTCGTCACGCCAAGCCAGGCGGCGTCCCCGACGATCTCTCCTCCGCAACGGTTCCCGACTCCCTATCTGGAATCGCTCGCCCGGCAGTTCCCGCACCTCGATAGCTTTGAGCACCTCGGCCAGGGAGGCATGGGAGTCGTCTATAAAGCGCGGCAGCGGCAGCTCGACCGAATCGTCGCTGTGAAACTTCTGCCGCCGTCCGTCGGCGAAGAACCGGCCTTCGCCGAGCGATTCACCCGCGAGGCGCAGGCGCTGGCCCGACTCAACCACTCCAACATTGTGCAGGTCTACGATTTTGGCCGGACCGAGGAGTATTTCTATTTCGTGATGGAGTACGTCGACGGCGTCAACCTGCGGGCCCTCATTCGCGATCACAAGCTCGATCCGGAAGCAGCGCTCAAGATCGTGCCGCAGATCTGCGAAGCCCTGCAGTTCGCGCACGACGAGGGAATCGTTCACCGCGACATCAAGCCCGAAAATATCCTCGTCGACAAGAAGGGGCGAGTGAAGATCGCCGACTTTGGTCTGGCCAAGCTCCTCGGGCGCTCCGCCGACGATTTGTCGCTGACCGGCACCGGCCAGTTGATGGGCACGCTGGGCTACATGGCGCCGGAGCAACTGCAACAGGCCCACAAGGTCGACCACCGGGCCGACATCTATTCGCTCGGCGTAGTTTTCTACGAGATGCTGACTGGCCACTTGCCGATCGGCCGGTTTGAGGCGCCGTCCAAGAAAGTGCAGGTGGACGTCCGCCTGGACGAGATCGTGCTGCGATCGCTGGAATCAGAACCAGACCGCCGATATCAGCACGCCAGCGACGTGAAAACGGACCTGGATTCGATCCACGACTCCGCTGCACGATATCGTCGATTCGGGTCGGACGACCAGGCATTCGCTTCGCGGCCCACCGAGCCGTTGAGCGAACAGGAAACCAAGCGACGTGAAGTACTCGCCCACCGCGCTCCCGCTTGGGTCGACTTGATTGCATTCGGCATGTTTCTTTGCGGCTGGATCTTCATGGGGGCGATGTGGAATCTCCGAAAGCCGGGATTGGCACTGGCGATTGCCGTCATGGCCGGTCTCACCTATGGCGCCCTGCGCTGGAAGCTGAAATACCTGCCGGACCTCCGCGCCGAGCTGTCGCGCCAATCGCGCTTTCGGAGGGGTGTGGCGCTCACCTGTGGGTTCCTGTGTTTTCTCGTGGCCATGCTGGCCGTGATGTCCGCCCACTTGAATTACTGGAATTCCTGGGACGTGCTCTCACAAGACTGGGTCATGAAAGCGCCGCCTATTGCCCGGGGAGCAGACGCCCGCGTGAAGTTTCCGTTGGACAAACTGAAGAGCCTCGCGGCCGACAAAACCGCGGATTTGCAAGTCGCGGGCGGGGGCGGCGGCGGAACCTGGGTCGTCTCCGGCTTAGAGATCGGCTGGGCGGTTTTCTGCATCGCGTGGGCACCGATGCTCGTCATCCTCGCCGTTCATTTCGGCATCGCCACGGGGCGCTATGGAAACACATGGAGATACGACGCGCAACCGAGCCTGTCCGTGACGGCTGTGCTGTTTTTGGCGTTGGCGTTCGCACACGTAGTCGACCACATTCGCTTTGACCAGAATTTTCCAGTGAGCAGCGTGACGATCTCGCGCTTCCCCGAGCGGGAAATTCGCGGGCCGTTAACCAGCGCGCAACTCGAAAGTGTTCTCAAGGGTTGGGCAACGGCAAACAGCTACACGAGCAGGTACCAGCGTTGGCTGGAAATTCAGAAAACAATCGACGGAGTACCTACGCCAGTCGGCGTAATCCGCATGGTCGAGCTGCGGCCGGTTGCGCCCTTTGACGCCTGGCACACCATCCAGGGTGGGCCCGCGTGGCGCGCTCTGCCGCCGCTCAATATCACCTGCGTATCGACCGACAAACCCGCGGAGACATTCGTTTCGGTCGACTTGGGGAGGATCACGCAGGGCTCGCCGGAGGAACAGACGTGGCCGGCCGTGCTCGACAGCCTCGCGGAGGCGATTCGCACCGGCTCGCCGGTCGTCAGCCCGGTGGTCCAAGATGAATTGCATCCCAACAACACCTGGACCCTGTTCTTCGCGTACGGCGGTGTCGCTTGTTGCGTGCTCGTCGCCCTCGTCGCCGGCGGAGTCGTAAAGTCTCCGCGATCAAAGGCAGGAGAGTGGTTGGAAGTCGGGGCACCCCAACTCCAACGGCTCGTGAAGTTCCAGACAACCGAGGCTTTTTCCTGGGCTTGTGCGATTACGGCCGTCTGCTTCGGCTCGATGGGGCTGTTTCTTTCGATGGTCATGTCCCGATTGTCCACGTCCTTCTCGTCGATCGTCTTAACGTTTCTTTTTGGCCTGGCCGGAGCGTTGGTCTTTGGATTCCTTGGGAGACGCGTCATGAAACACGCCATTCCGATTGCCCTCATTGTGATGGGCGGCCTGGAGTTCCTGGTTCCTGCTGTGAGTCACGCCTACGAGAACTCGGAAACCCGACGACTCATCGTTGAACTCAGCAAGAATCCCGGGCACGTCGATTCGAACGCATTTGGAAATTATCCGTTTAACTACGACGATACACCCTATTTCGTGTGCGGGACCTGGATGATATTGGGCGGCGCGGTGTGGGCACTCTTCGCGAACTTGTTCGGCCGGCTCTTCGGTGCGCGGCGCCCGAAAGGCGCGGGCACAGGCGGCAAGGTTCAAGAGCCGACGGGCGACGCGCGGCTCAAGTCTTGAAACAAGGCTGCGACCCCAACGCTGGTCTCGTTCTGAGCAACGGGTAAACCACCGACGTGGCTGTCGATGAACCAAACACGCCCGCGCCCGAGATGCGGAGCCGAGCTGTGTGGCTCGGAAGTGAGTGAACGGCCCGTCGACGGTCCAACTCAAAAACGCCGCGGACGGTCCTGGCCGAAGGTGGCAAAGCCGGCTGAATCGCCCAGCGGATCGACGTGGCCCATGTTGAGGGCAGCCAGCGTCTCGTTGATGTCGCGCAGCTCGCGGAGCAGATCGTTGAGATCGTGGTCCCCTTGAGCCATCACGCGGGCATCGTGCACGATCGGCACGTCGATCGGATCAGGCGGCGCCGGGACGGCCGCCGCGTTCGTCGTTTCGCTTGTGACGGCTGACGCGCGCGATGACAAATAGATGTTGAGCGCCCGCTCGAGGCTGGTCAGCCAGTCGCCCTTGCGGAAGCGGATTTCGCTGACGGTTTCGCCTTTGGCCATCCGCAGCAGCGTCTGCTCGAGCCGCACGAGAGGCCCAGCCACGCGATGCGTGCAGCGGATGACGTCCCAGATGAAGATCGGGCCGGCGGCAATCGCTCCGAAGATCAGCAGCCGATCCTGCCAGGCGAACGCTTCGTAGCGTTCGAGCAGAGTGGGCTGCGCGTCGTCGGCAGTGGGTTGTGACCCTTCCAGGTAGTTCACGAGGAAGAGCCCGTGAAACAGCAGGACATTGTAGGTGACCCAACCGATCGCCAATCGGCGAACGAGCGTGCCCTGCAACATCCCGCCCAGGTAGATCTTGCCGCGACGCGATTGAAACATGTTCATGGATTGGCCACGCTGCGAACGAAATCAGGGGAACGCAGTACCAGCTGTCCTCTCGAACCGGTGTTCGGGCACCGGACCGGCCTCTGATGTGGCCGTGCTGAAACATAGTTCGCGGGTTGACGTGCCAGCGGTCGAGGAGCAAGTTCGGGCCGGCCGCCTGCCCAAAAAAACGCACGATTCGTGACGAATCTACAGGCGGCGCCGTTATGTCCTGGCGGTTTTGACGACTTTAAGGGGGGTAGTGATGAGTGAAATCCCTTAGCGGGTCGCTCGCAGTCGGCGAACTTCGCGGACTCGGCTCCGTCGATGGGGTGCTTTTCCGTCGACCCCAATTGAATTACGATGAATTAACAGGCTTCTCTGCGTTTCTCCCCCCTCTTCCTTCGAACGGAACACGGTCTTCGATGTCCGTGGAGACTGACTTTGCCGGCCACGTTTCCGCGGAATCGGCCGGGCCCTTAATGCCGCTGGCCCCCGAGGCTGCGACGCAGCAGGAGGCCGGGGCGCCTTCCTCCGAGGCCTGCCCCACTCCGCTCGGCTGGGCGGAGGTCCTCGAATCGTTTCGCGCAGAAAGTACGCCCTGGACCGTCGACGTCGGCGGGAGCCTCCTGCAGGGACGGACTTTGGGTCGCGGTCAGCCGCTCTACTTCTTAAACGGCATCTCCGGCAACTGCGAACTCTTCTGCCTGTTGGCCTGGCTCTTACGAGATCAGTTCCGCTGCGTCCTGTTCGACTATCGCGATCGCGATTCACACGCGGCCAGCGGAGCGAGCGCAAAATCAGAACGACTGACCGTCGAACGGCTGGCCGACGATTTATTGGCCGTCGCCGACGCTCAGCACGATTCCACTTTCTGCGTCTTCGCCGCGCCCTTTGGCAGCTTGATCGCATTGGCCGCTTTGGCGGACCATCCGGAGCGCATCGAGCGGGCCATTCTGCTGGGGGGATTTGCCCGTCGCCGGCTGAGTCGGGTCGAGCGGACTCTGTGCCGCCTTGGACAGTTGCTGCCGGGCGACCTCTCTCGGGTTCCCCTCCGCGGCACGCTGCAGGTCGCCAGCCACCAGCGGGCGTTCCCGCCGTTTGACTACAGCCGGTGGGGGTTTTTCACCGCGAACACCAATCAAACGTCGATCCGCGATCTGGCCGATCGCGCCCGCCTGATGGACCGGACCGATCTGCGTGGCCGGCTGTCGCACGTCGAGCGGCCCGTCCTGCTGCTGCGCACCGAACACGAGGGAGCCGTCTCGGCAGCCGGCGAAGACGAGCTCGCCCGGGAACTGCCGCGGGCGACCAGCGAATCGCTGCCATTGGCCGGGCAACTGGCGTATCTCACGCATCCTCACCGCGTGGCGAAAGCCGTGCGATCGTTTCTGGGAGAGGCGACTTTTGAGCCTCGGCCCGCCTGCGAAGCGCTCGGACTCGACAATTCCTGCGGTGCCGACCATAAAGATGAATCCCATGACCGACGCAGCGCCTGACAAACTCGATTTGATCGCCGTCGGAGCCCATCCGGACGACGTGGAGATTGCCTGCGGCGGCACCCTCGCCCGGCTGGTCCAACAGGGGTACAAGGTTGGCATCGTCGACCTGACCGACGGCGAGCCGACGCCGGGCAGCCCGGGCCCTGAAGTGCGTCTGGCCGAAGCTCGCGAGGCCGCCCGCATTCTGGGTGTGCAGGTGCGGGTCACGCTGGAGCTGCCCAACCGCAAGCTGTTCGACTCGTTCGAGGCGCGGGTGGCGCTGGCGAAGGTCTTTCGGAAATATCGCCCGACGATCGTGATGGGCATTCACGACAAAACGCCGATGGCTTCGCCCGATCACTGGCAGGCGATGCAGATCACCGACGCCGGCATCTTCTATTCGCGGCTGACCAAGTGGGATGACCAATTCGATCATCTGCCGCCGCACACGGTGAAGCACCAACTCTGGTTCCCGCTCGGCTTTCCGTTGGCGCGATCGCAACCGACTTCTCAGTTTGTCGTGGATATTTCCGAGACGCTGTCGTTAAAATTGCAAGCGATCCGAGCCTACCAGACCCAGTTTCCTCCGACCAAAGAGCGGGTTTACCCTCTCATCGAGAGCTACAACCGTCTCTATGGGCAGAATGCCGGGTTTGAGGCCGGCGAGCTGTTCTATGCCACGTCTCTCTTGGGTGTGAAAGACCTGGTGCATTTCATTTCCGTTCGCACGCCGCAGCGCACGCCTTTGGAGCGCACCGAAGGATGATCGCCCACCGTCGACCTTATCCCACGGATGGCCACAAATCACCTCTCTGTATCACACGCAGGGCCTGAGAATTGCACAGCCCGGGAAGCAATCGACTTCAACTGCCGGATCGACCCGCGCTGACTTTCGATATCGCATGGTAATCACAATGCAGCTTCGCTGGGGTTTACGAACCATCACCGGCGATTACCGGGACAATAACGAAGATCGCGGCTTGGCCGACGAGCGGGGACGGTATTTCATCATCTGCGACGGGATGGGCGGCCAGGCAGCCGGCGAAAAAGCCAGCGAGATGACCGTCAAGCTGGTCTCCGACTACCTGGAAAAGCACCTCGACTTCGAGAAGGCCACCTCCGAAAAAGTCCGGCAAACCGTCGACGACGCGGTCCGCAACGCCAACGGGGAGATCATGGCCCTGGGCGAGGTTGACCCGCTCATGTGCAAGATGGGGACGACCATCGTGTTCCTCTTGTGTGTGGGTGGCAAAATCTATGTCGGCGGCGTGGGGGACAGTCCGGCCTTCCGGGTGGCGGGCGGCAAAATCGAGAAGCTGACCAAGGACCATTCGCTGACGCAGGCCCTGGTCGACGCCGGCACCATCACCCCCGACGAGGCCCGCACCCACCGCTTTAAGAACGTCCTCTGGCGGTACATCGGCACCAAAGAGGGGGGAACCGGCACCGACCCCAAGGAATTCCCCGTCGCCCCCGGTGAACGCTTCCTCCTCTGCTCCGACGGGGCCGTCGACGGCGTGTCCATCGACCAACTGAAGGCCCTGCTCGAGAAGGCGAACGACCCGCAGACCGCGGCCGACGCCGTCGTCGAAACGGCCCGCACGGCCGGCTCGCAGGACAACATCACCTCGCTGGTCGTGTTCGTCGGTTGACGGGGCCCTCGCCCCGGTTCGGCTGACGGGCCGTTGGCCCTGGGTTGGCTGACTACTCGGCCGGCCGACAGTCCCCGCTCCGCCTGCTCCCATCCCCCCGCCAGTGATGCGTTTTGGCAACATGCCGGCATGTTCGCTTCAGGAGCGCCAGTTGGGGCACTGCGCTTTCCCGGACGAGCGGTCAACTCCGTTTCCTTGGCCGGCTTTCCCAGCCGGACCGGGCTGGCTCTTGTGCAGAACCTCTTGAAACGCGGTAAGATTGCGAACGCTGGCAGACTCGATCAAAATAACAGAAGCTGCTGAAATTCTGGCCTTTTGCGTGCTAGTGAACCAGCACTTCCGCGGGTCGCATCGTACACGTTGTCGGCATGAGTCGGTAAAGTTGGGGGATTAGGCTTAGACAGTTGAGTGTAACGGTTGGGCGAAATCCCTCGGGTGAATAGACCCCGTTTAGTTTGGAGTTGGCTTATGAAATCGGGCTCCCGATTTCTTCTCGCGTCGTTCATTCTGACCCTCGGCCTCGGCGCGCGCGAGACCGCGCACGCCCAGCACCCGTCGCTGGCGGCCATCGCGGCCGCCAAGTCGGCGACTGCCAGCTCCGAGCGTCCCAAATCGAAGCTCGACCTGGTCACCGAAGGCATGAAGACGGCCGGCGAAAACGGTCTCTTCAAGATGTGGTACAACGATCAGCGCCTGCTGATCCTCATCAAGTCGAGCGACCTCGATAAGGAATTCATCGTCCTCACCTCGATCGCCAAGGGCATCAGCCGCAACGACGTCATCGGCGGCATGTACCTGGGCTTCGACGACGACGTGATCTGGGTCTTCAAGAAAGTCGGCGACAACCTGCATATCGTGCGGCGCAATGTCCGCTTCCTCGCCAGTCCGGGCACTCCCGAAGCCGACGCCGTCTCGATGGCCTACAGCGACAGCGTGCTCTACTCGCTGCCCATCGTCACCGATGCCGAAGGCGGGCACGTGGTCGACTTCACCCGCGCCTTCATGAACGACGACCAGATGATTGGCCGTTCGATCGGCGCACCCGGGCCCCCGTTCCACTTCGTCTCCGACCGCTCGACGTGGGCCAAGGTCAAAGTCTTCAAAGACAATGCCGAGCTCCGTGTGGCGGCCGTCTATAGCGGCATGCAAAACCTGCAGACGGTCATCGATCCGCGGGGCGTGCAGATTCAGGTCCACTACGGCATCAGCCGTCTTCCCGCCACCGATTATCGCCCGCGGAAGGCGGACGATCGCGTGGGCTACTTCCTCACCGTCCGCAAGAACTTCTCCGACAAGGAAGACGACCAGCACTTTGTCCGCTACATCAACCGCTGGAACCTCAAGAAGGAATCGCCCGAAAGCACCATCTCGGCCCCGGTGAAGCCGATCAAGTTCTATATCGAAGACACCGTTCCCAAGAACCTGCGGCCGTACGTCGCCGAGGGCATTCTCGAGTGGAACAAGGCCTTCGAGAAGCTGGGCTATTACAACGCGATCCACGTCGAGCAGCCGGGCGACTACGAAAAGTACAAAGAAGACATCGATCCGGAAGACATCAACTACAACTTCTTCCGCTGGATCACGGCGGAGGCCGGTTTCGCGATCGGGCCTTCCCGTGTGAATCCCAAGACGGGCGAAATCCTCGACGCCGACATTCTCTTCGACGACGGCTTCCTGCGGTATTGGAAGCAAGAGTACGAGGTGATGACGCCGCAGACGCTGGCAGAGCTGTTCGGGCATCCGACCGCCAGGCTCGCCGACGCGAACAAGCTGTTCGAAGAGGCCCATCAGGCACTGGAGCACGGTGCGAGCTGCCGGTGCACGTATTGTCGCGGCATGCAGCACCAGATGGGCTTTGCCGCCTCGGTGCTGATGGCCAAGGGGGCGACTGACGACAAGGGCAAGCTGCCCGAAGAATTCGTCCACCAGGCCCTCAAAGAAGTCGTGATGCACGAGGTCGGCCACACGCTCGGCCTGCGGCACAACTTCAAGGCCAGCGCGTGGAAAGATCTCAAGGAAATCAACGACAAGGCCAAGGCGCCGGGCCAGGCGACCGTTGGCAGCGTGATGGACTACGCTCCGCCCAATATCACGCCGGCCGGCGTCACCCAGGGTTACTACTACACGCCGACGATCGGTCCCTACGACTACTGGGCCATCGAATATGGCTACAAGGAATTCTCCGGCAGCGAATCGACCGAGCTGGCCAAGGTCGCGGCCCGCGGCACCGAGCCGGCCCTGCAATACGCGACAGACGAGGACGTCTTCTTCGGCAGCGACCCGCTGGTCAACTTGTTCGACCTCGGGCACGATCCGATGGATTTCGCCAATCGCCAGATGAAGCTGAGCACAGAGCTGATGCCCAAGCTGCTCGAACGCTCGGTGAAGAAGGGTGAGGGCTACCAGAAAGCCCGCCAGGCCTTCAACAAGATGTTCCAGGAATACTGGCGGACGGCTCAATATGCGGCCAAGTTCCCCGGCGGCGTATTCGTGAACCGCGACCACGACGGCGACCCGAATCAGCGTCCGCCCTTCACCATGGTGGACGTCAAGCAACAGCGCGAGGGGATGAAGCTGCTGGCTGAACACGTCTTCAGCGCACCCAAGTACGATCCGAAGCTGCTCAACTACCTGCCGGCGAGCCACTGGCTGCACTGGGGCATGGTGTTCCCGTCGCGTCTCGATTACCCGATTTACGAGACGGTTGGCGCCATGCAGGAATTCATCCTGTTCGATCTGCTCAATGCGCGAACTCTGCAGCGCCTCCACGACAACGAGTTGAAGGTCGTCGGCGACGGGGACCGCTACACCATGGCCGAACACGTGCGGACGCTCGTCGAGGCGATCTTCTCCGAGTGGAAAGAGGCCAAGCCGGGCAAGTACACGGATTCGACACCGTTCATCGCCGGCTTCCGCCGCAACCTGCAGCGGATGGCGCTGAGCGATCTGGCGTTCTTCGTGCAGGAATCGTTCAGCGGTCCGGAAGACATTCGGACGCTGGCGCGTATGCACCTCACCGCGCTTGACCAGCAGCTCTCGGCGCTGTTGCAGCCGACTGATCCGAAACTCAAGGACCTCAAGCTCGACGATTACTCGCGCGCCCATCTGCTGGACTCGCAGAAGCGGATCCATCAGATTCTCAACGCGCAATTGATTCTGCAATCCGTGGATTGATCGTTCATGAATGGACTCCGGACGGCGATCGGCTTCACGCTGGTGGCGGCCGGGTCCCTTGCGGTTCTGTGGCTCTCGAACCTGCCGCTGGGCGTCCCCGGCGAATGGGAATGGGATCGCATTCCCGTCGCGCGGGGCGAGTGGCTGGCTCTCGTCCTGGGCTGGCTGTCGGCCGGACTGGTCGGCGGTCTCTACATTGCGCTCGCGCTCTTGGGCTGCCGGCGAATCGGTGGCGCGTCGCGCGGGCTGGTGGCCGCCTGGCTGGCCGCCTTCACCGTTGGCGGCTTTGCCTGGCTGTGGGTGGTGCAGGACAGTCCGGCCGACCCGGCTTTCGGCATGGCGAAGACCGGCTGGGTGCTCTACTTCCGCGGCACCGAGGGCTACTTCGATCAGGCCCGCTACGAGATGCGGGACGTCCCCTCGTACCTCAAGGGCTACGAGCGACTGATGGCCCAGGGGGACGTGCTGCACCTGGGCACGCATCCCCCCGGACTGATGCTCTTTCACCGCGCGTGCCTCAACGCGTGCACCGATTCGCCCGCTCTTCGCGAACTGTTGCTGCGCACGCAGCCCGCGTCGTTTCGCGAGGCGATCGACCAGACCGAAGAATTCAATCGCGGGACTGACCACGCCCTGACGCCGACCGATCGGGCCGCGCTGTGGCTGGCCGCCCTGATCACGCAGGCCGTGGCCGCGGCGGCGCTCGTTCCGATCTATTTGCTCGCGCGGCGCGACCATCCGCGGCCAGTCGCCTGGCTGGCGGCTGCGCTTTGGCCACTGGTGCCCGCGCTCGCCATCTTCCTGCCGAAGTCCGACGCGCTACTTCCCTGCTTCGGCGCATGCTTTCTTTGGCTCTGGCTCGACGGCTTTCGGCACGGAAGGCTGGCGTTTTGTTTTCTGGCCGGCGCGCTGCTTTGGCTGACGATGTTTGTGAGCCTGGCCGTCCTGCCGATCGGGGCCGCCGCCTTCCTCCTCACGCTGTGGGAAGGCGCACTGTGCGCGAAAGCCGAACGGCCCGTGCTGCGAGTTCGCGATTGGGCCGCGCGGATCGGCGCAGCGGCCGTCGGTTGGGCGATTCCCGTCGGGCTCTTGGCGCTGGCCGGAGTCAACCTGCTCCGCGTCTGGAGCTGGAACTATCACAATCATGCCGGCTTCTATCAGCAGAACGTGCGAACCTACGGGCGCTGGCTCATTGCCAATCCGATCGAACTCGCCTTCGCCTTGGGCGCGCCGCTGGCGTTCGCGGCGATTTTGGGAATCGCGTTCGCGATTCGCGCGGGCTGGCGTCGACGGGCGGCGGGCCCAGCCTGGTGCCTGACTGCCGTCTGGGTTTTGCTCTGGCTCTCGGGAAAAAACATGGGCGAGGCCGCGCGGCTCTGGCTGATCCTCATGCCGTGGGCGGCCTGGTTGTCGGCGGGCTACTTCGAAGCGACGCTCAATCCGCACGCGCCGCCGGCAGAAGGCCGAGTTTCGCTCTGGCCGGCGCTCGCGCTCCTGGCGCTGCAGCTCGTGGTCTGCTTGGGGACGGTGACGCGGGTGACCGGCTTTCGCTGGAGCTAGTCCGCGCAAGTTTCGCGGCGCGCCATCGGATTTTTTGGAATTTTGTGATTGCGTCGCCGCCGCACCATTTGTATGGTTGTACTAATACAATTCAGATCGGTCGGTTTCTCGCGGGCGGCTCTTTCGCGTGCAAATTCACATTTCCTCCAGCGACGGCGTGGCGATCTACTTGCAGATCGTCAACCAGGTCAAATACCTGGTCGCCTCGGGGCGTTTGACGCCGGGGGCTGAGCTGCCGCCGATCCGTGTGCTGGCCGAGCGGCTGCTGATTAACCCGAGCACCGTCGCCCGCGCGTATCGCGAGCTGGAGGCCGCCGGCATCGTGGAGAAGCGGCGGACGGCCGGGACCTACGTCTCCGACCAGGGGTCGCCGCTGGCTCGCCGCGAACGCATGAAAATCCTCGCCGAGCGGATCGACGCCCTGCTCGCCGAAGCCCGGCAGATGAATATCACCTTGGAAGACGTCATTAAGCTGATCGAGCAACGCAACGCGGTCCTGCAAGCGTCGGCCGCTAAGAGCGATTCTGTCGAGGAATGACCATGCACGATCCCCTCCCCTCCGCTGCCCCGCCGATTGTCGACATTCGCCGACTGACCCGGCAGTTCGGCAACAAGACGGCCCTCGACGACGTGTCGCTCACCGTGCCGCGCGGCGGCGTCTTCGGCCTGATCGGCGGGAACGGTGCCGGCAAAACGACGATGATCAAGCACATCCTCGGACTGCTCAAGGCGCAATCTGGGACCGTGCGCGTCTTCGGGCTCGACCCGGTCGCCAATCCGGTCGGCACGCTGGGACGCATTGGC
>Ga0209624_10001660_pt1 | contig 17199 bp, 18 predicted proteins | sample JacPinW_OM2H0_O1_FD_188565 | JGI IMG/M metagenome (GOLD analysis project Ga0209624, IMG submission 188565) | Forest soil microbial communities from Algoma, Ontario, Canada - Jack Pine, Ontario site 1_JW_OM2H0_O1 (SPAdes) (version 2) | ecosystem: Environmental > Terrestrial > Soil > Boreal...
GACCTGGACGGAGAAGAGGGTGATGCCGGCGGCGATGAGATCGATGCCGGAGTGGGCGGCTTCGGAGAGCATGCCGAGAGAGCCGGTGAGGAGGCCGGTGAGGAGCTTGAGAAGAGTGACACCGAAGGCGGCGAGGACGGAGAAGAGCGCAGCGGAACGCTTGGCTTTGTGCTGGGTGGCGGCTTGTTCTGGCTTGGCCGTTGTGCTCATTTGGGAATGCTACATGGTGCGAGGTTAGGGTGCACGAGGTTGGTCAGGCGTGTTGACGGCTGCGTACGCCGGCGCGGAGATGAAACATGATTCCGACGCCGAAGAGCATGGGGAGGCTCATAAGGAGGAGGCCACGCTGGTAGTCGCCGGTAAGGTCTCGTGCGACGCCCATGGCGTAGGGGCCAAGGAAGCCGCCGACCATGCCGATCATGTTCACGGTTGCGATGCCTGCGGCAGCGGAGCGGCCCTGAAAGAAGCTGCCGGGCAACGACCAGAGCGGTCCCTGCATGGCGTTGTAAGCGATGATGAGGAGGCCGAGGGACGTGACAGTTGGGAGCGATGCCGCCGATAGCCCACAGGCCAGGAATCCGATGGAGATGAGGAGGGCCCAGGGGATGATGTGCAGGTAACGGGCGTAGGTGGTGTTGGGCGTGCGGCGCTGGATGCGGTCGGAGTACGCGGCGTTGCACAGCATGGCGGCTGCTCCGAGGATGTTGAGCGCGGCGATGATGAAGCCAACGCGGGTGGTGTTGAGGTGAGTGGCGCGCTGGACCATGTCCGGAGCGACGAAGGTGTAGGCGTAGGAGCTGGCAAGCATGAACATCTGAAAGAGGCCGATCTGCCAGACGCGCGAGTCGCTGAGGGCGGCACTGAGCGAGTGGCTGCGTGGGCCGGTGAGCGAGGGATCGTTGTGAACGGAGTCGATGATCCAGCGGCGCTCGGCTGCTGTGAGCCAGGGGGCCTGGGCGGGACCATCGGGGAGGCAGAAGAAGAAGACAACGCCGAGGAGAAGTGCGGGCAGGCCTTCGACGAGGAAGAGCCACTGCCAGCCGCGAAGGCCGAGGTGACCGTCGAGGTGGAAGAGTGCGCCGGCGATGGATCCCATGAAGACGGAGCTTAGGGGCAGCGAGATGTAGAAGCGGCTGATAGCGCGGGCTCGCAGATGGGGTGGGAACCATTGCATGAGGTAGAAGATGATTCCGGGGAAGAAGCCGGCTTCGGCCATGCCGAGCAGGAAGCGCATGGTGTAGAACTGCCACGGGGTGCGGACGAAGAGCATGCCCATGGCGAGCAATCCCCAGGTGACCATGATGCGGCTGAGCCAGCGGCGGGCGCCGAAGCGGTAGAGAAGGAGGTTGGAGGGGATCTCGCAGGCGGCGTAGCTGAGGAAGAAGAGGCCCGCGCCGAAGCCGTAAACGGTGGCGCTGAAGTGCAGGTCGCGGTTCATCTGGAGCGCGGCAAAGCTGATGTTGACGCGGTCCATAAACGCAGCGCCGTAGCCGAGAGCGATGAGAGGAATGAGGCGCAGGGTGGCCTTGCGCATGGCTGAGCGGCCGATAGCCTGACTGGCGGCTTCGGTGTCTTCGGGAGATTCGTCGATGATGGCGGACTGCGGTGTGGTCACGGTTGGGAACTCGTCGGAGACGGAATGATGGCGGGTGCAGTTATTTTTTGGGGCGTAGTGGAGCGAGGATAGCATCGTCGGGTCGTGGGGCTTAGGATTTGGTGGCGTGGTAGAGGCCGGCGGTGCCGAGGGTGTAGCTGGTCCAGGTGGCGTCGGTGAAGCCGGCGGCGGCGATGAGTTGCAGCATGCGGGGTGGGCGGGGGAAGCGCTCGACTGAGGCGGGGAGATAGCTATAGGCGCGTGGGCTGCCTGAGATTATGGCGCCTAGTTTCGGAAGGACGGTTTTGAAGTAGAGGTTGTAGAGCGCGCCGACGATGCCTTCGGGCTGGTTGACTTCGAGGATGCCGAGTTGGCCTCCGGGGCGGAGAATGCGGTGGAGTTCGGCGAGGCCCTCTTCGTAGTTGGCGAGGTTGCGGAAGCCGAAGGCGGAGGTGACGAGATCGACGGAGGCGTCGGCTAAGGGCAAGTGGAGGGCGTCGGCTTCGATGGGGATGATGTTGTGTGTGGCGAACTTTTTGGCGCCGCGGGAGAGCATCTGGTGGGAGAAGTCTACGGCCAGGATGGGGGCTGCTTCGGGTGTGGTGGGGCGGTGTTGAAGGAGCGCGAGGGTCATGTCGCCGGTGCCGCAGCAGAGGTCGAGGGTGACGGTCTCGGGATGCTGAAGGATGGGGCGGAAGAGACGGGCGGTGCGGTTCCACCAGTAGCGGTCGATGCCGGCGGAGAGGAGGTGGTTGGCACGGTCGTAGGTTGGGGCGATGGTGTCGAACATCTGCTGGACGGAGTTGGCGGCGGCCTGCTCGGTGGTGATGCCGGCGGGGCGGGCTCCGGTGGAGCGTTCGTGTTCGGGTTTGGTGGGAGTGCTCATAGCTCTACTACTCAGACTCTTCGAACTTTATTGTTGATTATGACTACCCTGAGCTCCCACGCTCCACGTTCCGAACAGCTTGCGTCTGAAAAGCTGGAATACGGCAAGTTCGATAAGAATGGGGTAAAACCAAGTAATTTTCCAACGCTCAGCATGAGCAATAACCGTTACCCATATTGCGCAATGTGTTGTAAACAAAAAGGCGAGTAAAAGCCAAAATGATTTTTTCCTCAATAAATTACGGGAACCTTGAATGAAGTATCCAAATAAGATCGCAGTGAAGACTCCAAAGCCAATGCGTTTAACAAAAAAATCCCAACTCATGCCATTTGCAAACATGGCTAAGACTATTCCTATGATCACCGTGCAGATTGCCACGTAGAGAGCTAGATCTTTCAAGCGTTGCTGGAGTACTTTTTTCATCGGCGACTACGGCTTTCGGCGCATGAGGGTGAGCATGGATTCGGTGGCGACCAGGAGTTCGGGTTCGGTGACGTCGCGGACGATTTCGGTGCGACCTATGGCGGTGGGGAGGACGAAGGAGCGAATGCCGCTGCGGTTTTTCTTGTCTCGGGACGTTAGGGCCACTAGTTTGGCGGCGGTGGCTTTGAATGTCGGTAGGGGGCCGTAGCGGAGGATTAGATTTGTAACTCGTTCGGTGTCTTTTTGGGTGAGGGTGTTGCGCGCTCGAGCTACTTGCAGGGCGGCGATGCTGCCCCACGCTACCGCTTCGCCGTGGAGGAGTTGCTTGTAGTTGGTGGCGGCTTCGATGGCGTGGCCGATGGTGTGGCCGAAGTTGAGGATCATACGGAGGCCGGACTCTTTTTCGTCTTTGCTAACGACGTCGGCTTTGACTCGGACCGACGCGGCTACTACGTGCGCGAGTGGTTTGGGGTCTGCTCCCTTTTTTGTGTTGAGGATGGCGGCGGCGTTTTGCTCCATGTAACGGAAGAGTTTCGCGTCGTAGATGATGCCGGCTTTGATGGACTCCTGCAGGCCGGCGCGGAGTTGCGCGGGGGGGAGGGTGGCGAGGAGGTCGGTGTCGGCGAGGACGGCTTGCGGATGGTGGAAGCTGCCGATGAGATTTTTCCCGGTCGCGAGGTTGACGCCGGTTTTGCCACCGATGGAGGAGTCGACTTGCGCGAGAAGCGTGGTGGGGATTTGGACGTAGCGGATGCCGCGCATGTAGATGGCGGCGAGGAAGCCAGTGATGTCGCCGATGACGCCGCCACCGAAGGCGAGGAGGAGCGAGTCGCGGTCGGCTCCGGCGGTTGATAGTTGCTGGGCGAGGGATTCGACGCTGGAGAGGCGCTTGTGCGATTCGCCGCTTGGGAGAAAGAGAACGGTGGGCGATTCTTTGAAGGAGGCGAGGAAGGGCTTCGACCAGAGGGCCCAGATGTTGGGCGAGGTGATGACGAAGGGGCGGAAGGGCCTTTCGGGATTGAGCTTGCGGAGGCGGGGATGGAGGGTGCGGAGAAGGTTTGAGGCGATGGTGACGTCGTAGTTTGCCGAGGGCGTGTTGACAGGGATGACGGGCACGGTATGTCCATCGTATCGCACGACGATTGTCCTGCCGGACAGGCCCACTGCGCGTGGGGCGGCCACTTCGTGGCGTGTATACCTTGTCTCGCAGGGATTATTCGCGCAGGTCCTCCCGTTGGTCGGAAGAGAGATGATGATCCCGACCAACGGGAGGGCCACAATCGCTTGTCCAGGCAAGACAAGGTATACACACCACGAAGTGGTTCCGGTAGCATCGAGGTATGGAACGGTTTGATTTTCTGATAATTGGGGCGGGGATTGCGGGGCTGAGTGCGGCGATTCGGCTGGCGGATGTGGGTTCGGTACTGGTGGTGACCAAGGAAGAGCTGGCGGAGTCGAATACGGCTTATGCGCAGGGCGGGATCGCGGTGGCGATGGGGGGCGCGGAGGATGTCGCGCTGCATCTGGAAGACACGATGGCGGCTGGGGATGGGCTGGTGAATCGGGCGGCGGCGGCGGTGCTGGTTTCGCAGGGGCCTCGGAGGGTGGAGGAGCTGCTGACCTGGGGGACGGCGTTCGATCGGCATCCCACGAGCGAGGGCGGAGAGCTGATGCGGACGCGCGAAGGGGCACATAGCCGGTCGCGGATTCTGCATGCCAATGGCGATGCGACAGGGAAGGAGATTGCCGTATCGCTGCTGCGGCATGTGCGGGAGATCAAGACGATTGAGTTGATGGAGTGGACCACCAGCGTCGATTTGATAGTGGAAGGCGGGCGTGTGGTGGGAGCTACGCTGCTGGATGGCGAGGGTGGATTGCGGGTGGTGCAGGCGCGGTCGGTGCTGCTGGCGAGCGGCGGCGCGGGGCAGGTTTATAGCGATACGACGAATCCGCCGGTGGCTACGGGCGATGGGATTGCGATGGCTTACCGGGCGGGTGCGGCGGTGAGCGATATGGAGTTCTATCAGTTTCATCCGACGGCGTTCAGCGAGCTGGGGGCGCCGCGATTTTTGCTGAGTGAGGCGCTGCGGGGTGAGGGCGCTACGCTGGTGAATGCTAAAGGCGAGCGATTTATGGAGCGGTATCATCCGCTGCTGGAGCTCGCTCCGCGGGACGTGGTGGCGAGGGCGATCACGGTGGAGGGGATGGATGGGCCGGTGTATCTGGATATGCGGCATGTGAAGAAGGATTTGAAGACGCGGTTTCCGGGGATCTCGCGTTTTCTGGCCGGGTATCAGATGGAGCTGGGGAGGGACCTGATTCCGGTGCGGCCGGCGGCTCACTATTTGATGGGTGGGGTGAGGACGAATGTGCAGGGACGGAGCTCGCTGCCGGGGCTGTATGGGGCGGGTGAGGCGGCGTGTACCTGGGTGCATGGGGCGAATCGGCTGGCGAGTAATTCACTGCTGGAGGGGCTGGTGTTTGGGGCGCTCGCGGCGGAGACGATGATCGCGGAGATGCCGCAGGGTGAGGTTGTTTCAACGTCCGCACCGGCGGCTGCGTCTGTTGGGGTCAGCACGGAGGCTGCGACGGAACGGTGGATTGCGGAGCTGCGAGAGCTGATGTGGAGGTACGCCGGGCTGCTGCGCGACGCCAACGGATTGCGCCAGGCGCAGCATCGGTTGGAGGCGCTGGGGCGGACTATGCCGAGGGGACTGTTTCGGCGGGCGGTGGAGGCGCGGAATCTGCATACAGTGGCTGAGTTGATCGTGGCTTCGGCGCTGGGGCGCGAGGAGAGCAGAGGGGCGCACTACAGAAATGACTTTCCGCTGCATGATGCGGTGGCGAGACATTCGGTGATGCAGCAGGGAAGGCTGGAGTTTGTGGCTTAGCGTGGTGTGGAGGCTGTGCGATGAGGCGTGACAACGATCTTCGACGGGTGGTTGTTGCGCTGGTGGGGGCGTTCGTCAGCTTTTGTTTGGTGGCGGTCCTCGTTTACTGCTGGATGGTCGACGTCAGGGTGAATGGATTTCTGCACGGCGGTCCAGCGACGCTAGCGGCTGCCATGGCTGGATTGTTTAGCGGTGGATTGTTGGCGGTGGCGGTGCTGGTGACACTGCTGAGGTGGGGTAGTCGTCGCGAACGGCGTAAGTTGCAGTAGGGGTCGCGAAACCGGCATAGATTCTTCGGGAGCTCCGGAAGTCACAGGATCGTTAGGACGATTGGGATGAGGATGCCAGCTAGGAGGATGGCCGTGATCAGCAGCCAGTTGCGGAGGTATCTGTACGACATGTAAAGGCCGGTGAGGGTGGAGACAAAGAGGCCGATAGCGACCAGCAGGAAAAATATCTTTAGCGGAAGGGGGTTATGCGTCTTAGGCGCAGGTGCGTCTGGAGTTTTGGGCGGTGAGCTCGGCTGCGGCGGCACTGTGGAAGCTTTATCTGCGGCGGGTTTATCTGGAGGCGGGAGTTTTCTCGCGGGGACTACGGGAGTCTGCTTCTTGTGGATTTGGGCGAGGGTGACGGCCCAGGCGGGCGGTTTGTAGCTGCTGCCGCGGGTGGTTTCGTGCAGGCTGAAGGTCTGGAGGGCTCCGGTGAAGGCGAAGAAGAGCAGCGCCGGGGCAATGAATACGCCCAGGTAGAGGTGTAGCAGACGGGTGTACTTCAGAACGACGTGTGAAGAAGACATGGTCTTTCTTTTGTATGTGAAAAGTCGAAATACGACAAAGTTGAGTCCGATATCTACTCGCCTGGGAAACGGAAATGTTGAGGCTTAAGCGGATTTTGGTGAGGGCGAGAGCAGGGAAAGCACGATCGTGATGCCGAGGACGGCGACGATGACGGCCAGGGAGGTAATGGGACCGATGTCGAACCAGTGAGCGGACAGCATTTTGAGGGCGGCGAAGGCCAGGACGCCCGCAAGGCCGTAGTGCAGGAAGCGCATTTTAATGAGGAGTTGGGCGAGGAGGAAGTAGAGCGAGCGCAGGCCCATGACAGCCATGATGTTCGAGGTATAGGCCAGGAAGGGGCGGCGTGTGATGGAAAGGACAGCGGGGATGGAATCGAATGCGAAGACTATGTCGGTAAGTTCGATGGCGATCAGGGCGAGGCCGAGGACCGTCATCATGTGGCGACCGTCTTCAAGGACGAAGAATTTGTCCTGGCGGAGGCTGATGGGGTGGATGCGGGATACCCAGATGATCCAGCGCGGGGTATGGGTTTCGTCTTTTTTGCCGGAGGGAAGGACGAGGCGGATGGCGGCGGCGAGCAGGATGGCGGCGAAGAGATAGCTGATCCAGTCGAAGCGCGCGAGGAGGCTGAGGCCGGCCGCGATGAAGGCCCCGCGCAGAAAGATGGCTCCGAGGATTCCCCAGAAAAGGACCTTTGGCTGATGGTCGTGCTGGATTCCGAAGACGCGGAAGAGAAGAAGGAAGACGAAGAGGTTGTCGACGGAGAGCGACTCTTCGATCGCGTAGCCGGCGAGGTACTGGGTGCTGGATTGAGCGCCGAGTGTGTGGAAGAGGAAGACGGCAAAGGCGAGGGCAGCCGCGACCCAGAGGACAGTTGCGGCGACCGCGGTGGAGTAGGTCTTGGCCGGGCCTTGACGGCGGGCGTAGATCAGCTCGGTCGCGAGGAGTACGAGGATGAAGAGGTGGAAGCCTATCCAGTGGCTGATGGGAGTGGCGCCGAGCATCTCTTCTGGATGCTACAGGGCATCTGGGAAGATGCACAGTAAGGCGGCTGGCTCTGCTTGGCGGCGATGGGGAGAGCGGCCGCGGCTCTGGAAAGCGCATAAGGGGCGGATTGCTCGCCCAGGTGTTCGGTTAGTGAGTGCCCACGATCATGGAGTAGACCTCGTAAACGCCGACTGCGAGGACTGCCCAGAGTATGGACGACACGAAGAGGCTGCGGACGACATCGCCTACGGCATGGGTCTCGAAGAAGCCTGGCGGGGAGCTTCGACGGGAACCGCGATCGGCGAAGCTTTTGAACCGTGACTGTAGGGACGGGAACGTTGGTGTTTGCATTGTTTAGCCTCCATCGGCAGAAACACAGAGTAGGATGAGGGGCTCGTGACAGAAAATCCCTCGAAGGCAGTAGTCAATTACCCGTTCAGGGGATAAGGACGGCCTTTTCCACTGCCTGATTCAGCTTTTTGGTGACACGTTGTGCGGGGCAGCGTAGGATTTTGCGGTATTCAGGCCAACTATTTCCTACAAATCTGATTTTGGAGAACCCATGAAAACAGCGATTCGTTTTATTGCGATTGCGGCCGGTTTGCTGGTTGCACAAGCAGCGGTAGCTCAGGCGACGCCGCCGGCCGGCTCGACCGGACAGTGTAAGGACGGGACGTATTCGACGGCTGCAAGCAAATCAGGGGCGTGCCGTGGCCACCAGGGCGTGAAGGAGTGGTGCGGCTGCGGCGGCCCCGACGGGTAAGCCGGCATCCGCTGCTACCCCGCAGCCGGCGTCTGCTGCAGCAACTAAGACAGCTGCCGCCGCTCCGCCAGCTCCAACTCCTGCTCCAGCTGCTGCTCCAGCTCCTAAGGCTTCCACCGCCGCTAAGACTTCTCCTTCGGCCAAGGCTGCGGCAATGCCCCAGGCAGCCGGCGGCGGTCCGAGGCTGGTATGGGTCAATACGTCGAGTAACGTGTACCACTGCTATGGGTCCGACTACTACGGCAAGACCAAGGCGGGGTCGTACATGTCGGAGGCCGATGCGAAGGCAAAAGGCGCCCACCCGGACCATGGTAAGGCTTGCAGTAAATAGAGGCGGCTAATCGACGCCGGGAGACCGCGCCTCTGACGCCTTGTTTGGGCTTCAGGGGCGCTGGCCTTTAAGGGGGAGCGGTTCAGGGGCGCTGGTTGATCAGGCGGATCATCTCGAGGAAGAGGTCGCCGGAGATTTGCAGGGAGTGGGCGCTGATCTTGTCGAGGGTGTCCAGCTCGGTGTGGTGGTAGCCCCCCTCGGGGTGCTCCTGCGTAGGCGGACCGTAGTCGAGGTCGATGATATCGAGGACGGGGACGCCGCGCTGACGGAAGGGAAGGTGGTCGTCGCTGACCTCGGTCTCGTTTTTGAAGATGTAGGCGGAGTGGCCGGTGTTCTTTGCGGCGACCTTGAGCATGTCAAGCAGCCACGGAGTGGAGTTGGCATCGTGGTCGATGTTGAGGTCCTTGTCGGCGCACATGTCGGCGACGATGAAGGCTTTGATTTTGGCAAGGGTGCCGTCGGTGGCCCATTTGGCGGCGAGATGGCGGGTGCCGTAGAGCGAGTCGGAGTCGCTCCACTCCTTGACTGCCTCTTCGCCGTCGTCGAAGACCAGCCAGACGGAGCAGCCCTCAGGCGGATGGGTACGCAGAACGTCGCCGATCTCGATGAGCAGAGCAGTGGTGGCGGCGCCGTCGTTGGCTCCGTAAAAGTTGATGTCGCGCAGGGGGTAGTTTGTCTCGTAGTGCGTGGCCAGGACGATGACGCCATTTTTTTTGCCAGGGAAGCGCACGATGAAGTTGTGCATGGTCTGGAGGCCAGCCGGGGTATTGGTGGAGAAGGTGTCGGTTTCGAACTGACCCTTGGCGACTTCGGGTGCGAAGTGCTGCTTGATGAACTCCTCGGCCTTCGCGTGTCCGGGTGAGCCGTTGAATCGCTTGGGAGCGGCCTGAAGCAGTTGCTGGGTGAGGTTGTAGGCAGCCTGACCGTTGAAGCGCGCAGTGGTCGCGGGCTGCGCGAGAGCGGAAATGGCCAGGGTTGAGAGAAGAAGAACAAGCAAGTACAAAGGCGAAACGAGGGGATTCTTCGCTCCGCCTGGAATGGCGGGCGTTTGTAAGCGGGTGGGGCTGGTCATGCGGGCTTTTTCTCTCGGGCTTTGCGGCGGGCTGGGTGGACGAGGAAGGCGATGCCGACGCCGATCAGATAGAGGACCAGCATTGGAGTCGCGAAGAGGCACATGCCGATGGGGTCGGGTGTGGGACAGATGACGGCGGCGATGAGAAAGATGGCGAGGATGGCGTAACGGATGTGCTTGACGAGGAACTTGGCGTCGACGATGCCGAAGAGCGAGAGAAAGAAGATGAGAATGGGCAGCTCGAAGGTGATGCCGAGACCAAGGATGACGGCGAGGAAGAAGCTGGTGTAGTCCTCCGTGGTGATGATGGCGTGGAAGTTTTTGCCGAAGTCGAGGATGAGGACTTTAAGAGCGCCGGGCAGAACCCAGTGATAGCCGAACCACGCTCCGGCGAGAAAGAGCAGGACGGTCGCGCTCATGAAGGGGACGACGTAGCGCTTCTCGTTGGCGTACATGCCGGGCGCGATGAACAGCCAGAGCTGATAGAGGATGAAGGGGCTGGCGAAGATGGCTCCCATGACGAAGGAGGTCTTGAGGTAGAGATTGAGCGCGTCGGTAGGGTGGAGGATGCTGAGGCCGCCGAGGCCCAGGGCCGAATACGGCGCCATGATGTAGTCGTAGAGGCGGACGTGGAAGGAATACGCGACGGCGAAACCAGCGAGGAGGTAATAGACGGAGTAGATGAGGCGCTTGCGGAGCTCGGTGAGATGCTCCATGAGGCTCATGCCCGGTAGTTCGGCGCGGTCGCTGACGGCGGTGCGGACGCTATCGACCAGATCAGCCATGATGGGCGGCCTCGCTGGCTTCGATTTGTGCGCCCGGTTCGCGGTCGGGCGTGTGAGGAATGGAGTCGAGCAGAGGGGAGAGCGTCGAGTTGCTTACCGGAAGACCTGTGGAGGGCGGCATGAGGTTGAGTTCGCCGGAGGTTGCGATGGGAAGCGGCTCTGGGGTTGGTTCCGGCACTTGCTCCAAGGTCATCGACGCCAGGTGATCTTCGGTTCGTTCTTCGGTGGCGGGCGCGGCGATGGTGTTCTCGTTGTTCTCAGTGATGAGAGGTGTGACGGGCGCGGCGGCCTGCATCTCGGCGATCTTCTTCTGCTGCTCCTGCTGGTCGGCGATGCGTAGTTCGTCTTCCATCTGCATGCGGAACTCGTTGGAGGCGCGACGGAACTCGGCCATGAGTTTGCCTAACTGGCGGGCGAGTTCTGGCAGCTTCTTCGGCCCGAAGAGAATCAGGGCCAGGAAGACGAGGATGGCGCTGTCCTGAAAGCTAGGCATAAGTAAGTCTCATGATACGGCTTACGTGGCGAGGGAACAAATGGATGGGCAGTTGAGGCTGTTGTAAGATTTATAGTGCAGTGCTGCACGATGGAGAGAATGAGTGTGACATAAAAGATGCATCATTCGAGTGCAGGCTACGTCTAAAGAAATACGAGCGGCGACGATGGCCGCGAGTGAGTATGGGTTGCAACATCCCCGTGGGTTGGGTGCAGGTTCCGTTGGGCCGGCACAGTGAATCCACTGCAACTTAGCAGTGCATGCTTTCAACATCCCCGTCTCAGAGGCAAAATGACGGTATCGGCCACGCCGATGCCAGACGACCTTATGAGACTGAAGGCGGAGTACTTTGAACGGACTAATGGAAGAGGCGACGGCTACAGCCGTTGCAGAGAATGTTTCGGATACGTGTTCCCTCGATAATTACCTTGCGCAGCCGGACCACACGATGGATGCTCGCATCGCTGCCGCACGCGCGACGTTGGGAACGGACGTTGTTTTACTGGGGCACCACTATCAGCGCGATGAGGTAATTCGGTTTGCGGATTTTACCGGAGATAGCTACAAGCTCTCGAAGGTGGCCGCGGAGACCGATGCGAAGTACATGCTGTTCTGCGGAGTGCACTTTATGGCCGAGACGGCGGACGTGTTGGGACAGCCTTGGCAGCAGGTGATTCTGCCGGACCTGAACGCGGGCTGCTCGATGGCCGATATGGCGGAGATCGGTCAGGTGGAAGACTGCTGGGACTCGCTTGAACGCGCCGGGCTTACTGTGGAATCTACAGGTGGCCTGATTCCGTTGACTTACATGAACTCGGCTGCGGCGATTAAAGCATTCTGCGGCGAGCGCGGCGGGTTGGTTTGCACCTCCTCGAATGCTCGCGGGGCCTTTGAGTGGGCGTTTGCGCGGGCGGGAAAGATTTTGTTTTTGCCCGACCAGCATCTTGGCCGCAATACTGCTTTTGCGATGGGGATTCCGCTGAGCGAGATGGTGGTGTGGGATCCGTATCAGATTAACGGCGGCCTGAGTCCGGACCGGTTGAAGGCGGCGAAGGTGATTCTGTGGAAGGGACACTGCTCCGTGCATCAGCGCTTTCTGCCCGAGCACGTCGACCGCGTGCGCCGCGAGGAGCCAGGGATGCAGGTGATCGTGCATCCGGAGTGCCGCTGGGAGGTCTGCCAGAAGGCCGACGCCATTGGTTCGACGGAGCGCATCATCGAGGTGATCGAGCAGGCTCCCGCAGGATCGAGCTTTGCGGTGGGTACCGAGATTCACCTCGTCAATCGGTTGGCCAAGCGGTTTGCTCCGCTGGGTAAGCGGGTGATTACGCTCGATGACGCCGGGTGCCTGTGCACCACGATGTATCGAATTTCGCCGCAGCATCTGGCGTGGGCTCTGGAAAATCTGGTGGAGGGCCGTGTGGTCAATCGCATCAAGGTGGAGGATGATGTAAAAGAGTGGGCGCGGGTGGCGCTCGATCGCATGTTGGAGGTTTCGGTGGGAAAGGCGGGCGTTTGAGCAAGACGTTTACGTTGGGCGAGGCGCAGACGGTGTTGCCGGTGGTCGAAGCGTTGTTGCGCAGAGCGCAGGCAGCCGGTGTGCGAGCAGGCGAACTGGAGATGGAGATGCAGCAGTTGAGCCACAGGATTTTTCTGTCTGGCGGAATGTTCGTCGACGTGTCGGTCGCCGCACGCCGCCGGGCAGAGCGCGATAAGGTCGTGGAAGAGGCCAAGGACACCCTGGGCGAGATTGAGGAGATTGGCGTGCAGGTGAAGGACCTCGAGCAGGGGCTTCTGGATTTTCCGTGTGTACTGGATGGCAGGACGGTGCTGCTCTGTTGGAAGCTGGGTGAGAAGGAGATCGGCTACTGGCACGCTCCGGAGGATGGGTTCGAGGGGCGTAAGCCGCTGGATGCGCGGTTTGGCAAGACGGAGCGGGAACGGCTGAACTGAAGGCTGAGGAAAAGAAAAGATATCCACAGCATTCTTTATCGGACGATAATATTTATCGTTTACACTTCTACCTATGTTGGTGAACGAGACCAGATCGTTTCGTGAGCTCTGCCAGGAGAACGGCATTGCGGTGACGCACCAGCGGCAGGTGTTGTACGAAGTGATGAAGACGATGCATGGCCATCCGAGTCCGGAAGAGGTCTATGCGCGGGTGAAGAAGAAGGTGCCGGCGATCTCGCTGGCGACCGTTTACAAGAACATACATTTGTTTGTCGAAAGCGGTGTCTTCCGCGAGGTGAGCATGCATCATGGCTCGTTGCGCGTGGAGATGAACGACGAGGCGCATCACCATATGGTGTGCTCGAAGTGCAAGGCGATTACCGACATTGGAGAGAAAGAGCTTGGGCTGGTGTCGAAGCGCGACAAGCTGCCTGGCGGATTTCTGGTGGAGCGGTATGCAGTGGATGTCATTGGCATTTGTGCAAAGTGCCAACGAGCTTAGGGCGATTTCCTAACGAGTGTAAGAGGTGATTTATGGCAGAAGACTTGAAGAGCAAGCAGATGACTAGCGATGCCGGGCGACCGGTCGGCGACAACCAGAACTCCTTGACGGTCGGCAATCGTGGGCCGATCGTATTCGAAGACTATCTGTTGTTTGAAAAGATGGCGCACTTCAACCGCGAGCGCGTTCCCGAGCGTGTGGTGCATGCCAAGGGCTCGGCCGCGTATGGCACCTTCACCTGCACCAACCCTGACATGGCGAAGTACACCACCGCCAAGGTGTTCGAGAGGGGCAAGAAGACCCCGACGTTCCTGCGCTTTTCGACCGTTGGCGGAGAGAAGGGTTCGGCGGACTCAGAGCGCGATCCGCGTGGATTTGCGTTGAAGTTCTACACCGAGGAGGGCAACTGGGACCTGGTGGGCAACAATACGCCGGTGTTCTTTATCCGCGACCCTCTCAAGTTCAGCGACTTCATTCATACGCAGAAGCGCGATCCGCAGACCAACCTGAAGTCGCCGACGATGATGTGGGACTTCTGGTCGCTCTCGCCAGAGAGCCTGCACCAGGTCACCATCCTGTTCTCCGATCGCGGCACTCCCGATGGCTATCGCCACATGAATGGGTACGGCAGCCACACCTTCTCGATGATCAATGCGAAGAACGAGCTGTTCTATGTGAAGTACCACTTCAAGACCAAGCAGGGGATCAAGAACTTCACCCGCGAAGAGGCCGACCACATGAAGAGCGTGGACATGGACCACTCGCAGAACGACCTGTTCCATGCCATTGAGAAGGGTGACTTTCCCAAGTGGACGGTGCAGATTCAGATCATGCCCGAGGCTGAAGCTGAGACCTATCACATCAACCCGTTCGACCTGACCAAGATCTGGCCGCATGCGGACTACCCCGTGATCGAGATCGGTGAACTGGAGTTGAACCGCAACCCGGCGAACTACTTCGCCGAAGTGGAGCAGGCTGCCTTCGACCCCAAGAACATCGTCCACGGCCTGGGCTTCTCGCCGGACAAGATGCTGCAGGGACGCCTCATCAGCTACCCGGACGCGCACCGCTACCGTATCGGCGTCAACTACAACGTCCTGCCCGTCAACGCGCCTAAGTGCCCGTATGCCAGCTACAACCGGGACGGCAGCATGCGCTTCGACGACAACGGCGGCATCGGCCCGAACTACGAGCCCAACAGCTTCGGCGGACCGACACAGGACAAGAGGTACGTCGAGCGTCCTGTGACCTACGACACGGCGACCGTGGGACGTTACGATCACCGCGAGCATGACGGCGACTACTACACGCAGCCGGGAAATCTGTTCCGTCTGATGACGCCGGACGCGCAGGAGCGGTTGTGTGGGAACATTGCGGCTGGGCTAGGTCAGGTCGAGACGCGGATTCAGGACCTGCAGATCAATCACTTCTACAAGTGCGATCCGAAGTATGGCGAAGGTGTCGCCAAGGCCATCGGGCGCAGGATTGAAGAGATTGTGAAGAAGGAAGAGCTGGCTCACGCATAAGTAACCAATACAGACACAAAATAGAAGCGGCCACTCGTGGGCCGCTTTTATTTTCCTGCGGGTTATTTGGGCGACGGTGGTACCGGCGGCGCTGGCGCGGCTGCTTTGGGCGTGGCTGGTACGTTAGGGATGGGTTGGCCACCAGGGTTCCACTGTGGCTTCCATGTCGAGCCGGCGAGCCAGCGGATGGGGTCGATCATGGAGGCGATGGCGTTGGTCATGTGAGCGAAGTCGATGGTGCTGAGTTCGTCGCTGGGCTGATGGTAGTCCTTGTGGAGACCGAAGCTGGAGACGGTGTGTGCGACGATGCCTCGCTGGGCGAGGGCGTAGTTGTCGGATCTCCGGAAGAACTGTTCACTGGGGTGAGGATCGTTTACGAGACGAGCCCCGTGCTTGGCGAGTTCGGAGCCGAGGTTGGAGCGGTTGAAGCCGGTTAGCCAGAGCGTGCCTGCGGGAACGGCGGGGTCGGGCCGGCCGATCATCTCGAACTCGAGGTTGGCGATGATGCTGGACAGCGGCATGGGTGGGCGCTGGAGAAAGGCGCGGTTGCCGTAGCCGCCGAGCTCCTCTGAGCCGAAGAGGGCGAAGACGATGGTGCGGTGTGGCCGTGGCCCGGTGGCCAGAATGTGGGCGAGGGTGAGGACGGCGGTGGTTCCCGAGGCGTCATCGTCGGCGCCGTTGTAGTTGTTGTCGCCTTTGACGGCGGGACCGATGCCCAGATGGTCGAGGTGCGCGGTGAGCAGCACGACCTCGTTGGGCGAGGTGCTGCCGCGAAGGATGGCAACGGCGTTCCAGGTCTCTTTGCGCGGCGTGTCTTCGAACTTCGACAGGCGCTGCTGGACGCGCGCGGGCAGCGGATGAGGGAGCGGAGTTTTCTGCAGGAAGGTACCGTTGTCACCGCCAGGTTCGAGGCCCAGAGACTCGAACTGAGCGGCGGCGAAGAGGGCGGTGATGTGCTCGTCGCGGGTAGCCGAGCCGCGGCCGTGGAGCTCATCGTCGGCGAGAAACTCCATGTCGGCGTGAATTTCGCGCCCTGGTGCGGATAGCGGCGATGTCGTTTGGATCGTTGGTGCGTCGAATGAATGGACTTGCTGCCCGGACATCGTTGGAACGAGGAGAAGCAGGTAGGAGATTGTGGCTGGACCCAGATGCTGCAGATACGATCGATACATTGCGCAAATTATAGATGAGTACGGATGCAATTAACCCCGGGTGAATGTGACTGCTGCGAAGATAAAGACAAGAGGATGGCCTGAAGATGGAACGAGGAGTTGGAGACATGCGGCGGTGTCTGGTGGCGATGGTGGTGGTGTTGTTGTCGACTTTAGTGGGGTGCGGTAATTTTTTTGTTCCTCCGAACACTGGCAGCGGCGGCGGAAGCACGGGAGCCGCGACGGGGACCGTCTACGTCGCAAACCTAACGACGAGTTCGCTGAATGGGTTCGGGGTGGTTCCGGCGGTTGCGGCAGTTCCTGCAGTTCCGGCGACTGCGACTACTCCAGCCGTTCCAGCCGTTCCGGCCACCCCGGCAGCGTTGGCCGCGGTCCCGGGTCTACCAATGAAGTTGACGTATCAGCCAATATCGATGGTGGTGACTGCCAACAACACCTTTCTGTATGTAGGGTCAACTGGCGGGATCTACCTCTATGCGATCAACTCCAATGGATCTCTGACGATCCCCGCGGCAAATTCCAAGCCGGCGGGGGTGTTCGCCGTCTCGATGACAATCTCTCCGGATCAGCAATGGTTGATTGTGCTCGACGGGACGACGCAGCAGTTGGACATCTTTCAAATCAACGCGACCACGGGCGCGCTCAACTCATTGAACGCGCCTGCGGTCTACTCGATTCTCTCCGGGACGTGGGCTCCGACGTCGGTGGTCATCTCGCCGAATGGGCAGTTGATCTTTGCCGCGTTGGGTACGGCTGGCGATGTCGTCTTCACGTTCAATACGACCTCGGGGATAGCAGTGAGCGTCGCGAATCTGAACGTGCCGACGACGACTACGTCCGATTTCGGGCTGGCGGTTGATAGCAAGACGGCATACCTCTACATCGCGAGAAGCGGGACGCAGGGCGGCGTTGCCGTGTACACCATTGGAGGGAATGGAGCGTTGGCTGCGGTAACGGGCTCGCCGTTTGCTGCGGGATCGGGAACGTATGCCGTTCAACTGGACAGCACCGGGACCTATGTGTA
>Ga0209624_10001661_pt1 | contig 17193 bp, 17 predicted proteins | sample JacPinW_OM2H0_O1_FD_188565 | JGI IMG/M metagenome (GOLD analysis project Ga0209624, IMG submission 188565) | Forest soil microbial communities from Algoma, Ontario, Canada - Jack Pine, Ontario site 1_JW_OM2H0_O1 (SPAdes) (version 2) | ecosystem: Environmental > Terrestrial > Soil > Boreal...
TACCCATCATATCTCCCGCCGCTTCAACGAAGACTTGGAGAAGGTGCGCAACCAGGTGCTGCAGATGGGCGGGTTCGTCGAACAGCAGTTGCACAAGGCGATCACCGCCCTGGTCGAAGGCGACAGCCGCTTGGGTGAATCGGTCGCGACGGACGACTACAAAGTCAACGGCATGGAATTGTCGATCGACGAAGAGTGCAGCCGGATCCTCGCGATTCGCGCGCCGGCGGCCGGCGATCTGCGCGTCATCGTCGCCATCATCAAGACCATCACCGACCTTGAGCGCATCGGCGATGAGGGTGAAAAGATCGGCTATATTGCATCGCGCCTGGCCACGATGGAGCGGCCCGCGGACAAGTACCGCGAGGTCAAACACTTGGGCCGGCAGGTGGCGCAGATGGTGCACGATGCGCTGGACGCGTTCGCCCGCATGGACTCTCAGGCCGCGCTCAAGACCGCCCAAGAGGACAAAATGGTGGATGAGGAGTACGAGTCGATCCAGCGACAGTGCATCACCTTCATGATGGAAGACCCGCGCACCATCCGGCGCGCGCTCGAAATCATGTGGATCGTGCGTGCGTTGGAGCGCATCGGCGATCATGCGAAAAACATCTGCGAATATGTGATCTACATGGTGCATGGCAAGGATATTCGCCATTCCTCGCTCGAGGACGTGGCGAAGCAGATCGACGCGGCGCACGCCCTCATGCGCCGCTGATGACGGCGCGGCGCGGGAATCTTCTTGGATTTGTAGCCTGCGCGTGCTTGCTGGCGTACGCCTATTACGCGCAGTTCGTGCTGCATTTGGACCCCTGTCCGCTGTGCATTTTTCAGAGGATCGGGGTGTTCGCGTTGGGGGTGCTGTTCCTGATCGCGGCGCTTCACGATCCCGCAGCCTTCGGCAGACGGCTGTATGCGCTGCTGTTGTCGCTGGCCGCGCTGGCCACGATCGGCATCGCATGGCGCCAACTCTATATTCAGAGTTTGCCTCCCGGCAGCGTGCCGGCGTGCGGCGCATCGCTGGACTTCATGCTCAAGGTTTTTTCCTTGAGCGAGGTGTTGGTCAAGGTACTGACCGGGACCGCTGACTGCGCCCTGGTGACCTGGAGGTTCCTGGGGTTGGCGATGGCGGCGTGGGTGTTGATCAGCGCCGTGGTGCTGGGCGGATTCGGATTGTGGGTCAATCTGCGGCACCAGCGGCCCATCCTGCGCTTCTGATGTCGAGCACCCTGCAATTGACTCAGGCGTTGATTGGGCGACAGTCGGTCAGCCCGATCGATGGCGGATGTCAGACGCTGATGATTGAGCGGCTCGCGGCGGCAGGTTTCTCGGTCGAATCCCTGCGCTTTGGGGCGGTCGACAATTTTTGGGCCAAGCGCGGCAGCGGCGGTCCGGTGTTTTGTTTTGCCGGTCATACCGATGTCGTGCCCTCAGGGCCCCTCGATGAATGGCGCACCGATCCATTTGAGCCGGTGATCAAAGACGGACTCTTGTATGGGCGCGGCGCGGCCGACATGAAAAGCGGCCTCGCGGCGATGTTGACGGCCAGTGAAGAATTCGTCAGCCAATACCCGAAACACCGCGGCACGATTGCCTTCTTGATCACCAGCGATGAGGAGGGCCCTTCGGTCGACGGCACCCGGCGAGTCGTTGAGGTGCTGCGCGAACGTCAGGAGAGCATTGATTGGTGCCTGGTGGGCGAGCCCTCGAGCGAAAATACGCTGGGGGATACCATCAAGATCGGGCGCCGCGGCAGCTTGAGCGGTCGACTGACGGTGCACGGCATTCAGGGGCATATCGCCTATCCGCAACTCGCGGACAACCCGGTGCACGCCCTGGCGCCCGCGCTGGCGGAGCTCACGGCCCGCGTCTGGGATCGAGGCAATGAGCATTTTCAACCCACCACTTTTCAGGTGTCGAATATTTCAGCGGGAACCGGCGCACCGAATGTCATCCCGGGCGAACTGCGCGCACGTTTCAATCTGCGCTTCTCGACCGAGCAAACGATTGAAGGCCTGAAGCAGATCGTCGAAGAAATCTTAAAGAGGCACAAGGTTAAGTACACACTGGAATGGTTCATCTCCGGGCACCCGTTTTTCACCGTTCCCGGGATTCTGTCGCAGGCCGCGACCCGCGCCGTGCAAGAACAATTGCAGATTTGCCCTAAGTTGACGACCGGCGGAGGAACATCGGACGGGCGGTTCATCGCGCCCATGGGCGCTCAGGTCATCGAACTCGGTGTCATCAATGAATCCATCCACAAGGTGAACGAATGCGTGAGAGTGGAGGACATCGATCGTCTGCACTCCATTTATAGGCGCACCCTGGAACTCTTGCTTGCGTGACGGTGTCTCACGCGTGACACTGGGATGACCATGACCATGACCAAACCCACACGACTCTATGCACTGGCTCTTACGTGGCTCCTCGCGGCCGGGCTTTCCGGTTGTGTTGGGTTCGGCAAATGCGATCCCGCAAGTTGCACCAGCGATAAGCAAATTACCGCCGATGTGAACGCGTTGGTCAAGGAGCACCGCGAGCTGGGAGCTCCCGCGGCGTTTCACATACAGACGATCAACGGCATCGTTTACTTGAATGGCATCGTCGAAACGGATTTGGAGCGCCGCAGTTTCGAATCCCTGGTCATGCAGGTCCCGAACGTGAAGGACGTGGTGAACTCGCTGGAAGTTCGCAATGCCGGCCGATAGCGATCAGCGCAATTGTCTGGAAGTTAGGCGCCGCTAGAGCGCCTCAGGCGCGATACGGAGGGTCAGGCGCAGCGTTGTCCCTGAGCCAGGTGCGCTCTTGATCTCGAATGCCGCGCCGATCAGCTGCGCCTGCTCGCGAAGGCCGATCAATCCAAAATGGCCCGGCCGGGAAGCGGACGGATCGAAGCCCGCCCCATCGTCTTCCACCCGCAGCTCGAGTTGCGCGGCATCGACCATGCGCAGCGTGACGCGGACGGTGGAGGCTGCGGCGTGACGTTCGATATTGCGCAGCGCTTCTTCGGTCATGCGAAAAATGACTTCCGCGCGCTCATCGCCGAAGCGAGCCGCTGCCGTGTCCACGACGAATTCAACGTCAAGACCGGTGCGGTCCTTGAAGCGTTCGACGGCTTTTGACAGTGCCGGCCCGAGACCGGTGTCTCGCACCGAGTTGACGCGCATTTGCGAAATGGCCGAGCGCGCCTCATTCATCCCTGCCTGAGCCACTTCCTCTGCGCGCGCCAGCTCGTCCGCCAGGGAATCAGGATCATGAACCTGAAGTCTGCGCAGCAAACGCACTTCGCTCAGCATGGCCATCATCGAATGGGCCAGGGTGTCGTGCAGGTCGCGGGCAATTTGCAATCGTTCGCGCACGATGGCGGCATAGCGAGATTCCTCGGCGAGGCGTTCCACTTCTCGTGTCCTAACGGCGACCCGTCGTTCCAGTTCGCCACTTAAGTTCAACAGTTCGCTGCGCTCCTGATGCAAGTCATCCAGTATCTTGGCGAACACCGCGGCGAGTTGTGCAACTTCGTCGCGGCCGCTCGGCACCTCGATGCGCGCTATTTCACCGCGGCCCACTGCGGCCGCCGAGCGCGTCAAACTCTTCAGCCGGTTGGTAAGATGGCGCGCCCCCAGAGCGCCGAGAACGGCGGTCGCGAGTCCAAGGCAGATGGAAATCCAGACGATGCGAAAGGCCAAGGCATTGGCGCGCTGATAGACCATATCCTTCGGTTCGCTGAGCTGTACCTGCCATGCGTCACGAGCCTCTGCGCCCTCGATGCTCACCGCTGCGCGGGCGACTAGAACCGTTTGGCCGGTCGGCAGCCGCTCAAAACGCGGCGCGCCCGTCAGGTCTAGTGGCGGTTCGATTGGCGGTGCCTCATCGACCAGCACGCCACTCCACGGAGCATTGCGCAAGGCTTCAGGGCCGACCACAACCACGCCGGCCCGATTCAAGATCAGTGTTTGTGCGGACCCCCGCGCGTCCAAGGTATTGCTAAGGCGTTGCACGTCGGTCGACGCCCAATGCCAAGTCAAGTGCGCCGCAATCACGCCGACGATGCGTCCCGAATCATCTCTCACGGGTGCCGCCAGATCGCCGAGACGGGGCACCGCGCTTGCGCTCGTGAATGTTCCGATGACTCCGATCCAAGGTCTGCGCAGCCCTGCGGAAAACCACGGCGCCGTAGCGACATTGTCGCCGGAGCTTAAGTGATCGATGGAGTTCCCGCTTCCAGCGGTGGCCAGCACGACACCTGCGGCGTCCGCTACCGCGATCCATGCCAAATCGGGGTAAGCGGCTTTCAAGCGCTTAAAAGCCTCAACCGGCGGCGGCGAACCGCCCAGGGCGTGAATCGCCTCGAGCCGCATGCTCACTGCCTGGCCCAAATCCGAGCCCAGTTGATCGGTTTCGAGCACGAGCCTGCGCACGTGCTGTTGCACGACGATTTCCCGCGCGACCCCGCCCGCCCAAATGGATGCCGCAATGGCAAAGCTTGCCGCGAGCGCCACCATGAGCCAGATGATGCCGGCAACCAAGCTGTGCCGCGGATTGAGGTCGCGAAGCATCGTATATGATAATCCATGATTCGCATTCTCATCGCGGAGGACCACGCGCTCGTCAGGCGCGGCACGGTAGTGCTGCTCGCCACGGAGCCGGATATGGAAGTCGTCGGTCAGGCATGCGACGGAATCGAGGCGGTTGCGATGGCCGAACAGCTGCGTCCCGACGTCGTGCTCATGGACTTGCACATGCCGCGGCAGAGTGGCGTTGCGGCGACGCGTGAAATCACACGCAAACTGCCAGGCACTCAAGTATTGGTTTTGACCACACTGAACGATGACGAAACCGTGTTCGAAGCAGTTCGCGCGGGGGCTCACGGTTATTTGTTGAAGGACGTCACCGAACAGGAGCTGCTCGATACCATTCGCGCTTTGCGACGAGGCGAGTCCCGCTTGACACCGCAGATAGCGCGCAAGGTGATGGATCAGTTTCGCCTCCTGGCGGGCTCACCCAAGCTTGCGTCCGGTGAACATGCCGCAAACAACCTTGAGCCGAAAACGGAAGCACTGAGTGACAAAGAGGAAAAAATACTGCAGCTCATCACCGACGGGTTGAGCAATCGGCAAATCGCGGCTGCGATGTTTCTGGCCGAGGGCACGGTGAAGAACTATGTCAGCCGCATCATGGAGAAATTGCACGCCAATACGCGCACTGCCTTGGCGGTGATGTCCGTGAAGGCCAGGATTTGACGGCGCCGGCGCGGCGGAACAGAATCGCTGTTGAGTTTGTTGCAAAAATGTCACACATTAAGGTTGATGTTTGACGCGTATGTGATATATGTAGCTTCAAGTCCGAGAGCCAGTACAATTACGGACTAAAGAAAGCGTCACATTGATGTAACAATACGTCGATTAAATCCAACAATCGAAAACCGCGGGAGTTAATGCAATGCATATGTTTAATCTGCGCAAGTCAATTCTGGCCGCGGTAGGGGCCAGCGTCGCGCTGGGTGCCGCGCCGATTGTTCTTGCCGACAACGCTTCGGACATCCAAGCGCTCAAAGATCAAGTACGGGCGATGCAGCAAAAGATCGATCAACTGAGCAGCGAAACTACGCCCCCTGCTTTCAACCCGGCCACTGCGCCGCTTGATGAAAGAAAGCGTAAGGACACACCTGCCCTAACTTTCATGGGCGTTACTCTCTACGGTACGGTTGACGTAGGCATTGCCTACCTGACTCACGGTGCCCCCTTAAGCCAGACGTGGGCGCCCGGACTGCCTTACTTTGTGCAGAATTTCAGCAACCACTCGATCCTTTCGGCCGGTCCCAACGGACTCAGTCAATCAAAGGTCGGACTCTCGGGTGTTGAACCGTTGTGGGGTGACTTCACCGGCGTGTTCCGCCTGGAGACCGGATTCGATCCGACCTCCGGCAGACTGACAGACGGACCAGGCTCACTGGTCGCAGATAACGGCCGATCGGCGGCAACCAAGATTTCCGCCGGCGATTCCAGCCGCGCGGGTCAACCGTTCCAAGGTGCGGCTTACGCAGGCGTCAGTTCGAAGACATTCGGCACGCTCACCTTTGGCCGCCAGAACACACTGATGTCCGAAGCTCTCTCCAAGTACGATCCTCAACTGCAATCCAACGCGTTCTCGCCGATCGCTTTGCAGGGAACCGCCGGCGGCTTTGGCGATACGCAGGATAGAATTTTCGACTCCAGCGCAAAGTATGTGCTCAACGTGGGGCCGGCCCATGTCGGGTTCATCCATCAGTTCGGCAGCGACGGGTACATACCCGAAAGCTCCAACGAAGCGTCAATTGGCGCGGACATCGCCGGCCTGTCGGTTGATGCCATTTATGGCGTGGTACACGGCGCGGTCGCCGCGGCCTCGCTCAGCGCAGCGCAAGTGCCGACAGTGGCGCCCGGCTCTCTGGCCGCCACGATTTCGGACAACACCGGCTATGCCGGCCTCGCCAGCTACAACATGAAGGAAATCTTCCCCATCAAGTTCTATGCCGGATGGGAGCGCATCAAGTTCAACAATCCCGCGCACGCCATTCCCGCCGGGACTCAAGACATCGGCGGCTATATCATAAGCATCCCCAATAACGCGGCCTTCAATATCCAAAAGATATTGCAGATCTCCTGGGCCGGCGCGCGCTATACGCCGATTCCGGAGCTCGACCTGTCGGCCGCCTACTACATGTACAACCAGAAGAGCTTCGCTGCCAACGGCTGCAGCAACATCAGCGCTTCGTCCTGTGCGGGCGAATTGCATGATGCATCCTTGGTGGCTGACTATCACTGGACCAAGCGTTTTGACACCTACGCGGGCGTCAACTACTCGATCGTTCAAAACGGCCTCGCGAACGGCTATCTGTTCACGTCCGATTGGACCCCGATGGTCGGCGTGCGGTTTAACTTCTAAGTCGATATTGTTGCGGTTCATGGCGAGTCAGCCATGAACCGCATTTCCATTCGCTGCACTAATCAAGCTTCGGTCGTAGTGATACCCTAGCGCCCGACTTGGAATGTTGGATAACCGTTGCAATGATGGGGTGGAGCCGCCGCTCTGCCAACGCCTCAAAGTCTCGTTCCAATTCGCGATAGTTTTTAATCAAGGCGTCGCCAAATTCGGTAACTAGCATCCCGCCTCCGTCCTTGCCGCCCTTGCTTGCCACCGTCACGGGCTCCCGGAAGGATCGTTTCAGGCTCTCCACCAAGAGCCAAGCTCGACGGTAACTCATCCCAATGTTGCGCGCCCCTTGTGATAGCGAACCGCAATCTCGAATGGCTTCGAGCAGAAGGATTTTCCCCGGCCCAAGGCTTGAATTTTTCGCGAAATCGATTCTGAATCGAACAACGGGAGCGGCCATATCAATTCCTCCTCGCCACATCATAGCGAAGGCGAGTCCCTGTAAATCATCTCCTATCTGCCAGCCCGCCCCCAATCGGGACTATGGACTTTACGGGCATAATTTGGATATATATGATCGAATATAACGAATATAAATAATCGCGATAACCGCTGGTTTGGGGAAAGGATAACCGTGAAGAACTCAGTCCTGGCCTTGGTAGTCATGAGCGCATTCGCGGGCGTCGCGCACGCGGAGTCCGCCACCGATGGTCCAACCTCCGAAGCCTGCGCGAGCTTCCAGGAGTTCATCGCCACCGCTTGCCCGCTGACCTGGCACGGCATCACCATCTACGGCGCGTATGACGTCGGCGTGGGCTGGGTCAGCCACGGCTTGCCGGAAAACGGCTACAACTACGAAGGCGAATCTCTGGTCAACCGAAACGGCAATAACTCTCGATTCGTCCTTGCGCCGAACAACATGCAGCAGACGGGTTTAGGGCTCAAGGGCAAGATAGAGTTCATGGCCGACTGGTACGCGGTGTTCAACGCGTCGACCGGCGTCAATCCGCAGTCCGGCCAGCTCGCTAACATGGCAGCCACCAACACCACGAACAACGGCCTACCCCGGGGCGCCTATTCGGAAACCGGCGACGGTGCGCGCGCGGGCCAAGCCTTCAATGACGAACTCTATGCGGGCGCATCGTCCGCGTATTTCGGCACGTTGACCTTCGGTCGTCAGCGCTCTCTCGGTACAGATGCGATGCTCGCTTATGACCCGGCCGGCGGCGCCTATTCTTTTTCGTACATCGGGTACAACGGCACCATGGCCGGCGGCGGCGATACCGAGGACACCCGTTGGGACCAGGCCATCAAATATCGCGTGAGCTTAGGTCCGGTCCATTTCGGCGCGATGTATAAATTCGCAGACGGTTCAGGCGGCTGCTACTCCGCCGCCGCAACCTGGAGCGCCGCCACTTGTACATCGGAGCAGGCGCATAACACCGCCTATGGATTCGACCTGGGCGGAGAGTACGCCAAGTTCGCCGCCGATATCGTCTTCCAACATTACAACCAGGCGATCAGCGTACTCAACCCGTTGCTGGGGCCTGAGAGTCTGACGCAGCCGTATCAGTCGAACACCAACAGCATCAATACAAACCCCATCACCGGGAACAATGTGATCGGAACGAACAACACCGAATATGGCATCGTGACCGACAACACGGCCATCATGCTTGCTGCCAAGTATACGTGGGACCCGTTCAAGTTCTTTGCCGGCTACGAGCACATCCAGCAGTTCAACCCGTCGGATCCGTTGGGCGTGGGCGCTTCAGCCCAGGGCGGATATCTCTTGAGCGGCGTCGAAGACAACAATCTTGATCGTCCCAAGATCGTGCAGATCTGGTGGACGGGCGTGAAATACGCTTACGACATCAAAACCGACATCACTATGTCCTGGTACCATCAGCAGCAGAACGACTTCCGTCTTCCCCCCGACTGCTCGACCACCGCCGGTTTCCGGGCTTCCTGCGCGGGCACCCTCAATGAGTTTTCGCTGTATGCGGATCATCATTTCACCAAGCGTTTCGACGCTTATGCCGGAATTGCGTATTCCGACGTGAGCGGCGGTCTGGCCATCGCCATTCCGCACGGCCCCGGCGTCCCCTATCTCAATAAGAACAACACTGCACCGACAATTGGCGGTCGTTTCACGTTCTGATCCGTTGGGAACGTCTCGTTCTCGACACACGCCTAGGGACACGCGTAGGATCAGCCTTCTGAGGAAGCGGAAGGGGACCTCGCGATGAATAACACTGAAAAGAAACGCGGTGGATGGAGCTGGTGGTACCTGCTGTTCGTTGTGCAGTTCGCAGTCGCTCTTTGGCCGCCCTTTTACAATAAAGCCGAGCCTTACCTATTCGGAATTCCATTCTTCTATTGGTTCCAGCTGCTGTGGGTGATTGTCAGTGCCGTGTTCACGGCAGTCGTCTATTTCGCCGTCGAAGAATAAGAAAAACACAAGGGGACTTCGGTGCTGGAACTCAATTGGACTGCGTTGATAATTTTCATATTGTTATTTGGATTTATCACGTGGTTGGGCTTCGCAGCGGCTCGCTGGCGCCGCGGCGATCTGGATCAGCTGCATGAATGGGGCTTGGGAGGCCGGCGCTTCGGCACCGTGATCACCTGGTTCTTGGTCGGCGGCGATGTCTATACCGCGTACACGTTCATTGCCGTTCCCGCCTTGGCCTTTGGCGCCGGCGCGGTCGCATTCTTTGCGGTGCCTTACACCATCATCATTTATCCGTTGATGTTCCTGATATTTCGCCGCTTGTGGAATGTCTGCCACAAGCATGGCTACATCACGGCAGGCGATTTCGTCAAAGGTCGTTTCGGCAATCGTTGGCTGGCGCTGGCGGTGTGCGTGACCGGCATCGTCGCGACCATGCCCTACATCGCCTTGCAGCTGGTCGGTTTACAGGTGGTCATCGGTGCGATGGGCATATCCGGCACCGGATTGATGGCCGACATGCCCTTGTTCATCGCCTTTGTGATCCTGGCCGCCTTCACCTATTCGAGCGGCCTGCGCGCACCGGCCTCGATCGCCATCGTCAAGGACATCCTGATTTATGTGACCGCGATTGTCGCAGTCATTGTGATTCCATACGAACTCGGCGGATTCGGAAAAATATTCGCTGCCGTGCCCGCGCAAAAGCTGCTGCTGGCCGTTCCAGGTCCCAACACGACCGGCGCATACAGTGCCTATGCCACCTTGGCTCTAGGATCGGCCTTCGCGCTGTTCCTGTATCCGCATTCTCTGACGGGTATCTTGAGCGCGAGCAGCGGCAAGGTCATCCGCCGCAATGCAGCCATGCTGCCCGGCTACACCTTCATGCTCGGTCTGCTCGCGCTCTTTGGCTTCTTCGTCATTGCCAGCGGTGTCGACAAGCTTCCCGAATACGCGGCCGGCTTCAAGCAGTTCGGCAATAACTTTGCGGTCCCTGCGCTGCTGTTGCACAGCTTCCCGGCGTGGTTCGCGGGCGTGGCCTTTGCGGCCATCGGAATTGGCGCGCTGGTGCCGGCGGCCATCATGTCGATCGCCGCCGCGAATTTGTATACGCGCAATATTCATCGCGAGTTCATCAACAAAAATCCGACCGACAAGCAGGAATCGCACGTCGCCAAGTTGACCTCCCTCATCGTCAAGGTCGGGGCGCTGGTGTTTATTTTGTTTGTGCCCACCCAGTACGCAATTCAATTGCAGTTGCTGGGCGGCATTTGGATCATTCAGACGTTGCCGCCGGTGATGCTCGGAGCCTACACGCGCTGGTTCAATTCCTGGGCGATGCTGGTGGGCTGGGCAGTCGGCACCTTTGCGGGGACGTGGATGGCCATTTCGGTAAAACTGACGAACACCTTTCCGCTGCATGTCGGAGACCATACCTTTCCGGGGTACAGCGCGGTGTACAGCGTGATCCTCAACCTCGTCGTCGCAATCGTGCTGACGCCCATTTTCAATGCCATGGCCGCGAATAAGACTCCCGTCGATCAGACCGTGGCGGCCGACTATCAGGCCTGAGGCGAAGGGACTACCGCGGCGTCGCGGTTCTTAGCGACTCGCTCAAGCGATTTTGCGAAGCGACGGAGCATTCGCGAATCCGTCGCTGACGTCTATATCCATCACAACGGAAGTGACGTCCGCAACGCGGCGGGCGGCGAGTTCGGCATATCTCTTGATTGCTGGGTCACCAACGCGGCCGGCGAGCTTGACGACTCCGTGATGTACCTCGACGCCGATCGTGTCCTTCATGATCTTCCGGTCGCGATTCAGCTCAGCAAGAACTTCTTGTTGAATTTGCCTGTCGTTTTTCATCGGACCGCTCCTTCTCTGCCATTGATCAGGACCGAGCTATCTCACCGAAGCTCTACCGATCTCCGAAGCTCTCTGTCTCAGAGTAGACAGATTAGATCACTCAAAGTTTCCCGCAGCTCCGAGACGCGCACCTAATTGCGGCAGATATATTTTCGCGATTAACGGCAATTATTAGAAGTCGGCGGCTTTTTTTAATGTGCTTCGCATCGGTTTTTAATCTGGCCAGATTAATTTGCTCCGCACAGTTGGCGTCGGCCAAATCCAACAATCGGAAACATACTCAGCCATGAAAGTTGCGAATACGATTCTAGTAGGTTCGCTGTTGTCCGCCGGGCTGGCACATGCGCAGAGTGCCGTCGCCCCACCGGCGGATGATGATGCGCTGACTTATCGCGGCATTACCCTGTACGGTACTGTCGACCTCGGCATTCAGTATCAAACCCACGGCGCGCCTATCAGTGACTATTTTCCCGCGGGCAGCGCCGACATCGTGCAGAAAAACAGCAACCACTCGATCACCGGCGTCACGCCCAACAACTTGAGTCAATCGAAGATCGGCTTGCAGGGCATCGAAGCAATTGCCGGTGATTGGTCCGGAGTATTCAAGCTGGAGACGTTTTTCAACCCGCAGTCTGGCGAAATCAGCGATGCCCTCAAGTCATTGGTGCAAAACAACGGCCGCAGCGCGGCCTCGGGCACACAGACCACAAATTTGGATTCCAGCGTTGCGGGGCAGCCGTTTCAGCAAGCCTTTGCGGGCGTCAGTTCCAAGACATTCGGCACATTTACATTCGGCCGCCAAAACACATTGCTGGCGGACGGCATCGCGAAGTATGACCCCAATTTTGCCTCTCAGGCATTTTCCCTGATAGGGCTATCGGGAACCACGGCGGGAGCCGGCGACACCCAGGATCGGCGTCTCGACGGATCGCTAAAATACGTCGCCAAATTTGCGGATATCGCGCACTTCGGGGCGATGTTCAAGCCGAACGAAGGAAACGGAATCTCCAATTCGGCGTTTGAGGTCAGCGCAGGCGCTGAGTACGCGGGTGCATCGGTGGATGCTTACTACGTCAAAGTGCATGATGCCATTTCGGCGGCGCCGCTAAGCGCCGCTCAGGTCGCAGCACTTCCGGCATTGGGATTCTCGCCCAGCAATTCTCTGGCGGCGACGATTTCCGATAACACCAGTTTCAGCATTTTGGGTCTCTACAATCTCGGTGTAGTTAGATTCTTCGCAGGTTACGAGCACATCAGGTTCGAGAATCCGAGCGTGCCGCTTGCCGCCGGCTTCGACGACATCGGGGGCTACAAGCTGGCGTTCGTCAACAACACCGCGTTTCCACACGACAAGATTCAGCAGGTGTTTTGGGCCGGTGTGAAATACAAGGTGGTTCCGGACGTCGAACTCACCGCGGCCTACTATGGTTACAAGCAGAATGCCTATGGAACCGGCGCCGTGGCCGGCTGTTCGTCAACCATCGATGCGACTTGCAGCGGCAGTCTCGACGCCATTTCGTTCGACGCCGATTGGCGCTTGAGCAAGCGCTTCGATGCATATGCCGGTGTCATGTACACCGGCGTGCACGACGGCATGGCCAACGGATATGCGTTCCATACCAACGACATGAATCCCACGGTGGGCATCCGCTTTACATTTTAGCGACAGCGTCAACGCGGGCATTCTCCGCTCATTAGAGCGCAGACAATGTTTCTAATGTTCGGTTCGCCGATCTCTAATGTTGGTGCACTAACGTACTAAAGGAGTGGGCAGGAAATAAATCTCGTGAGTACAAGGAGCACGGAAATGATCAGTTACTCGCATCTCTCCACATTGACCTTCGCGTTCATTCTCACCGGTGTTCTTCCCGGCTGTGCGACAAACGCGAAATGCGCATCGACCGGTTGTCAGGGCGACGCCAAAATCACCGCTGCGGTGCAGGCTCTGTTTGACACGTATCCCGTATTGGAGCCCCCCAATCTACTCACTGTACAGACCTCGGATCGCGTCGTCTTCTTGAATGGTTTGGTTGCCACGGATTTGCAGCGTGACATGGCGGAGAGCGTCGCCCTTCGCGCTCCCGGCGTCGCGATGGTGGTTAATGGGATTGCCGTTACCGAGAGATGAGTGCAGTCATATCATCGTTTGGGGCTGTAAGAATCGTAGGCGACATTACCTTGATGGAAGGATGGACCTCCGACAATCCGGACAGAACATTCACAAATCAAGCATTTGAGATTCGTGCGCAGACCAAAAGCTCTCGACTCGGCAGAGACGGTCGTCTAATCGTCACGTGCCGCCCGATGAATGTCACGTGGTATGGCGGTAAGGCCGAATACTTGCAGAACATTACCCACGTGCGAATTGTAACGCGCGGTCAGGTGCTGGTTGATGAGTCACTGGATACGCAGCGCGCGCGCTCAAAGGCAGTGCCCGGTGGAACGAGTTTCGACGTGACGTCGCGGGCATAGAATCTCGATCAACAATGCTGACGCGAACACTCATGATCTCTCTGAGCGTCGGCCTGATTGGCGCCGGCGTTCTTCAGGGATGCGCGGCCATTGGGAAATGCGGGTTCGAGGGGTGTTTGGGGGATGCCGGCATCACGTCGCAAGTGCATGCGCGGTTGGTCCTTCACCCCGTATTGGAGCCGCCGAATTTGATCAGCGTGCAGACGCTCGACGGTGTGGTCTATCTGTATGGGCTGGTGGATACTGTCTTTGAGCGCGAACTCGCAAGTGAGGTCGCACTACAGACGCCGGGCGTGGCGCGAGTCGTAAACTCAATCGGCATCAGCGGCAACCGCTAGAACGCGCGTGCTGGCCGTGACTCTCGAATCGACCTCGTGGGGCGAATTGGCGGCAATCGAGTGCCTTGGAAACCTCACGCGAAAACTACTGCCGGTGTTGACCAGGCTCTCCACATCGATCTCTGCGCCGTGGGCTGCACAGATGGATTTGACAATCGACAGCCCCAGCCCGGCGCCGCCGTCTTCCCGAGATCTGGCTGCATCGACCCGAAAGAATCGATCGAAAACTTGGGCAATTGAGGTGGCAGGAATGCCGATACCGGTGTCCGATATCTCGAGGACGGCGCCGCTGTCATCTGAAGCGGTACGCAAGGTCACGCAACCGCCCGGGGGCGTAAACCGGATCGCGTTGTCAAGAAGATTGACAATGATTTGTTTGAGCCGTGCGCGGTCCCCGAGAATCACGGCCTTTCGCAGTGCCGACAGGTCGATCTCGATGCCCCGATCCTCCGCCATCAGGCGCATGTGCTCGGCGGTGTTCAACGCCAATTCCGCCAAATCGACGTTGACCCAATCGCTTCGCGTCTCGCCGGCATCGAGCCGCGACAACACCAGCAATCCAGACACCAGGTGTTCCAGGCGGGCGACCTCTTCGAGAACGCTGCCCACGCGTTCGTGAACGTCGCCCGTGGTCAAATGCGACGCATTAGTGAGTTCCTGCAACTCGCCTTTGATCACCGTAAGGGGGGTGCGCAGTTCGTGCGATGCATCGGCTAGAAATCGCCGCGAGGTTTGCACGGAGTCGCGGAGACGTCCCAGCATGTTGTTGAGGGAGATCGCGAGCCGCTCCAAAGCGTCGCCGCTCGGCGCCACGGGTAGCCGCAGCGTCAAATTCTGCAGACTCATCTGCTCGGCGGTCTGCGACAGCCGATCGACCGGCCGCAACGCACGATTCACGAGCCAATAGCCGCCCCCCGCGGCGCAGACGATGAGTACCGGCAGAAGCAACGCGAGAAGATCCAGCAGCCGCGCTAAGCCATCATCGATCGACTGCATGGAGACACCCAGTTCGAGCAGGTAGTCGCCCGAAGCCGCCTTGACCGGCGTCGTGCGAATCATGAGGTGCTGCTCGTGCACGATCGCGGTTCCCGCGGCGTTTTGCAAGGCAACGGTGCTCAACGTCGCCGGATTGAAGCTGCGATCCGCCGGTGGCCCGGAGCGATAAATCAGAGTGGCCGGTAGACGCGTCACGCGCACAAAGCGATTATTGAATTCCGGGGCGACGCGAATTTCGATTTCCTGGGCAATCGCCGCATTTGAGACCACGGCCGCTGCCTGGGTCAGTATCTGCTCTACTTGCGTCGAGCGGCGGCTCAACGAATCGCGTAGATTCGCGCGCAAATATTGTTGGAGGCCGTAGAAGGTGGCTGCCCCGACGAGAACAAAAGTGGCGCCTAGGAGCAGCGTGTACGAGGCACCCAAGCGGAACGCGAGCGAGCGATGATTCATTCAAGCGCCGCGTGCCGGTCTGGCTCCGCCTCACGGACGCAGTATCCCACTCCGCGCACGGTGTGAATGAGCTTGACTGGGAACGGCTCGTCGACCTTTCTGCGCAAGTACCTTACATATACGTCCACGATGTTGGTCACCCCCTCGAAGCTCTGGTCCCAGACATGATTGAGAATCATGGTCCTGGAAAATACGCGGCCTGGGGAACATAGGAGATATTCAAACAGCGCGAATTCCTTCGCCGTCAGGTCGATCCGGCGGCCGTCGCGCTTCACCAGTTGGGTCAGTCTATTCAGTTCCAAATCTGCAATGCGCAGCACATCGGCTCGCTCGACGGGCGTGCGCCGCAACAGGGCTTTGATCCGCACCAATAGCTCCGCGAAATCAAAAGGCTTGGTCAGATAGTCGTCCGCGCCCGACTCAAAATGCATCACCTTGTCCTCGATGGCATCTCGAGCGGTCAGCACGAGAACCGGAAGCGATGCATGGGATCGGCGCACGCGGCGCAGCAGTTCCGTACCGCTCAACTGCGGAAGCATTAGGTCCAGTATGAGCAGGTCATAGTCATAGGCGTGGGCATAACTCTCGCCTTCGCGACCGTTTACCGCGAGATCGACCGCAAATCGCTCAGCCCGTAACCCGCGAGCCACGAACTCGGCGAGCTTGCGATCATCTTCGACCATGAGTATTCGCAACGGAATTTCCTCAATAGCATTTCAAAGCGTCCGCATTAGAGTGTCGTTAAATCATCATTAAATCCTTGGGTCATGGCGCGGAACTCGTGAGCGCACGTCGAAACGCGGCGATGATGGCCGGCTGCGGTCGGCGGATGGCGGGGACGGCCTGATAGTTTTGCCAGCCGCCCCCGAGACTTTTGTAGAGCTGTACGAACTGTTCGCCCTGGGCCACCTGAGCCAGCGCATACTGCTCTTGTATATCGTAGAATTCGCGTTCGGCATCGACGACGTTGAGAAAATCAGTGAGCCCGCGATTGTACCTGCGGGTCGCCAAGTCAACGGCGCGCTCGCCCGCCATCATCGCGGTGCTCAAATTCTCCATGCGGACTTGTTGTGCCTCATAGGCATTGAGCGACGTATCCACCTGCTGCACTGCATTCAAGATTGTCTTGCGGTAATTCGCCATGCTCGCGCGAGCGGCCAATTGGGCAATGTCGACCTGCGCGTCCAACGCGCCGAAGTCCAGAAGCGGCCACACCGCTCCTGGGCCGAAGGACCAAATGTGTGAACCGATGCTCGGGGTCGTTCCCCAGCCTTGTGACTGGCTGCCAATTGCGCCGACGAGAGCGACCTGAGGAAAAAGGTTGGCGGTTGCGACACCGATGCGCGCGGTCGATGCCGCGAGTTCACGCTCCGCTTGCTGAATGTCCGGCCGGCGCTTCAAGAGGTCAAGGGGAACACCCGGGGCGGCGGGCGCGGGCATTGATGGAATGAGGTCCGGTTTCGAGAGCTCCTGAACCATTTTCTCCGGATATTCGCCGACCAGGACCGCAAGCGTGTACTGCGCCGCATTTGCGTCGGCTTCAACGGGTGCAATCTGCGCTTCCAAGCTGGCGAGTTCGCGGGTTGCGAGCGCCACATCGAGCTCGTTCGTGATACCGCGCTCATAGCGAATACTGACGATGCGCAGCGACTCGCGCAGCACATCGCTCGCCTTGTGCAAGACACTCGCGCGAACTTGAAAGCCGCG
>Ga0209624_10001662_pt1 | contig 17192 bp, 13 predicted proteins | sample JacPinW_OM2H0_O1_FD_188565 | JGI IMG/M metagenome (GOLD analysis project Ga0209624, IMG submission 188565) | Forest soil microbial communities from Algoma, Ontario, Canada - Jack Pine, Ontario site 1_JW_OM2H0_O1 (SPAdes) (version 2) | ecosystem: Environmental > Terrestrial > Soil > Boreal...
CACGACCTCGATCGGGCCGTCACGGCGGGTGACAGAGACCGCGATGGCGTCGCGGTTTCGCCGCAGCAAGAGATCGGCGGAGGCGCTGCCGAGCCGCAGGTTGCGAAGTCGCATCTCATCGATCCACGCCGGCAGGACCGGACGCGTCAGGTGGATCTGGCGCGCCCGCGCGTCGAACGACACGCCGAGCGCGGCGCCCAGCATCGCGAACACCGCGGCCGATGACCACGCCTGGGGAATGCAGGCGACGGGATACGAGGTCGGCCCGACGCCACGCCGCCGCGCGAAGCCGCAGAACAGCTCCGGCATGCGTTTGGTGTCCATGAACGATGCCGCATCGAACAATCCGCTCAAGACCCGCAGCAGCGGCTCCTTTAACCCGTAGCGCGCGAAGCCCATGGTGATGAGGGCGTTGTCGTGCGGCCACACCGAACCGTTGTGATATGAAACGGGGCTGAAGCGAGCCTCGCCTTCGGCCACGGTGCGGATGCCCCAGCCGGTGAATGATTCGCGCGCCATGAGCGTATCGGCGACGCGCGAAGCGCGTTCCGGCAACGCCAAGCCGCCCAGCAGGACATGGCCTGCATTGGATGCGCGGACGCGACAGGGCCGCTTTGCGCGATCGAGCGCCAACGCATAGGTGCCGAGATCGTCGAGCCAGAAGGCGGCGTCGAAGCGTTCGGCCAGAAGCGCTGCGGCGGCGGAGAATTCGGCCTCCAGCCCGGCTTTGTCGAGGACGCGGGCGAGATGGGCCGCGCCGGTATAGGCGGCATAGGCATAGGCTTGCACCTCGGCGAGTGCGATTGGCGCGTGGGCGAGGCTGCCGTCGGCATGAAAAATCGCATCGGCGCTGTCCTTCCAGCCTTGGTTCACGAGGCCGTCGGTCGACTTGCGGCCGTATTCCAGGAAACCGTCGTGATCTGGGTCGCCGTATTTCGCCATCCAGTCCAGCGCCGCCTCGATATGCGGCCACAGGGCGCGGATCAGCGCGAGATCGCCGGTCCGGGCGTAATAAGCTGAAGCGAGCACGACAAAGAGCGGCGTCGCATCGACGCTGCCGTAATAGAGACCGAACGGCACCTCGCCCAGCGCCGCCATCTCACCCTTGCGGGTCTCATGCAGGATCTTGCCCGGCTCGGCGTCGGACTTGGGATCGACCACGGTCGCCTGCCTCGCCGCCAGGAAGCGCAACGTGCCGGCGGCCAATTCGGGATCGAGCCACAGGCATTCCAGCGCGGTAATCAGCCCGTCGCGGCCGAAAGCGGTCGAGAACCATGGAATCCCGGCATAAGGATAGAGCCCGCTTGGCGTGTCGGTGACCAGCATATCGAGATCGGCGCGGGCGCGGCCGAGCCAGTCGTTGAACGCCTCATTGGTCGTGAAGATGTCGACCGTGCGCTCCTTACGGGCCGCGATTCGCGCGGAAGCCCGAATAAAACTCGCTTCGCGCGACACCGCGCCCGACGGCTGGCCATCATGCTCGCAGCGCACGACTAGGCGCAGAACTTGGCTCCCGCCCGGTTGCAGATACATCGCCCATTGGGCGCGACGCGGCGCGGCCATCTTCGGCGCGGGATCAAACGTGATGGCGGTTCGGCGGACGACGCCGTCGAGCCCGCTATAGGCCAGAACGACACCATCGGCGCGCGATGTGTCGGGCAGCAGAGCGCCGCGCCGTGCACGCACCGAGCCACGCACCTCGAAGAGGTCGACGAAATCCGCGTCAAACGCGATTTCGAGGTTGAATCGCGCCGCCACCTGGCCAAAATTATGCACCGTCACGGTTTCGAACAGTGCGTTCGAGCCGACGAGCATGCTGCGAAATATATGCACGGTGTCCCGTATCAGCCGATGTCGGCTGTGCTCGACGATGTCGGGATTGGAGAGATTAATCTCCAGCGTGAGATTGTCCTCGCTCACGGTCGAGGACAGCAGCAGCGGAATAACGCCCTCGACGGTCAGAACCAGACGCGAGAGATGACGCGTGTCCTCGAAGAACAGTCCCTCGGGAGAATCTGCCGCGCCGGCGTTACCGAAATCGTCCAGCACGGCCAGGGTATCGGTGTCCTTGAGCACGCGACGGCCGCGAGACGAAGCCGCGGCGGTCGCAGGAATATGGAATGCGGATATCCGCTCCTCGCCGACGGCATCGTCGACAGGGGCCCGCATCGCGCCTACCCGACTCGCCGTAACGGCTGGCTGCGCGCGATCAGGCGCCGATAGACGTTGAGATAATTCTCGGCCATGCGATGCGCGGTGAAGCGCTCGTCGAACACCGATCGCACCACCTTGCGGTCGAGACCGTGCAGGCGCCCGACGGCGGCGGCGGCTTCGTCGTCGCTGTCGACGATGAAACCGGTCTTTCCCTCGTCGACGATCTCGGGCACCGAGCCCATGCGCATCGCAATGACCGGCGTGCCGCACGCCATTGATTCGATCATGGCCAAACCGAAGGGTTCGCGCCAGCCGATGGGGAAGAGTAATCCCGCCGCATTGCCGAGAAACGCGCTTTTCTGCTGCTCGTTGATTTCACCGACAAACTCGACCTGCGGGTTTGAGAGCAGCGGCACGACATGCTCGGTGAAATATTGCGCGTCGACCTTATCCACCTTGGCCGCGAGCTTGATCTTCATGCCCGCCTTTTCCGCGATGCGGATGGCGGCGTCAGGCCTTTTTTCCGGCGAAATGCGGCCGATAAACGCGAGATAACCGCCGCCGCCGTTTCCGGGTGTCAGCAGGCGCGAAGGAATGCCGTGCTGCACCGTCGCGACGTAATTCGCATGCGGCAACGCCTCGCGCTGGGCGTCGGATATCGACACCACCGACACGTCGCGGAAGGTCGCATAGACTGCCGCGAGTTCGGCCAAGTCGAGACGTCCATGCAACGTGGTAACGAACGGCACGCCAGCGCGTTTCATCACCGGATATCCCAAATAATCGAGATGCAGATGGACAATGTCGAATTCGTCGGCGCGCTGGGCGACTTTTTCCAACATCATCACATGCGGCGCGAGATAATCGCGCATCTCGTCATCGAGCCGCATGGCGCGCGGCCAGACCGGCTCGAGCACGGCCGTGGTCACGCTGTCGCCGCTGGCGAAGAGCGTAACCTCGTGACCGAGCGCAACCAGCGCGTCGCTCAAATAGGCAACGACGCGTTCCGTTCCGCCATACAGCTTCGGCGGCACGGACTCCATCAGAGGGGCCACTTGTGCGATTTTCATGGTTTCAAACTGTGCTCATTCAAGAAGACCTGGGCATTCGTTCGATCGATGGAACGTGTCACCGATGAATAGTTAAAAATTGTGGCTTGAATATGTTCGCCATGCCCTCTCCAACATGAAAAATCCATCGCAAAAGTGCCGGACTTACGCACTTCGCCGCGCCTTGGGCACCGCGAAAAGCAATTGTTGCTGGCGATGAGAGGCGCCAAAGGAGGGAACGTTCTCTTATATTGCTTGCGGCTTTTTTTAATTTTTAGAATCTTCGTTCGATAGCAGGGCCGGTTTGGTTTCGTTGAAGGCCAAAGGGACCGCCGCGAGCTTCGGTTCAAAATTCAAAAGGGCCGCATGTTCAAATTGAGCGAAGAATGAGACGGACATAATTTTACCACACTCACGATCAATGAATAAACGAAGTACAAAAAATCGGCACTCGTAAACGAGGGCGGAGAGGGCGGATTCGAAGAATGCCGTAAAAAAGGGTTTGCCATGCCGCGTTGGGATTGGAGCCGTCGGACTTTCTTGCAGGCAGCCGCCGCCGCAGGAGGCGGAACGATGATACCGAAGCTTGCCGCCGCACAGCAGAGCACGGATGCCCCAGACGCGGCCGCCGGAGCAAGCGAGCATCTGCAAATTTTACTCAAGATCAACGGCGAGAGCCATCGCCTGACGCTCGATGCCCGCACCAGCCTGCTCGATGCGCTGCGCGACCATGCCGGGCTGCCCGGCACCAAGAAGGGCTGTGACATGGGCGCCTGCGGCGCCTGTACCGTTCTGCTGGACGGCCGGCGCGTCGTTTCCTGCCTGACGCTCGCCGCAACCGCCGATGGCAAGGCGGTCACCACGATCGAGGGCCTGGCGAAAAACGGGCGGCTTCATCCGGTGCAGGAAGCCTTCCTGGAGCATGACGGTTTCCAATGCGGCTATTGCACCTCGGGCCAGATCATGTCGGCGGTGGCGCTGATCGCGGAAGGCCACGCACAGTCGGCTCCGGTCATCCGCGAATGGATGAGCGGCAATATCTGCCGCTGCGGGGCCTATCCCAACATCGTTGATGCGGTGACGACCGCCGCCGGGAACCCGCGCCTTCAGTCCGCCGCGGTTCGCGGGGAGCAATAGCCGTGTATCCCTTTCGCTACGAACGGGCGCACGACCTGAACACCGCCAGCACTATCGCGGCACGGGAAAGCGGCGCCGAGTTTCTCGCCGGCGGCACCGACATGATGCAGCTTCTCAAGGACGAGGTGCGGCGGCCGGCACGGCTCATCGATATCGGCCATCTGGAGCGGCTCGACCGCATCGAGGCGGGGACGGACGGCTTGCGTATCGGCGCGCTGGCCAGGATGAGCGACGTCGCCGACCACCCGGCGGTCAAGACCGGCTATCCGGTGATCGCCCAGGCGCTGCTCGCCAGCGCTTCGCCGCAGGTGCGCAATATGGCGACCATCGGCGGCAATTTGCTGCAACGGACGCGCTGCGGCTATTTCCGCGACACGGCGATGGCCTGCAACAAGCGTACACCGGGATCGGGCTGCGCGGCGCTGGACGGTGAGAACCGGCTGCACGCCGTGTTGGGCGGAAGTGAGAATTGCATCGCGACCTATGCCGGCGACTTAGCGGTAGCGCTGGTGGCGCTCGATGCCGTCGTGGTGACGCATGCGCCGCAGGGCGGCCGGCGCATCCCGCTCGACGGCTTTCACCTGCTGCCGGGTGAGACGCCGGAACGCGAAACCGCGCTCCAGCCCGGTGAAATCATCGTCGCGGTCGAGGTACCGGCTTCGCCGCTTGCCGGACAATCATATTACCGCAAGGTGCGCGACCGCGCGTCTTTCGAATTCGCCCTTGCTTCGGCGGCGGTCGCGCTCGACCGCGACGGCGGCACGATCAGAGAGGCGCGCATCGCCCTGGGCGGTGTCGCCACCAAGCCGTGGCGCGCGCGCGATGCCGAGGCGACGCTGGCCGGTCAGCCGGCGACGCGCGCGAGCTTCGAGGCGGCTTCGCTCAAGGCGTTGTCGGGCGCGGCGCCGCGCCAGCAGAACGCGTTCAAAGTGCGATTGGCGCAGCGCACCGTGTTGCACGCCTTGACGACATTGGGAAGCTGATCATGGCACCGGTCATCGGCGAAGCCCTCGATCGCCGCGACGGGCGGCTGAAGATCACGGGTGGCGCGCGCTACGCCGCCGAATCCGCGGCTTTTTCCAACCTCGCCGAAGCCGTGCTGGTGCAGAGCACCATCGGCAACGGCCGGATTCGCATGATCGACGCCGCCGACGCGGAACGCGCGCCCGGCGTGATCGCGGTAATGACGCATCTGAATGCGCCGCGCCTGAATAGCGACGGCGGTGATCACCCCGTCCAGCCGGGCGAGTTCTATCCCCTGCTCCAGGACGACCGGGTGCAATATAACGGCCAGCACGTCGCGGTTGTTGTCGCCGAAACATTCGAGCAAGCGACTTATGCCGCCGCGCTGGTCAAGTTTCGCTACGACGAAGAACCGACGGTCGCCAAGCTCGAACGCGCCGCCGGCCAAGCGGCCATACCGGTCAATTTCCGCGGCGGCCAGCGCGAGGCGGATTCGCGCCGCGGCAACCCGGAGCAAGCCTTTAGCGGAGCGGCGATCAAAATCGATCAGACCTACACGACGCCGGTCGAGCACCATAACCCGATGGAGCCGCATGCCGTCATCGCGGCCTGGGCAGGGGATGATCTCAAGCTCTATCCCTCGACCCAGGGCATTTCCGGCGCACAGGCCCGGGTCGCCGGGCTGCTCGGCATTCCGCCGGACAACGTCCATGTCGTCAATGCGTTCGTCGGCGGCGGTTTTGGCTGCAAGGGCTCGACTTGGCCGCATGTGACGCTGGCCGCCATGGCCGCGCGGTTGACGCGGCGGCCGGTGCGCCTGGTGTTGACGCGGCGTCAGATGTTCACCTCCACCGGATACCGATCCAAAACCATCCAGCATGTGCGGCTGGGCGCGGGTTCGGATGGTCGGCTGGTCGCCGTGATTCATGACGGCATCGTGCAGACCGCGCCGTTCGGCGAGTTCGTCGAGCCGGTTGGGTTGGCGACCGAGATCATGTATGCCTGCCCCAATCTCGCGGTGACGCACCGCGTCGCGCGCATCAACGCCGGCATGCCCACCTTCATGCGCGCACCCGGCGAGGCAAGCGGCATGTTCGCGCTCGAATCGGCGATGGACGAACTGGCCTATGCCGCGAACATCGATCCGGTCCAATTGCGGCTGATCAATCACGCCGACCGCGATGAGCACAAGAACCTGCCCTGGACGAGCAAGAGCCTGAAGCAATGCTATGCAAGGGCGGCCGAGGCCTTCGGCTGGGCGGGACGCAGCCCTACGCCGCGTTCAATGCAAAACAACGGCACGCTGGTCGGCTGGGGCATGGCGAGCGCCACCTACCCGGGTAACCGCTCCACGGCCGGAGCGCGGGTGCGCATCCTGCCCGACGGCACCGCCACCGTGCAGAGCGGTACCCAGGACATCGGCACCGGCACCTACACCACCATGACCCAGGTGGCGGCCGACGGGCTGGGCCTGCCGGTCGAGAAAGTTCGCGCCGAGCTCGGCGATTCGGCCTTCCCCCATGCGCCGGTTTCGGGCGGCTCGCAGACTTCGGCCAGCGTGTTGCCGGCGGTATGGGCCGCGGCCAAGGCGGCGCGGGCAAAACTGGCCGATCTCGCCGCCGGCCCGTCCGGCCGCGCCTTGCAAGGCGCACAGCCCGACGACATCGTCATCCAGGGCGATGCGCTGGCGCTTCAGAGCGACCCGGCGCGGCGCGTGCCGATCCGCCGCCTGCTGTCCGACGCCAAGCTCCCGGCTGTCGAATCAATCGAGACCGCCGCGCCGGGCGATGAGGAGAAGAACTACAGCGCGCATTCCTTCGGCGCCCATTTTGTTGAGGTCGAGGTCGAGCCCGAACTCGCCGAGGTGCGGGTGAGGCGTTATGTCGGCGCCTTCGCCGCCGGCCGCATCGTCAACGCCAAGACCGCGCGCAGCCAGTATATCGGCGGCATCGTCTACGGCCTGGGCATGGCCTTGACCGAGGAAACCGAAGTCGACGCGCGCACCGGCCGCATCGTCAACGCCACCATCGCCGATTACATGGTGCCGGTAAACGCCGACGTGCCTGAGATCATCGTGATCCAAGTGCCGGAGGACGATACGATTTTCAATCCGCTGGGCGTCAAGGGCATCGGCGAGTTGCCGATGGTTGGCGTGGCGGCCGCTATCGCCAACGCGGTCTATCACGCGACCGGCATTCGCGTGCGTGACCTGCCGGTGCGCATCGACAAGCTGCTAAGGGCCTGACCGCTTGATGCGGCGGATTCTATGCCAAAATTGCGGTCGCTCCGCCCGCCTCTATTCCAGGAAGCTGATCGCGGCACATAAAACTCCGTTGTGAGCGCTTGAGTACCCGTCGCACAGTATCCACCGCGTCAAAAACGTCCGGTATGGAGTTTCAGAAGTTTTTTATAAACGAGAAATAATGTTCAACAGTGTCGTGGTTCGCGTTTTCGCCATATTTCAATTCCAACATCCATCTCTCAGGCGAACTAAGTGAGGAGGACTACTCCCATGTCACGCAAAACACTGATGACGGCAGCCGTATCAATCGCATTGCTAGGCGTGGCGGCTTGCTCGCAGAACAACCAGCCGACCGTCCCACCCAACGGCATGGACCAAAATCCGAACAGCTCAGGCCTGTACGGGACATCACCTTCGCCGAATAATCCAAACGGCAAAGCGCCGAGCGGCGGCAGCAACTGAGTTCTCGCGAAACGTCATTCGAGGAGGCATCTGGTGAGGGATCGTGTCTAAACACAGCGCATCATCCTTCACCAGATTTTCCCGACGTGAAAGCGGGTTCTTATAATAAAAGAGGCACAGTTTATGTCTCTCAGATCACTACTTCTCATCGCCTTCTGTGCCGGATTAATGGCAGCATGCTACGGCCCATCCACCTTGCCGTACCCGAACGCCAATCAGCAGGGTTATCACGGCGTTGCGCCCCCTTCGCAGACTAGTCCAAATGGCGAGGGACCGCCGGCTGACTAGAAAATTTCCGGCGTAAAATTCTGTCGGGTGGGAACCGCGCGCCCCAAATTAGGATGGTTGCAGATCAATACGAACATTGATCAGCCACTGAGATTTGAATTACGTCATGATCGATATTTCATATTTATCGGCCGATATCCGTGCCAACCAATGTCTGTTAGCGGCCGTGACGCGGACATCACGGCATGTCCGCTTTTGACCCAAAGCGAACGTGCCTGATTGCTGATCGAATGCCGCTTCCGATCCGAATGCGGCGTGGGGCGGCGCGGCCCCGCTAGGCGTGCAACACGAGCTTCTGCACACGCCAGTTCAAGAGCTCACTGACCCAGAGTACGTTCTCGGCTGGGCAGGCGATCCCGTGAATCCAGCCGAATTGCTTCAGCTGCTTGCCGGATTGTCCGAGCACGCCCAGAACCTTGCCCTCGAGCGACAGTCTGTAGATGCGTCCCGGCCAGGCGTCGGCGCTGTAGAGCACGGGATTGGGGCCACGCGAGATGCAGATCGTCCAGGGCGAGCCCGGGGCGAAGGTGCCGCCGGCGATGGTCGCCTCGTCCGGAATATTGCCGATCGCCGGGCGCGCATCGGGCGGCACCGGCAGGTCGATGGTGAACTGGCGCAGGAAATTGCCGTCGTTGTCGAATACCTGGATGCGGTGATTGCCGCGGTCGGCGACATAGACATTGCCCTTGGCATCCGTCGTGATGGCATGCGGCGTGCGGAACTGGCCAGGATCGGTGCCGCGCTCACCCCACGATTTGAGCCAGTTTCCGTTCTTGTCCACCTTGGCGATGCGTGAGTTGATGTATCCGTCGCTAATAAAGGTGTTGCCGGCCGCGTCGAAGGCCGTGTCGGTGACTTGGCGGAATCGACCCGGCTCGGCCGGCAGCGGCGGGTTCGGATGCTTCAGGGGCGCCGTATCCTCGTCCGAGGCTTCCTGCTTACGGCCGAACACCATGTCGACGCGGCCCTCGGGATTGAATTTAATCACCATGTCCGAGCCCTTGTCGGTCACCCAGATGTTGTCATGCGGATCGACCTTGACCATGTGGGCGAACGACCAGGCATAGAGGTGATGGCCGATCTCGCGGATGAACCGGCCATCCGGACCGAATTCCAGGAGCTGAGTCGCGGCTGCGGCATAGGCCGGGCCTTCGGTGTTGCCGCGCGAAAGCACGAAGACATGGCCCTTGGAATTGAGCGCGACGCCCGAACACTCGCCGAAATAAATATCGGGCGGAAGATGCACGGGGTTGGCAACGGAATCGTAGGGGATGACCGGCACCGTCGTATCGGCGAAGGATTGACGAGGCATCAGAGCGAGCGCCGCGACGCTCCCGCCGGCAGCCAGCATGAAACGGCGGCGGTCCATTGCGCTGCAGCAACATGGGCAAAATTCCGTATGTCGCAGATTCATTGTGCCCTCCCTCTTGCTTCCAGTCTCTTCAGCCAGCGCCGGCCGTTTTAATTAGTCTAACCCCAGATCCGGTCCCTCGCAAATTCCCGTGAGCATTCGGACCGGCATTCGGCCATTTCCAAGCCTCTGAAATTCGCGACACATTTCACCTGAAAATGCGGCAGAGCATGGAACCGGTCTAAGCTGCCGCAAATTATGCGAACTAGGCGCCAGCGTAATCTCAACGCTCGGGAGACGTGCAGACCGCTTGTCTTAGAGAAACCCCGTCGAAATCCACGGCAACGCGGCGACGACGCCAAGCGCGAATAACAGTGCGCCCAGATAAGGCCAGACCCGGCCCATCGCCTCGTCGGGCGGAACGCGACCGATAGCGCAGGCAGCATAGAATCCAAGGCCGAAGGGCGGCGCGAACAGGCCGATGCCCATGGCAAGGATTACCACCATGGCGTAATGCACGTCGTGGATGCCGAGCGCTCGCGACACCGGAAATAGCAGCGGCCCGAACAGCACGATCGCGGGGAGCCCTTCGAGTACGCTGCCCAAGACAGCAAATGCAACAATCGAGACCGCTAGGAATCCTGCTTTGCCGCCCGGCATCGCGGCCATGGTCGCGGCCAGAGCCTGCGAAAAACCGGATTGAGTCAACGCCCAAGCCATCGCCGTCGCGGCGCCGATGATAAGCAGGATCGCGCCGGAGAGCGATGCGGTTTCGACCAGCATTGGATAGAACCGCTGCCAGTTCATTCGGCGGTAAATCAAGATGCCGGCAGCGAAGCTATAAGCAATGCCGATGGTCGAGACTTCGGTCGCGGTTGCGATGCCCTCGACCACGACGGTGCGGATGAGGAAAGGGAGAGCGAGCGCGGGCAGAGCGATAACGAACGTCCGGGCGATCCGACGCAGTGAAGCGCGCCCGGCAGTCAATGTCTCACTGCGCGAACGCAGCCGGGCTACCACAACCAGCGCCAGCGCAAGCACGAGTGCGGGCAGTAGACCGCCGGTGAACAGCGCGGCGATTGAAATCCCGGTGACCGAGCCCAAGGTTATGAGAACCAGACTGGGTGGAATTGTCTCCGACATGGCGGCGGAGGCCGCCAGCAGGGCGACGAGTTCGCCGCCTTTCGCGCCGCGTTGCCGCATCTCGGGGAAGAGTACCGGCGCTACCGCCGCCATGTCGGCCGCCTTGGAGCCCGAAATACCCGAAACCAGATACATCGCACCCAACAGCACATAAGACAACCCACCGCGCACATGGCCCAGCAAGGATGCCAGAAAATCGACCATGGCGCGCGCCAGGCCCGCCATCTCGATGAGCAGGCCCAGGAAAACGAAGAGCGGCACCGCCAGCAGCACGATATGCGACATGCCCTCGTCCATGCGACCTACCACGACAGTCAACGGGACATGTGTCATGAGAGCGAGATAGGCCAGGGTCGACAGGCCGAAGGCGAAGGCGATCGGCACACCGGCGGCGACTGCGGCGGCAACCAAGAGAACAAAGAAGACGACTAGGTTGTAATTGCCGATGGCGAATAACGTCGGACGAGCCAACCAGAGAGTCGCTGCGACGCAAAGGATCGCGACCAGCGCCACGCCGATCTCCCGCGAGTTTGAACGGATAGCGAGCTGGGCAACGGCGATCACCGCCATCAGCACCATGCCCACTACCAACGCCGATGCCCTCCAACTGTTATGGATAGAGAGCGCGGGTGTGATGATCGCCCATTCCTGCTCGCCATAGCGCCAGGCGGGCTCGATGATGAGCAGCACGAAGACGACGATGACCAGCGCAGCGACGGTTTCAAGAGTTCGTCGCCACGACGCCGGTACGCGGCTTACCACCGCCGTAAGGCGCATGTGCTCGCTTTTATGGAGCGCTATAACAGCACCGAGCATGGCGAGCCACAGGAACAGGATCGAAGCGAGCTCGTCACTCCATGTGAGCGGGTTATGAAAGACGTAACGCGACACCACCCCAGCAAACAGAATCACCACCTCGAGCGCGACGAGCAGCGCGGCAAGCGACTCCGTCAACCGGGTAAGCAAAAAATCGAGGCGCGCGCCAGCGCTCCAGCGCGACGCGCCGGCTCGTCTCAAACGAGGCTGCCCGAGTATTTCTCAAGCACCGCCCACGCTTCCGGCCCGTACTTGTCACGCCATTGGGCGTAGAAGCCCGCCTGTTTCAGCACTGCGCGGAACGCCGCAGGATCAACCTTGTTGAATACCAGTCCCTGCTTCTCGAGCTGGCCCTGGACCGAGGTGGCGAGAGTCTGCAGGTCGTTGCGTTCGGCCAGCGCGGCCGCGTTGAGATTGCGCGCGGCGATCTCCTGCAGGTCCTTGGGGAGCGCCTGCCAAGCCTGGTCATTGGCTAGCAGGTGATAGCCGTCCCACATATGACCGGTCAGCGAGCAATATTTCTGCACCTCATAGAGTTTGGCGATCTCAATCAGGGTGAGAGGATTCTCCTGGCCCTCGACCACTTTAGTCTGCAGCGCCGTGTAGACTTCGTTGAAGTTGATGCTGGTTGGCGAAGCTCCGAAGGCTTCGAACATCGAGGTCCAAAGCGGGCTCACCGGCACGCGAATTTTGAAGCCCTTAAGGTCGTCAGGCGTCCTGATCGGATGGGTGCTCGAGGTGATTTGGCGATAACCGTTGTCCCACATCTTGTCCATGGCGCGCAGGCCCGATGTCAGAATGGCGGCGCGTACATAATTGCCGAGATCGCCATCCATCGCCTTCCAAACCTGGTTATAATCCTTGAAGGCGAAGCCGATGCCATTGATCGACGCGACCGGCACCAGCGTCGCCAGAATTAACCCCGACAGCATGAATATCTCGACCGCGCCCGAGCGCAATTGCTGGAGCATGTCAGTATCGCCACCGAGTTGGTTGTTTGGAAAAATTTCGATAACAAGCCTGCCGCCCGATTCCTGCTTGATCCGGTCGGCCGCCTCGCGCGCGCGGACATTCATCGGGTGGTCGACTGGATTGTTATTGGCGAATTTATAGGTGAAATCGGCGGCGCGAGCGCGGCGCGGAAGGATCGCGACGCCACCAAGCGCCGCAGCGGCGACCGCGCTGCGCATAAGCCGACGGCGGCTGATCTGTTGCATTATCGAACTCCTCCCCCGAGTAAAGCCCGTTCAATCGGGCCTTTGATCATATCTTACACTGCTCCTGCTAAATTGGCACGAGGTCCCGGCCTCGCGTGCTCGGCAAGCCGTGCTCCGCGAGCGTCAGTTCAAAAAGGACCGCCAGAGCAAAACGGCCCGTGGCGGTTAAATCCGCCAGCGGCAACCTCTAAAGACTGCCGCGCAGGTTTCCTGGGCCGGTTCTATCGGTTTGAAATTTCGCACAATATCGGTGGCCGGAGAGACTGGCCGAAGCAGAGCATATTGAGTGGCTGTGGACGCAGTCTCGAGCGAACCAAGCTCCGTCCGAAATTCCCTGTTAAACAGGGAATTAACAGGGAATTTTCTCGATTTTGGGCACTCTGGCCCCGAATCGACATCGATAAGCGCCGATTTCATAGGCGTTTCTGAGAAAATTCCCTACTCATAGGAACAGGGAATTATTTCAGATGATCAGGGAACTTGCTGACGTGAACAGCGAATTTTCTGAGCTGATCACGGAACTCTGAGAAATTCATTGCGAGTGAGCTAAGCTGGGCCCAACTCGCGAGGTATGCCGAGGCGGCCAATGCCAGGCAACTTCACACCCGGATGCTTGAAATCGACGCCGAAAGCGAGCCCGAACAAATTGAGTTCGATGCCCTCGTCACGCGCGGCAAGCAGCCCGACGACACCGAAGAGTGATAGTTGATAACCTGTGCCACTCGGCACCGGACCAAATACGGCTCCATTTGGCAGATAATCCTTGCCGACGGCATTGGAGGGCAGATCGAGGCCCAGTTCCGGAACCGTCCGGGCAACATAAGCGGTGAAGGTATTGCTGTTGGGTCCGGGCCACGCACGGTATTCGTGCGGATAAGGATAGTTCTCGACTGCAATGCGGATTTTATCGATCAGCCCCTCGGCCTCCGGCCCGCGGCGATCGAGCACGAGCTCTGGCCTAGCGCCGAACCAATAATTGTCGGGACCCATCCGGTTCACCCTTACCGCTGGAGCGCCCTGTTCGACGCCAAAGCCAACCACCTCGTAGCGCGTAAAGTGCGGCGCTCCCGCCGATTTGACTACGATCCAGGTATGCACCGCGAAAACGCCACGCCAAGCTACGGCGCGGGCAGCGTAGACCTGGATCACAGCCTCTGATGTCGTCGCCGGATCGGGGGCAAGGCCGCTGGGATCGCGCCGTGCCTCGTACCAGGGCACCCCGCCGTCGCGGCCGAACACGCAGGCGCTCACAAGAAGCGGGCCCACTATCAAGGCTAGTAGCAGCAACAGGAACCTCCTCCATGTCCCAGCCCGCGCGAGACTAATGTGTGTCGTTTGTCTCAAGAGAGACCTCGTTGGATTTGTTGAATGTAGATGGTGTGGCGGCGTGGCTGCTGCATCTGCCGCAAAAGAAAATATCCTAACTGCGATCAGTCGCATACCCACTCAGATCGACAAATTAATCTAACTCGTATCCGGAATTTCCTAGCTAACAGAAATCAATCGTCTGTATGAATTCTGTCTTGCTGATACGACAGATAAGCGGTGCGCGTTATGGTTGATAATAATATCACGCCTCCTATAGCTCGGTTGCGGACAATCCGTGCAGCGGAATATGTCCGCATGTCTACGGACCTTCAGGAAGTTTCCATCTCCTATCAACAGAAAGCTATTCGAAAATATGCCGAAGAACGCGGCATATCAGTCATTCGAACATATGCGGACGAAGGAAAGTCAGGACTTCATCTCAAAGGTCGACCGGCTCTCATCCAGCTCTTGAGTGACGTGCAACGTGGAATAGCGGATTTCGAGATCGTTATTGTTCATGACGTAAGTCGCTGGGGACGTTTTCAAGATACTGACGAAAGTGGCTACTACGAGTACATGTGCCGGCGGGCAAATGTACGTGTTGAGTACTGCGCCGAGCAATTCCAAAACGATGGCACCAGCCTATCGGCTCTCATGAAAAACATTAAGAGGACGATGGCCGCAGAATATAGCCGCGACCTGTCCGACAAAATGCATAAGTCGCTCTGTAAAGTGACCTCGCTGGGCTATCACGGTGGCGGCATGCCCAATTATGGTCTGCGGCGAATGCTTGTGAGTCATACGGGAGAGCGCAAAGTTGTTATGGAGCGGTTTGTGCGCAAATCATTCAAAGGTGAACGTACGATATTGGTGTTGGGTCCTCCCGAAGAAGTTGCGACTATAAAACGCATATTTCATCAATACGTTAATGAGCGAATGGCTCCTTCAAAAATTGCCAACCAGCTGAATCGAGATGGAATACCTACCCCAATGGGGGCCCAATGGTCTGGTCAAGGAATTCGTCAAATATTAAAAAACGAACGTTATGCCGGTACTCTTACATACAATCATAAATCAAAAAAACTTCGGACCTATATGTTCAGGAACGATCCGGAACATTGGATTCATGTGCCGGGTGCAATCGAGCCGATAATATCCCGGGAATTATTCGATGCGGCTCAAGCCATACTCATCAAGCGGAGAATCATTAAACGTACTGACGAGCCATTGCTTGAACGTCTACGCTATTTGCTGCAAATCCATGGACAACTGAATCAGACTATTATTAATGCCGATAAGGAAGGCCCGCCACTGTGTGGTTATGTGAGGCAATTTGGCAAACTTAGCTGGGCCTACGCTCGTATAGGTTATGTCTCTCCGCATGACAAAGCGGAACGGGAAGAATCAAATGTGCGTAAGCAAGCAATGTTCCGGAGGCTTATGGATGCTTTAAGGGAGAAAGGTTGGCGTTGTCTCTGGAATGTACATAGGAAACATCTGCTCATTGATGATGCCCTAACACTCGGAATTCTTATTGGGAAATATAAGCCGACCCAACTACATCGAAAGCACCGATGGTTCGTTCATACACGCACAGAGACCCTAACCGATTTTACGGTTATCGCTCGCTTGGATTTTGCTAACAAGAACGTGCTCGATTACTTCCTGTTGCCAAAAGAGCTGGCCCGTACCAAAACCATGAACCTCACCGAAGCCCTTCACCCGCTATTAAGAACGTACCGTTTTGTAACTCATGAGCGATTGCTAGCGGGGCTTCTAATTCAATTAGCACTACATAAGAATCAACCAAAGGCTGTTGACGTTATTACGTAGCCGATTCAAGCTTAGATCGACGACCTGTCAACCTAGCGGATATTTCGCCAGCATGCGCGCGCCGATCTCAGCGGTTTCCTTGACGCGCGGTTTGGTCGCGATCAGCTGGTCACGTTTGTCCATCGGCAGCCCGTAGAGCTTGCGGAAGAAGACGCGACAGTCGAAGGCCTTGCACACCGCCGGCTGGCGGCCGTGTATCGTGCAGCCCTCGGCGCCGAGATAGACACAATCGCCGTTAGGCCGGTGGCTCAGAAAGCGCTCGCGCTTGCCGGTGGTCGGGTCGTCAGCCTCGAAGGTGTCATAGGCGGTGGGATCGTCGCCGCGCTCCGGCCGGATGGGAATCAATTCCTTCTGGCAGCAATGATGGCATGTGCCGCAAGGAACCGCGTTGTAGGTGGCCGCCATGGATTCTCGCCTGGATCGGAGTGCCTGCTTTCGTCATCAAAGCACGATTTCCCTTGACCGTAGTAGCAACTTTCACAATTACAATGTACGGATTGAACACGCGGGAAACGGCTTAAGGGGAGGATGGGATGATGAAACGCACATTCTTTACCGCCGCCTTGGTGGCGGCCGTTCTGCAATTCGCGCCGGCTCAGGCCGCCGGCCCCTATGACGGGAATTGGAGCGGCGCGATCGACGCCACCGGAGGCCACTGCCTGGGCGGCACGCTCACGATGCAGATCACCGACAGCGCCATCACCGGCGTCATCGGACTCTCCGCCGGGGCCGTACCAATCAAGGGCAGTGTGGCGGCCGACGGCAGCGTCAATGCGGCATACAACAACCCGTCGACCGGCGGATCGAGCACGCTCACCGGGAAAATCTCTGGCGGCGATTTCACGGGCGTGCTGGATTCGAAATTTCCTGCCTTAAGCATCACCTGCGTGCGGAACGCGAGCGCCAAGCGTTCCTAGAAACTCGAACCGGGACGCCGCCAGCTGCGCTATCCGTTCGTCCAATCCGGATGGCGCCGGCCGGATTGGCGGGTCCTTGGATTCAATTTTAGATAAATACGCATCACGAAAGCGGAATAATCGATTTTTAGCGAAGTTTAATCGCACCTTAATGCGCGCGCTCCAGAGTCGACGCGATATTCAACGCGGGTTGGGGGCTACCATGCACAGTCTCGGACGATGCGCGCGTATCTTCCTGAGGGATGAGCGTGGCGTAACCGCGATCGAATACAGCCTGATCGCCGCACTGGTCGCCCTCGTCATCATCGCCGG
>Ga0209624_10001663_pt1 | contig 17189 bp, 18 predicted proteins | sample JacPinW_OM2H0_O1_FD_188565 | JGI IMG/M metagenome (GOLD analysis project Ga0209624, IMG submission 188565) | Forest soil microbial communities from Algoma, Ontario, Canada - Jack Pine, Ontario site 1_JW_OM2H0_O1 (SPAdes) (version 2) | ecosystem: Environmental > Terrestrial > Soil > Boreal...
AAAGACGATCGCCGCGGCGTTCGAAGAGGCGGCGGATCTCCGCACCTTTCTCATCATCGACGAAGCCGACTCGCTTTTGCGTGATCGATTAGCGGCCCAGCATTCTTGGGAGATCACGCAGGTCAACGAAATGCTGACGCAGATGGAGCGACACCCCTACCCCTACGCCTGCACAACCAACGCACTGGAACTTTTGGACTCGGCGGCGGCGCGGCGGTTTCTTTTCAAGGTGCGTTTTCAATCAATGACCGCGGATCAAATCGCAAAGGCGTTCCGGCGCTCGTTCGGCGCCGACCCACCAGGCTTCGTGCTCAAGCTCGCCGGCTTGACCCCGGCCGATTTCGCGACGGTCGCAAAGAAAGCGAGCGCGCTCCGCGAGCGTGATTCAAAGACGTTTGCTCAATGGCTTGAATACGAAGTGAAAGCCAAACCGGACGCCGAGCGGCCAAAGATCGGCTTCTGACCTACGGCGAGCTGCTACAAACGTCCTCGCAGAGCAGTGCCATACCGAGACGAGGAACCCCGCAAGCACCGATGTCGCGTCGCATCCCGGGCCAGATCCGACAATCTCGATAGTTGATTTGTCCGAATCCCTACTATTGCGCTCTATCCGGTTGGGAGTTGGTCACGAACGGATTAGTGGCATGCTAGACAAGGGCGCGAAATTCGAATCCCCTTATTCAACAACGTTTCTTCTATGACTCTTTGATGAGAGTCGCTGAAACCAACAGACTGACGCATTCGAGGCGTTCGCGGTCTATGCCAATCCGGAATGCTCGGACAACGCCACGACGATCAGCGATTTCCATGCAGAGAGACTCACGAATCCTGATGGTGAGGAGGTAGTCCCGAAGATTCCTAAAAGCCCTCGCTTCTGGGACCGCCACCTCGACTTGGTAGGATGGAGCTGACCATGACGGAATTCACGTTTCAGGCAACACTACTAGCGTCGATCCGCGTCATGGCAGATACGCAAGCCGAGGCGGAGCTGAAGGTCCGGGCGGCGCTGGAGGCGTCGGATGCGAATCTCGGGATGCTGGATGGCGCGCCCATCGTTGTGCCGGTTGAGATTGAGGGCGAGCTGGATTTGATTGAGACTATAGAAAACACGAGCGAGGATTGACCAACTTGGGAGCGCGCGTCGTCTTGCAGCGGTTCACGTCGAGAGTGGACAGACGTTCCAGGCGCTTGCGGGGCGCCGGGCGCTGGAGCGGGCGTTGGCCTGAAGCAGACCCCAGCCGTGCGCCGACCTCGCCGACGAGGAACGGAAGGCTGCTAGCGATCAAGCGGGGGTGGCTGTACTGCAGAGGTCAGAGGTTCGAATCCCCTCAGCTCCACCAGGAAGTCCGCGCGAACCGGAGTGATTTCCTATGCCACAGGATAGCACGACATTTCCGCGGCTTGCGGCGGCAGCAGTCGGTCTGCTGAGACTTTCCGGCCGTCTGCGCGACTCATTGTCGGCGCGTGCGGTCGAAAGTCTCTGGCCGCAAAATTCCGTTTCCAAGGTTGCTGTTTGCCACATGTCCACCGCGCCCGATCTCGAATTTGGAGGGTCGAACCTCGACACTTGATCCGGTTCGAATGGATGGATCACCCCTCGCGGGAGGACAAACGAGCAGGGACGGATCGTTCCTTACGCCTGCGCCGGCGTCTGGAGCCCAAGCGTGCGCCACTGGTCCGGCCATGCCATGGGAAGATCAACGAGACGTTTGAGGCCGAAACCGCGTGGCAGACGTCCTTCGACTGCCGCCTTGACGATGTCGGGGGCGAGGAAAGCGAGCGACAGGGTCATCCGAATCGAACGCGCAGTTCTGCCCTCCCGCGAAGCAAGCGACTCCAAAGTCAGGCGGGGATCTGACAGAAGTTCGTCCAGCCAGCGGTGTGCGTCGCGGAGGGCTTCGATCAGGATGGCGCGCGCGTTGGCGGGGATCGGGCGGGCATAGGTCTTCACATCATCTGCTCCCTGGAGGATCTCGCGCTTCCGATAGGGTGACGGCCGGGTCCAGGGAAGCGTCAGAATCCTCGCGCCGTCGGTTCCCTCCGCAACCGCTGGCAGTTGGATTCGGATCGTCGCGCGGCCGATCACGACACGATCAATCAGGTTGCGAATGTCAGTTTGCGAAGCAGCATGGTCCGGGGACGGGTTGCCCACAGCCTCAGCGACGAGCTCTTCGACATCAGCGGCTGGAACGCGCAGGATCGACGCCGTTTTGCTCTTGTCACCTTGCAGAGCCGCCTGAGATACATAGTAGCGCCAGCGCTTGGATCCCTTCCCGGCCCAGGTCGGGCTCATCCGGTTGCCGCCATCGTCATAGAGCTTGCCTGCGAGCAGCGCATCGGACGACTGGCGCGTTCTCTTGGTCCTCGCAGCGCCGAGATGATCGCGCAGGCCTCGCTGGACTTGCTCCCACAACTCTTGGGGCACGATCGGCGGGTGCTGGCCTTCGTGCACCTGGCCCTTATGGGCGATCCGGCCGAGATAGATCGGGTTCGATAAGATCTTGTAGATGTGCCCCCGGCTGAAAAGGCCGCCGCCGGTCGAGCGGCCACCGCCATCGATGCGGACTGGAAGCCGAAAGTCCTCAGCGTCGAGTTGCTGTTTGAGGCGCACCACGCTTCCCGCCTCGAGATAACGGCGAAACAGCGACCGCACGATTGCTGCATGATCATCGACGATATGCAGGGCGCGCCCCTCGACCCGGTAGCCCAGCGGGACTACGCCGCCCATCCACATTCCCTTCTTTTTCGACGCGGCGATCTTATCCCGGATCCGCTCGCCCGTGACCTCCCGCTCGAACTGAGCGAAGGACAGCAGCACATTGAGCGTCAGACGTCCCATGCTCGTCGTGGTGTTGAACGACTGGGTCACCGAGACGAAGGAGACGCCATGGGCATCGAACGCCTCGACCAACTTGGCGAAATCGGCGAGCGAGCGGGTCAGGCGATCGACCTTATAGACGACGATCACGTCGATCCGTCTCGCCTGCACGTCGATGCGCAGCTTCTGTAACGCCGGCCGCTCCATCGACCCGCCAGAGAAGCCGCCGTCGTCGTAACGATCCCGAACCAGTCGCCAGCCCTCATGCGCTTGGCTCTTGATGTAGGCCTCGCATGCCTCCCGCTGGGCGTCGAGGGAGTTGAAGTCCTGCTCAAGGCCCTGCTCGGTCGAGACGCGCGTATAGATGGCGCCACGCAAGCTGCGTCTGATCGTCTGATCCTTCATGGCGACGCGTCTCCGGCCGGCGCGCCATTCGCTCTACAGACGGCGGTCCTATTTCCGCTCGTTCGGCGATCCGCACCCACGTCTGCTTGGGGAGTCTTTCCCTGGCGAAGGCCGAAGAAGCGATGGCCGTTCCAGTTGGTCCCGGTCATCGCCTTGGCGATCTGGGACAGGCTGCCAAAGGTCTGGCCATTCCAGGCGAAGCCTTCCTCCAAGATCATGACCCGCTCGAGCCTGCCGTTCCATTCACGCACGAGCAGCGCGCCGGCCTTCAAACCCAAGCCCTCGCGCGTTTGAGGCTCGCGGCGGTCGAAAGGAGCGCCGACGCCATCCTCTTTCCCAGAGCGAAGGATCCTTCGGATCGATTTGTCGAGGTCGCCGAAGGCGTCGGACTGGAGCCGGTAGGCCAGCACCCTAATTAGCAGCCAGCGCGGGAGATGGGCAGGCGCTTCGCCGCCCAAGTGGGTGCGCCATTGACGGCGCAACCCATTGAGATCAAGGCCCTCGAGGTTGGCAATGATCGACAAAACCGAGGCATCGAGCGGCAGCGAAGCGCCCGGCGTCGCCGCCACTGGACGCTTCCCCGCCTGCCCGGACTTGGCTCGCGCGCGAGTCATGCCGACTACGCCGCTTGACGCCTTCTGCTCGAGCCCGCGGGCGTCCATCGCCTCGGGCTGCGGTACGGTACGATCTCCCAGGTAAGCAGGGGCGTCCGAGATCCGATAGACGGAATCTCCGGCGCCGATCCGTTCGCGGATCACGGCATACCCTCGTTTGCGCAGCCCAGTGAGCGCCGCCCGTGTCGTGTGCGGCAGCCATCCCGTAGCCTGAGTCAAATCGACGATGGTCGCGCCGTCGGCGCGCCGCAGAAGTTCGATCACCTGCGCCAGCTTGCTGCCATCTCGCGGGGCGGCCACCCGGGCTGCGTGGCCCCCTTCGTCCGGACTGGCGCCATTCTTCGCCTGCGACTGAGGCGCCTCTCCGGGCTCGATCGCGTCTTGCGATCCCTCGTCGACGGCGGTGGCTTTCAAACCGGCCGCCGTCAATTTGAGCGCGTAACCTTGTCCAGCATCATCGCGGCGCCAGATCGCCGCTCCAGCTTTCGCCTCGATCTCGCGGACCAAACCGAGCTTCGTGAGTTTGGCAGTGACTTTGCTGAGAGCCGCGCCCCTGATCGTTGCCGGCGCCGACAAGCAACGATCCTTGCGTTGTGCCGCGGCGCTCATCATCACAAGTTGTGCGTCGGTAAGTTTGACACTCATGATCCAACCCTTTCTGTCATCCTGGAGGTCCGGGCGATCCGGACTCCTCACCAGGACGAGCCCCGGATCGGTCAAGGCCGATGGGGCGGTTGGGTCACGCGCGCCTTTCCTCTGCGCTACACGACGACACCAATGCTTCCTTTCGAACGAAAAGCCAGTCGCTTCTGCATGGGGCCCGCGACTCTAGTGAATGGTCGGATAAGCTGCTCCGATGGCTTAACAGCGCATGTATGAGAAGCGCTTATCGTTTAATTGGGGCAGGGAAAACGCCCTGCACCCGATTGGCTCCTCTTCCGCCCTCCGAAACTTCGGTCGCGAGCACCTGACACTCTCGCTAGCTGGGGGCCGCAACAAAATGCGGCCGGCGAAGTTTAGATCCGCAGCGAGCGGCGCGAGAATGCTTCGGGATTCGCTTTGCCTCCGGAATAAAGCCATGGACACAACCACCCTTCTTATCATCGTAGTCATCGTTCTTTTGCTTGGTGGCGGTGGCTTCTATGGGCGAGGTCGCTGGTGGTAAGCTACACGGCCTCTACATCAGCAGTCATTTGGTCCAGAATTCATAAGTTTCCTCCCGGCCAACCCTGATTGGAGGTTATACGCTCGCAGTTCCGTTGCCGTTTCGCGTCGGGGCATTGTCTACTAGTTCGGGCAGCCACGACATTACAGATAGGCAAAATTAATTCGGCTATGGCAGGCTGAGAGGGCGGGCCTGCAACGGTCACGCCAGCGCGCTTACCGCACGATGTCCCGAGAGGAATCAGAAGCGCGCGGTCGACATCCGCGTTTCATCGCGGGCGCCTCTCCATCTTCGTCACCCCGACGGATCAGTTCTCCTCAAAAGCGCGCGTCCGAAACCAATGCTCGTCCGCCTTGCCTTCCGGACAGCCCTCCCGCTCCCACAGCGCGTAGGCGCGTTCGCAAAGCGTTCATGCTGCGCTTGATGCCAGAACTCCTCCGCGCGTCCATCTGGCTGACTCGCCTGCTCCCAGAGCAAATAGGCGCGCTCGCGAACGACTTCGTCTAGACCCGCTTTGGTCTCCGCCAGGACGCCATGCGGATCCCCGTATGGAGTAAGTTGGCCGCCGCGGCTGACATGCATCTTGGCATTCAAACTGTCGAGTTCCTCGTTGGAAACCAACTTCGCGTTTGCCGCCGCCACCAACGCCTTGTGCTTGAACGCCCCCTCCTCCTCAGGGGGCGCGCTGACCGTGACCGGAAACGTATGCAGAACTCTGGAGCCCTGCTTCTCAACGTCAACTAGGCGCTCTGGCATGAAACACTCCCCTAAGTAGGCTAAGACGATGGAGCAGCCACGTCCAACCGCAAACGCCTTCACTTTCGTCTCCAGCACCCCAGTCTTGCTGCAGAAACGTGGTTAGCCATGCCGAGATTGCTCTTGGGTTACCACCTGAAATCGCACAAGCTTGGCGATCCCAAAGGCGGTCGATATCGCGACGTCCGCAGCGTCACGACCGCGGCCCATGACAATACGGCCGATGCGGGGATGGTTGTGCCGCGCGTCAATGGTGTACCAACGGCCATCGAGGAAGACTTCGGCCCAGCCGCTGAAATCCATGGGATTGGGATCAATCGGAACGCCGATGTCGCCGAGGTAGCCAGTGCAATATCGCGCGGGAATATTCATGCACCGACAGAGTGTGATGGCGAGATGCGCGAAGTCGCGGCATACACCAATGCCTTCGTACATGGAATCGCTCGCGCTGCGGGTGGGACGCGCATCGGGATAACTGAAACGGATCTTTGCGTGCACGAAATCGCAAATCGCCTGCACACGCTGGCGGCCCCCTGACATCATCCCGAAACTCGACCAGGCGAAATCGGCGAGCTTGTCGCTATCGCAATACCTGCTTTGAAGTAGGAACAGCAGAACGTCATCAGGTAGGTCGGCTATCGGCGTCATCTCTATATTGGGCGCCGTTTCGTCCGGCTCGCCCGAATCGTGAATCACGAAGCGATTGGAGAAGGTGACAAAGCCCGCGGGGACTTCGACCCGGGTGACGCGGTTGCCGAAATGATCGAGATAAGAGCGCATCGCGAGAGGGGGATCGGATTTGACACTGTCCGGTGTGAGCAGGTCGGCGTCTCGCGAGGGATGTACACTGAGCTGGAGAAGCATCGGCGTCTGAGCTGGACACTCAAATGCGATGTTGTAGCCCGCTTCGATCAACATCGCCGATCCCCCAAATTTCACGGCCGCGGGCTTGGAGCAACGTCTCCGGCCCCCGGAGCCTGCAAGGAAGGGGCCATCTTTCTGGGAGGACACGACCAGCGGGTAGGTCAACTTGTGGCTCTTTAGCCAACGTATTGAAGGCTAAGCAATCGAATTGCGGCGGTCGCTTGCGAGCGACGAGTTGCGTATGTTGGCGGGCTGCGACAAGGAGAGGCCTCGCGTTTGACAGTATGAAGACCCAATTGTCCGCTTCGAACGTTTCGGGCGACTGCACACAAATTGAGCTTAAAGAGCCTAATTGTGATCCAGCTATGTAGGTTTTCTACACGAAGAGCTGCTTTACTGCTGAGCGTTCTTCTTCGCCGTATTGCTCAGCAAATAAGTGTGCGCCGATCTAGACACCTTCCGGTTGCTCTCTGCAATGAGTGGCCGCATGCGCCCGGCGGGCTGCTCAGCGAACTGCGTCGTCAGTTCGACCGAGCCCATCAAGCCTGTTCGCCCGTTCGCCGGCTTTGATCGTTCCCGCGCCCCCTTTGGGAGTGCCGATGAGGACGATCCGTCGCAATAGAAAATGTGACGCGAGGAGGTTCGACAAGAAGCTCGCGGAGCGCCTGCAACATTGACTCGTCGGCGTTGGTTCGGCGTTCGCGCTCATGCAGGAGTTCGAGCCAAGAGTCCATTAGGAAGGTTTCGGTGAAGCGTCCGATATCGTCGATGTTTTCGTAGACGCCCCAAGCGTAGGCGCCGTCCCGTTTGCGAGCGTGACCTACATCGTCGAGGGCTCCCTGAAAGTGCGCGCGATTTTCGGCCGCCACTCGATATTCCACCACCACCAGAACCGGTCCTTGGTTGTTCTGAACTTTTCGCACCGGCGTCGGCGCACGCCAGTGAAGCGCAGGTGAGAGATCCAAGGCGGCCCCGGTCTGCAGTTTCCAGCGCCACGTCAGCGGAATGCCGATCAGCAGGCCGGCCGCGGCCACGAAATACGTGTTTTGCAAACCTTGCAGTTCCGTGAGCTTGCCCCAAATGGCGCTACCAGCGGTCGTCGCTCCAAAGATAAAGGTCAGGAATACCGCGAGCCCGCGACCACGCGCCCAATCCGGCAACGCGACTTGAGCCGAAACGTAGAGCTTGGTGAGCACGACCGTCCATGACGCGCCGGCAAGAAGGCAGGCTGAAATGGCAGAGATCGGCTCGTGCGACACTCCGAAGATGACCAAAGCCGCCGCCATACCGACCGCGCCGATCGCAGCCAGGCTATCAGCGCCTATCTTAAGCCGCGTCAGCGCTAACGTCCCGCCGACGGTGCCAACGCCAATTGCGCCCAACAGAACTCCATAAAACTGCGGCCCATCCGCCATCTGAGCGCGGGCGACAAGTGGCAGCAAGGCGAGATAGGCGATCGCGAAAGGGAAGAACGTGACGACGCGCACAAGCGTGGCGCGCAGATCCGGGTTGTTCGCCGCGTGACGAGCGCCCGTGCGCACGGCGTTCAGGAGGCGCTCAGCGGGCAAGCTTCCGCCGCCCCTTCGCGGGCTACGCCACCATAGCAGCGCCGCTATGATTGCTACATTGGTGGCAGCGAACACCCAGAACGGAACGGAGATTCCTGACCACGCGATGACCAGCCCGCCGAGTGCGGGTCCTGCCGCGCGTCCAATGTTGAAGCCGGCGCCATTGGCCGCAATCGCGCCGTCAAGATCCTCCTTCGGCACGAGCATGGGTAGGGTGGCGCCCCAAGCTGGCGACGTGAGCGCCCCGCCTACGCCAAGTAAGAAGGTCGTGGCTAACAAGAGTGTTGGTGTGGCGAGGCCGATAGAGACCAAGCCAGCGAAAATAACGGATACCGCTAAGATCGCGGTTTCGACTGCGATGAGCAACCGCCGGGAATCGAGAACGTCCGCCAGCGCTCCCGCAGGCAAAGTGAAAAGGAACAGGGGTAGGCTGACAGCAACCTGTACGAGGGAGACCATCATCGGGTTCGGGTCGATGCTCGTTATCAACCAGCCCGACGCCGTATCGAACATCGCGGTGCCGACGTTGGAAAAGACGCTGACACTCCATATGACCGTAAAAGCCAAATGGCTGAACGGACCCCAGCGGGACGGGGCGGCCTCGCTCGGCGTTGAAGCAATTGTCACCGAACGGGCCCGATTTGTGGCAAATCGCGCACGCGTCTGCGGAAAGCGCCAAGATTTCGGCAGACATCCGTAGCACACCGATAGCGCCTGCAAACAACGCTCCCATTGGGGCCGTGGGCGTACGAATATGGAATTTTTGTTACTCCTGATCACACCTTCCCGGCGCGCATATGGAACGAGTGGCGGGGAAAATTGTTACGGTAAGGCCCGCTTTTTCCGCGGAATTGTGGGTGGGCGCCAAGCCAGGACCGGTCATCCACGAACTGGGATTGCAGAACAAGAGCCTAGGCCCGGTCAGGATGATCCGATGACGATGCAAAAAGCCGCTCCCGTGCCGCATCACCTGGAGGATACGGTGGCGACTATAGCCGCGCTTCACGCGGCTCATGATCGGGAGGCTCACGCGCTGCAAAAGGCGGTGTCGAGAGCAACGGGCGGCATCGCTCGGCCCGTCACGTTAATCCTGATAACCACCGCGATCGCTGTATGGGTTACGCTCAATCTCACGCTACCTAAGCTTGGACACGCGGTATTCGATCCGTATCCGTTCTCACTCCTGTCTACAGCCGTTTCGACTGTAGGCCTCTATCTTGCAGCGATGATCCTCATTACCCAGCGCCACGACGACGAGATGGCTACCCGTCGAGAGCAGATCACGCTCGAACTTGCCATCTTGAGCGAGCAGAAATCGGCAAAGATTATTGCGCTTCTCGAAGTTTCGCGCCGCAACGACCCAAACCAAGGCAATTACCGCGACGAAGTGGCAGAGGCATTGGCAAAACCCGCCGACGCCGAGGTCGTGCTCGACGCTATAAGGGCGGCGGAAAAAGTCGAGGATGGCGGATAGCGACAATCGGGGTCCAAAGTCCCGGGTTTCTAAGGATGGCGATCCGCTGTTGCGGATACGCGTCCGCCCAGCGCCAGAACTTAAGCTCGAACAGCGCCGCGAGCGAAGGCGGCTTCGGCGAGAAAAGCAGCGCGAGAACAATGCCCACCGCGCTGCGAAGATGCATGCCGCCCGGCTTGTGATGGAAGCAACAAGTTTGAAAGCGGCGGCTGAACCGAAGGCATCGCTCTATGTCGGATGCTCCGGCTGGCGCTACTGGGATTGGCGGGATTCATTCTATGCAGGAGTGCCACAACCCGATTGGTTCGAGCACTATCTCAGACGCTTCGATACCGTCGAAATCAATGCATCGTTCTACTCGTGGCCTACGGTGGCGAACGTTCAGGCGTGGCAGCGCGGGCTCGGCAAGAAGAGGTTTGTCTACACCGTAAAAGTCTGCGACCTCATTACCCACGTGAAGAAATTCAAGGGCACGAAAACTCTCATAAGGGACTTCGGAATGATCGCCGACGTTCTCGGAGACCGAATGGGCTGCTTCCTTTTTCAGCTGCCGCCGAGCTATCGCTGCACCAAGGTACGGCTCAAGGACATCGTAAGTCAGCTCGATCCCTCGCGGCGCAACGTCGTCGAATTCAGGCACGCCAGCTGGTGGAACGAGGAAGTCTACAACGCCTTTCGCAAGGCAGGCATTATCTTCTGCTCCTGCAGCGCGCCGAGATTGCCAGATGAACTCATTCGAACGGCGGACGAAGTCTATGTTCGCCTGCATGGCCCTAAACGCTGGTATCGGCACGATTACTCCGAGGAAGAGCTCGCTCACTGGGCGACCAAGATCAGGGATAGCGGCGCGAAGAGAGCCTGGGTCTATTTCAACAACGATTTTGACACTTACGCGCCTAAAAATGCTGTGGGATTTCGGCGCACGCTGCAGCGAACACAAAGCTTTCGTTGAAAACGAATGGCTAGTCTCTTATGTTCGCCGTCAAGGACTCGGACGCAATCGAGCACCCGAGCGGCGAGAAAGCCGTCGGCAGGAATAGGCCGGAGCTGCGCAGAGCCGGGAGCGGAGCGAGAGACGACGGTTGATCAAACTCTTCTGTAACGGGCCTCGAACTGTCAATTCCTCTTTCGCGTCATCTCTTCGCCGGATCACTCTTCTGTCCGTGGTCGACACATGGCCGCCACCTGATGGGATTAGATGAGGAGGAGGCCGACCAATCTTATTGCGCGTGATCGTCATCGTCACTGAGTTTGATGCGGTCTGAACTCTTCCATCGTCCCGGCGAGGGGACTTCGCTTCGGGAAGGCCGGTGTCGCGACCCGCCCGAAAGCCTTGTTTCCGTTCTCCGTTATGCGGTTACCGGTTTGGGAGAAATGCCTTTGTCGGCAAACTTCGTTCCGTCGACCCACATACGATGCAGGATGACGCCCAACTTGCGCGCGAGCGCTACCTTGGCCTTGGCCATCCCCGCGCGCCTGGCGAGTTTCATTCCCCAGCTTTTCAGCGCGGGCGCGCCCTTGAGGGGTTTGGTCAGGATAGCGTTGGCGGCCTCATAGAGCGCCGTGCGTACCGAGGCATCGCCGATCTTGCTGATCCGCCCGCTGTAATCCGTCTCCCCCGATTGATACTTCTTCGGCGTCATGCCGAAACGCGGTCCCACCTGCTTGGATGACTTGAACCTGGTCGGATCGTCGATCGCGGCGACATAGGTCAACCCCACGATGGGTCCGACCCCCGGCGCTGACATGACCAAGTGCACCCGCTTGTCCTGGCGCGCCTGTTGTCGCACTCGCTTCTCAAAGCCGTTAAACTCGCGCAACAAGACCTCATGCGCCGCCAGCAAGGCCTTGCCGATGATCTCCAGCGTCGGATGGCCCGCGACCAGCTCTTCGACCCTAAGGCCGAAGCGGTTCGGGGTCGTTTTCCCAATCTTCAGGCCGAAGCCGCGCAATATGCCGCGCAAGCTCATTTCAACGTCAAACAGCTTCGACTGAACCAGTTTGCGCGCCGTCAGCAGCGCGCGCACTTCCTGCGCCGGCATCGACTTGCAGTGAACCGGGCGGAACCAGCCCAGCCGCATCAATTGCGCAATCCCGCGCGCGTCGTTGCGGTCGCTCTTGACCGGCATCGCCTTGAAGGCGTCATGAACATGCCGCGTCTCCAGCAACTCCACCGCCAAGCCCTCATTCTTCATTGCCGCATAAAGCCATTGCGACAAAGGCCCCGCCTCCAGCCCAACGCGTCATTTCCAGTCCAAGATCCCGGAAAAAGCCAATCAGGTTTTCCGGCTCGCTGAGGACTTTCGCCTCCCGAATGATCTTGCCGCTCGCATCCACAACGCAGACACTGGAGGCTTCCAACGAAACGTCGATTCCGGCACAGTAGTCCATGGTCGTCCCTCATGAGTTTGGAGCAGGCTAAAACCTGATTCCGTCGGTTGACACCATCATTCTGAGGGACGACCGCCCTTCCGCGCCAGACCGCTGCGGCCGGCCCGTTACGCCATCTTATCCGCGGGTTGGTTACCGCCTTCCGTGTCTTCGTCCCGGGGCTTTCCTCGGTCTAGAGGACGGGCGTCGGGCGCAAGGCCCGGCCACATAACTAGCGACGGGAGTTCCCCACCTTTCGTTGCTCCGCTCCCGGGTCTGCGCAGCGGGAGAGAGAAGTCGCTCCTTACGCGGGCGCGACCTCCCGTCCGATCGCCCACAGGAAAGCGGCCATTTCGCGGGCGATCGCGGCCACGACGACGGGCGGCTTTTTGCCCGTGGCGGTGAGGCGGCGATAGCGGGCGCACAGACGGACCTGCGCCTTCCACGCGATGTCCCGCACGGGCTTGGGCAGCCCTTCGAGCCGCGCCCTCAAGGTCTCGCTGACCCTTGCCGGGTAACGATAGGTCCACGCCGCCTCGACCAGCGCCCGACGCGCGCGCCGGTTGCCCGCCAGGGTGAGGCCTTTCCGTCGGATTGTGTCGCCTGTTGAGCTTTCCGCCGGGACAAGCCCGAGGAAAGATGCGAGCTGTCGTGGCGTATCGAACCGGCGCACGTCGCCGATCTCGGCGGCAAAGGTCACGGCGACGAGAAACGAAGCGCCACGCATTGCCTGGTAAGCTTTCACCACCGGCGCCATGGACCATTCCGGCACGATGAGGGCGAGTTGCTTCTCGAGACGGCGCAGGCGCTGCAGAGAATCTTCGATCGCATCGATCCCTTCCTGAAAGACGATCTGCTGCGCGGCTTGGTCGAACTTCTGACCCGCGAGCCAGCGCCGATGCGCCAGCTCCAGTGGCCGCCGCCGCTGTAAATCCGACTGTGACGCAACAAGAACGAAAGCAGCTGCTGGCGCTTTCGCCGAAGATCGTCCCCCGCCGACTCACGGGCGCGCGCAAGGTCCCGGACCGCCTCATGAGCCGGGTCGGGCGCCCAAACTCCCGTAAGCTCACCCGCCCGATGCAGACGCGCCAGAGTGACCGCATCCCGACGGTTGGTCTTGATCCGCTCGCCCGCTCGTTTCGGGATCAGCGCCGGAGCAACCACCATGCAGTCATGCCCGAGCGCCTGCACCTGGCGATAGAGCCCGTATCCCGTCGGCCCGGCTTCGAAGCAGACATGCAGCCGGGCGTATCGGTTAGCCAGTCTTTTGATCGTCCGCTCGATCGGCGCAGGATTGTTCTCGACATCGCCCATAAACCGGACTTCCCCGGTTCGGCCTCCCTCTGCGATCGCCACGGCGTGCTTCTTCTTGGCGACATCGAAAGCCACGAAAACTTCGCTATACTTTCCCATAGTCCGCCCTCCGTGCATGAGGCTCGGCTCGGTCAGCCCGAGCAACCCTCGTTCTTTAACTGCACGAAAGGGCGGCCCACCGGCGCGAGCCCGCGAACATGACGTCTAGCGATCATGGCTCAGGAGCCGATCCTCACGAAGGCAGGCGCGGTCCGTATGGTCGATTCCTCCAATTTCCCCGCGGCTAAACTGATCGCGGCCGGACTTGTCGAGGTCGAGCCGGGCGGGATGCGCGGGCTGCATTGGCACCCGAATTCGGATGAGTTGCAATACTATATTGAGGCCGAGGGTCGGATGACCGTCTACGCATCGAATACGAACGCCACCACGTTCGACTATCAGAGCGGGGACGTCGGCTACGTTCCGAAGAGTATGCCCCATTATATCCAAAACACCGGCGCGACCAAGCTTCGTTACCTTGAGCTCTGGCAGTCCGACCACTTCGCCGACGTCTCGTTGGCGCAGTGGCTGGCGTTCACGCCCTACGAGCTCGTTAAGGCGCACCTCAATATCGACAGGTCGGTCCTCTCCAAGGTCTCGACGCAAAAGACGCCCGTTGTAGGGCTCTAAGTTTCTCGGTTGCCATGCTTATGACCGCATGGCTAAAGGTGCTCGCCGATCATTGGCCGCGGCGCGCAATGCCGGCGGGAGCAGCGCGTCGAGAGAGAGAGTTCGGACACTATCGGGCCGGTCACTTCCGCGCCCTGGCAGAAGGTCCTCGGTGCGGCCATAAACGGGGGTTTTGGGCGAAAATTTCTGCCCTCTGGGTCCCCCGGGATAGGCAAAGATCCTCCAAGCGGCACCACGCCGGTCCTTGGCCCGCCTGCGTGCCGTTTAGCCGTGGCCTGTCAGCCTTTCGCGAGCGTCAGTTGCCCGCCGCTGAAAATGTGCAAAACGCCGTCACTATTCTCGACCACATAGCGGCTTTCCGTCTACTTAGCGAACGCCGCCACGACGACGCGGTGGAAGCTTGCCGAGCGCCAAGCCGACGCCGAACGCGAGACGAGCGCGAGGACAACGGCGCGCCGTTCGCCGAACTCCCGCCCGCCTTCCGAACTTTGAGTAGCATGCTCAAGACGCCGGGCGGCGACCGCAGATGGTCGAGATTCTGGCTCTCGTCCTCCAGCACGACGAGCAGACCGTGCTCTCCGTCAGCCCCTCGCAACGCGGATGAGTCACGTCGCTGTACCGCTCAGGCTGGCGTCAGGTGCGATCGTTCCGGTCCCTTGCGGCAAGGAGACGTTGGATATGATCCAGCACGAGGCGGTGGTCATAAGGCCTGGAGAGGGTCGGTCCCTCTTGGCAGATGTCTCCAGCCTTTTCGGCGGCTGTCGCAATTGTTCCGGCCAGCACAACCTGAGTGCTGGGCAGATGGGTTCGCACCCAACTCGCTAGAGCGAAGCCGCTTGGCTCCCCTGACTTGACCTCGGCGAGGACAATGTCGATCCGCCTCGAGCCATCTTCCAAGAGGGTGCGCGCATCGCTAGCGCTAGACGCCTCGAGCACTAGGTAGCCGCACTCGCGAGGATACTCGGCGAGCGGGGTCTCACGAGTAAGTCCTGCTCGACGATCAAGATGCAGGGATCGCTCATCGGAGTTCGCCGGGAAACTTTTGGGCTAAGATCGCTGTCATGAGTGCGATTATTTGCGTGAGGTCGTATGGCTTCGGAACAAACGCCTCCACTATTCCGACGTGCCTTGGCGGGGCATTTCCTGACGTGAGAATGACGGGCATGTCGGGATAGTTATCACGGACTATTTCAGCCAGTTGCAGTCCGTCGAGCGAGCCGGGCGTCTGGATATCTGAGAATACCAAATCCACTTGATCGCCGGCGTTGATATATGTGAGCGCATCATCGGCGCGATCGGCTTCAATCACGCTGAATCCCGCAAGCCGTAATTCTTCCGCAATGAGCGCGCGGACCAAGACTTCATCTTCGACGACGAGAATCCGTGCCGTACGGGCCGGCTGCAGCGGTTGAGGGACCATCCCGATCGGGCCTCGAATTAGGCAATCAGACTGCCACATTGAAACCGCCAGTGGTCGCGGGAAGTTCCGACTTGCGGAAATGGTGCGACGACTTTCTTGCGGCCATCGCGTCGCGGCTCAACCCAACGCATGTGGCTCTCGCCCGGGCCGCGCGTCGCCGCGACCCAATCGATCCGGTCGACACCCGAGTGCTCTCGCTGATAACGGCACCGACGCCCACTCTCCCCTGAGTACATTCCGAGTCTTGGCGTGACGCCGCGCATCTGTTCTCTTTAGAGTTTCGGCTGCACGAGTCGTCGTTCGCGCCCGCGGCTGCGGAGGCTGGCGCCTTTAGCACGCTCCTTCAACCACCCTCGGTCCGAATGCTTCGGTGGTCGCTATGGGAGGGATTCGTCCGTGCGAGCGAAAGTCGACCCGGTTCAAGGCTCCGGATCCTGGCGCGAAAGAGGAATCGGTTATGATTGACGCTCAAGATACCATATCCAAGTCGGGACCAGCGTTCGGGCCGCGACTCGGAGCGGACGACTCCAACGAATGCGAACCGCGGAGGCCCGCCTCGCCTACGGTAGCCGCCACCGACAATGCTCCCGACAATGTTTCGAAGGTTGGACTGACGAGCGACGCGGCTCGGCGCCAACTTGCAAAATTCGGTCCCAACGCGATCCTGAACACCGGCGTCAACCCATTAGCCATGGTCTTTGAGAAGTTCTCGGCTCCGGTGCCGTGGATGCTCGAAGCCGCGATCGTGCTCGAACTTGTGCTCGGCAAATATGTCGAAGCCTCGATCATCGCCCTTCTCCTAGTGTTCAATGCCGCGCTGGGACTCTTCCAGGAAAGTCGCGCCCAGGCAACGCTTGCGGCGCTCAAGTCGCGCCTCGCACTGACCGCCTCGGTCAAACGCGACGGCGCCTGGAAAATAGTTCCCGCCACGGATTTGGCGCCGGGCGATCTGGTGAAGCTGTCGCTCGGCGGGGTGGTCGCAGCAGATGTGAAGCTTATAGGCGGCGAAGTTCTCTTGGACCAATCCATGCTCACCGGCGAATCGGTGCCTATTGAGGCCGGCCCCGGTCTTCAGACCTACGCGGGGGCGTTGGTTCGGCGCGGCGAGGCCGAGGCTGAAGTTACGGCGACCGGCGCACGGACCAAGTTCGGCCGTACCGCCGAACTCGTGCGCACCGCGCATGTCGTGAGTACTCAGCAGAAAGCGGTTTTGCGCGTGGTACGCAATCTCGCCGCCTTCAACGGTGTAGTCATCATGCTGCTGGTAGCCTACTCCTGTTATCTCAAGATGGCGGTAGCCGACATCATCCCCCTCGTCCTGACGGCGATCCTAGCGTCGATACCCGTAGCACTTCCGGCCACTTTTACCCTCGCGTCGGCCCTCGGTGCGCGGGCCTTGGCAAAGGTGGGCGTTCTTCCGACCCGCCTCTCGGCCGTGGATGAAGCGGCTTCGATGGTTGTCCTCTGCGCCGACAAGACCGGCACGCTGACCCAGAACGCGCTGACCGTCACGAGCGTTCAGGCCATGCCTGGCTTCGACGACGCTTACGTTCTGGCCCTGGCTGCGCTCGCCAGCTCGGATGGTGGCGGCGACCCGGTCGATGGCGCCATACGCGCAGCCGCCATAAACAAGACGGTGTCCGACGTGCCAACGCTGGTCAAATTCGCCGCCTTCGATCCGGCCAAGAAGATGTCCGAGGCAACCGCGACGGATGCAGCGGGAAACTCGCAGCGAATCGTGAAGGGCGCCTA
>Ga0209624_10001664_pt1 | contig 17168 bp, 7 predicted proteins | sample JacPinW_OM2H0_O1_FD_188565 | JGI IMG/M metagenome (GOLD analysis project Ga0209624, IMG submission 188565) | Forest soil microbial communities from Algoma, Ontario, Canada - Jack Pine, Ontario site 1_JW_OM2H0_O1 (SPAdes) (version 2) | ecosystem: Environmental > Terrestrial > Soil > Boreal...
CGGTGATCGATGGCTTCAGCGGCGATCAGCGCGTGCTTCTCGGTTGGGCGCAAGCCTGGCGGGGCAAGGCGCGGGAAGACTACATACGAAAGCAAGTCATCTCTGACCCCCACTCCCCTCGCGCGTTCCGGGTAATCGGCCCAACCCGCAATGTGGACGCCTGGTATGCGGCCTTCGGAGTAAAGCCAGGGGACTCGTACTATCTCCCTCCCGATCAGCGCGTGCGCATCTGGTAACTCGCCGCGCTGTAGCTCGAAACTGGGATTTCCAGAAGGCTCCTTTCCGGTTGTCGCTTCAAAACTCGCCTAGCCTTCGGTGTCAGGAAATAATCGTTGCGGAAGCATAAATAAATAGCCCTTCTGAACTCTGGAAGTTCAGAAGGGCTATGGCTTACTGAATCGTGATTGTGAGTGCCGAGGAAGTTGCAGCTCCAGGATTCACGACGGTGACGGATGCCGTGCTGGCGGTTGCAAGATCGGAGGCAGGGATGGCAACCGCTAGATGGGTGGCATCTACGATCGTCGTAGTGCGGTAGCTTCCGTTCCACATGGCTGCGACACCCGGGACGAAGTTGCTTCCCGTGAGCGTAATGAGCGTGTTGCCAGAGCCGTGTGTGACCGTCGTCACGGAGCTTGATGAGAGGACCGCTGCGGAGTTCTGATTCATCAACTGAGGAACCACCGCGGCGCCTCGCAACAGGTAAAGATGGCCGCTGCTGGTGAGAGCTGCGAGACCATCCTGCCCCCAGCGAATGAGGTCAACTCCGGTGTAGCTTGTGTTGCCCTCAATGGTCTCCATATTGAGGAAGGTTTTAGTTGCAGGCAGGAAGGTGTTTTGGTCGAACGCCTGGATTCCGTCCACTGCTGAACCTGTGGTGGAACTGAGCTGTGTGTTGACCAGGAAGAAGGTACGTTGTAAGGAAGTATCAGGGGCGAGCGTAGCCGTTGTCGAGAAGGTCCCTCCCCCGGTTACCGGATACACGCCGATCTGCGTTGCGGGTACGGTGGCGGGGTTAGCGACGCCGCCCCCGTTGCCAAAGGCCAATCCACCACTCAGCTTGAAGCAACCGAATCCATTTAGCGTTGATTCCGAGAACTGCGAGTAATTGTAGTAGGTGAAACCGGCGGAGGTGACGGTGTAATGATCCAGCGTGGCGCCTGAGGTGTCAGTGTCAAACGCGAGCAGATCGCCGGCGTCAAGGAACGATATGCACGATCCGCTGTAAGGCCCCGATGCTTGCCCTCGGATAGCTGCCGTCTGAGTGCTTGGGTCGAAGTCATAGATTGCGTTGCCGGTAAAGCTCGCAATGTCTAATGCGATCGTATTTTCCGTTCCCGGCTGGGTCGCGATGCCGCGAAGAGCAATTCCGCCGTCGAAGCTGGAGTTAGTCGGAACCGCGTAGGTGAAATCCGGCTGCTGGGTCAGCATGTTGAAGCGGGCAACGCTCTCGCTGCCACTGAGGATGGTGTAGAGGATCTGACCATCCGACGTTAGCGCCATATTGGTGGGTTGGCTTCCAATAGGTACCGCGGTGCCAACTGTAGCAGTGGCCGGGGTAATCGCCACAATCGAGTTCCCCGTCACCGCCGTCGAACCCGAACCGACGCTTGCCATGATGTTGCGTGAGTACGGGTCATAGAGAATGTGGTTTATTCCAAGCGTTATAACGCTATAGACCGATAGAGGCAGGGCGCTCGATAAACCGCCGCCAGGTGCGGGGTTCGAGACCGATATGGGCTGCCAGCCGAGAGTAGTAAGCGCAGTGGCCGGCACGATTGCGGTCAACTGGGTACTGCTCGAGAAGCTGGTAGAGAGCGGGGTGCTACCCATCAGAACGCTTGTCGCATTGCTGAAACCTGAACCAGTAACCGTGATGACGGTATCAGATGCCCCCGAGAGGATAGCGGAGGGTGTGATGCTGGCAACGGTCGGGACCAGGTTGTAGACACCTCCAGTAATCGTCGTAGTGGAGGTTGCCTGATTGTTCGCAGCGTTAGGATCATTCTCAGAGCCACTGGCCTGCACCGACATGATTGCCGGGCCTGCTGCGGTCTGCTGAACAACGAGTGTTATCGTAGCGCTGCTACCACTCGCGATGCCTCCCAGATCGCAAGACACGCCGCTCGTGGCAGAGCAGGTTCCGGAAGACGAAGTCACCGAAACCAATATTGCCGAGGATGGGATGAGTGCCGTCAGCGAGGCATTGGTTGAGGCAGACGGACCCAGATTTGTGACCGTGGCCGTGTAGGTTGTGTTGCTACCGGTGATGTTCGATCCCGTGGCAGCCATCTGTACGCCAAGATCCGCCGAGGTACTTGAGAGGTCCTTAACTAGATTGGAACGCAAGCTGAAGACGCCGATGCCGTTACGAAAGGCCAAACCATTTGTTCCCCAGCGCGTAAGGCGCGAGGGGTAGGAGTTGTAGGTATAACTGATCGTTGCAGGCATGCTGACCGGAATGACCGCATTGCCGGCAAGGGTATAGTCGGACGTGTTGAAGATCTGAATCTGGTTGTAATTGCCTAGACTGCTCGTCTGAGAGTTATCTAGGATAAAAACCTTGCCAAGCGTCGTATCTGCAGTCGTAGGTCCTGTTGCCCGTGTGGTGCCGGTGCTGTAGAAGGTTCCGAGCAAAGCGCCAGACTCGGGATCCGAAGCCTGGCCAAAGTCGGTATAGAGCTGACCACCCGCAATCTGCATCTCGTCGCTGCTGCCGCTTGCATAAGTATTGCCTGAGTTGCCGACCGCTAAGGAAGTTACTCCGGAGGCGCTATACGTATAGGTATCGTAAGTTGATCCACCGGCGTAGATCTCGTTCTTGGTTCCGTTGACGAGTATGGAATAGAACGTTCCGTTGACATTGCTGCTCGGGCTTGAGCCACGCAGCACACCACTGTCATAGATAGCAACTTGTCCTCCGGTCGCAACTACCACCGAGTTCGGCGCCCCAGGAAGTGCTGCGAGGGCCAGCGCGGTCCGCGGAGAATCGTAAACACCACCATTTCCTCCAAGGGAGAACTGTAGTCCTGCCGTTCCTGTTGTAAGGTTGACCTGCCGAACCGCCGAAGCGCCATCAAGACCTACCCAGAGGACAGTGCCATCGGAAGAGAGCGCGAGCTTGTTTGGCTCGCTGCCAACTCGGATCGGCGTTCCGAGTGCCCCAGTCTCCGGATCGACGGAGACAATGGAATTGCCGTATGCCGGACCGACTGAACTTGGCACCGAGACATACAGCAGGCCGTTGGTGGGGTTGTAGACCATACTGTTGTTGACGATGGGCACGTACGCGGTGTACTGGAGGGCATTTGAGGTTCCGCCTCCGGGAGCCGGCGTCGTGACCGTGACGCTTCCAGTTCCGGGGATCGGGAGCAGCGATGCGGGTATGGTGGCGGTCAAAGAGGTAGAAGTCCCATACGTTGTCGAAAGTGCCTGACCGTTGTAGGAGACGATCGACGCCGAGGTGAAGCCTGTGCCGGAGATGGCGAGGTTCGTATTCGTCGCGATGGGACCAGCCGTCACGGACATCGACGTCAGGGTTGGTACTGGTGGGTTGGTGATGTTGAAGGTGAGGGCGTTCGAGCTTGGAGTAACCGCCGTGGGACAGTTAGCAGTGATGCTTGCCGATCCAACCGCCGTCAGCAGCGATGCGGGGATCGCCGCGAAGAGGCTATAACCACTGGTGTATGTGCCTGTCGACGGGTTATAGGTCGTGCCATACGAATAGTTCGTAGTCAGAGCCGTGCCATTCCACTCAAGCGCGCAACTGGCGGTGAGGCCGGTTCCCGTCGCCGACAATGCGAACGCAGGCGATCCTACAATCGCGGTGGTCGGGCTGAGTGAGGTGAGCACCGGTGTGGCAGTCGGGGCAGCCACCGTAAGAGCTGCGGGAAGCGAGACACTGTAGCTCGGCGCCGGATTGACTGCGGTCACACTAAGCGTTCCTGCTGCCGAAACGTCGGAAGCAAGTAGAACGAAGCTGACTTGATTCGCACTAATGTAAGTCGTCGCGCGAGCAGAACCGTTAACCTGGATGCCGGTGCCGGGAACCATCCCCGTTCCCGTTGCCGTAATGATCGCGTTGGTGGTGTTCCCCACCGGTACGGTCGACGGCGACAGGCTTATGGCACCGAGTGCTGAATTGTTGATCGCAATCGACGCAGCACTAGAGGTACCACCACCGGGCGTAGGCGTGAACGCGTTGACAGAGAGACTGCCTGCAGTAGCCTGGTCTGCAACTGTAAGTGACGAGAGCAGCTGGGTCGAGCTGATAAAGGTTGTTGAACGTGAGCTACCGTTGATCTGCACAACAGTCGATGGGACGAAGTTCGCGCCGGTAACTGTGATTGGAGTTGCTGTCGCCGTGCCGGTCGTCACGAGGTTCGGCGTGACGGTGATCGAACCCGGAGCAGGATTATTCACAGACAACGAGGCTGCAGCTGTGCTGCCGCCGCCAGGGCTTGGGTTCGTAGCGACAATGGAGAGACTTCCTGCCGTAGCGAGATCTGCGGAGGTCAGTGATGTAACAAGTTGTGTGGCGTTCACGTAGGTAGTCGTGCGTGGTTGGCCATTCACATAGACCACGGTAGCCGGAACGAAGCTCGAGCCAGTGACTGTGATCTGAGCCGTACCGGTCCCCGCGATGGCCGAAGTCGGAGTAAGAGTAATAGAGCCCGGGACAGGATTATTAATCGCGATCGACGCCGACGACGAGACGCCGCCACCGGGTGCCGGATTGACCGCCGTGATGCCGAGCGATCCTGCGCTTGACAGGTCAGCAGACGTCAACGCTACCGTCATAGCCGTTGCACTGACAAGTGCCGCCGGACGCGACGCACCGTTTACCAGGACGCCCGTACCGGCAACAAAACCGGTGCCAGCAATGTTGACGACAGTCGCGGCCGATCCGGCGTTCAACGCGCTTGGCGAGATGGATGCAACAGTAGGTGCAGGATTTGTAACAACCAGAGCAATAGTTCCAGAAGCTCCGCCGCCTGGCTGCGGGTTCACTGCATTCACCAGTAGAGGCGCAGCGCTTAGGAAGTCCCCGGAGGTGAGGCTCGCGGTAAGCTGCGTCCCACTGACAAACGTGGTGTTGCGGGGGCTGCCATTGACCGTAAGCGTGATGCCAGAAACGAAATTCGTGCCCGTGACGGTGATGGTTCCTGCGGGCGAGTTTACAAGAACGCTCGAAGGTGCGAGGGCAGAGACCGTCGGTTCAGGGTTATCCACCTGTACATCATTGCCGGTATCTGCCGCAACGACGTTAGTGCCGTTCACTACGGCGAGCTTGAGAATTGTGCCCGTTTGTAGCTGCGAGGCGGGAATCGTCGCCTGAATCTGAGTGCTGCTGACGTACGTCGTTTGGATGGGCACACCCGCAAGCTGGATCACGGTGGTCGGTGTAAATCCCGTACCGGTCACAACGATCGTAACGGCGGACGATCCGACCGGGACATCCCTGGGAGAAACCGATGAAATGGCAAGCGGACCTGCGCCGGAGGTCGATCCGGAATTGCCCGGTGCACCACCGCATCCGGAGAGCAGGGTAAGAAGGAGGCAAAAAGACACAAGGCGAACAAAACTCAAGAGCCCAGCTGCATTAGTATTCATGTCGAGTGCGCAGACTATCCGACCACGGGTTAGCGGGCAAGAAAAAAATAATTCAGCAGGATCGAAGGTGCAAAACGACAGGAGTCAGCCATCGGTCTCTGCGAGTGAGAAAAATAATCGGCCCTAGTAGACAATTTTCGAACTTTCCAGGGTTCGGTTTAGGCCTCGGTGCCTGACGAGATGGTTGCATTACGCTGATGCCGAAACTACAGCCGGGACTGGCGGTGTACTGAACCCTGCCGGTCGAAGACTCCTCTAGCGATTTACTTGATCTTTACCTTCACAACGACAAGCGCATCACGTTCCAGGTTGCATTCGAGCTGGCCGCCCTTGAGCCGCACCGCCTCGGGCGGCCCCAATGCGGTCTCCCGATTCAACTGTTCTACCTGCTCCTCGGTTGGGTCAAGCGGTTTGCCCATCGAGGCATACTTTGGCAAGACATTGCCATGTTCGTTGTCCACCCTCTGTATCGATACCTCCGCTTCTGCGGGCACATTGAGAAACTGAAGCTTTATCGTCTTCGGTCCACCGCGATCCTCTGGATCGACGAGATTCCATACGGCAACCACCAAGGTGTTGTCTTGTCGCTTCGTCACAATGACGTCAGTGGAAAGGTTCGCCAGCCGTTGGTCCCCTAACTCGTGAAGAAGGGCGAAGGCGTAGTAACTCGGTTTGTTGATTCCACCCTTTGCCCGCAGGCCGAACGCGCCCTCGAAGGGACGAGGAGCCGGACCACCCTCTTCAAACACATCAGAGAATGTCCAGAACGACATCATGTCCACCATGCCGTCACACTCTCTTATGGTGTTTGCGAGCGCAGGTCCTACATAGGTCGTGTCGCGAGCCTCCATGTGTCCTGGGACATTCCATTCCGTCCAAAAGAGAGGCAGGTTTGGCGTCGTCGATGCCTGAATCTGTTTGTGCACCTTTTGCACCCCCCGGCAGACGCGATCATCCATCGGAATGTTTTCGTCGATGCCCAACATGTCTTGCACAGAATCGTCGGCATAGCCGTGCGTCGAGACAAAGTCCACGGGAACGTGTGCTGCCGTCGTATGTTTAAGGAAATCGTCCACCCAGTGGGCAGCAGAGGTTGCAGGACCTCCGACGCGCAGACGCGGACTCACTGCTTTCAGAGCGCGTGCAGTGTGGTCGTAGAGGGCGAAGTAGCTGGCTTGCCGGGGAATGCCGTTCCAAAAATCGATGTTGGGTTCGTTCCATACTTCGAAGTACCATTTCGCGACCTCGTCGATTCCATAGCGATCTACAAGGTGTTGGGCGAAGTGGGTCATGAGATCGTCCCACCGTTCCATGCTTTTTGGAGGGGAGACGTTCGGCTTGTACCAGAAGGGATGGAGTGCATCGGGATTGAAGGCTAACTTCTTCGGCATGAAGCTGATCTCTACGACGGGGCGAACGCCATTCTTGAGAAGACCGTCATAGATTTGATCGACATAGGCGAAGTTGTAGACCGGGTTGCCATGCTCGTCCTCGTTGTAGACGCCGACTTCATCGTGCAGGATTGCGTGGAAGCGAACGTAATGGAAGTCCGTTATTTTCTTCACGGCACGAAGATCTTCGCGGTAGCTTTCACGCAGAGTCAGAATGGCGCGTCCTGAGCCAAACATCTGTTCCCAGAAGTGGGGAAACGGGGTAGTTTGCGCATTCGCGTCGATCTGGATGACCTCCTGGGGGGAGGCCCGGAGTGAGAACGAGAGGATCAGGGCGAGGAGGGCGAACTGAAGTGGGCGAAGTCGAGACATGGGAACCTCGGTCGCGATCGTTGTGGTCAAACGTGGTGAAGTTGTGGTTCTTGGCTGGTGAAACGTGGTAAGTTGACGCATCCTAATGTGGTGCGGAGTCAGGATTGGAGCGGTTTTTTGTCGTTTTGGGATGCAAAAAAATTGGAGCGTGAACATGCAACATGAACGGGGCAGTTGGTGCTGTTCAAATTGTCAACTGCGGGTTTGTCAAATACAAGGTGATGGGAGCCACAAGAGGAGGACGCTCGTGGGAGCATCCTCCTCTTGTATGGGGTTCATGCGCTTTAGAAGCTGAAGCGGGCCTGAAAATCGATAATTCTTGATCCAAGTGCGCCTGATGCCTGACTGAGGTTGGAGTTTGCGATATTGGTCGAAAGGGTGCTGGGGTTGATATTTAGTAAATTGAGGGCGTTAAGCATGTTGGCCTTGATTTCGATCTGGGCGCCCTCGCCAAGCACCCGCATCTTGGGTAAGCCGAATGCCTTGGCGATATTTAGATCGAGATCACGATAGTCGGGGCCGCCAAAGGAGTTGCGAATGAGTCCCGGCGGAGGGATGAAGTTCGTTGTGGATTGCCCAGGAAGGTCGGTAATCGCATTCGCATAGTTCGGGAACATGAAGTAGTTGTTGGTGAATTGATCATTGTTCGTACCTGTATTGGCGGTTCCAGGGTTGGAAAAATTGCTTCCTGTTTTGAAGGCATTGTTGCTGGTGCTGTTGCGAGCGACTACAAGGGGGTAGGGACGCAGGTTCTGGAACCCGTAGTTGCAGGTAAAGCAGTAGATCTGGTGTGGCGCCTGATAGACCGGAGTCCACCCATAGCCTGAGTGAACGCTGAATATGCCGCTGAGCGACCATCCACCGACGACCTTCTCTACCCAGCTATGGCTGCCGTGAAAGAAAACCGGCTGCCAGATACCAAAGATCTTGAAAGACTGATTGATGTCGAAATCCGACCGCCCATAGGAGTAGCGGGTGTTGTACAGGTAAGGGTCGAAAGAATACGGGCCGGAGTCGGTATCCATGCTGTGGCCCCAGGCATACTGCGCCTCCGCGGAGAAGGTGTGCGAGAACTGATGCTTCATTCCAGCGAGCATCATATTGTTGTTGGATTTGCCAAAGCTGCCGAAGGTCCCAATGCCATTTATTAGAGGGTTCAGCGGCGCCCCCTCAATGACTCCGAGAGCGTTTGCGTTGTAGTTGTACAAAGAGTGATGACCGGAACTGCCTATGTAGCCTAGAGTCATAACCAACTGATGACCTAAATCCAGCTGCATGTCGAGTGAGTAATGATACTGGTACTCAGTGGGCAAGTTACCGGGGCCGGGCAACGCGCTGAGGTTTGCGCTCCCGGCGGTCGGCAGGCCGGCGGAGTTAAACGTGGTAATCGTGAATGGGTTCGCCGGAAAGCCGTTGATATTGGTTGGACTGCTCGAGATCGCGTAGATGATATTCGGATTGATCTGGGTGGGATTTTTACTACTGCCCGGAACTGAGCTGGTTCCTGGCGGGTTGCCGTCATTCGCGTTGGTGTTTGCGATCTGCCCCTGGTTGTAGTTCAGGCCGAAACCGCCGCGGAAAACCACCCTGCCTTCGGATGCAGTCGGACTCCAGTTGAAGCCGACCTGCGGGCCAAAGTTGAGCTTTTGCGACTTCCACGCGCCGATTCCCGTACGGATTGTGATGCCGGTCAGGAGGCTTGATCCAGTGCCAAAGGTGAGTACGCCCATGTGGTTGTCGTTATCCGTGAGCGGCCCGAAATAGGAATAGCGGAGGCCGGCGCTCAAAGTAAGGTTGGGACGGGCCTTCCAGTCGTCCTGAAAGAAGACGCCGAACAAGTTCTGACGGTTATCGTTGCGGAAACCGCCGGGAAAACCGGTGGTTGCCTGGAACGGACCGCCTTCCGCCTCCGGGGCATCATTCAGGAAGTCCCAGATATTGTAGAAGGTGTAATTCGGCACCCCGATCGGATCATTCAGATAGTAGAGCCGGGTAAAATCGAATCCGAATTTCATCGTTTGCGAGTGCAGCACTTTGGTGGCTACATCCTTATAGCCATAGGTCCATTGGTCGTAAACTGCAGGCCCCGACGCGCCGAGGTTTCCCAGGGTGATACTGCCAATCTGCTGTATCTGGTCCTGGGGCAGGCCGAAGGGGGCCTGAGGGTTGCTCGCAATCTCGTTGTAGCGCCAGCCCGCCGCGTTGGCGCGGGCTTCGTTCAGGAAGCTCGGCGAAAACGTGTGGTTCCAGATGACCGAGAAAGCGTCGTTCGTCTGGGAGTGATTGAAGAGCTGATAACCCAGTCCGCCGCGAAGCTGGGTCGTGCTCGCTGGAACCCAATAAATCGCGAAGCTGGCATGGTCCTTGCCGGTTATATCGGCATCGAGGCGTCCGTTGTACTGTTTGAAATCGTCGGTGGTCGGGTTGGATATGTTGTACTGGGTGATATCTGGCGTGTTTGAGAGTCCACTGCCGACGCCGGGCGAGCTGGCGCTCACCCAGGTGAGGTCCTGCTTGCCCAGACCAGTGGTCAGTGGCGAACCAATGTTCAAGCCTTGACCCGCGATGGTGCGGCAGTTTACGCCTTCAGTGAGGCCGGCGTTCGTACAGGTTGTCGAAGCAATCGGGGTACCAGAAACTGCCGCCCCCTTGAAGTTGAGGAAAGTGGAGGCGATGCTGTTTGGCGGCGCCAATGCGGTAAGCGCTGCGGTGGGAAACCATTGGTTACTGGTCGCCTGTATAGTCTGGCTTTGTCCCTCGTAGGCGAAGAAGGCAAAGACCCTGTTCTTCCAGATCGGTCCACCGATGCTTCCACCCAGTTGGTTATAACGGTCCGTGTCCCGGAGCAGGCCACGCTGGGTCGCTGTCAGCTTGGCTCCTGTGTTTGGATTAATCGACTGCACCGACTGGGGGCCGTTCCAACGTTGATAAGCATTCAGTCCAGGACGAGTGATCTGGATGAAAAAGCTGCCGTGAAGATTGTTGGTTCCGCTCTTGGAGGTAATTTCGGTTAGCGCGCCCGAGAAACGGCCATTTTCAGCGTCGTAGGCATTGGTGACGATTTTAACGTTGGCCACCGAATCCTGACTGGGGGTCACGACCGTCGCTCCGCCCCAGACGGCGCTCACGGTGCTGATACCGTCGATGGTGTAGCCGTTGGTTTCAAACTGGCCGCCGTTGGCGTTGGCCGAAGCGCCATTTTCCGTCGCAAAGATACTGCTCGAGTGCCCTAAATTGCCGCCGCCGCCCGATGAGGCCCCGGTCTGCGTGCCTGGAGCCTGGTATCCACCGCCCCCGGCGGATTGCGCTCCCGTTGCCAGAACTCCAGGAGCCAACTGAATGAGTTGGGTTACGTCACGTTGATAGACCGGCATATGTTGGATCTGATTATCTGAAATTGTTTGTCCGGTGTTGGCGGTCTCGGTATCCAGGGCCGGCGCAAGAGAGGCGTCCACTGTAACGGTCGTCGACTCGACACCGAGGGCAAGCTTCACATTGAGCGAGTTTGACTGCTCAGGGATTAATTGCAGGTTGTCGAGGACTTGCTTTTCGAAACCAGTCTTAAAAACAGTCAATGAGAAGGGGTCCGGGGGAAGAGCGTTGAAGTTGAAGACACCGGTTTCATTGCTCGTTCTTACCACCGTCTCGTTGGTCGATAGGTTCTTGAGCGTAAGGGTTGCTCCCGGCACGACCGCTCCTGCCGGGTCCGTCACAACGCCCTGGATTGAAGTGCGAAACTGTGCGAACGCTGGCGAAACTGATGCGGAGAAAGCGGCAGTGGCGAAGACGATGGCGCAGAGCAAACTCCGGCGCCCTAAAAGACCCATGACGGTCCTCTGAAGGTTGGCGTAGATAATCATGCTGGATCCTTTCTGAAGCGGTGAGAACAATCGATTGTGCTCTCGTCAGAGCTGGAACATCTTGAGTGGCCTGCGATGCCCTCTGCGTGAACGTCGACTGGCGTAAGGGCGAGAGGAGCACACGGACCTTACGGCGGGGGAGGTTGGCAAAAAACGAGAGCCCAACGTATACGATGCTTTTTTGTTGCGCGGGGGCTACTGGTAGGGCCAAGTAATGGAGTAATTTGCAGTCGTGATGGGATACGAATTGGGATATTGCTGAAGCCAACACGCTGGTGGACGTAGTGCATCGCCTACTGCGCCGGTTCACCCATTCTGTGCCGATGGAGCCCGTTCATGACTCCTGATCAGGAAAGGCCAGCGCACGTTTGCTGGACGATTGCAGGTCCCCTTTCGAGGGATGACGACAAATCGCCGGGCACTCACCGACAGGCCTTCCTCCAAAGCGAACGCAACAATGGGTTCTGCTGTACGCTGCTCAAAATAAAGGGGAAAAAGAATGGTCGGGACGACTAGATTCGAACTAGCGACCTCACCCACCCCAAGGGTGCGCTCTACCAGGCTGAGCCACGTCCCGACTATTATTTCCGTCAGCCCGGGCGGGCCGCGGAGGGGTTTGCAACAGCCTTAAGTGTACACGAACAAGGCCAATAAGCGCCCTACTTCGGCGCAACATACTCCTTCGGCAACTGCCCGCCCTCGCCGAAGAAAAACTCGTTCATCTGCTCCACCAGGAACTCCTGGGCCTCCCGAGTCCAGGGCTGCAGTCTGTACTCATTCAGCAGCATCTTCTGCCGTTCCACCCACTCGCCCCAGCTCTTCTTCGAGACGTTCTTAAATATCTTCTGCCCAAAGTCCGAATCGAATGGCGGTTCATCCAACCCTTCCATCTCAGCCTTGAATCTCGTGTCAAAAACCATATGTGCCATTCGTATCAGCTCCTTCGGAACCTCTATTTTACGATGCTTCGAGAAATCTCGTGCATCCAATCTCCATGACCATCGCTTACGACATCGCAACCGCAGCCGTTGCGGCCACCATGGTCGGCAACGAATTCGCAGTAGCAGCCTTCGTCCACCCGCAACTTCGAAGGCTCGCACACGAGCCCCACGCGCAGGCAGCCGTTCCGCTCGCGAACTCCCTTGGTAAGTGGATGCCCTTCTGGTACGCTGCCGCCCTCGCGCTCATCCTCGGCGACGCATACCAGCACCGTGCCGATCCATACGCTCTCGGACCGCTTCTCGCCTCCGCCATCCTCTGGACCACAACGATTATCTTCAGCGTCGCGGTACTCGTCCCCATCAACAACCGCATCGCGAAGATGGACCCCCAACACCCCTACGACTGCTGGCTCGAAGACCGCCGCCGCTGGGATCGCCTCCACAAAATCCGAGTTGAAGTCCTCATCGCCGCTCTGCTCCTCCTGCTGGCAGGCCTCTTCCTCGGCGACTCCGCACCAACAATCTTCTAACGCCGCTTTCCCTTCGACTTCTTATTCCGCTCGCGGGCCTTGGACTTCGTCTTCCCCTTTTTCCCCGATCTATTCGGACTGGAATGAGCCCGCTCCCCATCGAAGCTCTCAGCCGTCTTCGGTCTCCGAAGCGATCGTGGCGCCGCAACGTCTCCCTCGTCCGGCAACAAAGCAAACTGCAGCCGCCTTTGCCGCCTGTCAATCCGATCCAGCAGCACATGCACCTGCTGTCCCATCTTGAACACCCGCCCGTTCCGCGCCCCTACAATCTGACGATCTGTATCGCGGAAAAAGTACCGGTCGTCCTGTAGCGAACTCAGTGGCACCAACCCTTCAATAAACAGCTCGTTCAGTTCCACGAAGAATCCATACTTCGTGCACGACAAAATAATTCCGTGAAAATCCTCCCCCACCCGGTCCTGCATAAATTTAATCTTCTTCCACTCAATCAGCTCCCGCTCCGCATCATCTGCCCCGCGCTCCCGTTGACTCGACTCCGCCGCAATCGCCCCCAACTCCGCCTCCGGAATCGGCCCTTCCAAAACCCGTCTCTCGACTTTCTCTCCATGCGCCTTCCCAACCGGTTTCTGCCCCCATGGCTGCGGAGTATCCGACAGAATCGCCCCACCCCGCGTATCCGCTCCGCTCCGAATCAAATCCCGCAACAGGCGGTGCACAATCAAATCGGGATACCGCCGTATCGGCGAAGTAAAGTGCGTATAGCTCGGCGAAGCCAGTGCAAAATGGCCCACATTCTTCTCGCTATACCGCGCCTGCTTCAGCGACCGCAGCATCAGGTACGACAAAATCCGTTCCTCCGGCTTCCCCGCAATTTTCGCCGTCAGCTTCTGATACATCTGCGGAGTCACCGGAATCGTCTCCGTCACCTCGTGCGTCTTCACCTGCCGATTCGTTCCACGCGCATCCCTTCTGTCGCCCTTCGTTTGAATCCTCTTCACCGGCAAACTGCTGAACCCCAGCGAATATCCAAACTGACTCGCCGTCTCCTCAAAATCGACGATCCTCTTCGGATCAGGAACCTCATGTATGCGATAGACGCTCGGCACATCCTGCGATTCAATCCACGTCGCAACGCACTCATTCGCGCTCAACATAAACTCCTCAATCAGCCGGTGCGACCATCCACGCTCCGACCGCACAATCGCCTCCATATTTCCATCCGGATCAAACTGAATCACCGGTTCCGGCAGATCGAAATCAATCGACCCTCGCCGATGCCGCTTCGCATTCAGCTTCAATGCCAGCTCATGCATCCTCTCAAACTCCGGCACCAGCTCTGCGAACTCCTCGCGCGTCGCAGCATCCCCATCCAGCACCGCCTGCACCTGCGTATAGGTCATCCGCCGCGCGCTGCGAATAATCCCCTCGCAGACCTCATACCCCAGCACCTCGCCACGCCCATCAATCTCCATCACGCAACTCAGCACCAGTCGGTCCTCATCTGGCCGAAGACTGCACATCCCGCTCGAAAGCTGCGGCGGCAGCATTGGAATCGCCCGATCTGGAAAATAAACCGAAGTCCCCCGAAGTCTCGCCTCAAGATCAAGCGAAGTCCCTGGCCGCACATAGTGGCTCACATCCGCGATATGAACCTGTAACTCCCAGTTCCCATTCGCTAGCGGACGCACCAGCACAGCATCATCAAAATCCCGTGCCGTCTCTCCATCAATCGTCACAATCGGCAGTCCACGAAAATCTCGCCGCTGCGCAATCTCTCTCGCACTCAGTGAATCCACCGTCTGCGCCGCGCTAGCCTCCGCCTCCGCCAGCACATTCGCAGGAAACACATGCGGCAGATGGTGCTTGCGAATAATAATCTCCACATCCACGCCAAAAGCATCCGGAGGCCCAAGCACCTCAATCACCCGCCCCCGCGCCGGTCTCCCTGGAGTCGGAAAATCCGTAATCTCCACGTCTACCGCCAGGCCCTCCAGCGGCCGCAGCGGATCCAGCTCCTCCGACCAATGAATCTGCGAAGCCTGCGCCTCCTCCCCAATCACACGATGCGGAGTCTCCTTTGGTATCGCTGAAAGCTCCGCCCCCTCCGGAATCAAAATCGCCTGCGTCATCCGCTCATCCAGCGGAGTTACGTAGTTTCCATCAATCAACGGAGCGTTATCCCACGCACTCCTCCGATAACTCCGCGCATAATGAAACACCCCCACCACCGTAGGATTCCTCCGCGTCAACACCCTCACCACGCGCCCCGACCGCCGCCCATCCCGTCCCGGCGGAGCCTCATCCACCAGAACCTCATCACCCTGCATCGCCCCATTCAGCTCATTCGGCGGAATAAATAAATCATCCTCCCGATCCACACTCCCATTCGGCCGCACAAACCCATACCCATCGCGATGCAGATCGAGCTTCCCTGCCACCAGCTTGTCCCGAGTAGCTCTCTGCACCTGCGGCGTCTCCTCACCACGCCGCACACGCATCGTCTTCTCTGGAGTAGCCGAAGGCAGACTCCACTGCTCTTTATCGATCTTCACCAGGTCCCCACGAGCGGTCATCCTCGCCAACTGCTCCAGCAGCAATCGCCGCTCCCGCCCACCACCCAAACCAAGTTCGCGAACCAGTTGCTTGTACCCCGCTCGATGCCCCGGCGAGCGCTCAATCAACCGCACCAGCGCGCGGTCACTCTGCGGATAAGGACTCTGTGCCATCGTCTCCGAGCATACAGCTACCCACCATCACTTCGCCGTCCCTGTCGCCGGCGCGCTCGGGGCAACATATCCCGGCTTCGACATCTCTGCAGCCTGCTCCAGCGTCAGTCCCTTCGGCACCTGCGTAAACTCCGACTGCACCTCATCCTGCTCCTGCGAGATGTCCTTAAAAAACAACACCCTGCCCTGAATATGCACATGCGTCTCAGTAATCTGCCACAATCCCGGAGCCATCTCCCGCCGCTCCACCCGAAACGTGCCGCCCTCATGCAGTCTCCCCAGCAGACCCCAACCGATCGTCACATCCTGCACCAGCTTTCCGCTTAGTGTCACAATCCGGTGCTGCTTTTTATCCACCACCATCTCGCCAACCATGTCACCCAGCACCCGCGACTGCATATCCGGCGGACTGAATCCCGGATTCGGCTCAAAGTGCAGCTTCACCCTTTCACCATCGTCACTAACGACCTTCCACAAGAACGCTTCCGGCAACATATTTGTCAGTTCGCGAGCGTTCTTGTCGTCCTGCATTCCATCCTTGTGCTGTTTCGCAAGCTTCTCGTGATCATGAATGAAGCTCTGCACCCGCGCATCTTCTTCCTGCGCCTCCGCACTACTCAGCGGCTGCCCACCTCGGCCGATCAGCCGTTTAACCGATCCATGATCGGTCTCCACCACAATGAAAACGCTGTCGCCCTGATCCTTCCGCGTAACCTTGTACCGCCACCGAGAGTGGTCGGTATTGTCGGCAACAATCTCCGCCGCCGCCGCCGCCTTCACAATCTCCTTGGCATCAGCTCCGCTATCCTGCGTGCGAGCCCACCCAACCCCCGCCAGCAAACAGACCACTACCATCAAGCGTTCAATCTTCAGAGCCACACCCCGTAAGACGCAGATTTTGCAGTAAGGTTTGTGCTCTACCTTATCAACTCACCCACTCTACGCGAACACTCTTCTTTCCAAGCCGCAAAATAGGCGAATCACCCAGCACGCTCCTCCCGATCGTCCGCCCCGAGACCTTCTCACCGTTCACGCTTACTGCGTTCTCACCCAACTTCCGCGTAGCCTCACCCGCCGAGCCTGCCAGCCCCGTCTGCACCAGCAGCTTCGGCACACGAACCTCCTCGCCCTGTATCAAACCATCCTCCGCCAGCGACACCCTCACCACCGGAACATCCTCGCTCACCCCACGCTGCTGAAACATCTTCGCCCAGCCCTCAGCAGCAGCATTCGCCTCCGCCTCCGAGTGGAACCCCTTCGTAATCGTCCACGCCAGATTCTTCTTCGCCTGCATCGGGTGTAATTCCCCGCTCTTTACCAACTCCTGCATCGCCGCAATCTCCGACGCGCGCAGATCCGTCAGCAGCGTCCAGTACCGCCACATCAGCTCATCCGACACCGACATCAGCTTGCCGTACATCTCACTCGCCGGCTCGTGCACCCCAATCGCATTCCCCAGCGACTTCGACATCTTCTGCACGCCATCCAACCCCTCGATAATCGGCATCATCAGCACAATCTGCTGCGGCTGCCCGAAATGCCTCTGCAGATCGCGCCCCCGCATCAAATTAAACTTCTGATCCGTTCCACCCAGCTCGACATCGCACTCCAGCGCAACCGAGTCGTACCCCTGCGCAATCGGATAGATCATCTCGTGCATCGAGATTGGCTGCTCCTCGTTGAACCGTTTGTGAAACTCCTCTCGCTCCAGCATCTGCGACAGCGTGAACTGCGCCATCAGCTTCACCATGTCGTAGTAGCCCAGCTTATCCAGCCA
>Ga0209624_10001666_pt1 | contig 17160 bp, 13 predicted proteins | sample JacPinW_OM2H0_O1_FD_188565 | JGI IMG/M metagenome (GOLD analysis project Ga0209624, IMG submission 188565) | Forest soil microbial communities from Algoma, Ontario, Canada - Jack Pine, Ontario site 1_JW_OM2H0_O1 (SPAdes) (version 2) | ecosystem: Environmental > Terrestrial > Soil > Boreal...
ACGACTGGATGAAGCAGACTGATGTCCGCATCAGCGCCGTGCAGTGCTGGACGTCGATGGAGGAATATTTCGGCGTCGTGCCCTGCACTATCATGAGCATGATGAGCAACAATCTATTTCCAGCGGCCTGCGAGGTTGATGTCTGCGGGACGCTCAGCATGCACGCCCTCGCGCTCGCTTCCGAAACGCCGAGCGCGCTGCTCGACTGGAACAATAACTACGGCGACGATCCGAATAAGGCCGTCTGCTTCCACTGCAGCAATCTGCCCAAGCACTTCTTCCAAGACGTCCGCATGGATTTCCAGGAGATCATTGCCGGAACTGTCGGTAAGGACAACACCTTCGGAACGGTCGTGGGCCGCGTGAAGCCGGGCGCTATGAGTTTCGCCAGATTCTCGACCGATGATACCGCGGGCGTGATTCGCGGATACGTGGGCGAAGGCTCGTTCACCAGCGACTCGTTGAATACATTTGGCGGCGTCGGAGTGGTCCAGATTGCAGGACTGCAGAAATTACTTCATTACATCTGCGAGAACGGATTCGAACATCACGTCGCGGCAAATTTCTCAACCACGGCGGCTGCCGTGCACGAGGCTGCCGTGCGATACCTAGGTTGGCAGATGCACTGGCACGGAGAGCAGGCGTAACAACTGGCTAGGCCTAGTCCTCCCTGGAGAATTTGTCATTCCGAGGAGCAAAGCGACCGAGGAACCTGCTTTTCTCGCCAGCATCTCCGGTCTTAGCGGAGCACCTCGACCGTAAATCCTCCAGGCGCCTGAAAATAGAATGTCCACGAGCCATGAAGACGCGCCGGCTCTGGCACTTGATAGCCGTCGTCCCGCAAGCGCTGGTTAATCTGGTTGACCTGTTCTTCGCTTTCCTGCATAAAGCCGATGTGAAATCCCGCCGGATACTTGGCGTCCGTCCCTTTGCCGGCACGGAAAAGAGCCAGCAACATGCCGCTGTCGTCGGACATGAAGCTCATGCCGTCGCGGGGTTCCATGCCGTTATAGCCCTTTAATCCGAAATACTTTTCCAGAAACTTGTGCGCATCCGGAACGTTGGAAACGGTAAGGTCGAGATGATTCAGTTTCACGTGCGCCTCCGACAATCATGCCGTCTCCTGATCAGATTCGCCACGCGGTCTCGGGGTCGCACTTCTTCTTCAGAGGGAATGAACGAAAGAGAATTAGCCGCCGGCAATGGCGCCAATGATCAGATAGGGTTCTTTTCCTGACACGACAGCTTCAGGCAGGGGAGCGTCTGGAGATTCGTGAGTCAGATCTTCCTGGCAGGCAAAGAAGCGCAGGAATGCTCTTCGTTGCAGTGTAACGTGATCCCGAATCGCGCCTCGCAGCATCGGGTAGGCGGCTTCGAGCGCATCGAGGACCGAGCGCTGCGTCACCGGGCCTTCCACTTCGATCGGTACCTCATGCCCGACGTGTGCGAGGGTGCGAAGGTGTTGTGGAAGTTCAACTCGTATCGTTACCGGCATGTTGCGAACACCTTCACTTCATATAGGTTTCTTGCATGTACATATCTTTCCATTCTTTGCCCGAGCGAATCCATACCTCGGCGAAAACGCTCTTTGCCTTCGAGGACTCGCCGCCGGATTTGCCTTCATATTGAGCGATGTAGGTGACCAACGCTACATTTGGCCCAATCGGTTTCACGGTGAAATCGCTCAGCGTGTAGTTGACGAGTTCGAAATCATCGACGGCGTTAACTTCAACCTTCTTGTCGCCGATTGCCGTGAGTCCCTCTTCAAACAGGTGGAACCCGTCATCCAGCATCGCCGAAAGAGTTGCCTTGTCCTTGTTCTTGAAAGCCTGCCAGAGATTGCGTTCCTGGGCTTCAAGAACGGCGGCATTGTTGACCGGATGCTGCGTGTCTCGTGCGGCGGCCGCGACTGTGAACGAAAACAACAATGCCGTGGCCATCAGCGTTCGTTTCATGTGTTCTCCTTCGGCCAGCCAAAACTACCACGCTATCGTTTGACCTCGAAGTCCTTAGGCCAGCGTCTGTACTTCCACCGACAATACCGCCGGAAGATCGCGCACGATCGGAGACCACGAATCTCCCGCATCGGGTGAAACGTAGACCTGTCCGCCCGTCGTCCCGAAGTAGATCCCGCACTTGTCGAGCGTATCGACTGCCATGGCGTCGCGCAGGACATTTACATAGCAATTTTCTTGCGGCAATCCCTTGGTCAAAGCCTCCCACTCGTTGCCGCCGGTTTTGCTCCGGAAGACGCGCAGCTTGCCTTCGTGCACGTAATGTTCACCATCACTCTTGATCGGGATGACATAAACGGTCTCCGGTTCGTGCGAATGAATATCGATGACAAATCCAAAATCCGTCGGCAGATTGCCGCTGATTTTCGTCCACTGATCGCCGGCGTTGTCCGAACGCATCACGTCCCAGTGTTTCTGCATAAACAGCACATCGGGACGTTTTGGATTCATCGCAACGTGGTGTACGCAGTGCCCGACTTCCGCGTTCGGATTCGGAATATATTTCGAATACAGGCCCTTATTGATCGGCTTCCACGTTTTGCCGCCATCATCGGTACGAAATGCTCCAGCAGCTGAGATCGCGATATAGATTCTGTCGGGATTACCGGGGTCGAGGATCACTGTATGCAGGCACATGCCTCCCGCCCCGGGCTGCCAGTCGGGGCCAGTCCCGTGACCACGCAGGCCCGACATTTCTTTCCAGTTTTTCCCGCCGTCATTAGAACGGAACAAGGCCGCATCTTCGACTCCGGCGTAGACCGTGTCCGGATCGGTGACCGATGGTTCGATGTGCCAGACGCGCTTGAACTCCCAGGGATGCTGCGTGCCATCGTAAAACTGGTGCGTAGTTAGCGGTTTCCCTGTTTCCGCCGACGTGTCGTACGTAAATTTGTTGCTCTCGCCCTTCGGCATTCCTTCGGGTCCAGTCGGTTCCCCGGGAGGCGTACCGGGCTGATGCCACGTCTTACCCCCGTCGTCGGAGCGTTGAATGATTTGCCCAAACCATCCGCTGGTCTGCGAAGCATAGATGCGATTGGGATCGGCAGGTGACCCCTTGAGGTGGTAAAGCTCCCATCCGGCAAAATGCGGGCCACTGACGTTCCACTTGTCGCGCTTGCCGTCCGAAGTAAGAATGAATGCGCCTTTGCGCGTGCCTACCAAAACCCGAATGCTGCTCATGCATCAACTCCTGTGATCGTTAAAATTCCGATTTTCGGAAATCGATTTTATACGATTTTACACACGCAAATTCGACTGGGGTCAAAACAGATTGGCGATGGGTTCGGAGCGGGTTGTTATGTTTGGCTAAATCAGGGTTTCATTCGCGGCGCTGGCTTTACGGGCTCGTAAACGCGCACATAATCCACCAGCATGGTCTGTGGAAATACGCTCGTCGAGTCCGGATCTCCCGGCCAGTCTCCGCCAACTGCGACATTCAACAAAATAAAGAATGGATGGTGATAAACCCACTTCGTTTCTTTTGGAAGGTCAGCCGGTGTTCGCGTCGCGTAGAGATGATCGTCGACGTAGAAGCGAATTGTGTTCGGCTCCCACTCCACAGCATAAATGTGGAAGTCGTCGGCGAAGCGTTCGCCGCCAGGCAGCGCGAACGACGAGCCGATGCCATTCGCACCGTTATAACCTGGGCCATGAATCGTTCCATGGACCAACGCTGGTTCCTTGCCGATATTCTCCATGATGTCGATCTCGCCGCAGGCGGGCCACTGGACTCGGTTGATATCGGCACCCAGCATCCAAAATGCCGGCCAGATCCCTTGTCCCCGAGGAATCTTGATGCGCGCTTCGAAACGCCCGTAGGTTTGCGAGAATTTGCTCTGAGTCTTGAGTCGGGCGGATGTGTAGTTTCGGCTCACGCCATCCGAGCCCGAGTACTTTTCTTCGACCACCTTAATGACCAGATTCCCCTTCTCTAGGAACGCGTTTTGTGGACGGCGGGTGTAGTACTCGAGTTCGTTATTTCCCCATCCTCCTCCACCAGTTTCCTGCACCCATTTCGACGAATCGACGGCCGAGCCGTCGGGACCATTGAACTCGTCACTCCAAACCAGCTTCCATTGTGGAGTGGTTGCTTGAGGATCTTTGGTTTGCCCGATCGCACATAACGAAACCAGAAAAATTGCTGCGTACCATTTTGGGCTGCGCCAGCTCACTTTCATCGAAGCTCCCATGAAATACCTAACCGTTCGCACTATACTCACAGCGGCAAATTCCTGCCAGGAGGGCCGCGTGCCCAGCGAACAGACAAGAAGAACGTTCCTGAAATTGTCCGCGGTCGGAGTCACAGCAGCGGCCGCTGGTGAACTTGCTACTGCTACGCCCGCAACAGCCTCCGGCCCGCAGTCCTCGGAAATCTCCGTGCGCGTGACGAACGGAACGCAGCGATACGCTGCCGCCGAGTCCTTAGCCTGGCGAAAAGCTGACAAAACGGTGGACAACGTGATCCTGCTCGATCCCGGTATTAAGTTCCAGGAAATGCTCGGGTTCGGAGCCGCTTTTACCGACGCAGCTTGCTACACATTTAGTCGGCTCGATCCATCCGCTCGCGAACAGTTGTCCCATGAAATGTTTCATCCGTCGGAGATGGGACTGAACGTCTGCCGCACTTGCATCGGTGCGAGCGACTACTCGAGGGAGGTTTTCAGTTACGACGAAGGCGATCCCGATCCGGAGATGACACGCTTCTCAATTGCTCACGACCAAGCCTACGTGCTTCCCATGCTGCGGGAGGCCCGAAAGGCGAATCCGGATTTATTTCTCTTCTCGTCGCCTTGGAGTCCTCCGGGATGGATGAAGGCTGGGGGCTCGATGCTGGGCGGTTCCATGCGGCAACGCTATTTCGGTCCCTATGCGCAGTATTTCCTGAAGTTCTTGCAGTCTTATGCGGCCGAGGGCGTTCCCGTGCAGGCGGTCACGGTGCAAAACGAAGTGGACACCGATCAGGACGGCCGCATGCCAGCGTGCTCCTGGCCGCAGGAGTACGAGATCGGGTTCGTCAAGAATCACCTCGGCCCGGTTCTTCAGAAAAATGGTCTCAACACCAAGATCTGGATTCTTGATCACAATTACAACCTATGGGGGCGCGCAGTCGCCGAGCTCGATGATCCCGATCTTCGCAAGTTCTGCAATGCAATTGCTTTTCACGGATACGTCGGTACGCCGGAAATGATGACAAAGGCCCATGAGGCTTATCCCGACGCTCAGATGTACTGGACCGAGGGCGGCCCGGACTATACGGCGGCCGACTATGCGACTGACTGGGCCAACTGGGGGAAGACATTCACCCTAGTCACTCGCAACTGGTGCCAGGCGATCACCGGATGGAATCTCGCTCTCGACGAGAAGGGACGTCCGAATATTGGGCCATTCCCGTGCGGAGGCATGGTCACTACCCATTCCCAAACGAAAGAGATCTCACGCAGTGGACAATATTGGGCATTCGCGCACTTCTCCCGCAACGTCCGAAGGGGAGCGAGGCGTTTTCAATCCGAATGTCATTTGTCCGGCATCGATCAAGTGGCATTCGAGAATCCCGATGGCCGAAAAGTCTTGGTTGTGACCAATTCGGGTGACGCAAAAGCCGTCATCTTGAAGCAGGCGAATAAAATGGCGGAATTCGCCTTGACTGCGAATTCAATCAACACCCTGTGCTGGATGTGAACTGGTCTGGGGGCGAGCTTGCCTGGATGTGAATTCGATGAGCGGGGCCTTCTGAGCTTCTGGAATGCAAGAATTACCCTTCGGGAGTTGTGCAGATCTCTCCAATCCACTGAAACATAAGACCTTGGGTACGGCATTACAGGTGCAACCTTTTCTTCGTTCCCGTCACCTGAGTAAAACTGGCAAAATCGTCCAGGACGTTGTTTCTTGTCCTCTCGGTGCTGCCATCGCGGGAATTGCCCTGTTGGGCATCCGGCAAGGCACCGCGGAACCTCTAAAGACAGTATCCTGCTAGCAGTTGGGAGTCGCCAGAAAGCATTGTCGATCCATCCGTTTCGTGCCTGACGGGAATTTGGGATTCTCAGGACTTCCAAGATGCGATTGCTCAGCGCCCGACTTATCGTATCGTTGATCATCGGGGTGACGCTCGTCTCGCTGTGCACTTCGTACTATCAAGGGGCCGTACTGGCTCGGGGCATGCGCAAGGACTTGGAGCGGCGTGCTCAACTCCTCGGCGAGAGCCTCGAAAGCAGTGTTGAACGCGATCTGGATCGCGACGCGCAGCGCACTCTGCAGCGAACCGTCCAGCAGTTTGCCAACCGTGAGCACCTCGCCGGGCTAGCTGTGTACGACCCGCAGGGCCATCCAGTCGCAGTGACCACCAATCTTCAACCGCTCATGGAGAGCGCGCCCCCCATCGTTTTGCAATCGCTGAAGGAGAATCACGACGCTGCCGCATTCCTCCGAATGGGCATTGCGTCCATCCACATCTACGCCCTGCCGCTGCATCACGATGCCGACCTTATCGGAGCTCTGGCGATCGTCCACGATTCGGGATACATCAAGGCAGAAACCTACCGGATTTGGCGCGAGACCTTCCTAAGCGCGCTGGCTCACGTCGTGCTCATTGTCATGATCACGTTGCTGATCGTCCGTTGGAGCATTGCCGGGCCAATTGCTCGAACCGCCCGTTGGATGCAGGCCTTGCGCACTGGCCGTGCCATGTCGACTCGCTTGAAAGTTCCTGACTTGGAGATGTTTCGTCCCTTAGCGAGGGAAGTGGCCACCTTTGCGGAGAGCTTGAATAGCGCCCGTTCGGCAGCGGAATTGGAAGCTCGTCTCCGTGCCACTGGAGAAGCCATGTGGACGGCGGATCGTCTCGCGGTTCACGTTCGTTCCCGCCTGGAAGATGGCAGGCTCTTCGTGGTTTCGAACCGCGAGCCGTACATTCACAGTCATCGTGGGAGATCAGTGGAAGTCAGCGAGCCGGCAAGTGGACTGGTCACTGCTATTGAGCCGGTGCTTCGAGCCTGCGGGGGCACGTGGGTCGCCCACGGTTCTGGGGATGCCGATCTGGAAATGGTCGATGCTCATGATCGTCTGGTAGTGCCTCCCGACGATCCGCATTACACTTTGCGCAGGGTCTGGCTCTCTAAGGAAGAAGAGCAGGGATATTACTACGGCTTCGCCAATGAAGGATTGTGGCCTCTCTGCCATATCGCCCACACTCGGCCGCTGTTCCGTCCGAGCGATTGGAAACACTATCAAGAAGTAAACCAAAAGTTCGCAGATGCCCTGCTGGAAGAGATGGAAGATGTGGCTCATCCAGTCGTCCTTGTGCAGGACTATCACTTCGCCTTGTTGCCGAGGATGATCAAGCAACGCCGGCCCGATGCTCGGCTGGCGATCTTCTGGCATATTCCCTGGCCGAATCCGGAAGCATTCGGAATCTGCCCGTGGCAACGCGAGTTAATCGACGGCCTGCTCGGCGCAGATCTCATCGGCTTCCACATTCAGGCGCATTGCACGAATTTTCTACAGTCCGTCGATCGCACGGTGGAATCGCGCATCGACTGGAATCAGTTTGCCGTGCAGCGCCTTGAGCACCGCACAGCTGTGCGCCCGTTCCCCATCAGTGTGGAGTCGGTGGACGTTCCTCAAGTACCCCATGAATCCGCTTATGAGGAGCGCGGAGCATTGTTGAAGGTTCTCGGCGTCGAAGCGGCCCTCATGGGAGTCGGCGTCGATCGCATCGACTACACCAAAGGGATTCTGGAGCGTTTCCTTGCGGTCGAACGCTTCCTCGAGAAGTATCCGCGATATCAGGGTGTCTTCACATTCGTGCAAATCGGTGCGCCCAGCCGCACTCACATCAAGCGTTACCACGATTTGCAGGCCGAAGTGGAGGCCGAAGCCGATCGCATCAACTGGAAATTCCAATCCGGCCAGTGGAAGCCGATCGTGCTTCTCAACCGTCAGCACAACCATAAAGAAGTGGAAGCCTATTACCGCGCCGCCGATCTTTGCCTGGTCACGTCACTGCACGACGGCATGAACCTGGTGGCGAAAGAATTCGTTGCAACCCGCCATGACGAGCGCGGCGTGCTGATTCTCAGCTGTTTCGCCGGTGCCGCTCGCGAATTAGCTGATGCGTTGCAGGTGAATCCCTACGACATTGACCAGACTGCCGAAGCGATTCGAGCAGCACTGGAAATGGCTCCGGAGCAAAAGCAGTTGCGCATGCAGCGCATGCGCCGAACTGTTCGCGAGCATAATGTTTTCCGCTGGGCGGGAAGTCTGATTGGAGAGCTCTGTGATGTCCGCTTGGATCTTCCTGAGAATTCGACGACCAATTCAGGTCAACATTTTTCCCAAACGGCCTAGCAGCCGTTCTTTGAGTCGGGCAGAATAACTCCATACAACTGCCTTAGTGAATTTGAATCGCAGGCTGGTTGCACTTCTGTGCGCTCGAAGGCAAAGCGCGGGCGGGGAAGGAAGCCCTCTTCGGTGATTCGTGATACGAAAGGTGGCTATGCGCTTTCCTGCGCGCCCGCGGCCGTCGCCAGCACTGCGCTCGGAAGATCGAAGTAAGCCGATGGAAGTTTCGCGTCGACTTTCATCCGGCGCGAACTATTTTCCTGCTCAATCTGGCGGATGATGGTGTCGGCCGCCGATTCACCCAGCTTTGCAAGCCAAGCGTGCTCATCTTCCGACAAAACTTCCGACGATGTGACATACGCGAATTCGACTGATGCCACCGGCAAATCCATTTGCATCGGCACAGTCGCTTCGATGGCGATTACACCCTCAATTCCGCGCTGCTGGAACTGCGCGGAGATCTGGTTGGCCTCCTCAAAGTCCGGAGTGCCGAGAGCCAGCAGATACCCTCTCTTATGGAGTCGGCTCTGTACTCCCGCCACAACACGCGCGACTGCTCCTCTTCCAAAATCATGTGCAATCGCGGCCACCATGCGAGTCCGCTTAGTTCGCAGCGACCGTGCCCACAAATTCGGGCGATAATTCAGTTCTGCTGCCGCTCGAAAGACGCGATCTTTCGTCGTTTGCGGAATGGCTTTCGCCGCAGGGGTATCGTTCAGAATCGCAGAAACTGAGCAAGGGGCCAGCCCTGCCTTTTCTGCGACTGTTCGTAAATTTACTGTATGTTTTTTGTCCAGCATGTTGCGCCCTCGCTATATATGGCTCTGCATCCGCCGCTAATTTTCGGCGGGTGCAGTCTAAGAATGTTTAGACGACTTGGTCAGATGGACTGACAATGACCCGTTCGTGGGGAACCCAATTTTAAATGTTGGGTGTTCTTCTGCGACCTTGCAGAAGAGGCACACATCACTTTGGAGCAAACATCGTTGGTAGTCCAACGCAAAAATTCCATCGTAAAGATCAGTCTCGCAGTTGATGTCGGTTGTGTTTTCTCGAGCGCTGGCTTTTGAACTCTGAGCTTGCGCTATCCTCATCAGTGTGCGATCCCGTTTCCCATCCGCCGGTGATCAGAAACTGATCCAGATTGTCGATTCCGCTCTTGCCGATGCGGCGCGTCGGAGCGGGGATTGGCTGGTTTGTCGTCCGGGATGCACGCAGTGCTGCATCGGAGCATTCGCCATCAATCAGCTTGACGCGATGCGGTTGCAGAGAGGCCTTGCCGAACTGGAATCGCGCGCTCCAAAACGCGCTGCGCAAATACGGCAACGCGCTCGTGAATCAGTCGCCCGCCTCTCGCCTGAATTCCCCGGAAACCTCACAACTGGAGTGCTCGACGAAGGAGAGGAAGCCGAGCAGCAGTTTGCCGATTTCGCCAACGACGAACCCTGTCCCGTACTCGATCCTCAGACGGGTCTCTGTGAGCTCTACGAATCCCGCCCCATGACCTGCCGTGTTTTCGGACCGCCCGTCCGTTCCGAAGATGGTCTGGGAGTTTGTGAATTGTGCTTTCAAGGCGCGACGGATCGGGAAATTGCTGCCTGCGAAATGAAGCCCGACCCGGGCGATCTCGAATCGAGCTTGCTAAGAGAGGTTGAAGAACGGATCAGTAAACGTGGAAATACGATCATTGCTTTCGCTCTGGCATCCTGACGTTCAGGCTTGCTGCTTCTTCTCAAGTTCCGCCCATCGCGCGTAGAGAGTGTCCACCTCGCTCTGGGCCTCTTCCAATTCCTTGTGAGCATTCATGAGGCGGGTCGCGTCGCTGGCGATCGCCGGATCTTTAGCGGCGACACGCTTCGAATCCAGAATCTCTTCTGCGGCGGCCACGAGCTCCTCAATGGCCGAATATTCGCGGGCTTCGAGGTAGGAGAGTTTCTTCTTCGACGATGTTGACGGCCCCGTCGTTGTCTTTGCGGTCACTCGCGACGTCGCCTGTTCGGATTGTTCCCGCTCTTCCTGCCATGCTTCCCATTGCGAGTAATCCGCAAAGCGCTCTGCACTGCCTTTGCCGTCTAAGCCAAGGACAATGGTCGAGACGCGGTCGAGCATGTAGCGGTCGTGCGTCACCAGCACCAGCGATCCACGGAACTCAAGCAGACTCTCTTCGAGGATTTCGAGAGTTGGAATGTCCAGATCATTGGTCGGCTCGTCCAACAAGAGAACGTCCGCGGGTTGAAGCATCAACTGCGCGATCAAAACCCTCGCGCGTTCACCTCCAGATAGTCTGTCAACGGGCTGATTCAGCTGCTCGTTCTTGAAAAGAAATTTCGCTGCCCACGATGCGACATGTACAACTCGATCCTGATAGTTGACTGAATCGCCCTCCGGAGCCAGCGCCCGCCGGAGCGTCACGGTCGGATCGAGTTCGCGCCGCTGATCGAAGTACACGATCCGCAATTTGTCGGCTCGGCGAATGTCTCCAGCCGTCGGTGCTACTTCTCCGCGCACCAGACGAAGCAACGTCGTCTTGCCGCTGCCATTCGGACCGACAAGTCCCACGCGCAGCCCGGCCGAGATCACGAAGTTCAAACCTTGGAATAACTGACGCCCTCCGATTTCGTATCCAACATTGCCAAGTTCAATCAGCCGCTTGGTCTTGCGATCGGTCGCGGAGAAATCGATCTGAGCAGCCCCGGTGCGGCTTCGCGTGTTCAGGTCGGCTAGCTCTTCCATCAACTCGCCGGCTTTGTCGATGCGTGCTTTTGATTTTCGCGTCCGCGCCTTAGCCCCGCGCCGCAACCACTCGATCTCGGAATGCACCAGGTTCTCCAGCGCCTCCTGCCGCTTCGATTGCGCGTGCAGGAATTCTTCTTTCTTCTCCAGGAATGTGCTGTACCGCCCCCTCACGCGTAGCAGCCCGTCGGGATACACTCGGCTCAGTTCCGCCATCTCAGTCGCAACATTTTCCAGAAAATATCGATCGTGACTGATCACCACGCAGGCGAATCCTGCTTGCTCTAACACTTCTTCGAGCCATTCAATGCCCGCCAGATCCAGGTGATTCGTGGGCTCGTCCAGAAGCAGGATGTCAGGCCCTTGTACCAGCGCTTCCACGATTGCCAGTCGCTTTTGCCAGCCGCCCGACAACGCTGCGGCTTCCGCACCCAGGTCCGCGAAGCCTGCCCGCCCCAACGTCTCTGCAAACCGGGTTCCACGCTCGAACTCTGGCACAGCAGAGCCCTTCAAAGCGGCCTCGACTACAGACCTCACGGTGGCGCCAGACTGAAATACGGATTCCTGCTCCACATAACTCATGCGAAGCCGCTTTCGGACGGCGATTTCTCCGTCATCCGGAGTTTCTGTTCCAGCCAGAATTCGCAGCAGAGTGGACTTGCCCGAGCCATTCGGACCAATTAGTCCGACGCGGTCTCCTTCGGAAACGGTGAATGAGACGTTCTGAAACAGCGGCGCTGCTCCAAAAGCTTTAGAGATGCTCCGTACATTAATCAGCGGTGGCAATGCGGCGCGTTCTCCTGAGGGGCTAGTTTGAGACTATCAGGAAGCGTGAGCTAACTGCGGGGACCTGCCGTCCTTATCATGTGGCGTCTCCTCGTATACTCGAACACCTGAGGTAGCGATTTGCGATGAATCCAATCTGCCCACGAAGAGTGATGGTGCAAGTATCGGCAGCAGTTCTCCTTTTTGGCTCAATCCTGTCGTGTCGGGCTGAGGCCGAAACAGGAGCAGACGCTTGGCTTCGCTACTCTGCACTCAGTCCTCAAACTGCCAAGAGTTACGAGCATCTACCCGACAAAATCGCGGTCCTGGGCGATTCTCTCGTTCTGAAAACTGCGCAAGAAGAATTAGCAATCGGTGTTTCCCGGATGCTCGGCAGGACATTTGCCCCAAGCTCGGAGGTAAATGGCAAGACGATCGTTCTAGGAACCCTCGGCAAATTCCACGCGATAGCCCCAGCCCTGCATGTGCCGGAGGCGCTGGGACCGGATGGTTATTGGATCACAACCGCTCGCATTCGCGGATCAGAGTGCCTTATCGTCGCTGGCTCGACGGATCGCGGCGTCCTCTATGGTGCGTTTGCCCTCTTGAGTAAGATCGCTCGCAGCAAGAGCCTTGCGAAGATCAACGAAGTGCAGCAGCCCTATGCTCCCGTTCGCTGGGTCAACCAGTGGGACAACGTCGATGGCCGCATTGAGCGCGGTTACGGCGGATCTTCCATCTTCTTTGCCAACGGAAAAGTCCACGACGATCTCACTCGAGCTGGGCAGTATGCTCGCCTTCTCGCTTCGATCGGAATTAACGGATGCACCATCAACAACGTCAATGCAGCTCCCGGCGTCCTTGGAGACGACTTCATTTCCCAAGTCCGCCGCATCGCAGACGTTTTCCGTCCTTGGGGAGTGCAGCTCTCGATGGCAGTCGATTTGAGCAGTCCAAAGGTGATGGGAGGTTTGGACACCTTTGACCCTCTCGATCCGCGCGTCGCCGACTGGTGGCGAAAAAAAGTTGACGAGATCTATCGCCAGATACCGGATTTCGGTGGCTTCGTGGTCAAAGCCGACTCCGAGGGGCGACTGGGTCCGTCCACCTACGGCCGAAGTCCCGCTGATGCCGCGAATGTGATTGCTCGCGCTCTCAAGCCGCATGGCGGCGTCGTATTTTATCGCGCGTTCGTGTACAACCATCACCTCGATTGGCACGATTTGAAAAATGATCGCGCCAAGGCTGCCTACGATAACTTCCATCCGCTCGACGGCGCGTTCGACGACAACGTCATCATTCAAATCAAGAATGGCCCAATCGATTTCCAGGTGCGTGAACCGGCGTCTCCTCTCTTTGCCGGCCTGCACCGCACCAACGAAGCCATCGAGTTGCAGATCACGCAGGAATACACGGGACAGCAGCGTCAACTCTGCTTCCTCGTCCCCATGTGGAAAGAAGTCCTCGATTTCGATATGCGCATCGACGGGAAATCGACGCCGGTGAAGGATCTTGTATCGGGCCGCGTCTTTCATCGTCCCGTCGCCGGCTTTGCCGGCGTTGCCAACGTCGGCATGGATGCCAACTGGCTAGGCAGTCCGCTCGCGATGGCGAATCTCTACGGTTTCGGCCGCCTCGCGTGGGATCCAAATCTCAGTTCGGAAACGATCGCCGACGAATGGACGCGACTCACCTTCGGCAGCGATCCGCTGGTCGTCAAGACCATCAGCCAACTACAATTGAATTCCTGGCACGTCTACGAAAACTACACGGGCCCTTTGGGCGCTGGAACGCTGACCAATATCACTGGGAATCACTACGACCCTGGCCCGGAGTCCTCCGAAGAAAATGGTTGGGGACAATGGCACCGTGCCGACCATCAAGGGATCGGCATGGATCGAACCGTCGCCACCGGAACCGGCTACATCGGACAGTATTCTTCCGAGGTTCAGAACCTCTACGAATCGCTGGCTAACTGTCCCGACAACCTGCTGCTCTTTTTTCATCACGTGCCCTACACGTATGCTCTTCATTCAGGCAAGACTGTGATCCAGCACGTTTACGATTCGCATTATGAAGGGGCGGAGCAAGCGCAAAATTTTGTAGCGCAATGGGCGGCCGTCCAGGGACACATCGACGACGAGCGCTATCGCGATATCCTTGCGCGATTCGAATATCAAGCCTCGGAAGCCATCGTATGGCGTGATGCCATCTGCAATTGGATCTATCGTCTCTCAGGCATTCCCGATCGGAAGGGTCGAGTGGGAGCCACGCAGCATTAGTAAAGCCTTGCGTTTTCCTCCCCCGAAAAACATGGAGGTAAACGTGTTCTCTTGCCTTGCACATTTCCCAAAGTTCCGTTAACGTTTACGGTTCTGGGGAGCTTAACTCCGTCCAGAATATTTGTGCTGGCTGTGCGGCCGGCCACGACGCGGGCCACCAAAAATGGGTCAACCTCCCACTACGCTCCGTGACATCGCAAAGTCCCTGGGCACATCGATCGGCACCGTTCACCGAGCCCTGCATGACAATCCGGGTGTAAGTCCCGAGACTAAAGCGAGAGTCCTGCAGGTGGCGAGGAATCTTGGCTATCGCCCTAACCTTGCGGCCAGATATTTGTCTTCGAGAAAGACGCTTCGCATTTCGGTAAACACTCCCCAGGGCACCACTTCTTTTTGGGATGAAGTTCGCAGCGGCATTCGCGAGGAAGCGGCATCCATCCTGCTCGAGAATGTTGAAGTTGAATTCCGAACCTGCCCGAGCCTTGGCGAAGGCGAAGAGGATGCTCTGGAGTCTGCCATCAGCGATAAGGTAGACGGCATCATTACCTTCCCCAGCCGTCCAGAAACTTTGCGTCCCCATATTCGCCGCGCATCGCGTGCGCGCATTCCAGTCGTCTGTGTTGCCACCGACGCACCGAACAGCGGTCGCCTCGGAATGGTTGCCATCGATACGCTAGCAAGCGGTTCGATCGCCGCCGATCTCATGGGCCGATTTCTTGGTGAGAAAAAAGGCTGCGTCGCAATCACCGTCTTCGATATGGCGATCACCGAACATGCGGAGAAATGCGGCGCATTCGAAGCCACGCTGAAATCGTTCTACCCGAACCTCGAGTTGCTGAAGCCGATCGAAGATCACGACATTGACAAGGAAGCCTACCGTAAGTGTCTCAAAGTATTTGAAGAGCACCCCGACCTCACTGGAATTTACGTCACGACTGAGGCTTCGATCCCGGTGTTGAAGGCGGCGCGTGATGCGAACTTGCTGGACCACCTGACAATCATTACCACGGACTTATTCCCTGACTTGGTACCCGAGATCCGCTCCGGAGCGGTAGTAGCGACGATCTATCAGCGCCCTCGCGCTCAAGGAGAAATGGCGCTTCGCATGTTGCATGAGTTCCTGGCCGAGGGTGGACGTCGCTCCCATCAACTCGCCTTGGCTCCCCACCTCGTGATGCGTGGCAATCTCGATTTCTTTTTGCGGCGGCAATCGCAGGAATCGACGAAGGAGAAGGAACGCACACTTCGCGGCAGTGCGCGCTCGCTGGCAGAAGATATCGCCTGATCCCGAACTTTGAGAAGGAACGATGAATTACTTAGGCATTGATGTAGGTACGGGTGGCACTCGCGCTCTGGTGATCGATGGACAGGGAAGCATCGTGGCCTCCGCTTCAGCCGAGCACGAGAATTTTGCCAGCCCGCGCCCCGGCTGGGCTGAACAGGATCCTCACGATTGGTGGAAAGCTTGCGGAATCGCGGTGCGAAACGCTCTTCAAGCGTCGGGCTTGCAACCGGGCGATATTGCCTGTGTCGGCTTTTCCGGACAGATGCACGGCGCCGTTCTCCTCGATTCCGCTGACGAAGTTGTACGCCCAGCCATCATCTGGTGCGACCAGCGCAGCGAGGCGCAAAGCCGCGAGCTCGAGCAGATGTTTGGACGCGATACTCTGATTCGTCTGACCTGCAATCCTCCGCTCACGAATTTCACGCTTACGAAATTTCTCTGGGTACGCGAGAACGAGCCCAAGAACTGGGATCGCGTAGCCCACGTCATGCTCCCGAAAGATTATGTTCGCTTCCGTCTCACCGGGGAGCGGGCAATCGACATGGCGGATGCTTCCGGGACGCTTCTGCTTGACGTGACGAATCGGCGCTGGTCCGCTGAAGTACTTAATAAAACGGGCATCAAAGAGAACTTGCTTCCCGCATTATTCGAGTCTCCGCAAGTGTGCGGCAAGATTTCTGCTGCCGGGGCGGAAGCCACCGAACTGCGTGTCGGAACTCCAGTAGTCGCCGGAGCCGGAGATCAAGCCGCAGGTGCTGTTGGCATGGGCATTGCACGCGCGGGCGCGGTAAGCGCAACCATCGGAACCTCGGGTGTTGTATTCGCCTCGACCGACCGTCCCGCAATGGATCCGCAAGGCCGCCTGCACACTTTTTGTCATGCCATCCCCGGACGCTGGCACGTGATGGGTGTTACGCAAGCCGCTGGGTTATCCCTGCGCTGGTATCGCGACCAATTCGGCGCTGCGTCGCCCGGGCTTCAGAAACCCGGGCTTCAGAAAAAAGATGGCCGCGATCCCTACGATGTACTCGCCGAGGAAGCCGGCACAGTGCCCGCAGGCTCGGAGGGAGCATTCTGGGTGCCCTATCTGATGGGCGAGCGCACCCCGCATCTCGATCCGAACGCTCGCGCCGCATTGGTCGGTCTCACGGCTTCGCACACTCGTGCTCATGTAATCCGCGCAATCATGGAAGGCGTAGCCTACAGCCTGAAAGATTCATTCACCATCTTCGACGAGATGAAGATTCCAGTGACGTCGATCCGTTTGGGTGGGGGCGGTGCGCGCTCACCCCTCTGGCGCCAAATTCAGGCCGACGTATACGGCCGCGAAGTAGAAATTGTTGCCGCGGAAGAAGGCGCAGCATATGGAGCAGCAATTCTCGCCGGCACTGGAGCTGGAGGATGGGGCTCTGTCGAGCAAGCCTGCGACGCGATCGTGAAGGTAGCGAAACGAATCGCTCCAAACCCCCAAGATTCAGCCACAATGCAGAACGCGTATCGAACTTATCGCAAAATCTATCCGGCATTGCGACTGATCGAGTAACGCTGGAACCTGGCCCGGGATCGCGCTGTTTCTACGTACCATCATTTTTCGCCACTCTTGCACCTGACCTCTTCGCGGAAAGCTAATTCTTGACAGCCCATCCACCATGTGAGACAACTTCTCCCCAGTTCGGTCCGGTTTCCCCAACCTAGTTGTCCGTCGATTCGACCGAATGTTTCTCAGGCCCGTCCGATCCTGTCC
>Ga0209624_10001667_pt1 | contig 17158 bp, 12 predicted proteins | sample JacPinW_OM2H0_O1_FD_188565 | JGI IMG/M metagenome (GOLD analysis project Ga0209624, IMG submission 188565) | Forest soil microbial communities from Algoma, Ontario, Canada - Jack Pine, Ontario site 1_JW_OM2H0_O1 (SPAdes) (version 2) | ecosystem: Environmental > Terrestrial > Soil > Boreal...
TTGGCCATTTATCGGCCGTCAAGGTCCGCAACTCCCTGCGGCATCTCGTAGCGATCCGCGGCTACCCGCCACCACCAGCCTCACCTGCCACCGCCCGATCGCCCAAGTCGACGCCGCCTTTCGGGTAGGATGGCGAGTTCCTGGGCTGCCGCCGAAAAAAAGGCTGGGCGATGCAATCAGAGTTCTCCGGCGCCGCTTCCAAGGCCATCGGTTTTCGGGAATTCGTCGCCATGGCCGCAGCGCTCATGGCGACGCAGGCCATCGCCGTAGACACCATGTTGCCGGCGCTGCCGACCATCGCCGCAGCGCTCGGACTGGTCAACGAGAATCACAGCCAGTGGATCGTGACCGCCTACGTGGTGGGGGTCGGCTGCGGTCAGTTGTTCTGGGGCCTGTTTTCCGACCGCTACGGCCGGCGACCGGTGCTGCTGATCGGCCTTGCGGTATACGCGCTCGCTGCGGTGCTGACCGGCCTTTCGGTGAGTTTTGTCACGCTTCTGGCCTGGCGCTTCGCACACGGTCTGGCCGCCGCCAGCATGGTGGTGTCGCGCTCGGTGATCCGCGATCTTTACTCCGGCCGCTACATGGCGCGGGTCATGTCGTTGACGTTCATCGTGTTCCTGATCGTGCCAGTGCTCGCTCCGAGCCTGGGCCAGCTGATTCTGTGGCTGTCGCCGTGGCGATCGATCTTCCTGATCTTCGGCGTATACGCCGCCGCGGTATTTCTGTGGGTGCTGCTGCGGTTGCCGGAGACTTTGCATCCGGAGTACCGCCTGACGCTGACCCGGGATCACGTCGTACATGCCGCGACACTGGTGCTCGGCAATCGCACCTCGCTGTGCTACACGCTGGCGGTGACGGTAATGTTCGGTTCCATCCTGGCCTACGTTGGCATGGTGCAGCAGATCTTCGAGTACGCATTTCACCGTCCGGGCCTGATGCCGACCATGTTTGCGCTGTGCGCGTCGTCGATGGGCGTCACCGCATTTCTGAATTCCAGGATCGTGGAACGCGTGGGGATGCGCATCATCTCGCACCTGGGATTGCTGGTATTCATTACGATCACCGGGGCGCACGTGCTGATTGCCGCGCTCGGCCTGGAGCGCCTGTGGACCTTCGTGATCCTGCAGTCGGCGACGTTGGCGTGCGTGGGCCTGACGGCAGCGAACTTCGGCGCGATGGCGATGGAGCCGGTGGGCTCGGTGGCAGGAATTGGCGCCTCGCTGCAGGGGTTCATCAGCACCTTCGGCGGCGCCGTGGTGGGTGCGCTCATTGGCCGGGGATTCAATGGCTCGACTTTGCCCCTGGCCATCGGCGTGTTCCTGTGCGGCCTGTCGAGCCTGCTGTTCGTGTTGCTGGCGGAGCAATGGCGGTTGTTTCGACCGCATCATGCCGGTGCGGCGGTTCTTGAGCATGGCGGGGCTCTGTGAAGATGCCTGTCATGAAAGCTGTGATCGAGGCGCGGGCGCCGTGAGCCCAGGGCGCTAGATCCTTCGCGGCAAAGTCACAGTAAAAATGGTGTCGCGCTCGTCGGAGGTCACTTGAATAGTGCCGCCGTGGGCGCGCGCAATCTCCTGGGCGATGAATAAACCGAGTCCCAAGTTGGTGTCGGTCTCGGGCCGATCGCGGCCGGACGCGCCCCGCCTCAGCGGTTCAAAGATGTTTGCCAGGGTTGCCGCCGGGATTGGGGTACCTTGATTGCGGACTGACAGCTGTACCTCCCGGTCCAATCCTCTCGCTCGCACTTCGATAGCGGCATCCGGTGCGCCGTAATCGAGCGCATTCTTCAAAAGATTAGACAGTATTTGTTGAATGCGGGCTGCGTCCCACAGGCCGCGCAGATTGCCCTTGGCCATGAAGCTGATCACTCTGTCAGGATGCGCAGTTTGGAGTCCATCAATTTCGAGCGCACATACTTCGGCCAGATCAATATCGGCGACAGCAATAGGAATTCCTTTGCCGAGCGTCGCGCGGTTGTAGTCCAACAGATCGTCCAGCAAGTGCTTAATTCGCCCACCACTTCGAGTTAAGCGCGCGATAATCTCCGATCCGATACCTTCAATCCGCAGCTTCGACAAGTAGTTAGCAGTCATCAGGATCGTATCGAGTGGATTACGCAAATCGTGCCCGACTATTGCGAGAAGCAGATTTCTGGATCGTTCAACCTCTTGGCTGAAAAAGGCTATTGATTCCACGAGTGCTTGATCAATTGCTTCGTTGAATCGCCGTGTGTCCTCCAGTAGCGCGATCAAGTCTGGGGCCGAGTGTCGTGACGCTTCGGCCCAGAGCCTCAAGACACTGGCGCGCAGCGCGCGGTACTCCGACGCCAGCTGAACGACACTGAAGCCCACTTGTGCCCGAAGCAGTGCGTGAGTTTGAGCTGCAGTGTGCGAGGTGTCACGCAGCACCCGAGCGCGCCCTGTTGCCTCCTGCGCCGGCTCGTCCAAGCCCTGCGAAGATCTCAGATCGAGGACGATGGACTGAAGAATCTCGGGAGCATGATCGCGCAGGGCCAGCGAGTCCATAGTCACCGCTGCAGGCAGATGGGTTGCCGCGAACGTCTCCCATTCGGCGAGAATGCGTTCCATATCACGCCGAATGAAATCAGCCAATCTCATGTTCTCTGTCTTCGCGCTACCGAGGCGCGCGATCCTGCCGCCGCTCGTAGCGTTGTTGCGACCCATGAATCGTGCATGTCAAAGATTGCGATCCGCGCCGTAGCGGAACCGGATTGGCCGTTTTTGTATCGGCGTATGCTTGCACAGAATGGTCAGGGCGTCAGTGGTCTACGCCACAGAATCGGCTCGCCAGCGCATTGCCTCGAGTTCGGATATGTTGCGAGCGCGCGTGAAGCATTGGAGTGACACGTATGCCGAATTCTCAAAAGGATGATCTGCGCAGCAATCAGTTGTTCGGAGCTTTGGAGGCTGCCACTCGCAAAAGGATCCAGCCCCATCTTCAGTCGGTCACGCTCAAGCTCGGTGCGGTGGTATGCGAGGCCGCCGGCGTCCTCGAGCATGCCTACTTCCCGCAAAGCAGCGTCCTCTCGCTGCTGACCGTTTTGGAGAACGGCTCAGCGATCGAGACTGCGAACATCGGATACGAAGGAGCTTTCGGCCTGTTCGAGGCCATGTACGGCCAAGTGTCGTTTAATCGATGCATCGTACAAATGGAAGGCCGCATGGTTCGATGCCCGATTGAAGTGCTGCATAATGAATTCAGGAAGAGCGAGCAGGCGCGCGCCCTCTTTGTAGGCTATTCCGAGACGCTGATGTCGCAGCTTCAGCAGACTGCCGCGTGCAATGCGCTGCACACAACGAGACAGAGAATTTGCCGCTGGCTCTTAATGATGCATGATCGGGCGGAAGGCGACTCGCTGAAGTACACCCATGAGTTTCTCGCACATATCTTGGGCGCTAACCGCAAATCGGTAACACTGGCAGCGCAATCGATACAATCGGCTGGGCTCATCAACTATCGTCGCGGCGTTATGCGGGTTCTCAACCGCTCCGGTCTGGAAGATGCATCGTGTGAATGTTACGCGGTCGTGAGGAAGCGATATGAGGCCTTTCTCGCCTCGCGCTCGAGCGCTGTCCAGCATAAAAGGAAGGGGCGAAACCAGCCAAGAATATGATGTGGCGCTAGCGCTAGTGGCAGGGGCGAGACCGTGCCTAATGAAAATCCCGTGAGTCCCGGCGCAATCCCCCCAGCCATGCCGAGCGGTTGTGCAGGCGCTGCGCGATCACGTGCGCGACGCGCTCGCGCCTTTGCAGCGTGCCTTCGACCACCAGCAGGCTCGATTCGAGCGCGCAGCGACGCTGCGCTGCGAATATCTTCGGCCAGAGAATGATATTGACGATGCCGGTCTCATCCTCCAGTGAGGCGAACACCACGCCCGAAGCGGTCGCCGGCTGTTGCATGTGCGTGACCAGGCCTCCGACCCGCACGTAGCTGCCGTCGGCGAGTCGCTGCAGATCGCTGCTGCTGCGAAACCCCCGGCGCATCAGCAGCGGACGCAGCAGGGCGAGCGGATGCCGGCCGGTGGTGAGGCCCAGATGGCGGTAGTCGGCGAGAATATCCTGGCTTTCGGTCGGCGCTGGCAGCGCCGCCGGCGGTTCACTGGCTGAAAGCTTAGCCATGAGACCGGGCAGTCGTTCAACCCCCAGCGCCTGCCAATTGGCGTCATGCCGGTGCGCACTCAAGGCGCTGAGCGCGCCGGCGGCGGCCAGGGCCTGAATCGAACGCCGCGACAGTTGCGCGCGCGCGGCGAGCTCATCGATGCTGGCGAAGCCGTGCAGCGCGCGTTCGGCCACGATGCGCCCGGCATCGGCGCGAGGCAGGCCGCGCACCAGCCGCAATCCCAAACGCAGGGCGGGCTGATGCTGCCGCGCGGCGGTGGCGCTGCCGCGTGCGCTGGTGGCCGCGTCAGCGGGCTCCAGCGTGCAGTCCCAATCGCTGATGTTGACATCGACCGGCAGCACCGTCACGCCGCTACGGCGCGCATCCTGCGTGATCTGCGCCGGAGCGTAGAAGCCCATCGGCTGGCTGTTGATCAGCGCCGCGGCGAAGGCTGCCGGCTCATGGCACTTGAGCCAGGAGGAAATGTAGGTCAGCAGCGCAAACGAGGCGGCGTGCGACTCGGGAAAACCATATTCGCCGAAGCCCAGGATCTGCTTGTAGATCTGCTCGGCGAATTCGGGCGCATAGCCATTGTTCGCCATGCCCGACAGCAATCGTTCGCGGTAGGGTTCGAGTCCGCCGCGGCGCTTCCAGGCGGCCATCGCACGGCGCAGGCCATCGGCGTCGCCGGGGGTGAAATCCGCGGCGACCACCGCGATCTGCATCACCTGCTCCTGAAAGATGGGCACACCGAGCGTTCTTTCCAGCACGGTTTTGAGCCCCTCGCTCGGGTAGGTGACAGTGTGCGGATGTTCGCGGCGCTGCAGATAGGGATGCACCATATCGCCCTGGATCGGGCCAGGCCGCACGATCGCCACCTCGATCACCAGATCATAGAAATTGCGCGGCCGCAGGCGCGGCAGCATGCTCATCTGCGCACGCGATTCGATCTGAAAGACACCCACGGTCTCGGCGCGGCAGATCATATCGAAGGTAGCCGCATCCTTCGGCGGAATGTCCTGCATGCGCAGCTTCGCACCGCGATAGCCCTCGATCAGATCAAAGCAGCGATGCATCGCCGTGAGCATGCCGAGCGCGAGCACGTCGACCTTGAGCAGGCCGAGCGACTCCAGATCGTCCTTGTCCCACTGGATGACGGTACGGTCCGGCATGGCCGCGTTCTCCACCGGCACCAGGGCGCTCAGGGATTCGCCGGAAATCACGAAGCCGCCGACATGCTGCGACAGGTGGCGCGGGAAGCCGACCAGTTCGCGCACCAGCCGCATGAGCCGATACAGGCGCGCCGGTTCGATGCCCAGCTCATCGGCGGCAAATTTGCGTTGTATCTCGCCCGGCGCGTCCCACCACACGTGCAGCCGCGTCAGCCGGTCGATATCGCCGTCGGCAATGCCCAGCGCGCGGCCGACATCGCGCACCGCACTGCGCGTGCGGTAGCAGATCACCGTCGCCGCCAGCGCGGCGCGCTCGCGGCCGTACTTGCGGTAGATGTACTGCACCACTTCCTCGCGCCGCTCGTGCTCGAAGTCGACATCGATGTCAGGAGGTTCGTTGCGCTCGCGACTGATGAAACGCTCGAACAGCAGCTGCATGCGCGCAGGATCGATCTCGGTGATGCCGAGTGCGTAGCAGACCGCGGAATTGGCGGCCGAGCCGCGACCCTGGCAGAGGATGTTTTCCCGGCGCGCGTATGCCACCACATCGTGCACGGTCAGGAAAAAATGCTCATAGCGCAGCTCCACGATCAGCGCCAGCTCGCGGTCGATGGTTTCACGTATCGATGCGGGAACGCCCTGCGGCCAGCGGCGCGCGAGCCCCGCCTCGGTCAGGGCGCGCAGATGCTCGCCGGCCGTGAGCCCGCCCGGCACCAGCTCGGGCGGATACTCGTAGCGCAGCTGCGAGAGCGAGAAACTGCAGCGCTCGGCGATGGCGACACTCTCGGCAAGCAGCGCCGGCGGATACAGGCTCTCCAGTTCCGGCAATGAGCGCAGGCGCCGCTCGGCATTCGGGTACAGCCGCCACCCGGCCTGATCGACGGTGCAGCCATGGCGGATCGCGGTGAGCACGTCCTGCAATGCGCGACGGGTGCGCGTATGCATATGCACATCGCCGCTGGCGACCGCGGGCACAGCGCTCGCGCGCGCGAGCGCCAGGGCGGCAGCGAGACGCCCGGCGTCGTCGCCGGCGCGATGCAGTTCCACGGCCAGCCAGCCGCGCCCCGGAAAGAATTCGCGTAGCCACGCGGCCTGCCGCGCCGTTGCGTCGGCCGGGGCTATCCACAGCGCCAGGCAGTCCTCGAGCCCGGATTCGAAATCCGAGCGCGCCAGGCGGTACTCGCCTTTCTTCGAGCGTCGTCGGCCGAGGGTTATGAGCCGGCAGATCTGCCCATAGGCGCGCTGCGAGGGCGCCAGCAGCACCAGCTTCAGGCCGCAGAGCGCGCGAAATTCGGCGCCGATGATGAGCCTGAGGCGAACATCGCGCAGCGCCTCGTGGGCGCGTACCACGCCGGCGAACGAACACTCATCGGTCAGCGCCAGCGCGCGATAGCCGAGCGCATGCGCCTGGGCGATGAGCTCGGCCGGATGCGAGGCGCCGCGCAGGAAGCTGAAGTTGCTCAGGGCATGCAGTTCGGCGTAGGCGGCCATGTCAGGTCCACAGCCCCTGCAGATACCAGGCGCCCTCGGCCAGATCCTGAAATACCCACAGCCGCGCACCATCCTCGGTGCCCGCGACATAGTAGTCGCGTGTCGCATCGCCGCCGTCCCACCAGCCGCTCTCGATGCGCTCCGGTCCGCTCAGCAGCCGCTCGGGCGGCTCGATGCGCCGCGGACTGTGCAGCAGTGTGCAGGGCCGCGCCGGCGCCTGCGTCTCGGCGGCCGGCGTCGACCGCGCCGGCGTCACGAAACCCCAGGCATGCTCCGGCCGGTGATCGGCCGTAAGCGCAAGGCCGCGCACCTGCTCGGTACCAAGACGCGCCTGCATTCGATCGAGCAGCAACTGCAGCTGCTGCAGCTGCTGCGCATTGCTGCCGAAGAGATCCGCCTGCACCACGGTTGCCGCGGTGAATTCCAGCGCCGCCAGACTCAAGGCGCTCACCGGGGCCGGCAGCACCGCGGCCTGCAGGCGCTCGCGCGCGAGCAGCAGGAACTGCGCAGCATCGCGGGTGGGCGCGGACATGCCGATCGTCAGGCCGCTCGCGGCATGGCGGTAGTGCTCGAATTCAAGCGTGAAGCGCAGCACCGCGCAATCGCGGCCGCGCAGGTAACCCTGGAATTCCAGCAACAACCGTCGCAGCGGAAACAGCAGTGCGGTCGTGGCGTGCACTTCACTGCCGAATTCGAAGCGTGCGCGATAGGTCACAGGCAAGCGCCAGGCGGGCCGCGGATCACTCGCCGTGCCGCACAGTCGCCGCAAGTAGAGGCAGGTCTGCGGTCCAAAGCGCCGCGCGATCGCGGCGGCGGGCAGCGCCAGCAGTTGTCCGATGCGGCGCAACCCGGCCGATTGCAATGCCGCCAGTACGGCTTGCGGCAGAGCCAGTAGCGACAGGGGTAGCGGCTCGAGCCGTGAGCGCAGCTGCGAGCGCGTGGTCACGCAGCGCTGCTGTTGCACCTGCGTCAATAAGGCCGCGCCGGTGGGCGAGGGCGCGAGCGCGCACACGTGGCTGTAGCCCAGTTGCGTCAGCTCAGCCTCCAGCTTTGCGAGCAGCGCGGCATGACCGCCAAACAGAGCGCGGCTCGCCCCGACTTCGAGCCACAGCAGCGGCCCATCGGGCAGGCGATAGCTGACCAGGCTGCTCCACTGATAGGCCCAGGCGGCCAGGCGTTCCATGGCCGTGTGTGCGATCGCGCTATGTTCGATCGTCGCGCGGTCTGCGGCGGCAGGTTCATCAGTGCTCGCACTGTGGTCCGCGGCCACTGCCAACGCCTCATGCGCCAGCCGCGGCAAGCGTATACACAGCCATAATGCCGCGCTCATGCCGCGACCGTCGGTGCGACCCCCACCCGCAGCGTAAGTCCCGCACGCCCGCCGCGCGACTTGTGGATCTCGACCGCGAGACCATCGGACGCGGCGTGCAGCCGCAGCCGCAAGGCTGCCGGCGAAGACTCGCGCGCTGCCTCGGGCGGGCGATAAAGGATGCCGAGGCTGCCGCCGGCCTCGGCCGCAAGCTGCAGGCGGCGCACGTTCTTATCGATGATATACGCCGGCCAGCCGAGCACGGCGCCGACCGCCGGACAGCGCAGCGCCTGCTCCGTGGCCCATAAGGATTCCTGCAGGCTGCGGGTCTGGACGAGCAGCATGCGCTCGAGCGGCAAGCCGCGTTGCGCGAGCGCCGGGGCGTACGGCAGGTAAGGTGGAGCAATCCATGCGATATAGCGACCGGCGCGCGCCAGCCTCGACAAGACCGGTACTAATAAACTCAGCTCACCGATGCCGATCGCATCGCTCATCAGTTCGGCGATAGCGCCGACCGGCCAGCCGCCCCCCGGCAGACTCGCATCGAGCTCGGGGAAGCCCGAGGGGGCGGCGAGCCGGGGCGCCATGCGGCCGGGCTCGCCGCGGCAAAGCCGCGCAAGCTGCTCGAGCGTCTGCACGCGCCGCGAACCTATGGGCAAAGAAATGCTCACACGAAATGCCCCTAGCCCCGGCGCAGCAGTTCGGTGCGCACGATGCCGACGACGATGCCTTCGATCTCGCAGACCTCGCGGCGCAGATCGATCTCGAGCGCTGTGAACTCGGGATTGGCGGGCTCCAGCCGCAGCAGCGATCCCCGGCGGCGGTAGTACTTGACCGTGGCCTCTTCACCCAGGCGCGCGACCACGATCTGGCCATTGGTGGCTTGCGGCGTGCGATGCACGGCGAGGATGTCGCGATGCGCGATGCCGGCATCGCGCATGCTCTGGCCATGGACGCGCAACAGAAAATCGGCGCTGGGGCGAAACAGCGCGCGATCGATGGCGATCGTTTCCTCGATATTGCTCTGTGCCAGGGTGGGGACGCCGGCGGCAACGCGACCATACAGGGGCAGCAACAGCGCGTGCGCTTCGGCGGCTGTCTCGATAGCGCTGGGCAGCAGGCGGATACCGCGCGCGATGCCGGGTTCAAGTTTCAAGTAGCCCTTGCGCTCGATCGCGCGCAGATGCTGATCGATGCCCTGACGGTTGCGCAGGCGCAATGCCCGCGCCAGATCGGCGCGCGTGGGCGGCAGGCCATGGCGCTTCATGAACTGGCTGATGAGCCGCAGGATCTGCTGCTGGCGCGGGCTCAAGAGGGGCGGCGAATCGGATACCATACGTTTGTATGGTATCGGTTTGCGCGGTGAAAATCAGCCGCGATATCCTACGAATTAAAATGTTTACCAAACAGACAGTTAATCGCCGCAGGCGCCTGCTCGGCGCCAGCTCGCTCGCCAGCCTCACGCTCGCCGTCGTGACACCGGCCACGGTGGCACTGGCGCAGAAGTCCTACGACCCGGGCGCGGCCGACACCGAACTGAAGATCGGCAACATCATGAGTTACACCGGCTGGGCGGAAAGCTACGGCGCCATCGGCCGCGCCGAGGCTGCCTACTTTCGCATGATCAACGATCGCGGAGGAGTCAATGGCCGCAAGATCACGTTCATCAGTGTGGACAACGGCTCCACCGCCGCGAACTCCGCCGATCTGGCGCGGCGCCTGGTCGAGCACGATGGTGTGTTGCTGATCTTTGGCTCGCTCGGGACTGAAACCAACCTTGCGATTCGCCCTTACCTGAATGACCAGCATGTGCCGCAGCTGTTCGTCGATTCCAGTTCGGCGGTGTTCGACGATCCGGCGCATTTCCCGTGGACCATGGGTTTTTTTGCCAGCTACCGCACCGAGGGGCTGGCGTATGCCAAGTACATCCTGCAGACCAAACCGGGCGCCAGGATCGCAATTCTCTACGCCGACGATGATGCCGGGAAGGAATACCTGGCCGGCGTGCTCGACGGACTTGGCCCGCGCTCATCCGCCATGATCGCCCGGCAGCTGTCCTACCGCAGCGCGGATGCGAGCCTGGACGCGCAGCTCATGGCGCTCAAAGACTCCGGCGCCGACGTTTTTCTCAACTTTGCGGTGGGGCCGTTTGCCACCGAGGCGATCCGCAAGGCCTACGATCTCGACTGGCATCCGTTGCAGTTCATCGCCAATGCATCGCTGTCGATCGCCGCATTTCTCGATCCGGCCGGGTTGCCCAAGGCCGCCGGTATCATTACCAACGCCCGCTCGAAAGGCTGGCTGGAGCCGCAGACGCGCAGCGATCCGGCGGTGCGTGAGTTCGTTGAATGGATGCGGCAGTACAACCCGCAGGCCAGCCTGCGCGATCAGAACAACGTCGCCGGCTACGAGCGTGCTGCGGCGCTGGTCGAGGTGTTGAAAAAATGCGGCGATAATCTCACGCGCGCCAATGTCATGCAGCAGGCCGCCCATCTGGATATTGAGCTGGGCATGCTGCGCCCCGGGATCCGGGTCAGCACCACGCCGGCCAACTATCAACCGATCCATCAGTTGTTCCTGATGAAATTTGACGGCCGGGGCTGGGTTCCGTTCGGCTCGGTGATCGACCCGGCGGCCGGCAATTGAGCGTCGCGGCGCGACCCTGCCGTTTGGGTCCCTAGGGTGTGACGGGCGGGTCCGGCACTTCAGTGGGCGCCGCGGCGAACGCGGAACTCAGGAACCACCGATCGATGTCGGCCAACGGCATGGGTTTGCCGTACAGATAACCCTGGAACAGCGTCGCCCCGAGTGCGGTGAGCTGGCGACGCTGCAATTCAGTCTCCACGCCCTCGATCACCACTTCCATGCCGAAGCTGCGCCCGATCGACAGCGCCGCAGCGATGATGGTCTCGCCGCCCTTGCCGAGCGTTGCGACAAACGAGCGGTCGACCTTGATGGCGTCGGCGGGGAAGCGTTGCAGATAGGCCAATGAGGAGTAGCCGCTGCCGAAGTCGTCGATCGACACGGTGATGCCGAGCTTGTGCAGTTCGGTGACCAGCCCCAGTACCCGGTCGGCATCGTGCGAGAACACCGATTCGGTGAGCTCGAGCTCCAGCTCCTGCGGTTGCAGCTGCGACACCTGCAGTATTTCGTCCAGTTGCGCCAGGAAATTATCGTGCAGCAGCTGCTGCATCGAGACGTTCACGGCGACGCGGGCGCAGTAGCGACCCACGAGCTGGCGCGCCTCGCAGCACGCGCGGCGCAAAATCCACTGGCCGAGCCGCGGCATGTCGCCGCTTTCCTCGGCGAGGTTGATGAATTGCTGTGGCGAGACCGGCCCCATGCTTGGGTGCTGCCAGCGCGCCAGAGCCTCGAGCTTGCGTACGCAGCCGCGCTTGATGTCGATCACGGGCTGGTAGTTAAGGTGCAACGCATCGCTGTCCATGGCCTCGCGCAGCGCCACCAGCAGCTGATAGCGGTACTCGACGCGGTCGGCCCAATCGGAGCGGAACAGGCAGGACATGCCGCCGCCCTGCAGCTTCGCCTGTCGCGCCGCCAGCGCCGCGAATTTGATCGCGGACTTGGCGTCGGTGGTATGCGCGGGAATGCCGGCAATGCCGATGCAGGCACGCATGCGCTGGGTGATGCTCTGCAGCGCGATCGGCGCGGCAAGATGTGCGATCAGGGCATCGGCGGCGGCCAGCACGGCGGACTCGTCGGCGAAATCGCTCGGCAAGAGCACCGCGAACTCCTCATCGCCCCAGCGCCCGATGCACAGCGCCGATTGGCACTGCTCGCGCAGCCGGCGCGCCAGCACCTGCAGTACCTGATCACCCACGGTATGGCCCAGCACGGCATTGATGTCGCCCAGGTTCTCGATGATGACGAACAGCACCGCGCACGGCCGCGCCGGCTGTTTGCCGACGGACTCGCCAGCCTCGGCACAGACGGAGCACAAGGCAGCGTCGAAATGGGTGCGGCTGGCAAGCCCCGTGACCCCATCCTGGCTGATGATCTGCGCGGTGAGCGTGCGTCGCAGCCCGGTGGTCGCGCCGCTGGCCTGGCGGTGGTGTTCGATCGCGGTTTCCACCGCGGCGTGCAGCTCGGGCGGCGGACAGGGCTTGCTCAGGAACTTCAGTACCTGTGCTTCGTTGACCGCGGCGATGGCCGATCGCAGGTCGGTCTGCCCGGTCAGCAATATGCGGCCGGCGTTGGGCGCTATCGTGCGCGCGCGTGCCAGAAAGGTCGCCCCGTCCATGCGCGGCATGCGCATGTCGGAGATCAGCACGGCGAAGGGCTCCTCCCGCTGCAGTATCTCCAGGGCCTCGGCGCCGCTGAGTGCCGTGTGCACCTCGTAGCGGCGGCCGAGCTGCAGGCTCAAGCCCTCCAGTACCTGCGCTTCGTCGTCGACGCACAGGATCTTGTGGCGCGGGGTGTCAGACAGGGCGCGTACCTTGATCGCCATGATCAACCCGCCCCGAGGCGCTGCGCCAGCAGATCATCGGCATCGAGGTGAATGTTCCAGGCCGTCAGGCAGCGCGATACCCCGGTGCGCGCAACGAAGCTGGTGTCGAGGCGGTCGAGCAGCTTCGCCGGGCGGTCGGCCCCGGCGTCGACGACCGCATCGGCCACGTGCACCGCCGCCAGCACGCTGGTATTCGCATGCTGCACGCGGCTGGGCGTGTGGTGATAGGCGACGGCTTCGATCAGGTCGAGGGGCAGGCCCCACAGCCCGAGCAGATAGGCGCCGACCTCCGGATGCGCGGCACCGAACACCTCCGGCTCGACCTCGTACAGTGCACGGCCGCTGGCGCGCGCCAACCCGATCATCTGTTCGAATTTTTCGGGCGCCCCGAGCGCCATGACCGCCTGGCCGATGTCGAGCAGCAATGCGGCGGTGAAGGCCTCGTCGGCGCGGCGCGATTCGCGCAGCAGCATGCGCGCGAAGTGCGCCTTGCGGATCGAGCGCGCCTGCAGGTCCTGGAGCAGCTTGCCGGCGATCGGCGAGGCGTCGATGGCGCTGAACACGCAGGCCGAGAGCGCCAGCGACTTGATCATCTCCAGGCCGGCGTAGGCAATGGCGGCTTGCAGCGAAGTAACCGGTACGCCGCGCCGGTAGAAGGCGGAGTTGGCGATCTGCAGCACCTTGACCGAAAGCGCCGTATCGGTGCTCACGATCCGAGCGATGTCGGCGGTGTGCGCGTTGGGCCGCGCCATCGCCTCCGACAGCGCCTGAAATGTCTGTGGCGTGGCCGGCAGGGACTTGAGATTGTCCACCAGCTCATGGATCGCCGGCTGCTGCAGGATGTCGCGCAGCGCGCAGATGCGCTCGACCATGTCGCACAGCGTTTCCACGTTGCAGGGCTTGCTCAGGAACTGATGCGTGACCGGTACGGCGCGCATGAACGCTTCACCATCGGCCGTGTCGGACAGGCACAGCCGCACCACATTGGGATGGCGGTCGCGCACCAACGCAAGGAATGGCGCGCCGTCCATGGCCGGCACGCCGATATCGCTGACGATCGCGTCGAAGCGTTCGCGCGCAAGACTCGCCAGCGCGGCCGTGCCCGAGCCCGCGACCACCGTCTCCCACTGCGCGCGCTGCTGACGCAAGCCCTGCTGCAGCTGCGCGAGCGCCGCGGGCGCGCCATCCACCAGCAGCACGCGCCTCATGCGGCCCTCTGCGAGGATAGTTCGCGGCGGCAATCGCGCGGCAGGCGCAGATGAAATACCGTGCCCTTGCCGACTTGGCTGTCGCAGTCGATGGCGCCGCCGTGGCGTTTGACGATGATGTTGTGTGAGATCGCGAGACCCTGGCCGGTGCCGCGTCCGACTTCCTTGGTGGTGAAGAAGGGCTCGAAGATCCTATGGCGGATACTCTCGGCGATGCCACCGCCGGTGTCGGCGACGCTGATCACGACCGCGTCGCCGTCGATCCGGCTCGACACCGTGATCAAGCCTTTGTTGCCGGTGCCGGCCACGACGTCGGCGATGGCATGGGAGGCGTTGATCAGCAGATTGAGCATCACCTGGTTCAGCTCGCCGGCGTGGCAGCGCACCGGCGGCAACGCTGCCAGGTCAGTTTCCACCTCGGCGACATACTTGTACTCCGCACGCGCCACCACCAGTGCGTTGCGAATCAGGTGATTCAGGTCGACCTCGGACATCTCGGGGCGATCGGGATGCGCCAGCTCGCGCATCGAGCGGACGATTTCGGCGACACGCTTCAGGCCGTCGAGCGAGCGCTCGAGCGCCTTGGGCAGCTGCTGCGCGAGATACGGCAGCTCGCAGCTCATCGCTGCGACGGCGGCAGCGTTGCCGGCATCGCCCGCGGCCACCGCGCGCAGCCGGTCGGTGAGCTGCAGCAACTCGTGCACCGCATCGCGAATGAAATACACGCTGTCGTTGACGAACTGGATCGGGGTGTTGATTTCATGGGCGACGCCGGCGGCGAGCTTGCCGACGGATTCGAGCCGTTCCGCCGTGGCGAGCCGGATCTCCGCCTCCTTGCGCTCGGTGACATCCAGATGAACGCCGGCTACGCGCCGCGGTTCCCCGAGTTCGTTGGTGGCGACGGTACGGCCGCAACAGTGAATCCAGCGCCAGCCGCCGTCCTTGCTGCGCATGCGGTACTCGATGCGAAACTCGGTCTGCGCCCCGGCGCGGTGTTGCAGCACCGCCAGTGCCGGCAGCAGATCATCCGGGTGCAGCAGCTCGCGCCACACGTCGTAGCTGCGGCTCAACTCATTCGGTTCATACCCGAGCATGGTCCACCAATGGTCGTTCAGCCAGGCCTCTCCGCTCTGCAGGTTCACGTCCCACAAGCCGAGATTGGCGCTGCTGGCGGCCACCGCGAGCCGGTCCTCGAGCGTGCGCAGCGCTTTGTGCGCATGCACGATATCGGTGACATCGCGTCCTTCGGCCAGGATCCACACCACTTGAGCCTCATCGTCGAGCACCGGCAGCAGCGAGAAATCCACGATGCGCGCCGCGCCACGCGCCTGTTCGGTCTGGTACTGGAAGCGCACGAACTCGCCGCGACCCGCGCGCTCGACGCCGTCACGCAGGCGCGCAATTTCCGCCGGCGGCTGCCCGGACCAGAACGGCGTCTCCCAGAACAGCTTGCCGACGGCGTCGTTGAGCGTCACGCCGGCGGCCTTGAGTGCGGTCCGATTGCTCTCGAGCAGCACGCCGTCGCGCGATAGCAGTCCGGCGAACTGATAGGTGTAGTCGAACACGGTGCGCAGACGCTCGAGGCGCTGCTGCAGCCGGAATTGCTCTTCGCGCTCAACCGTGATGTCGAGCAATACGCCGCTGACGCGCAGCGCCTGCCCGGCACCGTCGCGCTCGATGCAGCCGATCTCGAGCAGCCAGGCCCAGCTGCCATCCCTGCGCTGTGCGCGGTATTCGCTCTTGTAGCCACTGCCCGCGCCCTGGATGTGGCGCGCACGCGCGGTGTGCACGGCGATACGCTCATCGGGATGCAGCAGTGCGTCCCACCACTCGGCGCTCGTGCCCGCCTCGCCGGGCTCGTAGCCCATCATGTGGGCGCGCGCCGCGCTCGATTGCAGCTCGCCGCTGTGCAGATCCAGACACCAGGTGGCCGGCCCGCTATAGGACCATGCCTGCTCGCTTCGAGCGACCTCGTTCTGCATGGCGTAGATATCGGCGTTGACAGGCCGGACTTGAGCGTTTGCATCGGCCTCGGGCGCTGCAAGTGCTCAATTCGCTTCGGAAAAGCCGGCCTGAGAATCCTAGCGTGACGTGCTACTCTGAAAGCGTGAAATACGTCCGAATTGGCATCGAACTGGCCGCTTATGGTCAATGCGGCGGCCGGCCCGGGCGGCCGGGGTACGCTGCGCGCGCGACCCTGGCGGCACTGCTGGCGATCGTAGGTGCTGCGCCGGCGCTGGCGACGGAATATCCGCTGGCCACGCCCGATGTGCTCGTCGTCGGTGAGGATCAGAGCGTCCAGACCGTCTACGAGGACACGCTGTACGACCTGGCGCGCAAATTCAGCCTCGGCTCCGAGGAGGTCATTCGCGTGAATCCCGGCGTGGATCCCTGGCTGCCCGGTGCCGGCGCCCAGGTCATCATTCCGGGCCGGCATATCCTGCCGCCGGGACCCCACGAGGGCATCATCATCAATCTGCCGGAGCACCGGCTCTACTACTATCCGAAGCCGCTGCGCGGCCAGCCCGCCCAGGTCATCACCTACCCGGTCAGCATCGGCAAGATGGATTGGCACACGCCGATCGGCCTGACCCACGTGATCGCCAAGGAAAAGAATCCGGTCTGGTATCCGCCCGAATCGGTGCGCAAGGAACATGCGGCCGCGGGCGATCCGCTGCCGGCGCGGGTGCCGTCGGGCCCGGACAATCCGCTCGGTCTGTTCGCGATGCGGCTCGCGGCCGGCAATGGCACCTACATGATCCACGGCACCAATAATCCGATCGCCGTGGGCATGCCGGTCACCCATGGCTGCATTCGCCTGTACCCCGAGGACGTGGCGCAGCTGTTTCCGATGATCCCGGTCGGCATGCCGGTGCGCATCATCAACCAGCCGGTGAAGGTGGCCTGGGTGGACGGCGAACTGTTGCTCGAGGCGCACCCGCCGGTGGACGCCGAAGGACAGAGCTTCGAGCCGGATGTCGATCAGTTCGCCGAGCTGTTGCGCGCCGCGGTCGGCGACAGCACGGTCGCCATCCATTGGGACTACGCCCGCGAAGTGCTGCAGAAAGCCGACGGGGTGCTGGCCACTGTCGGTCTGGAGGCCGATCTGTCGGCTCTCAATACCGACGGCACCGCCGAGCATTAGGGCGTGCCAGCCCCGGCCGGCCTGCGGCCGGCATTGAACATTTTGGGCCTCCGGGCGGTCTAGAGCGGAACAGGCGCTCAATTGCCGCGAGGAGTTGAACCGCGGCGCAAATCAGCTATAGTTCGCTGCCTGCATAGCGCCTATAAGTGCGTAAGTTTTTGATTTTTTTGACATTTTGTTAGCGAAAATACGATGTCTGAACGCGATAACGAGAGCTTCGATCTGGACGAGGAATTCATTGTCGAGTCC
>Ga0209624_10001669_pt1 | contig 17147 bp, 7 predicted proteins | sample JacPinW_OM2H0_O1_FD_188565 | JGI IMG/M metagenome (GOLD analysis project Ga0209624, IMG submission 188565) | Forest soil microbial communities from Algoma, Ontario, Canada - Jack Pine, Ontario site 1_JW_OM2H0_O1 (SPAdes) (version 2) | ecosystem: Environmental > Terrestrial > Soil > Boreal...
CTCGCCAATCCCTTCAGCGAGGGCATCGTCACCGGCCATGCCTGCTACACAATGGATGTCGCTATGGAGGGACTGCTGCACCTCAAGGTGCTGCGCTCGCCCCACGCCCACGCACGCATTCTCGGCATCGACCGAACGCGCGCCGCCGCCCTGCCGGGCGTTGTCGCGGTCTTCACCTGGGAGGACGTTCCGCGGCGGCTCTTCAGCACCGCGCTGCATGAGGATCATCTGGTCGACCCCGACGACACCTATATTCTGGACAATGTGGTGCGCTTCGTCGGTCAGCGCGTGGCGGCGGTCGTCGCAGAGACCGAGAGCATCGCCGAAGCGGCGTGCCGGCTGATCGATGTAACCTACGAGCCTCTTCCGCCGGTATTCGATCCGGTCGAAGCGATGAAGCCGGGTGCGCCACTCTTGCACGACAAGGGGCTCGCGGGCGCTGGCAATGTCTATGTCGATATCCATGGCGAGGTCGGTAGCGTGGCGGACGGCTTCGACGCGGCGGATGTCGTGCATGAGGCGACCTATTCCACCTCCCGCGTGCAGCATGTGCATCTCGAGACTCATGGCTCGATCGCCTGGCGCGACTCGGACGGACGACTGCATGTGCGCACCAGCTCCCAGGCCCCGTTCGTCGTGCAGGGCAAGCTCGCGCACCTGTTCGGGCTGCCCAACCGCAAAATTCACGTGTTTACCGAGCGGGTCGGCGGCGGGTTCGGCGGCAAGCAGGAGATGGTGACCGAGGATCTGTGCGTCCTCGCCACGCTGTCGATCGGCCGGCCGGTGCAATGGGAGTACACCCGCGAGGAGCAGTTCACCGCGGCGACGACGCGCCATCAGATGACGTCGCGCGTCAAGTTAGGCGCCAAGCGCGACGGCACGCTGACGGCGATCCAGATACATGTCGTCTCGAACACCGGAGCCTATGGCGGCCATGGCGGCGAGACCTTGGCTGCGGCGCTCGGCAGTCCGATCGCGGCTTATCGTTGCGCCAACAAGCGGGCCGACGGCTACGCGGTCTATACCAATGTCGTGCCGGCGGGCGGCTTTCGTGGCTACGGCGCCTCGCAGACCACCTTCGCCATCGAATCCGCGATGGACGATCTGGCCAAGCTTCTCGCGCTCGATCCGTTTGCGATCCGGCGGCTCAATATGATCCGCGAGGGCGACTGGATGGAATCCATCTGGTCAGAGGCGTCGGATGTCGATTACGGCAGCTATGGTCTGGAGCAGTGCATGGACCGGGTGCAGGAGGCTCTGGCGAGCGGCCGCGGTGCACAGAAGCCTGAAGGGCCTGGCTGGCTCGAGGGGAGAGGCATGGCGCTGGCCATGCTCGAATGCGGGCCGCCGACCGAACACCGCTCCGGAGCGGAGATGAAGCTCTTGCCGAACGGTGGCTATCATGTGGCCGTTGGCTCGACCGAGATGGGGAACGGCTCGGTCACGTCGCATATGCAGCTGGCCGCGGGCATCCTCGGCTGTCGCGCCGGCCAGATCGCCATTATCAACGCCGACACCGACCGCACGCCCTATGACACCGGCACCTTCGCCAGCACCGGCACGGTAGTCGCCGGCCAGGCGGTTGCGCTAACCGCCGCGGCGCTGCGCGAGAACATTCTGGATTATGCCTCCCGGCACGCCGGGGTCGTGCGTGACGCCTGCAAGCTGGAGGCCGAGGCCGTGCTGTGCGGCAACCATAGGCTCTCGCTGACCGATCTCTACGCCGCCGGCAAGAAGGATGGTCATCACTTTGAGGCCAGGCGCAAATCCTACCTCGCCCCCCGCACCGTCGCGTTCAACGTGCAGGGTATCCGTCTGGCGGTGCATCGCGTCACTGCGGAGATCCGCATCCTGCACAGCGTTCACGCTGCAGATATTGGGCGGTTGATCAATCCGATGCAGTGCCGCGGGCAGATCGACGGCTCGATCGGCATGGGAATTGGCTGGGCGCTGACCGAGCACATGGTGCACGACGAGAAGGGCGCCGTGGTCAATCCAAGCCTGCGCAACTACCGCATCCCGGCCTTCGCCGATACACCGGCAAGCGAGGTGATTTTCGCGGACACCTACGATCGGATCGGCCCGCTCGGCGCCAAGGCGCAGGGTGAGTGCGCAATCAATCCGGTCGCGCCGGCGATCGCCAATGCGCTGATGAATGCGACAGGCGTCCGTTTCGCGCATCTGCCGCTGACGCCCGACCGAATTTTCGGCCCCATCAGCGTCGCCAAATGAACGATGCGGCCGCTGACGCACCCGTCACCCTCGTTGTCCAGACGCGCACCAAGCGCGGCGAGGACGAAGCGTTCGCAAAATGGCAGGCACGCATGAGCGCAACGGTCGCGGCGCTGCCCGGGTTCATCGAGCAGTCGGTGATGCCGCCGAATCCGCCGACGCAGGTCGATTGGGTGATCCTGCAGCGCTTCAAATCCACCGACGCGGCCGTGTCCTGGCTGCATTCGGGCATGCGGCAGAAACTGCTGGCGGAGGTGCAGCCCATTCTGTCCGGCGTGGACGATGTGCACCTCCTGCGCGATCCGGCCGCGGGCGCTGCGCCTTCGCCGGTCTCTGCGGTTTTCACCACGAGGGTCAAACCCGGGCAGGAGGACGCGTTCCGGGCGTGGGAGCAACGTGTCGCGGCGGCCCAGGCGCGCGCGCCGGGGTTTCAGGGGTTCCGCTTCGAACCGCCGGTTCCGGGCGTCCAGGACGACTGGATGGCGATCCTCAGGTTTGACACCGAGGACCATCTCCAGGGATGGATGGACTCGACCGAGCGCAAGGCGCTCCTCAGCGAGTCTGAGCCGCTCGTCCAAGAGTACCGCACCCGCATCGTGCGCTCCGGGTTCGAGCAATGGTTCCCTGGCGGCGCTGGGGTCTCGGCGCTGCCGGTATGGAAGCAGAACATGATCGTTCTGCTGGTGCTCTATCCGGTGGTGTTCCTGTTCGGGCGGTATGTGGGGACGCCGGTGCTGATGGGCTGGGCCGCGATCCCATTCTTCGCGGCGCTCTTCATCAGCAATGTGGCGAGCATCGTCGTGATGAACTGGCTCGTGCCCTGGACTGGCGAGGCGCTCGGATGGTGGCTGAAGCCGCCGAAGGAGAGCAACAGGCGCGTCGACGTCGCCGGCGCGGCATTGATGTTTTTTTTCTACGGGGTGCTGCTGCTGGCGTTCTACGCGATCTCGTAGAGCCTCAACCGCGCTCGGCCGCACATTCTGCGCCTGGATCGCCTGCTTTGTCCGCGCTGCTTACCGCCCTTCTCGTGCAAGCGCGACGCGGGCGTTATCACTGCGTCGGAGGGCTTGATAGCCAAAGTGCATGACGAAAATCAGCTACTCCGGCCCCCTCTTCGTCTGGGCTGTAGCTGTACTTGACCACCTCATCTGTCCTTTGCATGGCGCGCTCCGAAAGAAACTTCGCCATCGTCATGTCCTGCGGCGCGAAGGCCTGCAGGACGCCGGCGTTGGCGATAAAGCTCTCCCCGCGCTCACGATGGCTCTGTCACGAGAACCGAATTTGGCCGCTCTCAATTTGGAAGTCCCAGTTTTAGCTCACGCCGTTCGCAGGTCTTGAAAAGTTAACTCTAGGCTGTGGACACCGGACAGGCCTATTTGTGGGCCCGGCGCAGACAACTCGCGGCGCTCGAAGTTCGACGGCGATTGTGAGTACGCGCGGCTACATCTCACCGTCACGTATGTCCTGCCGACGCCGCTGCAAAAATCGCAAAGCCCCGCGTTTAGCATAAGCCGGTAGAAACCCACTTAAATTTCCCAGAGCGTTGGCCTGACAAGCTGAGCAGCTCTGTCGCGCGCTCGCAATCCTCTGTCTCAAAGAGAGTTGAAACGTTAAGCGCATACCAACGTTTGGGTTCACCCAACTAACGCACGACTCGCGTCCACCAACGTAGGATAACGAATTGCGCCGGGCGGGTTAAATTCGTTGAACGAGGCCGAGATCGGCTCGCGAAGTCAACACGTCCATTAGATCCTAAGGTCAGCTTTCCAGCCACAAACCTCGGATGAGTCGATGAGCAATTCCTCCGCAATCCGCATCATTCACCTCCATGACGTCCTTCATGCGAAAGCTCATCGGTCGCTTGCGCTCGTCGCGGCCAGTTATCGGTTTTTCGCGCTGGTGGTCGAGATGGGAATTCCGGCCCTGCCCGCGGGACACTGGTGATGCGCCGCGCGCTCGCCGCCCTCGGCGCGACCCTCGCGCTTGTCGCGCCGGCCTCGGCGCATGATTATTGGGCCGACGGCAAGCCGATTCCCAACTGGGTCAAGGCCTCGTGCTGCGGGCCGGCCGATGCGCATCACCTGCGGCCCGACCAAGTGCACCGCGTCTCCGACGACTATTACGAGGTCGACGGCTATCATCGTCGCGTTCCTGTCTCACAGGCGCTGCCGAGCCAGGATGGAGACTACTGGATTTTCTATCGCGACGATCGGAGCGACGGGCAGTCAGGAATGTACTGCTTCTTCGTCCCCATGGACTTCTGATGCGCGACCCGACGCCACAACAGATCGAGATGGTGCATCGCATGCACGACGCCCGAAGACTCATAGTCCGCGCGAGTCGCTTGCCGAGCGGCTGGCCTAATGAGGCAGTCGCAAACGGGCACGGGAAGGTCCTTTGGCTGGCGAGGGCGGGTCAGCTACAGTGTTTTTGCCCGCAACGGTGATTATACCTAATCGAGCCGTAAGCGTTTACGTCAACCAACGCACTTCCAGCCGCGAACGCCGGCCTGGCGGTGTGTTGTGGCCACGCTACGCTCAGGCACTTCTCCCCGCTTTCCGGATCGTTCGCCCAACCGCGGCCGCGAAGAGGCGACACTACATGAGTTTTTTTGGCGAAATTGTGCCGCCAGGTCCAGCGTGGACCCGCGCGCCCCGACTGGGTGTCGGTCGCCAGCGAGCCCGCACGTCATCGCGCTCTTGTGCCAGCGACTGCTATCGGGTCGAGCTGTCCGCGCCTTCTGCTTCCGGCTGCTATCGATCGTGGTTCCTGCGGCTGCCGAGGGGATGAACCGATGACCGCCGATCGCCGCACGGCTGTGGCCCTGCTCGTTGCGGGAACCTTCTTCATGGAGAATCTCGACGCCACGGTGATCACGCCGGCGATCCCGCAGATGGCCGCGAGTTTCGCGGTGCGGCCCGTCGACCTCAACACCGGCGTCAGCGCCTATATGCTGACGCTCGGCGTCTTCATTCCGGTGAGCGGCTGGGTCGCCGACCGCTTCGGGGCGCGGAAAGTCTTCGCAACAGCGGTCGCGGTGTTCACCATCGCCTCGCTGCTCTGCGGCCTGGCTGGCACGCTATCTATCTTCGTGCTCGTCCGCATCCTGCAGGGCATCGGCGGCGCGATGATGGTGCCGGTCGGCCGCCTGGTCGTGCTGCGCGTGACGCCGAAAGATCAGCTCATCCGGGCTATTGCGACGCTGACCTGGCCGGCGTTGGTCGCGCCGGTTCTCGGGCCGCCGCTCGGCGGCCTGATCGCCGAGCACGCCGACTGGCGCTGGATCTTCTATCTCAACCTACCGCTCGGGCTGATCGCCTTTGTAGTGGCGCTGTTGCTTGTTCCGAATACGAAGTTCGAACTCGAGCAGCCCTTCGATTGGGAGGGCTTCGTGCTTGTCGGCGGCGCGTTGTTCTGTCTGCTCTATGTCGCCGAGCTACTGGGGCGGTCGCAGATTGCTTGGGCCTCGGCGGGCGCTCTTGCAGTCGTCGGCATGGGTCTGCTGAGCTTCGCCGTGCGCCATCTTAAGCGATCGGCGCATCCGATGGTCGATCTCTCCGCGCTCGGGGTACCGACTTTCGCCGCAACGATCTGGGGCGGTTCGTTGTTTCGAATGGGTGTGAGCGCCGTCCCGTTCCTGTTACCGGTAATGTTCCAGATCGGCTTCGGTTATGACGCCTTTGGGGCCGGCCTGATGATGATGACGGTATTCGCCGGCAATCTGGTCATGAAGCCGATGACTACTTCAGTGCTGCGGCGCTTCGGGTTCAGGCCGGTGCTGGTAGTCAACGGTCTAATCAACGCTGCTGCGATCGCCGCCTGCGCAGCGATTGCAAAGCACATGCCGTTGCCTGTCATCTGCGCGATCCTGTTCGTGGGCGGCATGTCGCGCTCAATGCAGTTCACGGCGCTGAACACGATTGCCTTCGCCGACATTCCGCAAAAGGCAATGGCGGCGGCCAATACGCTGTTTTCGGTTGCCTTCCAGCTCGCCATGGGGGTGGGCGTGGCGCTCGGCGCGATCGCCTGGCGCATCGGCGAGCTTGCCGTATCGCCAGGAGACTCGGCGACGCTGCCCTTTCGGATCGCCTTTTTGTTGGTCGCCGTTGTAGCCCTAATCGGCGTCTGGGACAGCATGATGCTGCAGGCAACAGCCGGCGAGCATGTCGCCAAACGCAAGGGGGCCAGATCATGACGTTGTTGCCTCAGCTTCTATCTGCCGCCAGAAGAAGTCAGCGGGAGGCATCGGAAGCCTACATCAAGAGCCAAGCCCACGAGGTCTGGAAGCTGGGAACAACGCGGCTTGGGTGGTGTTGATGGCTCGGCGGGCTAGTGTCCCGCAATCGCACTAGCGCGCTGCCCCGCGGTGGAGAGCTTCGCACTTTCTCTAACCGATAGCGCGCGGGGAAAGAGAGCCTGCAGAAGGATACACAATGCGGCGCTTCATTGTGAGATCGACTTCGTGGATGGCGACGGAGCGTCAGACGAGGTAGCGCAGGACTACAAGAAGCATCTCGCTCTATACAGTGTCTCGATTAGTAGGATAAGCCTCATTGGTATAAATAATCCTATATCTTTCCAACGAATGAGTGTCTCAAGATGTGCCAATTATTAACAATTGGTAAATATACTGCTGGCGCGCAAAAATGCCGACTGGCAGACTGCTCCGGCTCAGATCTAGGCAATCCGACTTCGTCGTAAGTTGCGATAACCACATCGACCAAGTGACCAGGCGGGCGAATCCCTGAAGAAACGCCTTGCCCGTTGACCAACAGTGACGTTTCCTGTTATTCCCAGTTCCGACCTTTAGGGAATTCACCGTCTTGGGCCAGACTCAAGGGAAAACAATACGATATCGAGCCGAGGATCAGCGGTAGGCGGCTCAGCAAGCCAACTTCCCTGATAGGCTGTTACCAGGGAAACTCTTTTCTCGGCGTCCCATAGGAGACCGGTTGCGCAGGACTGGCTCCGCCAGGAAGTGTGCGCAAACCCACGTGATTTCCTACTCTACAGGATAGCACGACATTTCCGTAGGTTGCCTACCCCGTTTCCCGGACTGCCAGCGCCGAGCTGCCACGCGAAGCCCTACGTGCGCCGCAACAAAAGCGACCAAGGTGACGCAGCGGCGATCTAGGCGATGAGTCGTCCTGGCCAGCGGTTCATGCCGGTGCGTTCGATCGCCAACCAGGCCGAGCTGATGCACCATCGGGCACGCGAGTTTCTCGCCGGCCAGCGCACGGCGGCGCTCAATGCTTTGCGCGGCCATCTGGCTGAGATCGGCCTCATCGCGCCGCAGGGCGCGCAGCATGCCTATGGCCTAAAGCGCATGGCTGCCGACGGTTTCAACGAGAATGGCGAGATCGTGTTCCCCGATTGCGTGCGCGGCGCACTTCGTTCGCTTGTCGGCCAAATCGACGCGCTGGATGAGGCCATCGGAGCGATCGATAGGGAGCTTGTGACCATTGGTCGAAGCGGTCGAAGCTGGTTGGAGGCGTTCCATACGCGGCGCGGTTATCGGATGACGTCTTACGAGGGCGCAGCCGCCTCCGACGAAACAATTGCAAGGACGCGCGCCTCGTCGAACGTTCCCCGCGGTCCGTCGGCAACGATACGGCCGGCGCGCATACAGACGATCCGCTGGGCAAGGGCGAGCACCTCATCGATGCCAGAACAGGCGAAGCAGACGGCGATCCCGTCCGCCGCTAGGGTTTCAATCAGCTTGTGAATGTCGCTCTTGGCCCGCACATCCACGCCGCGCGTCGGATCACTGAGCAGCAGGACGGCCGGCGCCTGCTCCAGCGAGCGGGCAAACAAGACGCGCTGCTGGTTGCCGCCGGACAGATGCCGGACAGGCGCATCGGCCACAGTCGCCCTCACACTGACCTGCGCCATACGGTCACGCGCGAGGCGGCTGAGCCACGCCGAGCCGGGCCAGCGCCAGGGCGCGCAACGGCGGAGCGCCGCGATAGCAATGTTCCAGACCGGCGAGCGATCCAGCCAGAGTCCCTCCAGCTTGCGGTCCGGCGGCATATAGACCAGTCCGGCCCGCAAGGCGTCGGAGGGGTAACTCAGCCGCACTGGACGCCCGCTCACCGCGATCGCGCCCTCCAGGGGCGCAGCCCCGCCGAGCCCCCGCAGCAGCGTGTCTATGCCGGAGCCTTCGAGGCCGACAAATCCGACGATTTCGCCGGAATGTACAGTCAACGAGAGCGGTCCCAGCCTAGGACCGCGAAGCTCCCGCGTCTGCAGCACCGGCCGACCAGACGCGCGAACTACCGGTGCATTGTGAACCGGGACGTCGCCTACCATGGCCCGCGCGATACCTGAAACGTCAATCGTCCCGCGCTGCCAGATGCCGGCCACCTGCCCGTCGCGCAGAACGGTGAGGCGATCGGCGATGTGCGTCGCTTCATCCAGACGGTGCGAGACGAATAGCACGGCCGTGCCCTCGGCTGCGAGCGCCCGGATAATCGATAGCAGTGCGTCCGTCTCCCGCAAAGACAGCGCTGAGGTGGGCTCATCGAGGATCAGCACGAGGCCGCTCGTGCCCAGCGCCCTGCCAATCGCGACGAGCTGGCGCTGCGCGAGCGACAGCCCGGCGACCCGCGCATCGAGCGGAACGACGAGCCCGAGGCGGGCAAGCGTCGCGGCAGCGGCGGCGCGCTGGCGTCGCTTGTCGAGCAAACCGCTCTGATGCAAGGGAAGCGCAGTCGCGGTCACGTTCTCCACCACGCTGCGGTCGGGAAACAGCATGAGGTCCTGGTGGACGACTGAAACGCCGGCACGTCGCGCGGCCGTCACGTCGCCGCCGGGCAGTATGCGCCCGGCCACTTCGACCCGGCCCTCGTCGGGCTGCACGGCACCCGAAAGGACGCCGATCAGCGTCGACTTACCGGCGCCATTGGCGCCGAGCAGAGCCATCACCTCGCCCGCGCGAATGGACAGCGAGACGGCGCGCAGCGCCGGTACGCCGCCGTAGCGCTTGCTCACCCCGTGCGCGGCGATGGCGTCCGGCATCATCCGGCGAACCGCTTCTCCCGCTCCAGGTATTCGGCGACGTTCTCCGTCGTAACGATCTCATCCGCCATGAAATAATTCCCGCCCGGCAGGTTGAGCTTCGGCCCGTTCAGCGCGACACGCTGATAGAGATGCATAATGGGTAGATAGCCCTGCAGGTACGGCTCCTGGCCTACCGTGCCGTCGATCACACCGTCGCGAATCATCTCCAGCGTTTGATAGATCAGGTCAGTGCCGACAATCGGCCACTGCGCCTTCATCTCTTGCTTGACCAACCCGGCTGCCGCAGTATCCTGCCCGCACAGGGGCATCATGGCGGTCAGGTTGGGATGACTCCGTGCGATGTCGCGAATGGTGGAGCGATCGCTCCCCATGTCGCTCGGATCGGTGTTGAAGACGCCGACGATCTCGAGGCCACCGGCCGTCACGCCCTTCTTGGCACCTTCGATCCGCCGGTCCAAGGCGAGCATGCCGGGCGCGCAATTGGTCATCGCCACGGTGCCCCGGCCGCCGGCCAGCTTCGCCAACATCTGCCCTTGCGCCTCGGCCGCTCCGACGAGGTCCTGGCCGAAGAACAGTTCGCGACCACTGTCGGGCGAGTCGCTGTTGGTACAAACGACCACGATGCCTTGCTCGATCGCGTGCTTGATCGGCGCTATCCAGGCATCCGGCTCCACCGGGATCACTGCGATCCCCTGGTAACCCGTCGCCACGAGCTGGCGGAACTGGGCGATCTGAGCGACAGTGTCGCCGTCGGGTACGCCGGTCCACAGCACTTCGACGCCGAGCTGCGCCCCTGCATCCTGCACACCGATCCTGGTGGGCGTGTAATAGGGGGCCGTCGTGTTGTAGCAGGTTATCGCAAGCTTGACCGGCTTCTTCATGTAGGACCGGACCCAGCCGACCCAAGGTGGCGTTTCATCCGCACGCGGCGCGCCCGCGCCCAGGATGCCCGCTGCCGCCCCCGCGGCGGTGCTACGCAGAAAGCCCCGACGATCGAATGGTGGCATTGACACTTCCTCTCTTGATGTGGCAGCTGGCCATTATGAACCGCGCACTCGGTCGGCTGAGGTGCTCTCCTCGCGGCGCGAAAGCCACGTTAGCGCCATTGAGGCGATGAGCACCATGCCGGAGACGCCTTGCGTCCAAGTCGGCGGTATTCCCCAGAGGACGATCAGGTTCTGAATGATGCCGATTACGGCTAGGCCGAGCAGGATGCCCAGGATCGAGCCGCGGCCGCCGGTGAGACGAACCCCACCAATGATCACCGCCGCAAGCACCGAAAGCTCGTAGCCAGTCCCCGCCGTCGGGCCGGCGGTGTGCAGATAGGCGACCGAGCACACGCCGGAGAGTGCCGCCATGAAACCACAAAAGACCAGAAGCAGAAGCCGCGTGCGGCCGACCCGGAAGCCGACGAGATGGGCCGCAAGTGGATTGCTGCCGACCGCGAGCACGCGGAACCCGAACGCGGTGCGCCGCACCACGAGTTCCGCAAGCAGCGCCATCACCAGGAACAGCAGCGTTATGACGGACACGCCGCCCATCGTGCCCTGACCGAAAGCGTCGAAGAAGCCTGGGAGTGGAGGCATGCCCCTGACGGGCGAGCCGCCGGCAACCACGAGCGCGAGCGCGCGGTACACGCCGAGCGTCGCCAACGTCACAACCACGGCCGGAACGCGAATGAGCTCGGCGACCGCCCCGTTGACAAAGCCGCAGCCGACGCCCGTGCCAAGGCCGCCGGCAATTGCGAGCCAGAGCGGGGCGCCGCGATGTAGCAGCAGCGCGGTGACGACGGCGACCAACCCGAAAATGGACCCGACCGATATGTCGATCTCTCCTGCCATCAGCGTCAGGCCCACGCCGATCGCGAGGAAGCCCAAGAACGTGAGGCTCTGCAGGATGCCCGTCAGGTTGTCGATCGTCAGGAAGTAGGGGCTGCTCGCTGCTCCGACGACGAAGAACAGCATGACTGCGGCGGCAATACCGCGCTCCTCGAACGCGAGGCACGAACGCCACCGAGACGACTCCCGACCGGCCTCCTCGCCCGCTCTTTCCGCCGGAGCCGTCATACCAGCAGCCAGGACATGTGCGCGGCCAACTTATGCAAAAATCCTATGGCGTACTACGTCCTTAGGCAGTATGCATGAATGGAGTTGTCGATGAATGGAGTTGAGACCGCTCGGCGGCTGCATTCCGGCACGACGCCGCGGCGCTTCCCATACGGCGTACCCGCTTAGACTCAACTTGACGGTACTCCCGGCGCGGTGAATTGGAAGACGGTGCCGCACGGCACGCGCGGCGACGCCCAGAAGCGCCCGCCGTGGGATTCGATGATCGATCGGCAGATCGAGAGCCCCATGCCCATGCCGTCGGGCTTCGTGGTGAAGAAGGGTTCGAAGATGCGCTGCGCGATCGCCGGCTCCAGCCCTGGGCCGGTGTCTTCGACCGCAACGAGCACGCTGCTCGGCTCGGCGGGCATCGAGGATACCGTCAGCTCCCTGGTGCGTTCCGTCATTCCTCGCATAGCTTCCACGCCGTTCATAATCAGGTTCAGCAGCACCTGCTGCAATTGAATGCGATCGCCCATGATCAGCCGATCGGCGTTTAGCTCAGTGTGCAGCACGACGTCGTGCCGCTGCAACTCGCCGCGAGTGAGCGCCAGCACTTCCCGGATGGCGTCGTTGATGTCGACATTCGCGAGTTCGGGCCCGGATTTCTTGGCGAGCGCCCGCAGACCGCGTATCACGTCCGCAGCGCGCACGCCGTCCCGCCCGATGCATGTAAGAGCATCCCGCGCTTCGTCGAGATCGGGTTCATCCCGGTGCAGGAACCGCAAGGCTGCTTCGCTCTGGGTCACGATAGCGGCAAGCGGCTGATTGATCTCATGGGCAATGGAGGCCACCAACTCACCCATCGTCGTCAGCCTCGCCACGCGGGCGAGTTCCGCCTGAGCGTTTCTCAGCGCCTCCTCGGCGTGTCTGCGCTCAGTGATGTCCATCACCGTGCCGACGAACTCGTCGTCGCCGGAGGCGCCGATGTCGGGTTGACCAACGCTTTGCACATGCTTGACTGATCCGTCTGGCAGAGCGATTCGATACTCATGTTTGAACCGGAGTTTTTCGCGCACGGCCCGCTCGATATCTTTCTCCAGCCACGCCTTATCTTCGGTGTGAACCCGCTCCATGTACGTCGCGCGGGAGGGCCGCGTCGTAGCGGGATCGTAGGCAAAGATGCGGAAGTGCTCGGCGGACCAGGAGAGCTCGCCGGTGCTGACCTTCAATCGCCAGCTCCCGGTACGGCTGATCTGCTGCGCTTCTGCAAGCGTGGCCTCGCTCCGCCGCAATTCTTCCTCGGCTCGCTTTCTCTCGGTAATGTCGACCACGGCCCCCGCGAAAAGTGGCAGGCCCGCCACAACCGGGATCACGAAGGCGCGGGCATCCACCCAGATCACGCCGCCGTCCCTGCACCGGTATCGCTTCTCGACATGCTGTGGATAGGGAGCGCCGGCAGCGCGCGCTGCGATGATCGTCTCGGTGGCGGTACGGTCATCCTCATGGGTGATGTCGACAGGCGAGAGGTTGCGCAACTCCGCCTCGGAATAGCCGGTCATTCTCTGAAAGGCTTGGTTTGCTGCGACGTAGCGCCCATGCGAGCCAGTCAAAACCACGCCGACCGGGACGCTTTCGAACAATTTGCGCCAGCGATCTTCGCTCACCTGCAATTGCGCGTATAGCCGGGCGTTCTCCAGCGAAATCGCAGCTTGCGCCGCCAGGAGTTCGAGAACCGCGGTGCGATCCGCGGTGAATACGTGTGAAGTCAATGTGTTCTCGAGATAGAGCAGTCCGATCAACAGTCCTTGCTTGATCAACGGGAGGCACAGGATCGACTTGGTTTGTCGGCTGCGCAGATAGTCGTCCTCGGAGAAGAGGTGGGACCTGGAGGCATCATCGAGAATGATGCTTTCATGGGTGCGGATGACATAACGGACGAGAGATGCGGGACAGGTGATCCCGGCGATTGACTTTCCGCACAGCGCGACTTCGATCTGATCGCCGATGCTCTGGGCCTCTGCCTGAATCGAATAGTCATCCTCTGCCGGCAGGATCAGTAGGCCTCGATCCGCGCCCGCGTGCTCGATCGCGATGGTCATCAGTCGCTCGATCAGCTTGGGTAAGACGATCTCGCTGGACACTACCTGTGAGGATTTGACGACGCTGGCGACATCGAGGTTTTGGACCGGGGTGCCAATGGTCGCCGTCGGGTGATCTCGCTCTGCAGCGGCCAAATGCGGATGAAGCTGGTCGAGCTGCCTGATCTTGCCCTCCGCGCCCCATCGGAGATAGCAGTACCTCGCGTTCCGGAGATACGCGTTGGCGAAGGTCTCATAGCCGCGGGCCATGTAGAACCGCGCGGCCACCTCATGGGCCACGCCCTCGTTCTGAACGAAACCGTAGTCGTGGGCCGAGCGAATGGCCTGTTGATAGAGGCTCATTGCATCAAGGTCGCGGCCCTCGATGCGAGCGATCTCTGCTGCGACCAGCGCGTGCTTGTCGGCGAAAGTCGGCGGGTAGTTGTTGGCCCACTCACAGAGTTGGTCACGTAGCTCCAGGAGCTCGTCCCACCGCGGCCGCTCGTCAGCAGAAGTCCCTTCATAGAGCGCCGCCATCGTCAGCGCTGTGTAGTAATAATAATCGAGCAAAGGGAAATGGGCGGTCGAGGACCAAAGCAGGGCTTTCGCCTTGTCGGCTGCCGCGAGAGCCGCCGTATAATGGCCCGACAGGAACCGCGCCTTCGCTTTCATGATCCAGTACCAGCAGATCATCGTGGGCTGCCGGTCCTCGGTTAGCTGGGCCTCGAGCGCCGCTTCGTCGAATTGCGCGTCAGTGAAAGTGGAGAAGCTCGCAGTGCGGCCCTGCATCGTCGCGACGAAGCGTTGGAGATGGACAATGATGTCCTCCATGTCGCGGAACTTAGCCTTCCGCACGAAGTCGAGGGCAATCTCCGACTCGCGCCACACCGCATCGAGCGTATCGTTCCGTATTAGATAAAGTGAGACGATATGGCATATGCCGTAGCAGCCGTAGGTCAAATCACCAGTTTCGATCGCAGCGCGAATGGACGCTTGGATGAACTCGATCGCGGTTGCCATCGGCAGCGTCCAGAAGGCAGCGATTCCGGTCGCGTCCTGAACCTTGGCTCGATAGCCAGGGAAACCATGTATCTCGACCAGATCACATCCGAGCTTTGCGAAACGAAAACCCTCGGCGTAACGGTGAAAAGCGGGTCCGAGGGTAAATCCAAGGTAAGCAAAGGCATGCGCGGAAGCGCCGCTCGTCCCGTGTTGCATGCTGAGGTTCACCATGCGGCATTGTTGCAAGCAAAACAGATTGCGATCGGTAACGTAGGCAGGGTCCGAAAGAACGGACAATAGACGCATCGCCGCCTCCAGTTCCCGATCCTTCATCAGTGGCAAATCAATCAGGTGCTCGATCGCGCGCCCTTTCATGTTGCGCCAGACGGCCTCGTATTCGGCCTGAAGCTGATCCCAGGTCGGGTGTGCCGGGATGTCGATACCGAATAGCTTCAAGCATGTGAGCGTATCGTCGACGGCTTGCTTGTTCTCCCCCTTCAGGATGTGGAGCAAGACCTTGAGGTGGTAGACGGCCGCCAGGTCGATCTTCGACGTCCCGCGCTGCAGCAACTCCGCAATCAGTAGCTCCGCTTTTTCTAATTCACCGGTCAGAAACGCGCACTCCGCACGTTCCAGCCATAGGCTGAACGCCAATTCGTACTGGCTGCCCCAAACCCTTTCGTCCAACAGCGCCATGCCGGCCGAAAAATACGCGTACGCCGATCCATACGCCACTGATGCCTTGGCTTTTCGCCCGGCACGCAGATTGATTGTCGCCACCTCCGCTTTTTCGTCCCGGCCGATCAGCTGCACGGCGCCCCGATTGAACTGGCTCGCAATATCGAACAGATGCTCACCGAGCTGGTCCGGCGTCATGCTCGCAAGCAACGCGCGGCCGATTCGCAAGTGGACGTCGGCACGGCGCTCTTCCGGGATCAGCGAATAAGCCGCCTGCTGGATGCGGTCGTGCAGGAACGTGTAGGCGCTCTCCTGCCGCAGGACGAGGCCTGCGTAGACGGCCTCCCACAGCGCCACGTGCACCGCCTTCTCGGTTTCCTCGTAGACCAGAGTGAGCGTGGCGACGTCGGCGCTGTTGCCAAGGCAGGCGAGCTGTTTCATCGCCTCCTGGGTAGAGACGGAGAGCCGCTTCATCTTCTCGACCAGGAGATCCGCGACGTTGTCGGTGTAATTCCTGGCATGGATGCGATCGATGTCCCATCGCCAGGCCGGCGCGACCGGGTCGAATGCAAGGAGCCCGTCTTCGTTCAGCGCCACGAGGAACTGGATCGCGAAGAACGGATTGCCGCTGGTCTTCTCGTGCACCAGTTGCGCCAGGGGCCGCGCGCGTTCAGGCTCGCAATGCACGGCGTCGGTGACGAGCCGGCCAATATCGTCGAGCCCGAGAGGAGTCAGCACGATTTCCTCGACCCTTGCGCCGGCGTTGCGGATCGCGTCCAACGTTCGGATGAGCGGGTGCGCGGGGCCGACCTCGTTGTCTCTGTACGCCCCTATCAACAATAGGTGGCGCACCTCCGGATCCCTGATCAGGTGCTCGACGAGTTCAAGCGTCGCGGTGTCCAGCCATTGCAAATCATCGAGAAACAACGCGAGCGGATGCTCCGCCTGCGCGAACACCCCGAGGAAGCGGCGGAAAACCATCTGAAAGCGGTTTTTGGCGTCCTGCGGAGGCAAGTCCGCGACCGGCGGCTGCGCTCCGATAACGAGCTCGAGCTCACGAACGAGGCTGACGATGAGTTGGCCGTTTGGGCCCAGCGCCTCGCTCAGGGAATCCCGCCACCAGCCAAGCTCCGCCTCGCTTTCACCGAGAAGCGGCCGCACCAGGCTCCCGAAAGCCTGTGCCAGGGTGGCGTAGGGGATGTCGCGATTGTACTGGTCGAACTTACCGGACGCGAACAGGCCGCGCGGTGGGACGAGCGCCTTGTGGAGTTCGTTCACCACCGAAGATTTGCCGATGCCGGCATAGCCGGAGACGAGCACGAGCTCGGTTGCGCCATCCGTCACGACCCGGTTGAAAGCGCCGAGCAGCGTCTCGATCTCGTGCTCCCGGCCATAAAGCTTCTCCGGCACGATGAGACGTTCCGAGGCATCGTCCGCGCCCAGCGGGAACGGCTCTATGCCGTGATGGGACTCCCAGTCCGTGAGGCACTTCCGCAGATCGACCGCGAGACCCGCGGCGGTCTGATACCGGTCCTCAGCGGTCTTGGCCAGGAGCTTCATTACGATCGCCGAGAGCGGCCGTGGGATGCCCGCGACCCGCTCGTCGGGCGGAAGAGGTCGGCGGGCAATGTGGCAGTGCACCCATTCCATCGGATCGGATGCGGCGAAGGGCAGTTCGCCCGTGAGAATCTCGTAGAGGGTGACCCCTAGAGCATATAGATCACTGCGGAAATCGATCGACCGGTTCATCCGGCCGGTCTGTTCGGGGGCCATGTAGGCGAGCGTCCCGGCGATCACCTCAGGCGGCGAAGCGGCCTGGCGCTCGCGCGGCAGGCGCGAGGCGATGCCGAAACCCGTCAGCCAGACTGCGCCGGTCACCGCGTTGACCAGGATATTGGCCGGCTTGATGTCCTTATGGATGAGGCCGCGCTGGTGAACCTGGCCAAGCGCCGTAGCGATGCCGATGGCGAGGCGCAGAAACGACGCAATCTTCCAAGGTCGTCCCGTTAGTCTCAACAGGGGCTCGCCGCCGGGGTCCTCCATCAAGAGCGTAAGTCGCCCCTTGTGAAGCTCCAGCCTCAACGGCCGG
>Ga0209624_10001670_pt1 | contig 17137 bp, 11 predicted proteins | sample JacPinW_OM2H0_O1_FD_188565 | JGI IMG/M metagenome (GOLD analysis project Ga0209624, IMG submission 188565) | Forest soil microbial communities from Algoma, Ontario, Canada - Jack Pine, Ontario site 1_JW_OM2H0_O1 (SPAdes) (version 2) | ecosystem: Environmental > Terrestrial > Soil > Boreal...
TGCCGGGCGGCGCTTGGATCGTCCATTGCACGGACCCTCAGGGCGCCATATTCGCGCTGCTGGACAGGCGTATCCGCAAAGCTGTTGGATATGTTTATTTCGAGCGCGTGGCGCCGCGCGACCCCCTTTAATTGTGCCGAGCCGCCGACGGTCTTGATAAACTCGAGAACCGCAGATTGATCGGTAGCGCCCAGCCGACTTTGGCCGTTCCATTCGCCATCTGCCTGGCCGCTGCGCAGCCACGCCGAGACCCATGCGATTGTCAGGCGGAAGCTTCCGGTTTCCCGCCGCGACCGATCGCAAATTGACCGACTGGTCCCTCGATGTGGAATTCGACTCCTGTCATCGTTGCGAACAGATCGATATTCTCGATCCCGATCGCACATCCGTTGAGCCCCATGTCGGTCGCCACTAAGTAGAGCGTTTGCGTGAGCACACCGACGTCCTTCAGAATGAGCGCATAGGCGATCGAGCTGTACTTCCATGAAATCCGGCCAAAGCGCGCAGCGATCGTGATCAAGATCTGGGGCGCGGCGGGGGCGCCCATTGCATATTTCGCTCCTGCCAACAACGCTTCGAGCTCGTTCGTGGGGACGCCGATCGGCGCCAGCACGTGAGCCTCGGCGTCGTAATGATAGAAGCCGCGTGCAAGCTCTTCGCATAGATTGACGGCCAGATAGAGCTCGAGCTCGTAAGCAGCGCCCGCCGACGGATACGGCCTGACGGTGTGACCGCCGTCGTCGAGGTCGAGCTTCGTGTTCGATGTCGACAAGACGCGCGCGGTCCCGTCAAGAAACTGCGAAAGCTCGGCGAGCGTGATCGGTCGTTGGTCATCAAAGCTGCGCGTCGAATGGCGTTTACGCAGGAGCTCCGCGACTGGCGAGATTGCCTTCGGATGCGCTGCCGAGAACCTGCGCAGATCCATCTTCTTTCCAGGCCAGCTAGGTCGCACGGCTGGCGGCGGAGAAATGACGCCGACATACGGATAAACCCCGCCCAGCGGATTGGCGTGCCGACCTTCCGTGCTGCGCGTGTGGAATAGAAGATCATGAAAGTCCCAAAGAACGAGGCTGTGGTCACCCTCAGCCATTCGAAGCCCACTTTCGCCAGCAGCGACCTTGAAAAGGATTTGGCAATCGAGCAGCAGGGCGAGAAGCTCGACCCCTGGAAAACCCTCCCGCCGACGCAGTTGTTTGATTTGCTGCGGCGTGGAGAGTATGGCGATTGCGGTCGCAATCGTCGGATCGCAAATCTTGAACAACGCGCTGGCGCGCGGTGATTCCAGGACCATCTCGGCGCCGCGCCGTCGCATGTACGCGAACCGCGACAGGACGAGAGCGTCGGCATTGCCGAGTTGCGGCGCTTGCGGCCAATAATCGGGAGCCTGCGGTTCGATGACGACCAGGTCCTCGCCGTTGCGCGAGCGCCCGAGGCGGTACTCCAATAGACCGCGCCTAGCCAATCGCCGGACCAATCGACCAATCTCTTTGTCGATTTTCCGACTGTCGGACGCAAACGAGCTAAGTGGCAGACCTATGCGCAGTTCCTGCGCGCGATCCGCCGCGGCCGTGCTGAACGTTCCCAAGCCGACTGAATAGCCATCGAAGCCGGCGACGATTTCTCCGTTCGCCTGCGCTTCGAGCCGGACGTGGCCGCGGAGCCGGGCCGAAACAGGAGCCGGCGCGGCCGGTCGCACTCGTGATCCGGGAGCGCGCAAGCCGGGATCACTTTCAGGTATGGGGGTGAATCGGATTGAGCTCGTTTTCCTTCAGCGGCTGCTCACGCAACCCGAGCTTTACCGGCACATCGTACAGCCGGCCAGGCGCGAAGCGCCGATAGAAATGCCGCAATCCCGGAACGATCACTCTCACGACCGGCACCTCGATGTCGGGACGCGTCTGATCGAGGACGAGGAAATCGAGGCCCGTTTGCTTCGCGAGGGAGACGCAGGCCGTCACCTGCTCGCGCGTGTCGAGATGCCCAAACTTCGAGCCGAACTCCGGTTGGATCATCGGGTTTCCGCTCGGCGTCAAATAGGGATGGTCCTGCAGGCGCAACGGAGCGGCGCCGTCAAGGCTCGATTTCTCCCCCGTCCCGCCGCCCATGAGACCCAGGGACAGAAATTGATTCAGTTCCGTCAGCGCGCGCAACAAGGCGATTCGCGCATCGAAATGCGCGCCGGAACCGAATTCAATATTTTCCCGCCCGTTTTGCATCCAATGCGTGACCGCCACAAACGTCGGGATCCCGAGATCGCTGGTTACGTCGAGCACCCAAAGCCGGCGGCCGATTTGGGCTAGCTGCTTTTGCAGATCACGAACATAGGCATCGTCGAACTGGCCAAGGTCCAATTCCGGTCGCTGCAGTCGATTGTACCACCAGATCGCGTATGCATCCCTTTCCACCAGCTCGAGGAATCCCTGGACGATCGCTTCCTCGAGCGTGTTGCCGGCCGCGCAGCCATTGGAATCCGCGGCGAAGGCGGCAGCGCCCCTGTAAAAGAAATACAAGAGGCTCGTCGGAAGATATCTGAAGCGCGCGTCGCGCAGGGACCAGAGCGGCGACCATTCGATCTTTGCCGATCGATCGAAGAGCGCCGGGATCGCGTCCTGCTCGTCCGAGCCGAGCGTCGGCGCCGCGCCTTGTTGCAATTGCGCTTCGCTGAACTGCAGGACTTCGTTTGGAGGAATGGCCTCGTCTGATGGGAAATCGGTAAACCGCCGCTTCGCTCGAATCTCGTCGCCCTGAAAAATTCCAGAATAGCGCTCGATCGCCTCCATGAGCGCACTGGCTTCACCCTGTTCGGCAGTGCTGCCCTTGCCGAAGCTGCCGTTGCTCAACCCCGCCCGGAGCTCATGGACCGTCTTAGCCGGTCCTGAAAAATTGTGCGTGGCGTAGTAGTTGGTGTTCAAGGGCAAATCGGCTTGGATCCGCTCGAGACGTGAGACGACGCCGGTGAGCGGACTCACGTGCCTCCGGAATCGTGCAACCGTGGCCGATGACGAAACGCTGCGGTACCCGCCGCTGGTCATAACGACCTTGCCGCCGGCGCCAAGCTCGATCGGCGCTGGCGCGCGGCGGGGATCTCGTAGTTTCTTGCGGCCGCAGCTCGGACATTGCGGGCGGGCCGCCACTTGATGCTTCACAATGGTCGAGCCCAACAGATCGAAGCTTATGATCTGATCGCATAAGGGCGTGCGAAAATCGGTGGCGATCGCTTTCGCGACCTCGAGGGCCGCAAGTTGGATGGCGGACTGTCCCAAGGTCTGTTGAGCCAGAGGCGAAACCGCGACGCAGCGGGCCTCTCTGCGCTCGAGGAGCGCCTTGACCTCCCGGTTCCTTGTCATCCGGTCCGCGAGACACATCCAGCAGGCGCCCTGCCCCGGTCTGAACACCGGCCCTACCAGGGGAAAAATGCCGGAGGGTTGGACGAGCGCCCACGGGGTGCCATCCGACAAATGCTGCCGGTTCAAGTCGGCCAATCGCGCTTCGAGATAATCGTTCACCAAAGTGACCGTGAGGTCAGGCAAGCGCTTGACGACGCGAACGCCCAGCCCGCTGAGCGCGGCCCCGAGTTCCGTTTCCCCTTGCACGTCGATTGATTGAATCCGCACACGACATTTTTGCAGATTCTGCTTCGCAGTCTCCGGCGGCAGGCCAAGGCTCGCCCAATATGCAGCCACAGCGCCAGTCGAAGTGCTGGAGGCGGAGAGGACGTAACGACGGTCGAGCAGCCGCGTTAGGGCTTCGTGGATTTTGTCGGATGGAAAATCCTTCTCGAGGTCACGAATGAGCTGCTGAAAGCTCCTTCCACCCTTTCCTATCGCGTAGGCGAGCGCGCAATAGAGTTCGCCATGAAGCAAAAACTTTCGGTCCTCGGAATAGAGGCACACAACATCGGGGGGCAGCACATAGACGTTGAAATTCGGCGCGAACTGCGGAACGGCTTTGCCGTTAAGCTGTGTAAACGCGTTTCCGTGATCGCCGGTCATGAGGTCAGCACATGCACTTTGGCCCAGCTCCGGACGCCGGCGCAAGGCTCCATCGCCAAGCTTGCGCGCGACCGTGCTCGAGGCTAGCGCCGCAAAGAAAATCCTTGGCCGAGTCGAACCTAGTCAAACCCGGGCACGACCCCTTGCGTCCTCCAGCTTAATCGCAAGTCGCTCCAGGCTAGCAGAGGGCGCAACCTCCCCACGACAAGCAGCAACCGCCGCCCCAGCCCCAGCCCCAGCCGCCACAGCCGCCGCAGCCTCCCCAGCCGCAGCCTCGAAAGCCAACGCCGCAGCCTCGGCAGCCTCGAAAGCCAGCGCCGCAGCCTCGAAAGCCGCCCCCGCAGCCTCGAAAGCCGCCGCCGCAGCCTCTGCCCGCGCAGCCTCCGCAGCCGTGTCCGCAGCCGCAGCCTCGAACAGCGACTTGTATGCCCGACTGGGAGTTTCCGAGGTTGTCTTTGTCGAAGAGATGGAACGTCGCCAGGCTGACGTCCGAGATTTCCTCCTCATCGAGGAAGGGGATCTGAAACGCCGTATTCTGCCAGAGGATATCGGCTACCGATCCGGCAGTCGGCGCCGAGAAAGGCGCCGGCGGTATATCCGCTGGCGATCCGCCCGTCGACGCGGCCAAAGACATCCCGGCGATTCCTAGGACGGATACGGCCTTACTTGGACGCTTCCCCTTCGAAGCACGCTTGGCTTGCGCCATAGCAGAGTTCCTCCTCTACTTTCCTCGACCAAATCCGCGAAGAACGTATTGCATCCATTGGCACTTTTTTGTGACGTCACGGTTGGCGGTTCTCCATCTCCTTAACATCGGGTCAAAGACTCACCGGCTCGCTTGGGACAAAGGGCTGCGGTCTTCCCGGGTGTGTTGGACAGAGGCGACTGGTTTTGGGGAGAGGGATCTTCAAATCACGTGGTCTCTCCGGCGCTCCGCCAGTGGATGTGATCCTCCAGGTCCCCCCGCTATTCGGGTTTGTCGGTAGCGTGCGTGGGCGTCGTGTTTTCCGTGGTCGAGGGAGGAGGAACGACTTCCTTAGTAGGAGCGGGATTACCGGGGTCTGCCTTTGACGTTCCGTCCGGTTTAGGGACCGGAATTTCTCGAATGCGAACGGGATTGCCTGGATCTGCGGCCTGGACCTGCCCAATAGGGGTCACGGCGACTTGCGCTATACTCACGGCAAGCGCAAGAAATACTTTCCTAAGGCCAGAACGGGGCACGCGAGTCGCCGCTCTGAATTGTCCACGCATTTGCAGCGCCTCTCCGGTTTGTTTGATTGACAAGGAACAGCCATATCAATTTAACTATGAAAAAGCAATGAATGCTGGGGGTTGGCTAATGACGGGACTCTCCGTCGGTCGAATTGCCTTATTATTTATGGGTATTATCCTAGGGTCCTGTGCGAGCGTCGATCAGTTTGGTTCAAGAATATATGATGGCAACGTCAATTCGCACTACGCTTCAAACCAAGAGACATTACTCAATGTACTTCGAGCATCCAAATATCAATCGACGACTTTCGTAGCCATATCTCAAATAGCGGGAGGTCAGGCGGAAGCGCTGTCGACAGGTCTGCCGACGGTCACTCTGGGACCTCACCAGACCGCCGCCCAACAAACCTACGCAATAACCAATTCCTTGAGTAGTTCAGTCACTTCGAGCTACCAGGCTAATCCAATTATCACCACCAGTTTTCAGGAAGGGATGCTCTTCCCGGTTAGCTTCAAAGACTTGGCGTTGCTTGTCGGCGCGCATCCGCGAGAAATAGTTTACCATGCGGTGATTGACAGCATCATAGTCTCACACAATGGCCGCGTCGCCCTGTTCAGGAATCATCCTCGCGACAATGATCATAGCGACTCCGATGCATTGGGCAGGGCAAAGAGTTATGATTATTCTTGTGACGACAAGTTACGAGACACCAATTCCTACTGGTCAGTGGAGGAAATGTTTGAAAATCCGGATAATTGCAACTACGCAAAGTTCGTTCGCTGGCTGCAGCTCTATGATGATTATGGATTCACAGCGGAGCTGGTTCCGGGCGCGAGCGCAGGCGCCGCGCCAAGTCCGGGCACGAACACCGTCAACACCCCGACCGCGTCCCAGCAAAACGTCACTAAGATACCCGAATCGGGCGGCAAATTGTGCTTCGATCCCACGCTCGGAAGCCCGCGCTTCACCACCGGTTCGCCAGAACTAAGATGTGACGCGGTCTTGGAGAAGGCGCCGAGCGGATCTTCAGCGCCCACCGGGTCAAAACCGCCGCCCAGGCGGGTCAAATTCTCTTCCGTATTCCAACCGTACGGGAGAGTGACCCTCGAGTTCATCAAGCTTCGGTCGCCGCTCGGGGTGTTCGAATACGTCGGCCAGGCATGGGGTGCGACGGATGACGTGCCATTCCTCAGCGACGCCGCGAATCAGCTGAAGGGGCCGCTTGTCGACATCGTCGAGGGGAGCGGGTCGGGTTGTCTCGCTTCGGCCGCTTTCGGCGGGCGCAATTGGTGTGTTCCGGTGGACGCGGAGAAAACTTCGGTTCTGTTTGACATCCTGCAAGAATTACGGAATCTGAACGTGCAGCCTGCCGACCTCAACTCCGCCTTCACGGTGCGGGTGTCCGATTGACGCCTCGCCGGCGGAGAGAGGGCAAGCGCCAGGTTGTGGCCGCGATTGCTTGAGCGACTCCTGCTCAGACCGAGCGGCGACGTTTAGTTGGGAGAGCCTAGGATGTTCTCGAGACCGAGCGGATATCTATGCTCGCTCGGCGCCTGCCTCGCCTTGACAGGGCCAGCCGCGGCCGCCGACTGCGGCGCGCTTGTCGCCGACTTCAACAGCGCAGTCGCCGACAAGTCGTTCGAGAAAGTGAAAGTTGCGATGGCGGCGATTGCCGACGACAGCGCTTGCAATTTCGATATCGACGCGTATCGCACCCAAGAGATCGATTCCATTATCGATATCGCCGGCGCCGCTCCGACCGAGAGCGAGCGAGAACAAATGATCGAATTCGCCCAGGAAATCATCAAAATCGGCGGCACCTGGCGATCACGCGAAAAATTAGGCGATTATTGCGCCCGTCGCGGCCAATACCGGGATGCGCTCGCGTGGTACGATTCGGCCATTTACTACATCTCTCAGGCTGCGCCGCCCGCGACGCCAGAAGAGCGCAAGGAGCTAGACCAGCGGGTAGAGGAGCTTCGCAAGGGCGCGCCGGATTGATGACCTTCGGCTTGTGACCCGAGCAGGAACAGGAAAGGACGATGCACAAACTGACGCTGCTCGTGACTGCGGTCGGGGTCGCGGCCGCCACGCTCGCTGGGCTCGGCGCGGTTTCAGCGGATGACTTGCGAGCGCCGGGCGGTGGGACGATCCGCGCGCTCGTCATCGGCGTCGACGACTATTGGAGATTGCCCTCATCACTGCGGTTGGAAGGCGCTCGCGCGGACGCTGAGGACATTGCCGGTGCGCTCAGTCGGGACGGCGTAAAGCCGGTCGTTCTGTTGGACGCCGACGCAACGCGCGCAAAGATCGTCGCGCAAATGGATTCCTTCGTCGCCGAGTCGAGGCCAGGCGATCTTGTCGTGTTCGCGTTCGCCGGGCACGGCATGCGGGTGCCGGAATATTCCCGCTGGCAGGGGGTCGACCCCGATGGCGTCAACGACCAGATCGCCCTTTCCGGGTTCAACTTTGCTGGTGAAGGCAGCGGCGAAGTCGTCGTGAATCCGGAAATGCGGGCGTGGCTGTCCCGGCTCGACGCAAAGGGCGTCGAAGCGCTCGTCATGATGGATTCATGCTTCGGCGGCGGCATGCGGGAGGTCGATCCCCGAACCGGTGCGATGCGGCTGCGGGTTCTGCGCGCCAGCGCCGATGAGATCCGAGCCGGCGCAAGCGAGCGGGAGCAGTTTGTCGGTATAACCATGACTGAAAAGGAAGCACGGGCCAACGTAGATTTGATGCCCCATGTCACTTTCCTCTCCGGCGCGACGAGCAAATCCGTTGTTCCGGAAACCGACGGCCTGGAGGCCGCGAGACCACGGGGCGCTCTCAGCTATTTTCTCGCTCGCGCCCTTGCCGGAGATTTGGCCAGGGACGGAGTCATCACACGCCAAGCGCTATATGAATATTTGAAGCCCAACGTCCGGCACGCGACGCAGGATCGCCAATTGATTCAGGTGGAGCCGCAAAGCCCGGATCCTTCCGTATACGGCAAGCCGGTTTTGACGTTTGCTGGCGCTCTGCCATCGCCGGAGCCGACGAAGGCGCGCGGGTTCTCGCCCGCCGGCTCGCCTTCGCCAACGGCGATCGAGGCGCCAATCGACGCGGTCCGCGTCGCGATGGTCGATGGGGCGGAGGACCGTTGGGGGACGATCGAGAAGGGCAACGCGCCGTTCATAAAGTCGCCGGCGGTCGACGGCGCCGATCTCGTCTGGGACGTTGGGAAGAGGGAGGCTTTGTCTCGAGGCGACTTGGTGATGCAATTCGTCGACGGGTCGCTCATGGGTGGCGTCATCGACAGAACCTGGACAGTGCGTCGATTGCGCGAGATCACCGAGGATCGAAACCTTCCCGTGCAGCTCGAGACCGGAGGCCAGCTGTTGAGCGCTGGTGATGAAGCACGAATCGAGATCGACGAACTGGCCGATCAGCGCCTTGTCGTCTTTAACGTTGCGGCCGACGCGACCGTACAGATGCTCTACCCCAGCGGACCGGGGGAGACCGCGCATTGCGCAGACCCGCAGAAAGGCGCTTGGCGCTGCGCGCTGCGGGTTACCCCGCCCTTCGGTGCGGACACGATCGTGGCGTTGGCTACGTCGAAGCCCGCGGATGATTTGTTAGCGCGGCTGCGCGAACGTCATCTGAGGCGCGACGCGGCGCTAATTCCAGATTTTTTGGCCAGCGCGCTGAAGACAGATCCGAGCGCGCGGGTCGGCTATGTTGGGGTGTTCACAAACAAGCGGCAATAGCCCTTGCGGAGGAAAAAAGGCCGCTTCCCGCCCGGCCAATCCCGCCAACGTGGCGAATGGCGCGTCCACAGTCCCCGCGATCGCCGACATGGCACATCTCTTTTCAGTGGACTATGGGCGTCCTCTGATCTTAATGAATGTAGAGCGGGGCGAGACGATGCGAGGTTGAGAAAGGTGATCGAGATCTCGCCCGGAATTCCACCCGTCAGAGCCATCGGGACGGCGATTCGACCGGCTCTGCGACGCCGACCCGATCCGTCCGACGCGGTGCCTCTGGCGCTGATCGCGCTCGCACTGGGTCTATCCGCTCCAGCCGCCGCTGAGGAGTCGCGCACGCCGGCTGAATTCGTCGCCGCGAATTCAGTTTCTTCTCCCGCGCATAGCGGTCAGCTTGCGTTGGGGCCCAGGGACGGGTCGGCCAAGCCATGGTGGACCGCGGCCGCCGCCGCCAGCGCCCCCAGCGGCAGCTCTTCCGCGACGCCGGGCGCCGCTTCTGCCCTGGCCGGGCGCCATGTCGCGCTCGTCATCGCCAACGGCGCCTATCCCGACGCCCCGCTTGCGAACCCCTCCATCGACGCCGGCATCGTCGCGGATAGCCTCAAAAGGATGGGCTTCGACGTCGCCGTCAAAACCAACCTCGATCTTGACGGCTTCGAACAGGCGATCGCCGACTTTGTCGAGACGAGCAAAGGGGCCGAGGTGGCGCTATTCTATTTCGCCGGTCACGGCTTTTCCGTCGCTGCGGACGGACGCCAGCAAAATCTTCTGATGACGACTTCGGCCAATTTCCAGGCGAAGACGGAATTGGGCTTGCGGCAAGGCGGCGAACCGCTCGACCACGTCGAGGAATCGATTATCGGGCACGCGCGGGCGACGCTGATCTTCATCGACGCCTGCCGCAACGTCCCGGCCCTCGCTCACCGTGGCGTCGGTTCTCGCGGCTTCGCGCCCATCGACCCGTCGTCTTTCGAGGGCGCGTACGTGGTTCTGTCCACGCGCGAGGGCAAAACAGCCCAGGACGGCGAGGCGGGCCAGGGCAGCCCTTTTGCGCGCGCCTTCGCCGCGACCTTACCGACGCGGGGCTTGCGAATTGAAGATGCCTCCGCGCGCATCCGCGAGAAGGTGCGCGCGGAAACTTCGGGCGAGCAAGTTCCCGACGTTGTCCGCAGCGATCTTCCGGACGGCGGGGTGGTGCTGATGGGAGCAAGCGATTCGCCGTCCGGGCCGGCCGCTTCGCTCGAATCGACGCCCGAGCCAAAAGCGCCGCTCGCCGCTGCGCTGACGCCCGCGTTTTCCTCGCCGGCACCCGCGCCAGGCCCGTCCACCGTAGCGCCCGCCGCGGCGATATCCGTCGGTCCCCCGCCGAAGATCGCGGCGAATGATTCCGGTGGCGAGGTCTTCAAGGAATGCGACGAGTGTCCTGAGATGGTCGTCGTGCCCGCCGGCAGGGCATCGCTTGGCTCCCCGCTCGGCGAAAGTGGGCGCCAGACGTTCGAGGCCGCGCCCCATACAGTCGAGATCGCCAGGCCCTTAGCGGTCGGCCGTTACGCCGTGACTTTCGCCCAATGGGACGCCTGTTTTGCGCAGGGCGGCTGCGGCCACCGCCAGCTCGGCGACCTCGACTTCGGCCGTGGAAAGCGCCCGGCGATCTTCGCAACCTGGACCGACGCACAGCTTTATGTGCAATGGCTCAAGCGCAAGACTGGCCAGCCCTACCGCCTCCTGAGCGAAGCGGAATGGGAATATGCCGCGCGAGGTTGCAAGAGCCTGAGATGCTCCTACGCACCGTTCTGGTTCGGCGCCATCAAGCCCGAGCTCGCCGTCTACGATTCACGGCGTTCCTACGATGGCAGCCCTAAGGCCGACGCGCGGCTCAAGACCGAGCCCGTCGACAATGGACCGCCGAATCCGTTCGGGCTTTACAACATGCTCGGCAACGTGCGGCAATGGACCCAGGATTGCTGGAACCCGACCCCTCCCGCGGTCGCCTCGAGCGGCGCTCCGGTTCTTTCCGGCGATTGCGATTCGCGCGTGACGCGCGGCGGCTCCTGGGCCGATGCTCCAGGCAAACTGCGCGCCGCCGCGCGCGATTATGACAGCGTCGACGAGCAGTCGGAGCGGGTCGGGTTCCGGGTCGCTAGAGATTTGGAGCCCTGAGCAGGACCAGACGGTAAGACGATATTCCAACTTGAGGAGCGTGCATTGATGAGGCGCGGCATGCAACGAGCGTCGTGGGCGTGGGCAAGCGCATGGGCGGCCCTGTTCGGAATCGCGATCGCCGCATTTGGCTTGCTCGGCGCCGAGTCGGCGAGCGCGCAAACGCGGCGCGCATTCCTCGTCGGCGAGCAGCGCTACTCCGATCAGGATATTCCGAGCCTAACCCGGTCGGACAATGATGCGCAGGACCTCGCCGCCGACCTCGAGCAAGTGGGCTTCGACAAGAAGAACATCACGTTTGCGAAGGAATTGCGTGGCAAGAGCGATTTCGACAAGCGGTTCCAGGCGTTCCTCGCCACCGTGAAGGAAGGCGACGTCGTTCTTTTCTTCTATTCCGGCCACGGCCTCGGGGTCGAAGCGAACAATACCGATTACCTTTTGCTCGGCGACATCAAGAGCCTGCGATCCTATACGCGCGACCAGGTGATCGAAGCAGACAAGCGCCGGGACGACATCATCTCGCTCAAGATGTCGTCGTTCGAAGGGGGCTACGAGACTGACGAAATCGCCAAGAACGGCATTTCCGTCAACGATGTGATGAACGCGATCGCGGACAAGAAGCCGAAGGTCGCCATCCTCCTTCTTGACGCTTGCCGTTCGATCATCCGGGCGACGATGGACGAGCGGGAAATCAAACGCGGCCTCACTTCCGGCAGCCGTCTGCTGCAGCCGAAGGATGTGCCGGCGGGCTCGATCGTTGTCTTCTCGGCTTCCTTCGGCGAAACGGCGATCGAGAGCTTCGGGTTCGGAGATCATCGACGCAACTCCCTCTTCACCGAAGTCGTCCGGTCGGAACTGCAACGGCCGGGCCAAACCTTGATCGAACTCGGCCAGCGGATCACCCGCATGGTCAAGGCGTTCGCTCTCAAGGGCGGCCGGCAGCAGGAGCCGGAATATTTCGAGAATCTCGGTGTCAGCGACAATTTCGCGCTCGTCGATCCGGTCGGCTCCGAACGCTTCCAGCTGACGCAGCAGGAATGCGCCGGCGCCGAGGTGGATTGGGCGGAGATCAGCCAGCAACCCGAGCGTGAGGCGCTGGAGAGGCATCGCCGACGGTTCCACGATTGTGCGACGGCCGAACTCGCGCGCCGCGCGCTCGTCAGCCTGATCGGCTCTTCCGAGGTCGTGGCCCCGATCGTGTCCGCCACCTCCAAGGTGGTCGACGAATGCGACGAGCGGGCGGCCTCAGAGAGCGACCCATCCCGCCCGCCCGAGGTCCCCGGGGTCGCGCTCGATCAGATAGATTTCGACAAGGCGATCGCCGCCTGCAAAACATCGATTGAGCACAATCCGCGCATTGTCAGATATCTCTTCAATCTGGGCCGCGCGAAATTCGCTGCGGCCAACGCGCTGCGGCTGGACGATCCCGCCCGCAAGCCCCTCATTGTCGACGCGCGCGCCGCCTACAACGACGCCGCCAACCGGGGCTACGTGGCCGCGCTCTTCAGTCTGGCCACGCTCTCCGCCTATACCGATGCGAGCGACGAAGAGCAGGCTCGCGACAACAACCTCCTATTGAAGGCGGCCAACCAGGAGTTCGCCCCGGCGATGTACGAATTGGGCCGCCGTTACAGCAAAGGCTCGTTTGGCCTGCAGCGCGATCTCACGGAGGCATATCGTTGGATGGCCAAGGCTGCGGAGGCCGGGTCGATCCCCGCGAAGGTGGAGACGGCCGACGCGCTTTTCTGGGGGTATGGCGTCGCGCCGAATCCGCGCCGCGCGGTCGAAATGGCAGAACAGGCGGCATACTCGGGGTCTGACGCTGCGAAGTTCAATCTCGGTTGGTATTATTTTTGGGGTTACAAGATAAACACCAACGGCGACCAGGTCGCTCCCAGCTCTGTGCTGCCCGACGACACCCAGGCCCTGCTCTGGTGGGGGCGCGCGGCCTCCGACAACAACCCGGCGGCGCAGTACACCATGGCTCAAATGATGGAACATGGGTACGGCCTGCCCGCTCCTCAGCCAGAGATCGCGGAGCGCTACTATCGGCTGGCCGCAAGCGGCGGCAACGAAAACGCCGAAATCGAACTGGCCCGCCGGCTCCTTGCGGGCCGCGTGCTGGTCAAGCCGGAAAACGGGTCGAACGAAGCAATCGACCTGCTCACGCGCGCGCTGAGCCATGGTTCGGCCCGAGCGGCGAACATGCTCGCAGAGATCTACCGCAATGGCGAGCTCGATCAGGCCAAAGACCCGCTGATGGCTATGAAATATGCCTTTCTCGCGATGAAGCTTTCCGTTCAGGCTGATCCGACCGAGCCCGACGGCAATCCGTTCTACGAGATCGATGCAGGCATCCTGCTGGCGGAAATGGCCGTGAACGGCCAAGCCGTCGACGTCAACGATCGCGCCTTGCTGACCCCAGACGAAGTCGACCGCCTGCAGCGCTACTACGGGACGGTCGATTCGGAGACGCGCAAGGTAAAGACGCGCCCGCTCACCGTCCCGCTCGACTGCGGCGGCTACACCTCCGACAAACTGGTTTGGGTGTGGGATTGGGGCCGCGCCGAAGCGCCGACCGAGCCGCAGTTCCGCAGCTTGGAGCGAGAAACCCGCTGCTACAACAACGACGTTCTGCGTCGGACGCTGTCCGCTACGTTCCAGGCCGCGCGCAAGGAGAAAGTGCCTTTCGCCGACTTGATCAATCAGCAAATCCTCGCGGCGCAGGCAGAAGCAAACGCGCAGTCCACCCGTCAGCCCCGCCGTTGAAATCGTCAGAAAGCGGGTCTATAATGTGAATTGGACTGAACCGTATCATGGGGGGAGTTCATGGGCATCAAGTCGGTAAAGCACCCAGCGACCTTTGCGAAGCTTGTGGGGGCGGCCGCCCTTATTGTGATTGGCGTCGACCAGCCCGCCGCTTACGCCAACGACTCCTTTCTCCGTGGATTTGTCGGTGGCATGGTGGGCGGCATGGTTGGCAACATGCTCATGCAGCAACACTTTCACGGCGGAGGCGGCGGTTATGGTCATCGCCCTCCGCCCGCCTATCATCCGTACTCCGGCGGCGCGGCGTCCAATCATTCGCATCCGACGGGCAACGGAGCACCGCCTTCGCCGGAGGAGTCGTCCCGCGCGCTCGCCTCCCTCGCGCCGCCGACTACCCAGGAAGAACAGGTGATCCTGAAATCCGTGACGCCCGGTCAATCGCTCGGGGCCGTCGGCGCGTCGGATGATCTCGATCAGATCGGCAAGGATTACAACGCCGACGCCAATCGCGACTACACCAGCCGGGTCGACGATGTGATCAAGCGCATTCAGGAAGCCCAAAGCGCCCAGCACTCGACCAAAGAGGGGGACGTCACCGAGCATGCGATTCTCGAAGCGCTGAATACTTCCATTCACGACGCCAAACTCTTCAGGTTCGAGACGTTTCTGGGCGAGAATTGGTCACCCGAGCGTCTGCGCGTGATGATTCTCGATCAGGTCATGAATGAGCTCGGAGGCCTGTTTGACGGCACCAACCGGGGCGCCGTGACGATGAACGACCTCAATTCGATCATTGGCAAATCGGCGCGTAACGTCTATTCGCGGCTGTTCGAGACCTCGGAATTGCTGGCGGCAAATCGCAGCTCCACCCTGTTCCTGCAACGTCTCTATCAGACCCACGGGGATCTGGTGAACGGCGACGTCCGTGAAAGCGCGGAGCAATTGTTGGCTGATGCCTCCGCTGCCGGCGTAGCTCCGCTGGACCCTTCGCTGCGGCGCGACCCTAACGCCTTCGCCCTCCGATATCGGGCGGAGCGCATCATTTACGATTGCTTGACTGACAATGTCGACTCGATGACCTCGAGCGAGTCCGGCATGGCGCCGTCAGGGGAGATTAACAAGCGTGTGCTTGACGTCACCAACCAGCAATGCGCCAAGTGGGCCTCTGCGCAACTGATCGATGCCGACGGCAAGATCAAGCCGCAGGATCCGATGCCGCTGCGCGTCATTTGGACCGCCAAGGGTCCGAATGACGACGACCCGTCGATGTACGGGCGCGCGACCGATCAGCTTTAGGGCAACCCCTTTTTCTGGTTCGTCGTCCTGATAGCGGCAGGATAGCGGATCGAGATCGCAGCCAATGCGCGTCCGGTGATCAGTGAGGGACGCTCGGGGCCGTTCATGAACGCCAGGATGAACGACCCGCCGTCTCCATTCGCCAGGGCCGTCGGCACGGCCGCGGCGGGTTTGGTCGTCGCGCTGATCGTTCTCGCGTTCACATACCTTCTGAGGATGCTGGATTTTGGCCCGCTCCAGGAGCTGATCGCCGCCGAGGACCAAGTCTACGACGCGTTCCGATCGCCGGAGATCCGCCTTCTTCCGAACGCGCATCGAGTCGTTTTCATCGATATCGACGACAACGCCGCAAGGAAATGGAGCACGAAGCCGAATGAGGATTCGCAGTCTCCCGCTTCGCCGCAATCGCTGCCAAACAATACCCCGCGAGGCCTGATTGCTGAGCTGACGAAGCTCGCAAGATCGGCCCCCGCGGCCGTCGTCTACCTCGATTTCGACTTTCGCAATCGTCTTCGCGATGATGCCGACCTCCATGCCGAACTCGCGAAGCAAAGCAAGACTCCGGTTCTCATTCCTGCCTTCTTCACCGCGGGCCGGCTTCCGCCCTGCGACGATCAAAGCGATCGGGTTCCTCCGGCGGAACTGGAGACCGCCTTCAGCGATTTGACGGCGGCGCGGCAATCCGCAGGCGAGCAGGCGCTGCCTTCGGTTGCTCTTGTTCATCCGGTGCTCACGCTTGGCGCCTACGGGCTGCCCGAAGGCGCCTGCTCGGCCTATCACGTGCGATTTGGCCCGGGCGAAGAGATCGTCTCCCGGGAAGCGGCGATGGTGCGCGCGGTCGAATTGGCGAGCGCCGAATCTCCCTGCGCGGCCGAGCCGTGCATCAAGACGCCGGACCTAGCGAGTCCGGAAATCGTTCCCATTCGCTGGACGATCGGGAATGAAACCGCGCAAAAGTATGACAGCAGCGAAAACGGCTCGAGGAATAACGGGGGAAAAGAGAAACCGGGCGACGCCGACGGAGACAGAAGACTGGCCTACGCGCGGATCAAGGCGAGTCTGCTTGTCAAATATCAGAGCCTGATCGATTCTCCGAAGACGGACCTCGGCGTCTTGAAAGACGCCATCGTCGTGATCGGCGCCACCGCGCCATGGTCGGAGGATACCTTGTCGACGCCGCTCGGCGATCTCCAGGGCGCGCTCGCCCATGTCAATTTGGTGCTGAGCCTCGAGTCCTCGAGTGACGACCTTCGGCTCGCGGCTCAGTTCGGGCTGGACGTCTTTTTCATCATCGTCGCCGCAATGGTGACTATTCCCCTTTGTTGGCTTCCGACATTTAAGTCGGTGGTTCAAGGGGCGCGGTTGCCCGTGCGGCGACGCCTGCAGCGCGTGTTTTTAGAGGCGTTCGTCATTTTGGTTTGCGGACTGCTCTTCGCCGTCGTCTCGTGGTTCCTGTCGCGTCACTGGAGCGTTTTGCATGGCTGGCGCTTCGGTATTCTCCTTTTCATTGTCGGTACGATCGTCGTGCTCCTGATCGAATTCTGCTCGGCCGTCGCGGACGGTACGGAAGAAGCCGTAGAGGGCTACATGATGCGGCGGTTTCCCTCCCATCCGAAGGCGTCGCGGCAGCCGGAGCCTTCGACCGGGAAGGCGACGGAGTCGGCGCCGCCATGAGAGGCGTTCTTGCGGCCAATCTTCTTGCCGCCGTCCTGATCCTTCCGCTGAGCCGGGCAGCCGCGGACGATGAAACATGCCCGACGGAGCGAGTGGTCGCGACGGTTGATTCCGTGACGGGCGACGCGGCCAAGACACATCTCAAACGGGCACCCGCACCCAGCGACACGAAGGGCGCTGGCGAATCCAGTGAGGGCCCGGTTACGCGCGACACCCGCATTTGTTACGGCGATCGTCTCGAAGTCGGTCCTGAGGCGGTCGTAACTCTCGAAACGACAAAGGGGAAACGC